>ERZ773165.100-NODE-100-length-74624-cov-7.195644_pt1 | contig 74624 bp, 62 predicted proteins | sample MGYA00581003_ERZ773165 | MGnify/ENA primary metagenome ERZ773165 (study PRJEB29015, sample SAMEA2737817) | human gut metagenome | biome: human gut; feature: human-associated habitat; material: faeces | place: China | collected 2012 ... | reverse complement strand
AAAGAGCTCGACCGCGAGAACGGTCTCGACCTCTACGACAGCCACGCCCGCTTCTGCGACTCTATGATCGGCCGGACAACATCCCAAGACCCCCTTGCTGAAAAATACTATGAAATGAGTCCATATTTATGGTGCGCCGCCAACCCGATAAAATTCATTGATAAAAATGGGAAACAACCTGTAAAATACATTGGCGAAAATGGGATAAAACGTATATCTTTTAATATCCATATCGTAGATGTTGACAATACATCAAATACAAAAAAAGCAGACGAACTATCAACACAATACAAACAAGAAATAAAAGATAATCAACCTGGAAAAAATGGAAAGGCAGCAGTTTTTATGAATGGCAGTACAAATGGTGCATTTGGATTGACACGGAAAGCAATATATATAACAATATCTTCTGGCGCACCAAATGGAACAAAATCTCATGAATTGTATCATACTACAGGAGTTCTTGATAATGGATACGATAATGGCGGTATTTTGAATAGTCCGCCACAAATAATCACTCCAGAAGAAGTGAGTCTGATGTGGAACTTAATACCCGAAAAGAAATGAAAAAGATAACAATTGTTTTAGTTCTATTTTTTTTAAACATAGGCAATAGCTTCTGCCAAAAAAGTGGAAAATTTTTAGTTTTTACCTTTAATTGTGTTTACGAAATTGGTGAATATAAACATGGTACGGGGGATAATCTATGGATAATTCCTTATGACTCTTGTCTAACTAATTTTTCTGACAGAAAGCTCACTCCTCTTTTTGTAGATGATTATTTGATTAATTCTTTATCTGACTCTATCACAAACAATCAAAGTTTTGGATATTTTCCTACTACTGATTATGAAAGTAATAGCAATGCGCTCAAGATATTAAAAAACCGAAGAACTATTCAATGTAGAACAACAAAATTCTTTTTCAAAAATTCAAAAGAACAATTAGATATTTATTTGACTCCGATTATAGCTGAATGCAGGTCACACGAATTTGGATTTTATAAGGAATGCGTTTACACGATAAATGACACACTTGAAATATGGAAGGATTTTTGGGATAAAACTGATAACCGAATATTACAGCTGATTCTCAACCACGATTTTTCAAAATTCAGGTATAGGGTTTCGATATCGCAGGAAGATGACCTTAACGGAAATATTTCATCTTTGCACCGAAAGGAATAAACATAAGAAAAAATGGAAAATAAAATTTTAAGACTTACTACATCTTCATTGTTTGCTCTTCAAGGAGCATTTGCGATATTTTGGTCTCTGTATATGTATTTAGAAGACAATCTGAGGCTAACAGAAGCGTTTGTGATAGGCTGCATTTTATTGCTGTTTGCCTTGTTGTTCAATTTTAGAAAACCAATAATAAAAAAAACCGCCTATGCTGTATTGGTGCTTTATACTATTTTTTTTGATGTTTATGGGACGATGTTGATAGGGGTTGCCAGTCCTGTAATTTGGCTTGCATGGGTTATGATCTTTTTAATCGTTTCAAATTCGGCTCTCATTTTGTATTATTGCTATTTATTCGAAACCCCATATCGGGATAAGAATGTTGTAAAATAGTAAGCAAAAAAGTTGGCGGCAAAATTTGCCAAATCCCAAAAACGACAAGCAGTATGTTGTTTTTTCAGGAGGCGGTGGGAGTCCTGGATTATTTCATGTTGTAGGTGAGCGATAGCACTGAGAATTCCGTGCGGCGGTTAATCTGGTCGGCTGCTTGCTGGTCTTCCTCGGAAAGTGTTTTTATAAACTCTTCGGTCAGTATGTCGCCCTCTTTGAACTGCGGATACAGGCGAGCGATGCGTTTGGTCACTGTCTTTGGACGCGACTTGCCGTAGCCGTGCGGCTGCAGCCGGTCGCGGCTGATGCCGTTCTCGACAAGGTAGTCAACCACCGATTTTGCCCGTCGTTCCGACAGGTTGATATTGTAGGCGTCTGAGCCCCATCGGTCAGTGTGAGAAGCCATTTCGATTGTCACGTTGGGATTGTCGTGCAGCACGGCAATCAGCTCGTTGAGAGCCGTTTTCGACTCCGGCCTCAGGTCGGCCTTGTCGTAGTCGTAGAATATGTTTTCAACCACCGATGGTTTGCTGATTGACGGCAGAATGAACTCCACCCAATAATTCGCGTCTTCCATCGTAGAGTCGGAAGCGAATTCCTGTTTTTGGTTCAAGTAGCCCTTCGCGCCGGCGAGCATCACGTATTTTACGCCTCGCTGCAGCGCGAACGAGAACGATCCGTCGTCGCGCGCCACTTCCTTCTGATTCGACCCGTCGTTTCCGACGATGCGTATTATTGCATTCTTCACCGGCTCCTCGTCTTTGTCCATCACCAATCCCTCGATGGTGATTCTCACGGGGTCGTATTCGAAACTGTAGATGTGGTCGTAGCCACGCGCGTCGCCGCGGTTGGAGCTGAAAAATCCATCTTCGCCCTTCCCGAAAGTGATTCCGAAATCATCACCGGCGGAGTTGATTGGGAAGCCCATATTCTCCACTTTCCATCGCAGGTCGGCAGGGTCGCCGATAGCCGTGGCACGGAAAATGTCGAGACCGCCCATCCCCGGATGTCCGTCGGACGAGAAATATAGAGAGCCGTCGGAACGCACATAAGGGAAATCGTCGTTGCCCTCAGTGTTGATGTCGGGGCCGAGGTTGACGAGCGAACCTTGTCTTTCCTTCAGCGATATGCGCCAAATGTCCTTGCCTCCGTATCCGCCTGGCATGTCGCTGATGAAGTAGAGATATTCGCCGTCGGGCGACACCGCCGGATGTCCGAATGTAGACAGCGTGTCGGCTGTAATCTCAAATTTTACAGGGGCACTCCATTTTGCGTCGGAGCGTGTCGATGTGTATATCTCCACCGATGTCGGAGCGTTGAGCTCGCGTCGCGCTTTGGTGAGATACATTGTCTGTGCGTCGGGCGAGAATGCAACGATGCCTTCGTCAAATTCCGTGTTGAGTTCGCCCTCAACCGGCTCCGGACGTTCCCATTCGCCTTTCTCGTTCTTTTTGGAGAAAAACACGTCGGCATTCTTCATTCCCGTGATTTCACTTTTCTTGTCGCCGGTAGCCTTTTCGGTAGTCGACGTGTAATAAATCTGGTCGCAGTCAGCTCCGAGATACATAGGGCAGAAGTCGGCGCGGCGCGAGTTGAAAAGTTTGGCTTGTTTAACCACATAGCGCGACCCGCGGGCGCGTATCTCCTGAGCTGTGCGGCATCCCTCCGCGCAGTTGATGGCAAGGGAGTCATCGGGGCAGAATTCAAGATATTTGTCATACGACCGCAGAGCGGCGGCATATTTGCCGTCGGCATGTAGAGCCTGAGCCAGCATAAAGTGGGTTGTGCTGTCGGGATATTCGTAGCGCAGCGCGTTTTGGAAAGCCGCCGATGCGCGCGCCGACATGTTGAGCAGCCTATAGCAACGTCCCATCTTGAACGCCACTTCTCCGCGTTGCGGACGCTCCTCCTTTTTCCGCAGTTTGTTGTAAACCTTTTTGTAAGTCACCGACGCGTCGTAGTACTCTCCCCGTTGAAACTGGGCGTCGGCTTCGGAAAGTTTGGGCGTGCGGCAGCCGGCAGCGACGGCTGTCAGCAGTAGACACACGATGATATATACGGCTTTCTTCATAATTAAAGTAACGTTTGTGCCCTCTGTTTTATTGCTTTTTCAACGAGAAACTGATATGATTGCGCGAATAATTGAGTAACTTTGGTGGATAAAAACTCAAATATTGAGAAGATGAAGATACTGCATACAGCCGATTGGCATTTAGGACAGTCGCTCTATGGCTTTGACCGCCTCGACGAGCAACGCCGGTTTCTTGGGCAATTGTGCGAAGTGGTGGCGGAGGAACGTCCAGACGCGATGGTCGTGGCTGGCGACGTGTTCGACATATCAATGCCGTCGGCAGCGGCTCAGCGCGTCTATGCCGAAGGGCTGCTCGCAATCCATGCCGCCGTCCCCGAGATGGTCATAGTCATTGTTGCCGGCAATCACGACAGCGCCTCGCGTCTTGAGATATACCGCAACCTTTGGCGGTCGCACAACGTGTTTGTCATCGGTACTTTGCGCCGTCTTGCAGACAATAGCGCCGACTATTCAGCGCATGTCGTCCCCGTGCCTGGCAAAGGCTATATAGCCGCAGTGCCCTATGTCTATCCCCACAATTTTCCGCCAGCCGACGGCGACCGCCAGCAAGCGTTTTTTCAAGGCTTGGAGAAGACTGTGGGTGAAATGAATGCCGATGGGCTGCCAACTGTGCTGGCGGCGCATCTGGCGGTGCTTGGGTGCGACCTGACGGGACACCGCCGCATGCAGAATGACTCGCTCGGCACGGTCGATTATGTTGAGCTTCCGACGCTCGGCACCGCATACGATTATATTGCATTGGGACATATCCACCATCCCCAAACGCTGCGCGGAAGCGACGGCAGGGCTGCTTACAGCGGTTCGCCGATTGCTGTGGGGTTTGACGAGCGTTATCAGCACGGAGTTGTGATAGTCGACCTCGAGAAAGGCAAGCCTGTGGAGGCGCGTGCCATTGGCATCAATGACCCGCGTCCGCTTGTCACGCTTCCAAGCCAGCCTGCGGCTTTCGACGACGCACTTGCCGCCGCGCGTGAGTTTCCTGCCGACAGAAAGGCGTATATACGGTTGAACGTGTTGCTCGACAAGCCACTCCCGTCCGACTACAACGAGCAGGTGGCGAAGGCACTCGAAGGCAAGGCGTGCCGCTACTGCACAATCAACGTCACCGACCGTCGCCGACCGTCGCGCGCCAATGCCTTGCCCGATGTCACACCGGAACAGCTGCGTCAGATGACCGTAGGAGAAGTGGCGGCGCGCTTTTTCGCCGCCAAAGGGATTCAGGAGAAAGAGTCGGCAGACTATCTGGCTATGATTTCGGGAATTGAAAAAGAAATAGAGGAGGAGAACGCACTATGAAACTGAAACGCATCACGATACACAACATAGCGTCGATTGCCGACGCGGAAATCAACTTTGTCGCCTCTCCGCTTGCCGACACTCCGCTGTTTCTGATTGCCGGACCTACAGGCGCCGGCAAGAGCATTATCCTCGACTCCGTGTGTCTTGCTCTCTACGCGCGTGCTCCGAGGCTGACAAGATTCAAAACGGATGAGAAATATGAGGATTCGACACTCGTCGGTGTTGAAAAGGAAGACGACCGCAATGTGGGAGTGGACGCCAACAGGCAGCTGATGCGCCGCTCCACGGTAGAATGCTTTGCCAAACTGCTGTTTGAGGGCAACGACGGCAACGACTATGAGGCGCAGTGGCATCTACATCGGTCGCGAAACAAAGCCACCGGCAAATTCCAGAAAGAGGAACGGACTCTGACTCTTTTGAAAACCGGTGAGACGTGGACAAAGAAGGCCGATTTCGAAGCCAAGGTGCAAGAGGTGGTCGGAATGAAATATGAGCAGTTCTGCCGCACCTCGCTGCTCGCCCAGGGCGAGTTCACCCGGTTTCTGCAAAGTAAAAGTGATGAGAAGGCGGAGATTCTTGAGCGTCTGACGGGTATCGACATCTATTCTGCTGTTGGGCGGAAGATAGCGGAGCATGCCAAAGCGGCATCCGACGCCTATGACCGTTGCTGTCAGGCTGTCGCCGGCATCAGTCTGCTCTCCGACGAGGAAAAGGCAGCCGTGGCAGAGGCAATCGACGTGCGGAAAAAACGCATTGAAGAGGTTAAGGCGGAGGCTGATTCCGCCGATGCGAAGCGTAAATGGATTGCCGACAATGCAACGTTTGAAGCGCAATGCGTGGAGGCGCGCCGTCGGGCTGACAATCTCAAAACAGCGATGGAATCGGATGAGTTCAAGCAGCGCCGGCAGCTTGTTGCCGACTACGACCGCTCGGCTTCAGCGCGCGTCTATCTCAGCCAGCGCGACAAGGCGCGTGCCGACGCGGCGGCATTGAAGAAGGAGTTGCCCGGACTTGAGCGCAGTCTTGAAGACGCGGATGGCAAGGGAAAAGCCCTTGAGGGCGACATCTGTTTGACCAACAAGGCTCTGGACGCTGCTACAAAGAGGCTGGTGGCGATAGGCAAACCTGCGCTCGACTGCCGGCTGAAAAAGCTCAACGATGCGCGGGTGCTTGTTTCCGGACTTGACGGACAGCGCAAGCTTATCGACACCCATGCGGAAACGATTGCGGAAAGCCGCAAAAAACTGAAAGCCGCCCAAAAGAGGATATCGGTGGAAAAGGCTGAATATGACTCTGCCGACACGGATTTCCGCGACTGCTCGGCACTGTACGCACAGATGGAGATGTCGGTTGGCAACGCTGCCAAAGAATTGAGAAGCAAACTTGTTGTTGGAGCGGAGTGCCCCGTGTGCGGACAGCGCGTAGGGCAGCTGCTTGCCGACGAGCATTTCCAGTCGGTGCTGGAGCCGGTGAGAGTGCGCAAGGTCAATGCAGAGGAACGCCTGCGCAAGGCTGCCACCACCCTTGCTGTGACACAAAAGGAGGTGGCGCAGCAAAGTGGGGAAATCGACAGAACGACAAAGAAATTGGAGAAGGCGAGAGCTGACTATGCGTCAATGGTGGAAAAAGCGTCGACGGCATGCCGTGACGCGGAAACCGCTGTCGATATCGATGCCGTCAACAACGCTCTTGCGGTGGTTGCCGGGAAGTTGCGCGAGGCGGCGCAGGCACAGGCGGAGTGCGACACTCAGCGCCGCCGGTTTGACGACACCAATAAACTGCTTGCCGCGACAAAGGATGCGATTGCAAAAATCACAGCCCGGCTGTCGGAACGTCGTGCGGCACTTGCCAATGCCGACAAGACGGCGGCGGAATCTGAAGCCGCGCTCGCTGAATTTTTCGCAGCCAATCCTCAAATCGGAGAAGCCGCGCTTGTAAGCCTGTCGCAGACAAGCAGAGCGCGCATAGACTCCGAAAGGGATTATTGCCAACGCATAATGGCGGATGCCGACAAAAGCGCCGGTGCGCTTGCCTCGGTTGAGAAAATGCTTGAGAATCATCGCGCCAACCGTCCGGCGCTGGCTGAGGCCGACACAGCCGACAGCCTGCAGACGGTTGTGGCAGAAAAACGCGCTGAAGCCGATGCGTTGCTGCAGAGCAACGCCCTTGACGCGCAACGGCTTGCCGACGACAAGAAACAGGCGGAGGCACATGCCGCCGCATTGGTAGCCGCGGAGAAAGCCAGGGCGGAGAAAGACAAATGGGACACGCTATGCAAATATCTTGGCGACAGAGAGGGAAAGCAATTCCGCAAGGTGGCGCAGAGTTTTATCCTGTCGCACCTGCTCAACATTGCCAACGGCTATCTTTGCCGCTTCAGCGACCGCTATACGCTGACTTGTCAGCCTGGCTCGTTGGTTATTCTTGTTGAAGACACTCATAATCCGGGAGTGTCGCAGAGCGCCAACATCCTTTCCGGCGGCGAGAGTTTCATGGTCTCTCTGTCGCTGGCTCTTGCCCTGTCGCGCTTGAACGCTGCCGACAACGGAGTGGACACGCTGTTTATCGACGAGGGCTTCGGCACACTGTCTGACGAATGCCTTACCAACGTGATGGACACGCTCGAGGCGCTGCATCAGATGGGCGGACGCCGTGTGGGCATCATCAGCCATGTCGATGAGCTTTCACACCGCATACCGGTGCAGGTGCGTGTGGAGCGTGTCGATGCCACGCGAAGTGAAGTTGAGGTTGTAGACACTTGTGGATATGCCGACTAAGAGAATTGTTCAGGACCCCGATTTCGGACGTATAGAGATACGCACCAACCGGCGCGCGCGCAACATCACAATGCGTCCGAAGGACGACGGGCTGCACGTGACTGTGCCTCCCTACACGTCGCTTGCCTCTGTCCTCAAAGTCATAGAGCCGCATCGGCAGACGCTTCGTGAGGGATGCGAGAAGTTGCGTCCGCGGCTGATTGACCTTGATTTCACAATCGATGCGCCGTGCTTCAAACTGTGTGTCGCCTCGGGCACACGGCAATTTTTCTCGGTGCGGTTTGACGACGACAAGGCAACGGTGTTTTGCCCGCCTGACACTCAGTTCAGCCGTCCGGAAGTGCAGAAGTTGCTGTCGGCAGCCGTTGTCAGGGCAATGAAACGCCGGGCGCAGCAGTTCTTGCCGCCGTTGCTCGCCGAACTTGCCTCGATGCATGGTCTGACCTACAAGAAAGTGCGTGTCACTGGTGCGCGGTCGAAATGGGGAAGTTGCACAAGCGCGGGCACAATCAGCCTGTCGTGCTACCTGATGCTGCTGCCTCCACATCTGATGGACTACGTGCTGCTTCATGAGCTGGCGCATACCCGAGAGATGAATCACGGTCAGCAATTCTATGCGTTGCTCAACTCGATGACCGATGGCATGGCGTTGCAGCTGCGGTCGCAGCTGCGTGCTTTCCGTACATCGTTTTAGACAATGGTAAGGAGGGGTAAGGTCTTTAAAGTTTTTAAGGTCCTTAATGATGGAAAAGACGAGCTTGAATAAGATAGGCTGCGGTTCGGAAAAAGAAAATGAACGAGTTCCTTTCTTTTTCGCTCACCTTGCACTATCTTTGTCCCTTGGCTAATTACAGACAAGAATGAAAATATTTACAGCGACAGATATACGTGCCATCGATGCAGCAACGGTGGCTAAAGAGGGAATAGCGAGCATTGATTTGATGGAGCGTGCGGCTTCGGCTGTGGCGTTTGAAATTGTTTCCCGTTGGGTGCCGTCGCAGCGTATCATTATTTTTGCGGGTCCGGGCAACAATGGCGGCGACGCGCTTGCCGTGGCTCGCCTGCTGATTGACCAAGGATACAAGCCGGAGGTTCTTCTGTTCAGAACGAAGGACCTGTCGGACGATTGCGCCATCAACCGTCAGCGTCTTGTCGATATGGAATATCCGTCGTTTGTCGAGGTGCAGAAGAAGTTTACGGTTCCGGAGATTTCAAAACGTGATGTTGTTGTCGACGGATTGTTTGGCAATGGCTTGTCGTCCAACCTTCGTGGCGGCTATACGGCATTGGCGAAGCTTATCTATGAGTCGGAAGCGTTTGTCGTGTCGATTGACTTGCCGTCGGGACTGTTTCCGGAGTTTAATTCAACAAATATTCTCAACAATATCGTCCATGCCAACCTGACTTTGACATTCCAGTTTCCGCGTCTGGCGTTTTTCTTCAGAGAGAATGCCAGGTGCTTGGGAGAGTGGAAGGTGCTCGACATCGGTCTTAGCCAGGAGGCTATCCGTCAGACGCCGTCGAACTATTATCTGATTGACCGTGTGGGAGTCAAGGACGGACTGCAGCCGCGCAATCCGTTTGCCGACAAGCACGATTTCGGACGGATGCTTCTTGTGGCAGGCAGTTTCGGAATGGGAGGCGCGGCTGTGCTTGCGGCAAAGGCTGCGTTGCGCACGGGGGTGGGCATTGTCGATGTCCATACGCCGTCGTGCTGCTACATCCCGCTTCAGACGGCAGTGCCTGAGGCCCGTGTGCGTCAGGACAGGGGAAGCAGTTATGTTACAGAGATTGTGCCGGAGAAGAAGTATACGGTTGTCGCCGGTCCTGGACTCGGCACGCATGCCGCAACGGTGTCGGCAATCGATGATTTTCTGCGGCAGGCGGCGTCGCCTATTCTTCTTGATGCCGACGCACTTAACTGTATAGCTGGATTACGCACTCCAATCAACAATATTCCGCAAGGCTCCGTGATAACGCCCCATGTGCGCGAGTTCGACCGATTGTTTGGCGAACATTTTACAGACGAGGAGCGTTTTAACCGTGCGGTCGAGATGTCGAAGTTCTTGAAAATCGTGATAGTGCTTAAAGGGCATTACACGTTTGTGTTTCGCCCCGACGGCAAGGTGTTTGTCAACACCACGGGCAATGCCGGAATGGCTACCGCGGGCAGTGGCGACGTGCTGTCGGGAATCATAGGAGCGCTTATGGCACAGAAATACCGACCCGATGTGGCGGCGTCGATGGGCGTGTTTATCCATGGCTATGCAGGCAATCTGGCTGCGCAGAAGCATGGCGAATACGGGCTTACGGCAGGCGATATCATAGACTGCATAGGTCAGGCAATAAAGGAAATAATGCAATAACAACAATAAGATATGAAGACAATTAAGATAATTGCGCTGGCTGCGGCTTTGACGGCCTCGATGCCGGCATTCGCCCAGGAGACACAGCGGCTCACAGCCAACAAGCACAATGAATACGGACTGATTTATTCGTTGCCTAAAACGCATGTCAACATTGAGGTTGAGGCGGTGCGTACGGTGAAGAAAGCCGGACCTTACTACCGCTACGCCGAGAAGTATCTCGGTGTGAAGAATCCGATTACTGAGGACAGCCAGACGTGGGCTGTCAAGGACGTGCAGATGTCGGCATTCGGTGTGCCCGATAAGGACAGTGAGTGGCTGATGAAATTCAAGGCAGGGTCGTCGCCTTTTGTGGTGCTCGACGCCGCAGGATTGCCGTTGGCAATCAACACCGACCCCGAACGCGAAGTGGTGGAACGCAAACGCAACCAGATGGCAGACAAGAGTGTGCTTGACGGAACAGACTATTCAAGCGTGTTTACGGAGGACATGGTGGCGAGCGAGTCGCTGATGAAGCGTGCCGAAACAGCCGCCGCCAAGATTTTCGAGTTGCGCGAGAACCGCAACGACCTTGTGAGCGGCAACGCCGACCAGATGCCTCCCGATGGGGCTTCGCTGAAGCTGATGCTTGATGAGCTCAACCGTCAGGAACAGACGCTTACGGCGATGTTTGTTGGCACAACGCAACTGGAGACGCGCGTGGTGCGTTTCGACTATGAGCCGAAGAAGGATGTCGACGGCGAGGTGGTGTTCCGTGTGTCGGACGTGAACGGCATTGTCGACAGCAATGACCTCAGCGGCGAACCTGTATATATCACAGTGAAAACAACGCAAAAGGGCGAGCTGCCTGTCGATGATAAGGGCAAGGAGAAGGAATTGCCAAAGGGCGCGGTGATGTACAACATCCCGGGACTCGCTACCGTGACGCTGACCTATGACGGCAATGTGCTGGCACGCGAACAGATGGAAGTGACGCAGTTTGGCGTGCAGTTCGGTCTTGATCCAAAGATTTTTGTCGATAAGAAACAGCCGGCGTATGTGGTGTTCCATCCTGAGAGCGGCAGCGTCAAGGAGATTGGTGTGCTTGAAACATCGACTGAAAAATAGAGACTTCGGAAAGGCTTGAAAAAAACATAGCGGCGCGCCGACTCGAGTCGGCGCGCCGCAGCCGTTATAGCAGGAATGATTCGTAATTGTCGCGAGTCACGACATTGAAGTCCGTGTCGGGATAAGCCCTTGAGAAAGCCAACGGGATAGATGCCTTCCGCTTTGGATTCCAAATAAATCGCAATATTTTTGGAACGTATTCCATAAAAATCGCAATATTTTTGGAATTGGGGGACGTGCGACTGGTTGCAACAAAAAAAATTCCAATCTTCTGAGCCTATCGTGCCGTAATGTCGGCGGATATTAGTAATTTTGTGGCAACAAAAAGAGATATGATTGAAAGGTTAGTAGTAATCGATAGTGTAGACCCCGTTATATTCTATGGGGTGAACAACTCAAACATGCAGTTGATACGCAGCCTGTTTCCGAAGTTGCGCGTCGCTGCCCGCGGCACGCTTATCAAAGTGCTTGGTGATGAGCAGGAAACGGCGGAGTTTGAGAAAAAAATCAAAGAACTTGAAGACTATTGCTCAAAATATAATCAGCTGGGAGAGGAGGTAATCCTCGATGTGGTCAAAGGAAAGCCGCCCAAAGAGCTGAAGATGGACGACGTGATTATCTACGGCGTCAACGGCAAGCCCATCCAGGGGCGTTCAGCCAATCAGCAGAAACTTGTCAAGGCATTTCAGGAAAACGATTTGACGTTTGCGCTCGGACCAGCGGGAACGGGCAAGACGTATGTGGCGATAGCCCTTGCCGTGCGTGCTCTCAAAAACAGGGAGGTGCGCAAGGTGATACTTTCGCGTCCGGCAGTTGAGGCCGGCGAGAAGCTCGGATTCCTTCCCGGAGATATGAAGGACAAGATCGACCCTTATCTGCAGCCTCTCTACGATGCGCTGGAGGATATGATTCCGCAGGCGAAACTGAAGGAATATATGGAAACCGGAGTGATTCAGATTGCGCCGTTGGCATTTATGCGCGGACGCACCCTGAGCGAAGCCGTGATAATCCTCGACGAGGCGCAGAACACCACCACGCATCAGATAAAAATGTTTTTGACGCGTCTTGGCATGAATGCCAAGATGGTGATTACCGGTGACGTGACGCAGATTGACTTGCCCCACACCGTCACTTCCGGACTTGTGCAGGCATTGCGTGTGCTCCGTAACGTCAATGGCGTGGGACGTGTGCAGTTTGAGAAAAAAGACATTGTCCGCCATCCTCTTGTGCAGCGGATAGTGGAGGCATACGAGAAGCACGACGAGGAGCAGAAGGCTTTGCGTCAGGAGCAGAAGGAGCGACGGATAGAAAACAACCGACAATGATTTTATAACATATAAAAGTTTATGGCAACAACATTAGTAAAGACAGATTTCCAATTCCCGGGACAGGTGAGCGTTTATCACGGGAAAGTACGCGATGTGTATGACATCAACGATGATTTGATGGTGATGGTGGCGACAGACCGTATCTCGGCTTTCGACGTGATTCTTCCGAAGGGCATTCCGTTCAAAGGACAGGTGCTCAACCAGATTGCGGCAACATTCCTTGACGCTACAGCCGACATCGTTCCAAACTGGAAACTTGCCACTCCCGACCCGATGGTCACTGTGGGATTGAAATGTGAGGGATTCCGCGTAGAGATGATTATCCGCGGCTATCTTACGGGCAGCGCTTGGCGCGACTATAAGGATGGTTGCCGTGAGCTTTGCGGCGTGAAACTGCCGGAGGGCATGAAGGAAAACCAGAAATTCCCGGAACCTATCATCACTCCTACCACCAAGGCTGAAGCCGGACACGACGAGAATATCTCACGCGAGGAAATAATCAAGCAGGGCATCGTTTCGAAGGAAGACTATGAGACGATGGAGCGCTACACGCGCGCATTGTTTGCCCGCGGTTCGGAGATGGCTGCCAAGAAGGGCTTGATTCTGGTTGACACCAAATATGAGTTCGGCAAGCGCGACGGCAAGGTTTATCTCATCGACGAGATCCACACTCCCGACTCTTCACGCTATTTCTATGCCGACGGCTATGAGGAGCGTTTCGAGAAAGGCGAGGCTCAACGCCAGCTTTCAAAGGAATTCGTGCGCCAGTGGCTTATCGAGAACGGATTTATGGGCAAGGCCGGTCAGACTGTGCCTGAGATGACGGATGAATACTGCCAGTCGGTTTCCGACCGCTACATCGAGCTTTATGAGCATATCACCGGTTTGAAATTCCAGAAGGAGGAGCATGCCGACATTGCTGCGCGCATAGAGAAGAATGTGACTGAATATCTCAACTCTTTGAAGAAGTAAAAAAACTCACAGACAGACGGGATGGGCTACAAGGCGGAGAAAATTATGCCATACGGCAAAAAAGAGAGCAAGACGCAACAGGTGCGCGAGATGTTTGACTCCATCGCGCCGGTTTACGATTTTATGAACCGCGCAATGACTTTCGGCATCGACAAGCTGTGGCGTCGCAAGGCAGTGGGATTTCTGCGCAGGAAAGGCGTGCAGTCGCTGCTTGACGTGGCCACAGGCACCGGCGATTTTGCCATGCTCCTCTGCCGCAAACTGCATCCCAAACGTCTGGTGGGCGTCGACTTGTCGGAAAATATGCTTTCCATCGCCCAGCAGAAGGCGCAGCGCGCCGGTCTTGACGATGTGATAGAGTATGCCAAAGGCGATTGCCTTGCGCTCGACTTCAGCGACGGTGAGTTTGACGCTGTTACGGTGGCTTACGGTGTGCGCAATTTCGAGCATCTCGAGCAGGGATATGCCGAGATGCATCGTGTGCTCCGTCAGGGAGGCACGCTTTGTGTCATCGAGCTGTCGACGCCTCGCAATCCGTTGGTACTCTGGTTTTATCGGTTCTATACGCGCAGGCTTATCCCGCTGCTCGGACGCAGCATCTCGAAGGATGCCCGTGCCTATTCCTATCTGCCGGAGAGCATAGCTGTCGTGCCGCAGGGCAACGACATGCTCGACATCATGCGCCGTGCAGGCTTCAATAACTGCACCTGCCGCACGATGACGTTTGGCACTTGTTCCATCTATCTTGGAGAGAAATAGAAAAGCTTAAGCAATTAATGTTTTTTACGCGGTTGTACGTCTTGTGATGTGCAGCCGCTTTTTTTGATTGTACAGTCTTGGGGGGATTAGTACCAGTCAACGCCGTTGCTGTAGCTGCTGCGCTTGTCGTATTTGAGGTCGGCGAGAAGCGACGATTTGACGGCGATATGGAAGTTGTAGGATTTGTACGGTCCTACCGGCACGAAGCTTGCGCTCATCGAGAAGCAGTGCAGGTCGCGCGTGATGGTGCAGTTCATATATGCGAGTTTGTGCGTGTCGAAGTTATAGCTTGAAGAGAATGTGAAGTTCCAGCCCTTGGTGGGCTGTATGCGGCCGCTGAAGCTAAGGTTCTGAGTGAATTTTCCGCGATAGTCCATCTTCTGCTTGTCAAACTCTCCGTAGCTGTAGTTAACCGAGTAGTTGAGCGTCAGGCTCCAAGGAAAACTCCAATGGGCATATCCGTCGCTGTCAAGCTCCAGATTGTCGTCTTTTTTCTGGTTGTTCTGTCCGCCCGTTCCGTCGTCCATCTCGTCCAGATTGTCGTCGGGGGAGTCGGTCTTTTTGGAGTCGGTCGACGAGGATTTCTTCTTGCGCCTGAAAGTGGAGTTGTTGAGCGTGTAGCTGAACGAAGTTCCCGTGCTCGACAGTTTCACCCATCCTTTGTGGGCTTTCCATCGCGGCACGTCGACGCGCACCGGCGCGCCCGACGCATTGAGCTGGTAGGTGTATGGATCCCACGTCGCCGAAAGGTTGAGGTTGAGGTTTTTCACGAGGCGCAGCGAGAGCGACGTGTTGACGTTGCTCCAGCGCAGCGAGTCGGCTGCGAAGTTGTACGACTGCGATATCGTGAAGTTCTCGATGAGGGATATCTTCTTCACGCCAGTGCTGTCCTGGTCGCTTTTCACTTTCATTTCCACGTTGTTTGACAGCGACATGCTCACCATTCCCGTTTTTCCCTGACCCACGGATCCGAAGATGTTGCTGCCGAAGTAGCTGTACTTGCGTTGCAAAGCCCGTCCCTGCTGGTCGACGTAGTCGTAGGTGCCGTAATATCCCCATCCAGGCTGCGAGAAGTCGGGCGAGCCGCTGAACGATATTGACGGACTCATCACGTGGCGAATCATCTGCACCTTGTCGCCGAGGAATTTCATAGGCTTGAAGAAACCGTAGATTTTAGTGTCGAGCGAGACAGACGCATTGAAGTCGAACACGTTGTAGAAGTTGTAGGTTGTGTCCTGCACCTCAGCCGATGCCGCGGGGTCCCATGACCGGCGAATCTTTCGCGTATACATGCGGTCGTTCATCGAGATGCTCGGCGACACGTTGATGTATTGGAAGAGACTGAATGTGGCGGAAACCGGCACGGAATGGCGCATGCCGTTTGCCCAGTCCTTCACGAGGCTTTTCTTGAAAAACTCGTTTTGCTTGGCTGTCAAACTGTTCTGGAACGAGCCGGTGTACGACATTTTGATTTTCTCATACCAACGCTCTGCTCCGACCGCGCGTTTGCGCTTGAACGGCGCTATCTGCGACAGCGACAGGGTGAAGTTTGGAAACGACACCGAGAGGGTTGAGTCCTGGGTGCGCTGTGCCAGCGACGCCGTTGTCGACATCTGGAACTTTGAAGAGAAACGGTAGGAGAGGTTAACCGTACTGTTTTTCGTGTTTTCGGTAAACGACTCGTTGTAGTAGCTGTTGAGGTCGTTGCGCGAGTATCCGCTGGTTGCGAAGTTCACGCTCGACGAGAACGTCATTTTCGGGTTCGCCTTTGAGTCCTGCGAGTGGGTCCATGCGATGCGGAAGTTTTTCTGCTTCATATAGTCGGGCGAACCCTTGTCGCCGGTGATTGTGGTCAGGAAACTCATGTTGAACGAGCCCGAGAATTTGTAGCGTTTGCGATATGTGGAGCGCGCCGCCAGTCCCCATGAGCCTTTGGTGTAGATTTCACCCGTCAAGGCAAGGTCGGCATAGTCGCTGAGCGCGAAATAATAACCACCGTCGCGCAGGTAGAAGCCCTTGTTGTAATCGTCGCCGAATGTGGGGAAAATCACGCCCGACGAGTATTTTGAAGTGAACGGGAAATAGCCGAACGGCACGGCGAGCGGCAGAGGCACATCGCACAGCACCATATATGCCGGACCCGTCACGATGTCTTTCTTAGGGCGCATCTTCGCCTTTGTCAGCTGCATGTAGAAGTGAGGGTGCTCGTGGTCGTCGCAAGTGGTGTAGCGGCCGTTGATGATGTTGTAAGAGTCGTCGGCAAGTTTCTTTGTCTGTCCGCCGGTAAGGTATCCCTCGCCCTGCTGCGTGACAACGTCGGTGATGAATCCTTTTGAAGTCTTGAAATTGTAGGTCATGGTCTTCGACTGGTATTCGCCGCTTCGGTCCTTGAACACCGGCGACCCCACCACCTCGTCGGTTGTGTCTTTCCGGCCTACGGCGTATACAAGGCTCTCTTTCATATCCATGTGTATCTCATCGGCGCTCAGGTCGATGTCGGCATATTTCACGCTGCTCGCGCCATACATGAACGCGGCGTTCTGACCCATCATCACCAACGAGTCCTTGGCGGCGAAATCCACAGCATTGTCGATGTCGACCTTCTCGCGCACAATGCGGCTTTTCCTTGGCGCCGGCGGCATTGAGTCCAAGGCGAGAATCTCGCTGTCGGTAAGCGTGTCGGCGGGGAGGATGGAATCGGCGGGAGCGGCAGGGCTGACAGAGTGGTTCACCACCGATTCAGCCACCGAGTCGAGGCGTTCGCCCGTGCGGAGCGAAGGCCGTTGTTTGCGTGCCCTCTCGCGGAGCGAAGCCATTACGTTTCGTATCGAGTCGATTCGTGGAGATGTTTGCGCACGAGCGCGAATCAGAGCAGAGTCGACAACCGTGGCGGCAGCATCTGGGATGCTGTCGGCATGGTGTTTGTGCAATCCCGTCTGCGGCATGGCAAAAAGAGCCGTCGACAGCAGCACGAGTATGATTATATATATATGAAAGCGCTTCAAATTCCTCTTTTCTCTGCAAATACGGTGCAAAGGTAAATAAATAGGACGAAACATTCGCAATGTTGCGCCCTATTTTGCATATTTTAGAATGATAAAGCCGTCAGTGCGGCGGGCATGCAGGTCAGAGAGCCAGCCCGTCGAGAGTGGTGAAGTAGATTTGGATAGCCTCGCGGATTTCGTCGTAGGTGATGTATTCGTCGGCCGTGTGCGAGCGGGCAGAGTCGCCGGGACCTATTTTCATCGACGGGAACGGCATCAGAGCCTGGTCGCTTAGGGTAGGTGACCCGAAAGGCTTGCGCCCGGCTATGACGAGGCGGCGCACGATGGGGTGCTGCTCGCTGATGCCCGACGGGCGGAGGCGGACGCTGCGCGGGGAGAGCTTGCAGAAGGGCACAGCCTGCCGTATCATTTCGAGAGTCTGTTCGTTGGTGTAGGCATCGGTGGTGCGCACGTCGACCACGATGCGGCACATGTCGGGCACCACGTTGTGTTGCGTTCCAGCGGAGATTTGAGTGACGCTGATTTTTACGGGTCCAAGATGGGCAGATGTCAATGGAAACGACAGCGAGCGCAGCCGTTCGATCATCGGCAGAGCCTTGTAGATGGCATTTTCGCCCTCGTCGCGTGCGGCGTGTCCCGACTTACCGGCAATCTCGCCGTCGAGCACCATCAGTCCTTTCTCAGCCACAGCGGGGTGCATTCCCGTAGGTTCGCCCACCAAAGCCACGTCGATTTTGGGCAACAACGGCAGAACCGCCTCGATGCCTCCTTTTCCGCTAACTTCCTCCTCGCACGAGGCAAGGAATACAAGATTGTAGCGCTGCTGCCGCTGCGACAGCAACAGAAAGGCCGCCGTGAGGCTCACCACCGACGCTCCGGCGTCGTTGCTGCCGAGACCATAGATGCGTTCGCCGTCGTCGTCGGGCGAGAAAGGGTTGCGCGTCCATCCGTCGACAGGCCGCACGGTGTCGATATGCGAGTTAAGGAGCAGGGTGGGCCGTTCATGGCTGTAGCCAGGCGCTATTGTCCACACGTTGTTGCCGCAGCGCTGCGTCGTGCATCCCCTTGCTTTCAGAAAATTCTCAATTATGTCTGCCGCCGCTTGTTCCTCCCGGCTCACCGAAGGTGTTGAAATCAGAGCCTTCAGCAGGTCTACCACATCGTAAAAAATCTCGTCCATAAAGTATTGTAGAAATTATGCGGTAAACTTACACAAAAATCTTCAAACAACCGCCTGCCGTTGGTGATTATTATTGACAAAATCTGTGGCCGGGTTCGCTGCCAAGCTCCGGATTTGCACTATCTTTTAATAAGATAGGCTGCATTTCGGAACAAAAAAATCAACGAGTTGTTTTTTTATTCTCTCAATTTGCACTATCTTTGTCACCGCAAAAAAAATAGAGAGGAGGTTGTGGAGATATAACCGATTCAGAAACAGGTAAATAACTCATATTATCAATACGGGCGGACGCGCAATCGCGGGTTTTGCCTTGGCTTGGAAGGGCTGGCGCGGCATTCCGGGCATATTTTTATTGCGCCAAAAACAACAGAATAATAAAAAATTAAATACATAAAGAAATGATTATTGTACAAGTAAAAGAAGGCGAGAACATCGAAAGAGCATTGAAGAAATTCAAAAGAAAATTTGAGAAAACCGGTATCGTGAAAGAATTGCGCGCACGCCAGGCTTTTGAGAAACCATCTGTGGCAAACCGTAAGAAAATGATGAAAGCGGTTTACGTTCAGAAACTTCGCTCTGAGGAGGAATAAAATTCCGTCGGAAAACTTGCAAAATTGAAAGTTTTTGCTTAAATTCGTAGCGGAATGAAGAAAAACGCGCTACGATGAAGCAGATAGAATCTTTCTTATATTATATGCGGTATGAACTGAATTATTCGGTTCATACCGTTTTGTCTTATAAGAAGGATCTTGAGCAGTTTGCCGCCTTTGCCGCCGACGGCGACAGCGAGTTTGCCGCTGCGGGCGTCGGCACCGCCGATGTGAGGGCGTGGGTCTACGACTTGTCGCAGCGTCGCGGGCTGGCGGTCAGGACAGTGCGCAGAAAAATGCAGGCGCTGCGCGCGTTCTACAAATTCCTGCTTAAGCGTGGCGAGGTGGCGCAGAATCCGGTTGACGACATTCCGATGGCTAAGCTGCCAAAGCGTTTGCCCGAGTTTGTCGGCGAGAAAAAAATGGACGAGATTCTTGACAGCGGCTTTAGCCATACGGATTTTGAGCAGGTGCGCAACCGCCTGATAGTGGCGATGCTATATGAGACGGGGATGCGCCGCGCCGAGCTTGTGGGCTTGACCGACGCAGACATCGACACCCGACGGTGTGAACTAAAAGTGCATGGAAAGCGTAATAAAGACAGGATAGTGCCTTTTTGCGGGGAGCTGCGCTCATTGATAGAACTGTACCGGCCTCTGAGGGCTAAGTTGTCGGCACCCGGCAACGACGCCTTCTTCCTGACGGCAAAAGGCGCGCCGGTCTACGACAAGTTGGTCTACAACGTGGTTAGCCAGACGCTGTCGGCGGTTACCAGCGGGCGGCGTTCGCCCCACACGCTCCGCCATTCGTATGCGTCGGTGATGCTCAACCACGGAGCCGGCATCAACAGTGTGAAAGAATTGTTGGGACATGAGTCGCTTGCGGCAACGCAGGTCTACACTCATATCACATACAGCGAACTGAAACGTAATTATAAACATGCTCATCCAAGAGCCTTAAAAAAAGAAGGGTAAAATGGAAATCAGAATTAAAGCCATCCATTTCGATGCAACTGCAAAATTGGAAGAGTTCATCAACAAGAAGGCGCAGAAACTTGCTCGCCGTAATGAGTCGGTCACTGGTTTTGACGTGACCTTGAAAGTGGTGAAACCGGAAACCGCAATGAATAAAGAGGCTTCCATAAAGCTGACCGTGCCAAACAGCGAGGATTTGTTTGCCTCGAAGGTGGCCGACACGTTTGAGGGAGCGGTTGATTTGGCAATCGACGCGCTCGACCGTCAATTGGTGAAACTTAAAGAGAAGAAATAATATATTAAGGTGTGAAAACGAGAGAAGCCGGGCGGTGTCTTTGTGACGCCGCCCGGCTGTCGGTTGGTGGCAGGTGATTGTGCAGGGCATGTTGCGGAATAAAAAACGCGAAAAAGAGATTTTTTTTGAAAAATAATAGAGAAAAGTTTTGGAGATAAAATTATTTGCGTAACTTTGCACTCGCTTTCCGGCTTATGTCGGTGTGCAACAAGCCTCTTTAGCTCAGTTGGCCAGAGCACGTGATTTGTAATCTCGGGGTCGTTGGTTCGAATCCGACAAGAGGCTCGAAAGGGCGAATACCAGAGTGGCCAAATGGGGCAGACTGTAAATCTGCTGGTTTATACCTTCGGTGGTTCGAATCCATCTTCGCCCACAAAGCTTGCGGAAGTAGCTCAGTTGATAGAGCATCAGCCTTCCAAGCTGAGGGTCGCGAGTTTGAGCCTCGTCTTCCGCTCAAGTTGCCTATGTAGCTCAGGGGTAGAGCACTTCCTTGGTAAGGAAGAGGTCGCGGGTTCAAATCCCGCCATCGGCTCAATAAATAGGAAAAATGTACTTGAAATAGTCAAACATAAATAAAAAAGCATAAAGTTATGGCAAAAGAGAAATTCGAAAGAACCAAACCGCATGTTAACATCGGTACTATTGGTCACGTTGACCACGGTAAAACTACCTTGACTGCCGCTATCACTACAGTGTTGGCAAAGAAAGGTCTTTCTGAGTTGCGTTCATTTGACTCTATCGATAACGCACCTGAAGAGAAAGAGCGTGGTATCACAATCAACACATCTCACGTAGAGTATGAAACAGCTAACCGCCACTACGCACACGTAGACTGCCCGGGACACGCCGACTATGTGAAGAACATGGTAACTGGTGCCGCTCAGATGGACGGTGCAATCATCGTGGTTGCTGCAACTGACGGTCCTATGCCTCAGACTCGTGAGCACATCCTTTTGGCTCGCCAAGTAAACGTTCCTCGTCTGGTTGTATTCTTGAACAAGTGCGACATGGTAGACGACGAAGAAATGCTCGAGCTCGTTGAGATGGAAATGCGTGATCTTCTTTCGTCATACGATTATGATGGTGACAACACTCCTATCATCCGCGGTTCTGCACTTGGTGCATTGAACGGTGAGGCTAAGTGGGAAGACAAGGTTATGGAGCTTATGGATGCAGTAGATACATGGATTCCACTTCCTCCACGTGACGTTGATAAACCATTCTTGATGCCTGTTGAGGACGTGTTCTCAATCACTGGTCGTGGTACTGTAGCAACTGGTCGTATCGAGGCTGGTCGCGTTAAGGTTGGCGACGAAGTTCAAATCCTTGGTCTTGGTGCAGACAAGAAGTCAGTTGTAACTGGCGTTGAGATGTTCCGCAAGATTTTGGACGAAGGTGAAGCTGGTGATAACGTAGGTTTGCTTCTCCGTGGTATCGACAAGAACGAAATCAAGCGTGGTATGGTTATCTGCCACCCAGGACAGGTTAAACCTCACGATGAATTCAAGGCTCAGGTTTATATCTTGAAGAAAGAGGAAGGTGGACGTCACACTCCATTCCACAACCACTATCGCCCACAATTCTACATCCGTACGCTCGACGTAACTGGTGAGATCACTCTTCCAGAAGGTGTAGAAATGGTAATGCCTGGTGACCACGTAACTATCCAAGTTAAGTTGATCACTCCGGTAGCATGCGACAAGGGTCTTCGTTTCGCAATCCGCGAAGGTGGCCGTACAGTAGGTTCTGGTCAGATCACTGAAATCCTTGAATAATACTCAAGCGATAGAAGAATAAAAACAACAGCCGGTCGGCAACGGCCGGCTAATATACAGGACTAGCTCAGTTGGTAGAGCACCGGTCTCCAAAACCGGGTGTCGGGAGTTCGAGCCTCTCGTCCTGTGCTAAGAATTAAGGAAATGAAAGTATTTAATAAACTGTTTGCGGATATCCAGGAGTCTTATAGCGAGCTTGTCTATAAGGTTTCTTGGCCAACGAGGACACAGCTTGTCAACAGCGCAATGATTGTATTGGTAGCTTCCATCATTCTTTCATTGATTATTTGGGGTGTTGACGAGGTGATCAATTTCATAATGGAAACGATTTACGGATTACACAAGTAAGTCATGGCAGGTAAGAAAGAATGGTATGTGCTCCGTGCCATATCAGGCAAGGAGGCAAAGGTAAAAGAATTGCTCGATGCCCAAATCAAGAATACTTCGCTGGGCGACTATGTGTCACAAGTATTGATTCCTACTGAAAAGATTTATTCTACCACAAAGTCTGGAAAGAAGGTCGTCAAAGAGCGCACACTCTATTCAGGCTATGTATTTGTGGAAGCTGAGTTGATCGGTGAGGTAACTCATATCCTTCGCAATACGACCAATGTGATTGACTTTCTCGGCTGCGGAAAGGGTTCGGAGGCAAAGCGTCCGGAGCCGTTGCGACCAGGGGAGGTTAACCGTATGCTCGGCATTGCGGACGAGCTTCAGGAAACTAATGAGGCCGACTTGATTGATTACAAGGTCGGTGAGACTGTCAAGGTAAACTATGGCGCTTTCACGGGCATGATTGGAACGGTCGACGAGGTCAACAACGAGAAGAAGAAGCTCAAGGTTATGGTAAGCATCTTCGGACGCAAGACACCGGTAGAGTTGGAAAATTCGCAAGTAGAGCGGGAATAGTTTTGTTGTTACGAACATGACTATGACTGTGATAATTTAACTTATCAAAAAAACAAAAACAGAAATGGCTAAAGAAATTGCTGGACAGATCAAATTGCAGATTAAAGGTGGTGCGGCAAACCCATCACCCCCAGTAGGACCTGCTTTGGGTTCTAAGGGTATCAACATCATGGAATTTTGTAAGCAATTCAATGCCCGCACCCAGGACAAGGCAGGCAAAGTGCTTCCTGTAGTAATCACTTACTATAGCGACAAGAGCTTTGACTTCGTTGTCAAGACCCCTCCTGTAGCAGTACAGTTGCTTGAGGTTTCAAAGCAGAAAAAGGGATCGAAAGAGCCTAACCGTCAGAAGGTGGCAGAGATTACATGGGAGCAGGTAAAGGCAATTGCTACAGACAAAATGCCGGATTTGAACTGTTTTACTTTAGATTCAGCTATGAAGATGGTCGCTGGTACAGCGAGAAGTATGGGTATCACAGTTAAGGGATCTTTCCCTGAAAACAATTAAAAACTTCAATTGACATGGGTAAACTGACAAAAAATCAAAAGTTGGCTTTAGAGAAGATTGAAGCTGGAAAGATTTACACACTGAAGGAAGCAGCAGAAAAAATAAAGGAAATCACCTTTACGAAATTCGATGCTTCATTTGATATCGATGTACGTCTTGGTGTAGATCCTCGCAAGGCTAACCAAATGGTGCGCGGCGTTGTTTCTCTTCCTCACGGAACAGGCAAGCAGGTACGCGTATTGGTTTTGTGCGCCACAGAGGCAGATCAAGCTGCCGCAAAAGAAGCTGGAGCAGACTACGTAGGTTTGGACGAGTATATTGAGAAAATCAAGGGCGGCTGGACAGACGTAGACGTAATCATCACTCAACCTGCTATTATGGGTAAAATCGGTGCTCTCGGTCGCATCCTCGGCCCTCGTGGCTTGATGCCTAACCCAAAGAGCGGCACAGTTACACCAGACGTAGCAAAGGCAGTGAAAGAGGTAAAACAAGGTAAGATTGACTTTAAAGTAGATAAGAACGGTATCGTACACGCTTCTATCGGTAAGGTTTCCTTCACGGCAGACCAAATGGCAGAAAACGCACGCGAGTTTATCAACACGCTGATTAAGTTGAAGCCGGCCACCGCCAAAGGTACTTATATGAAGAGCATATATCTTTCGAGTACAATGAGCTCAGGTCTGAAGATCGATACAAAATCACTTGATGTGTAACGAATTTTTAAATTAAGAGAATCATGAGAAAGGAAGATAAAGCGATAATAATAGAGAAAATCGGCGAGACTCTCAAGGAGTACAGCTGCTTTTATCTCACCGACACTACCAGCATGGACGCTGAGCAGACAAGTGCGTTCCGTCGCGCTTGCTTCAACGCGGAAGTGAAGATGATGGTTGTTAAGAATACGTTGCTTCACAAGGCTTTAGAGCAATTGGAAGGCGATTATTCAGAATTGTATCCAGCGTTGACTGGAACAACTGCAATGCTGTTCTCAAATGTAGGAAACGCTCCTGCCAAAGCAATCAAGGAGTTCCACAAGAAAGGATCAGAGTTGCCAGTTTTGAAGGCCGCTTATGTGGAAGAAACAGTTTATATGGGTGCTGATCAGCTCGACACATTGTCGAAGATCAAGAGCAAGAACGAGCTCATCGCAGAGGTTGTTGCATTGCTCCAGTCACCGGCCAAAAACGTTGTTTCCGCACTGCAGTCGTCAGGCAACAAGTTGCATGGTATTCTTGAAACACTCTCTAACAAATAATAAACAAAAAAATAACAATAAAAAATTATACAATTATGGCAGATTTGAAAGCATTTGCAGAACAATTAGTTAACCTCTCAGTAAAAGAAGTAAACGAACTTGCTCAGATTTTGAAAGACGAATATGGTATTGAACCTGCTGCTGCAGCTGTAGCTGTTGCTGCTGGCCCTGCTGCCGGCGCTGCTGCTGAGGAAGAGAAATCAGCATTCGATGTAGTATTGAAGAGCGCAGGCGCTTCTAAGCTTCAGGTTGTAAAGGCCGTTAAGGAAGCTTGTGGTCTTGGTTTGAAAGAAGCTAAGGACTTGGTAGACGGTGCACCTAGCACAATCAAGGAAGGTGTTGCTAAAGCTGAGGCTGAGGCTCTTAAGAAACAACTCGAAGAGGCTGGAGCTGAAGTTGAACTTAAATAATATTGCCTGAAATTCAGGTAATTAGGTTAAGAATCCCCTATAAAGTCGATTCTTAACCTTTTTGTGTTATTTTCAATTTCGGGTTCAATTAATATTATTTTTATGTCAGTTTCAACAGTAAAACCACGCGTAAATTTCGCCTCCGTAAAGAATCCGTTGCCCTTCCCCGACTTTTTGGAGATTCAGCTGAAGTCGTTTCACGATTTCTTGCAGCTGGACACTCCGTTAGAGAAGAGAAAGAACGAGGGATTGTACAAGGTTTTTGCGGAAAACTTTCCAATTGCCGACACAAGGAATAACTTTGTGCTCGAATTCTTAGACTATTACATCGACCCGCCGAGATATACGATAGAGGAATGTCTTGAGCGCGGCTTGACATATAGTGTGCCGTTGAAGGCAAAATTAAAATTATACTGTACGGATCCCGACCATGAGGACTTCGACACCGTAATCCAGGATGTTTATCTTGGACCGATTCCGTATATGACGGAAAAGGGCACATTTGTGATCAACGGTGCGGAGCGCGTTGTCGTGTCGCAGCTGCACCGTTCGCCTGGTGTGTTCTTCGGACAGAGCACACACGCCAACGGAACCAAATTGTATTCAGCACGTATCATCCCGTTCCGTGGCTCATGGATAGAGTTTGCCACTGACATCAACAATGTGATGTATGCCTACATCGACCGCAAGAAGAAATTGCCGGTAACAACATTGTTGCGTGCCATCGGTCTTGACAGCGATAAAGACATCATAGAAATCTTTGGTCTTGCTGAGGAAATAAAAGTAAACAAAACGAACCTGAAGAAATGCATTGGCCGCAAGCTTGCCGCCCGTGTGTTGAAAACGTGGGTTGAAGATTTCGTTGACGAAGACACCGGCGAGGTGGTTTCGATTGAGCGAAACGATGTGGTCATCGACCGCGAGACCGTTATCGAGGAGGAGCATATCCAGGAAATCCTTGATTCGGGACTTCAGACCATCCTTCTGCACAAGGAGGATGTAGACATGAGCGACTACTCGATTATCTTCAATACACTCCAGAAAGACTCAAGCAACTCTGAAAAAGAGGCTATCAACTATATCTATCGCCAATTGCGCAACGCGGAGCCACCGGACGATGCGAGCGCGCGTGAGGTGATAACCAACCTTTTCTTCTCCGAGAAGCGTTATGACTTGGGCGATGTGGGCCGTTACCGCATCAACAAGAAATTGTCGCTTACAGTGCCGGAGGAGGTGAAAGTGTTGACTAAGGAAGACATCATCGCCATCATCAAGTATTTGATTGAACTTATCAATTCGAAGTCGGATGTCGACGATATCGACCACCTTTCGAACCGTCGTGTGCGCACAGTCGGCGAGCAGCTCTACAACCAGTTTGGAGTGGGTCTTGCACGTATGGCGCGTACAATCCGTGAGCGTATGAACGTCCGCGACAACGAGGTGTTTACTCCGATTGACCTGATCAACGCCAAGACAATCTCTTCCGTTATCAATACGTTCTTCGGAACCAACGCATTGTCGCAGTTCATGGACCAGACCAACCCGCTTGCCGAGATTACTCACAAGCGAAGAATGTCGGCTCTCGGTCCTGGCGGTTTGTCGCGTGACCGTGCCGGATTTGAGGTGCGCGACGTGCACTACACCCACTACGGACGTCTTTGCCCGATTGAGACCCCTGAGGGTCCTAACATCGGTTTGATTTCGTCGTTGTGTGTGTTTGCTAAAATTAACAACCTCGGCTTTATCGAGACCCCTTACCGCAAGGTTGAGAACAGCAAGGTGGATCTCGACAACAGCCACGTCACTTATCTGACAGCGGAAATCGAGGAAGGTCAGATCATCGCGCAGGGCAACGCTCCGCTTAACGATGACGGCACTTTCGTAAAAAACAAGGTTAAAGCGCGTCTTGACGCCGACTTCCCTGTGGTAGCCCCGGAAGAAGTGCAGCTTATGGACGTGTCGCCGATGCAGATTGCCTCAATCGCCGCATCTTTGATTCCGTTCCTTGAGCACGATGATGCCAACCGTGCGTTGATGGGATCGAACATGATGCGCCAGGCTGTGCCGTTGTTGCGCAGCGAGGCTCCTATTGTCGGCACAGGCATTGAGAAGCAGCTTGCCCACGACTCCCGCACACAGATTATGGCAGAGGGCGCCGGTGTCATCGAGTTTGTTGACGCCAGCGTTATCAGAATCCGCTATGACCGTACTGAGGACGAGGAATTCGTGAATTTCGAGGACTCGGTTAAAGAATATATCATTCCGAAATTCCGCATGACCAACCAGAGCACCACAATCGACTTGCGTCCAATCTGCAAGAAGGGACAGCGCGTCGAGAAGGGAATGATTCTGACAGAGGGTTATGCCACGGAAAACGGCGAGCTCGCACTCGGCCGCAACCTTAAGGTGGCGTTCATGCCATGGAAGGGTTACAACTACGAGGATGCCATCGTGCTCAACGAGCGCATGGTGCGTGAGGATATCCTTACGTCTGTCCACGTCAGCGAGTACTCTCTTGAGGTGCGCGAGACAAAACGAGGAATGGAGGAACTTACGTCAGACATTCCAAACGTCAGCGAGGACGCTACAAAGGATCTCGACGAGCGCGGAATTGTCCGTGTGGGCGCACACGTTGTGCCGGGCGACATCCTTATCGGTAAGATCACACCTAAGGGCGAGAGCGACCCGACGCCGGAGGAAAAACTTCTCCGTGCCATCTTCGGTGACAAGGCCGGCGATGTGAAGGATGCGTCGTTGAAGGCATCTCCTTCGTTGAAGGGTGTGATTGTTAAGACCAACCTTTATGCAAAGGCACAGAAGAAGAAGGGCAAGGCGGCAAACCTTGAGCTTCAGCAGATGGACGAGGAATTCGAACAGCGTCAGGTGGCTTTGAAGGCACGTCTTATCGAGAAACTCATCACGCTTACCGACGGCAAGACTTCGCAAGGCGTGAAGGACTTCCTCGGCACAGAGGTTATTCCTAAGGGCGAGAAGTTTACGGCAGAGTATCTGAAGGGCATCGAGGAATTCGACACCATCAACCTCAGCAAGTGGACAACAGACGCTCACAAGAACGATATGATCCACGACACGATCATCAACTACCTGCGCAAGTCGAAGGAAATCGATGCAGAATTGCGCCGCAAGAAGTTTGACTTCTCTATCGGCGATGAGCTTCCTTCAGGCATCATGCAGCTTGCCAAGGTTTATGTTGCCAAGAAGCGTAAGATCGGTGTCGGTGACAAGATGGCGGGTCGCCACGGTAACAAGGGTATCGTTTCGCGCGTAGTGCGTCAGGAAGATATGCCGTTCCTTGCCGACGGAACTCCAGTGGATATCGTTTTGAACCCGCTTGGTGTGCCGTCACGTATGAACTTGGGACAGATTTTCGAGACCGTTCTCGGATGGGCAGGCCGCGAGCTTGGCGAGAAATTCGCCACTCCGATTTTCGACGGAGCGAGCCTCGACGACCTCAATTCATGGACCGACAAGGCGGGAGTGCCACGCTATGGTAAGACATACCTTTACGACGGCGGCACAGGCGAGCGCTTCGACCAACCAGCAACCGTTGGTGTAATCTACATGCTTAAGCTCGGCCACATGGTTGAAGACAAGATGCATGCCCGCAGCATTGGCCCGTACTCATTGATTACGCAGCAGCCACTCGGCGGTAAGGCACAATTCGGTGGACAGCGTTTCGGAGAGATGGAGGTTTGGGCGCTTGAGGCATTCGGCGCATCCCACATCCTTCAAGAGATCCTGACAATCAAGAGTGACGACGTGGTTGGCCGCAGCAAGGCATACGAGGCAATCGTCAAAGGCGAGCCTATGCCAACTCCGGGCATACCTGAATCCTTGAACGTGCTTCTGCACGAGCTTCGTGGTCTGGGACTTAGCATAAACTTGGAATAAAACGACAAAAGAATATGGCATTCAATAAAGATAATAGAATAAAAAGTAACTTTTCGAAGATTACGATCGGGCTTGCTTCGCCGGAAGAAATCCTTGAGCGGTCATACGGCGAGGTGCTCAAGCCTGAGACGATCAACTATCGAACTTACAAACCTGAACGCGACGGTCTGTTCTGCGAGCGCATTTTTGGTCCGGTAAAGGACTATGAGTGCCACTGCGGAAAGTACAAACGCATCCGTTACAAAGGCATCGTCTGCGACCGTTGCGGTGTGGAAGTTACAGAGAAGAAAGTGCGCCGCGAACGTACAGGCCATATCTCTTTGGTCGTGCCGGTAGCCCATATCTGGTATTTCCGCTCATTGCCTAACAAAATCGGTTATCTTCTCGGCTTGCCGTCGAAGAAGCTTGATTCTGTAATCTACTACGAGCGCTATATCGTAATCCAACCGGGAGCCGCAGCCGAGCTTGAGGGTCATGAGGACCTTGCCCGTCTCGACCTCCTTTCGGAAGACGAATATCTTGAAATCGTGGACAAGTTGCCGCGCGAGAACTCTATGCTCGAGGACTCAGACCCCAACAAGTTCATCTGCAAGATGGGTGCCGACGCAATCTACGATTTGTTGAAGAGCGTAGACCTTGACAGCCTTTCTTACGAGTTGCGCCACCGTGCCGACACCGACACGTCGCAACAGCGCAAGACGGAGGCATTGAAGCGTCTGCAGGTTGTAGAGTCGTTCCGTGCGTCGAAAAACCGCAACAAACCGGAGTGGATGGTGCTGAAAGTGGTGCCTGTCACTCCTCCGGAATTGCGCCCGCTCGTACCGTTGGACGGCGGCCGTTTCGCCACCAGCGACTTGAACGACCTTTATCGTAGAGTCATTATCCGTAACAACCGCTTGAAACGCCTTATCGAGATCAAGGCGCCAGAGGTGATTCTCCGCAACGAGAAGCGTATGCTTCAGGAGGCAGTCGACTCATTGCTCGACAACTCACGCAAGTCAAGCGTTGTAAAGACCGAGAGCAACCGTCCGTTGAAGTCACTCAGCGACAGCTTGAAGGGTAAGCAGGGACGTTTCCGTCAGAACTTGCTCGGTAAGCGTGTCGACTACTCAGCGCGTTCGGTAATCGTTGTAGGTCCGGAATTGAAGATGCATGAATGCGGTTTGCCAAAAGACATGGCAGCCGAACTTTATAAACCGTTTATCATCCGCAAGCTTATTGAGCGCGGCATTGTGAAGACAGTGAAGAGCGCCAAGAAGATTGTAGACCGCAAGGAGCCGATTGTATGGGATATCCTTGAATACGTGATGAAGGGTCATCCGGTGCTTCTCAACCGTGCCCCGACACTTCACCGTCTTGGTATCCAGGCATTCCAGCCACGCATGATCGAGGGCAAGGCTATCCAGTTGCACCCGTTGGCATGTACGGCGTTCAACGCCGACTTCGACGGTGACCAGATGGCAGTTCACTTGCCTCTCGGCAACGAGGCAGTGCTCGAGGCGCAGTTGCTGATGCTCGGTGCGCACAACATCCTTAACCCGGCCAACGGCGCTCCTATCACCGTGCCGTCGCAGGATATGGTGCTAGGTCTGTACTACATTACCAAGCTCCGCAAGGGCGACAAGGGCGAGGGGCTTGTGTTCTACGGACCGGAAGAGGCTCAGATTGCATACAACGAAGGCAAATGTACGCTTCACGCCATAATCTCTGTTGTTGTCGACGACCTTGACGAAAACGGAAACCTCGTGAAGACAATGGTTAAGGAAACGTCTGTCGGACGTTTGCTCTTCAACCAGAACGTGCCAGAGGAGATGGGCTATGTCAACACATTGATTTCCAAGAAATCGTTGCGCGACATCATCGGCGCCGTCATCAAGCGTTGCGGTGTGGTTCGTTCAGCCAAGTTCCTTGACGACATCAAGAACCTCGGTTACTACATGGCATTCAAGGGCGGCTTGTCGTTCAACTTGGGCGACGTGCTTATCCCTGCCGAGAAGGAAGAATACGTAAAAGAAGGTTACGCGCAGGTTGAAGAAGTGATGAACAACTACAACATGGGATTCATCACCAACAACGAGCGCTACAACCAGATTATTGATATTTGGACGCATGTCAACTCCCGCTTGACAAGCACATTGATGAAGCAGCTTACAGCAGCCAACCAGGGCTTCAACCCAATCTTCATGATGCTTGACTCAGGAGCCCGTGGTTCTAAGGACCAGATTCGTCAGCTCGCCGGTATGCGTGGTCTTATGGCCAAGCCGCAGAAGAGCGGTGCCGAGGGCGGTCAGATTATCGAGAACCCGATTTTGGCGAACTTCAAGGAAGGCCTTTCAGTGTTGGAGTACTTCATCTCTACCCACGGTGCCCGTAAGGGTCTTGCGGATACGGCATTGAAGACCGCCGACGCCGGTTATCTTACCCGTCGTCTTGTCGACGTAGCCCACGACGTGATTATCACCGAGGAGGACTGCGGCACGCTTCGCGGACTTGTCTGCACAGAGCTTAAGAACAACGAAGACGTTGTTGCAACTCTCAGCGAGCGCATTCTCGGACGTGTGTCGGTTCACGATGTGGTAGACCCATTGACAGGCGACATCATCGTGAAGAGCGGCGAGGAAATCAACGATGCAGCAGCAGAGCGCATCGAGAAGTCGCCGATTGAGTCGGTTGAAGTGCGTTCGGTGCTTACCTGCGAGTCGAAGAAGGGCGTCTGCGCCAAGTGCTACGGTCGCAACCTGTCGACCAACCGTATGGTTCAGAAGGGCGAGGCTGTCGGCGTAATCGCGGCACAGTCAATCGGTGAGCCGGGTACGCAGCTGACCCTCCGTACGTTCCACGTCGGTGGTGTGGCATCCAATATCGCAGCCGTATCGTCAGTGACATCACGCTACGACGGTGTGCTTGAGATTGAAGAGCTCCGCACGGTTAAGACAGAGGACTGCGACGTAGTTGTAGGCCGTCTGGCAGAAATGCGTATCGTCGACGCCAATACGGGCATGGTGCTGACAAACACCAACATCCCTTATGGTTCGAAACTTTACTTCGGCAACGGAGCAACAGTCAAGAAAGGCGACGTAATCTGCGAATGGGACCCGTTCAACGCCGTTGTTGTCAGCGAGGTTGCCGGTAAGGCACAATTCGTCAACGTGATTGAAGGTGTTACTTACCGCAAGGAAACCGACGAGACATCGGGCTTGCACGAAAAGATTATCATAGAGTCGAAAGACCGCACCAAGGTGCCGGAGGTCAACATCGTTGACGCCAACGGACAGGTGCTGAAAACATATTCATTCCCTGTCAACGCCCACCTTATGATTGAGGACGGCGATGAGATCAAGGCAGGTCAGGTGTTTATGAAGACACCGCGCGCATCTGGTAACGCAGGTGATATCACCGGTGGTCTTCCACGTGTCACTGAGCTCTTCGAGGCACGCAACCCGTCTAACCCAGCCATCGTTTCAGAAATCGACGGCGAGGTTATGTTCGGAAAAATCAAGCGTGGTAACCGCGAAATCAGCGTGACATCGAAGATTGGCGAAGTGAAGAAATATCTCGTGCCGTTGTCGAAGCAAATCCTCGTACAGGAAAACGACTACGTGCGCGCCGGCACACCGCTTTCAGACGGTGCAATCACTCCGTCAGACATTCTTAACATCAAGGGCCCGACAGCCGTTCAGGAATACATCGTCAACGAGGTTCAGGACGTCTATCGTATGCAGGGTGTGAAGATCAACGACAAGCACTTTGAGGTGATTGTGCGTCAGATGATGCGCAAGGTCTGTATCCTTGATCCGGGCGACACCCGCTTCCTTGAGTCGCAGGTTGTTGACAAGCGCGACTTTATGGATGAGAACGACCGCATTTGGGGCAAGAAGGTGGTTACCGACGCCGGTGACTCACAGAATCTCCAGGCTGGTCAAATCATCACAGCGCGCAAGCTCCGCGACGAGAACTCCGCTTTGAAGCGCAAGGACTTGAATCTCGTACAGGTGCGCGATGCCGTTCCGGCAACGTCCGACCAGATGCTTCAGGGTATCACCCGCGCAGCATTGCAGACTTCAAGCTTCATGTCGGCGGCTTCCTTCCAGGAAACCACGAAGGTGCTCAACGAGGCAGCAATCAACGGCAAGACCGACAATCTGGAGGGCATGAAGGAGAACGTTATCTGCGGTCACTTGATTCCAGCCGGAACAGGTCTGCGCGACTACAACTCGCTTGTTGTAGGAAGCAAGGAAGACTTTGAATATCTCGACAAGAGTCTCGACGCCCGTCTTGAGGCTGAAGCGGCTGAAGACGCTGCCAAAATCAAGAAGGCTGAAGAGAAAGGCAAATAAAGAAACTGATTGAAAAAACTGACAATAAAGATAGCCCGGCGATTGGTTCGTCGGGCTATCTTTTTAATGAGTGGACAAACAAAAAGCCTCCACGGAAAGTACGCGGAGGCATAGGATTTATATCCTTCGGCATATAGCCTTATTGTGATAAGATGTAGAAATAATCTTATGTTGCAAATTTCTACAGAATAATTGATATTTCCAAATAAATTTCGCTAAATTTACGGAATATTGAAAAAACCGAAACAAAAAACGATATGAAAAGAGTATTTGGAATAGATTTGGGAACCAATTCAATCGGATGGTCAATAGTAGAGCAGTTGGAAAATGGAAAATACAGACATATAAAATCTGGTGTTGACATTTTTAAGGATGGAGTGGATCACGATAAATCAGGAGAGCATCCATGTGTGCAATTACGAACTAATGCGAGAGGATTGCGCCGACATTATTTTCGCCGTCGTTTACATAAAATAGAGTTGCTTAAAATATTGATAGAGGAAAGAATGTGCCCGCCGTTGACAGATGAAGATCTTAAACGGTGGCGGTTTAAGAAAATCTACCCTAAAGAAGACAACTTTATGGAATGGCAGCGCACAAACGACAATTTGGAGAAAAATCCGTATCATGATCGATATGTTGCGTTGACACGAAAACTTGATTTGTCGATAGAGAGCGATAGATACATACTTGGCAGGGCATTTTACCACTTGTCGCAGCGCAGAGGATTCTTGAGCAATCGTAAAGATTCAACGAAAGAGCAAGAAGGAGAGGTCAAGGCTGCTATATCTGAATTGTCAGATAAAATTAAAGAGGCAGGATGTAGTTATCTTTGTGAGTATTTCTACAAATTGTATCAGGCTGGGGATAAAATACGAGGGCATTATACGGCTCGCAATGAGCATTATCTGAAGGAATTTCAGGCAATTTGCGACAAGCAGAGCCTCGGGGCTGATTTGTGCAAGCGTTTGAATAATGCAATTTTTTACCAGCGACCTCTGAAGTCTCAGAAAGGAAATATTGGGCGATGTACGTTTGAACTTGGCAAGCAAAGATGTTCGACATCGCATCCAGCTTATGAAGAGTACCGCATGTTGTGTTTTATAAATAATATCCGTTTGCATCGTCAAGGAGAGGATTCTGATTTCCGTGTGCTTACAAAAGAGGAGGTTGGCGCAATAATTCCCAAATTTGTATGCAAGTCGCAATTTAAATTTGAAAAATTGGCAAAGGTGTTGGCTCATAAAAAAGAGAATTATGGGTTCAAGTATGATTCTGATGAAAGTACTCTTAAATTTAATTATCGAAAAGAAACAAGCATTGCTGGCAGCCCGGTGACTGCTGGATTGAAAGAAATATTCGGAGAAGAATGGAAATCGGAAATCTGTAGTGTGTATATGAAGTCGGAAGGAAAGACAGAGGACCGGATAATCGATGATGTGTGGCATGTGCTCTATTCTTTTGACAATGATGAAAACATCCGGGATTGGGCAAAAAAGAATCTGCAGCTTGATGATGAACAGGCAGAAAAGTTTGCTAAAATCAAAATCGAACGTGATTATGCATCGTTGAGCCTGAATGCTATCCGAAAGATTCTGCCATATCTGCGACGTGGCTTGCGTTATGATGAGGCTGTGTTCTGTGCAAATATTCCGGCGGCGCTTGGGAATGTAGAAGATGTTGATGAATATAGGAAAATTGAGGATGACATAGTCGCATGTGTGCGAAATTTCAAAAGCTGTGAAGTGGCGGGTAGAAAAAATACATTGGAAAAAGAAGTGGCAGAATTGTTGGAGGAGAAGTATGGCGTAGACAAACGTCATCTTGGAAAGATTTATCATCCGTCAAAAACAGAAACTTACCCAACTGCACAGCCCTACAATAACGGTCTGCGGTTGCTTGGCTCGCCTCGAACTGCATCCGTGCGCAACCCAATGGCTATGCGGGCGTTGTTTAGATTGCGGGCGTTGACAAACGAGTTGCTTAAAAAGGGAGAAATTAATTCAGAAACGGTTGTCAATATTGAGTTTGCAAGGGGCTTGAATGATGCCAATATGCGCAAGGCAATAGAAAATTATCAGCGGGAAATTGCTGATAGGCATCAGAAATATGCCAAGGAAATAAAGGACTGTTATTTAAAAGAAACTGGAAAAAATATTGAGCCAACAGAAAATGAGATTCTGAAATATCAACTTTGGGAGGAACAGAATCATCAGTGTTTATATACAGGCAAGATGATAAGTGTCGCTGATTTTATCGGGGCTAATCCAAAGTTTGATATTGAGCACACTTTGCCACGAGCTGCTGGCGGTGATGACTCTCAGGTCAACAAGACACTTTGTGACAGCCGTTTCAACCGAGAAGTGAAGAAGGCTCATTTGCCATCGGAATTGGCGAATCATGCAGAAATATTGTTGAAGGCAAAAAATCTGTGGCAAAAGAAAATTTATGAGTTGACCAAGCAGATAGAAGGGACTAAAGGTTATGCCGCCGATAAGAATACAAAAGACGGTAAAATTCAGCGCAGGCATTTGCTTAAGATGAAGCGTGATTATTACATTGGAAAGTTGCAACGGTTTGAGATGAAAGAGGTTCCTACAGGGTTCTCTAATCGACAGGGTGTTGATATTGGTATTATAGGCAAGTATGCCAAGTTGTATCTGCACACCGTGTTTGACAAGATTTTTGTTGTGAAAGGAGCTACAACTGCGGCTTTCCGGAAGGTTTGGGGCTTGCAGTCGGTGTATGAGAAGAAAGAACGCATAAATCATGTGCATCATTGTGTGGATGCTATTACGATTGCATGTATCGGGAAAAAGCAGTATGATGACTGGAAATGTTATCAGGAGGCGGAAGATATGTATTATCGAGGAGAAACTGGGCGTCCGTCAATGGACAAACCGTGGTCTACATTCACAGAGGATGTAAAGCAGCTGACAGAGGGCTTGCTGATTCATCATTATGTGCCCGACAATGCTGGAAAAGCATCGAAAAAGAAGTTGCGCGTCCGTGGTCGCATTCAGCGTAATGCCGAAGGGCGGGCGTTGTATGCTACTGGCGATTGCGCACGTTTGTCATTGCATCAGCAAACTTTCTATGGGGCGATTAAACAGGATGATGAGATACGGTATGTGGTGAGGAAACCGTTGGATTCCCTTGAGAAGAAAGATATAGAAAAGATTGTAGACCCAGAGGTCCGGCAGAAAGTTAAAGAGGCTGTTGACGCCAAAGGTATGAAAGATGCTGTAGCTGACGGAATTTGGATGAATGAAGAAAAAAGGATTCCAATAAAAAAAGTGCGTATATACACATCAATTGCTAATCCTTTGCGATTGAAGCGTCAACGAGATTTGTCGGTGCATGACTACAAACAAGATTATTATGTTGCCAATGATGGTAATTATTGTATGGGAATTTATGAGGGAACCGATGCAAAGGGCAAAAAGAAGAAGACGTTTAAGATAGTCAACAATATGGATGCTGCAAACTATTTTAAGGCAAGACAACGCGGCGAAGATGTGGAATTGTTGCCAATGTCGGATGGTAATGATTTCCCATTGAAATGTGTTCTTAAGACGGGCTCTGTGGTGCTCTTCTATCAAGACACTCCAAAAGAGTTGAAAGAATGCTCAAAGAAAGAGCTTGCGAAAAGATTGTACCGCGTTGTGGGAATGTCGGAGATGAAAATAAAGCAAAAAACTGGAAAAATAGACTGTTATGGAATGCTCTCTTTGACTTTCCACCAAGAGGCCCGGCCGAGCAGTGACCTGAAAGATAAAAATGGGGCGTGGAGAATTGGGGAGGATGTGCGACCCAAAATTAAGTTAACGCATAATCAAACGAATTTCCTTGTAGAAGGAATTGATTTCAGATTGACATTGTCAGGAGATGTGGAATGGATAAAATAAAAAATTATGCTGAAGCGGGCACTGTTTTTCACTCAGCCGTTTATGCTGAGTCTTCGCAATTGTCAAATGGTGATATGCACTCGGGAGATGCCGCAAGAAAAGCGAACCATACCGATAGAAGATATAGGTTATGTAATTCTTGAACATCCGCAGATTAGTGTTTCGTTGCCGTTGCTCAACGCTTTGTCTGATAATAATGTCTCTGTCATATTTTGTGGAGACAATCGTATGCCTAATGCAATGTTGCTTAACCTTGATTCTAACGCAACGCAGGGGGAGAGTTTCCGGAATCAGGTTGAGGCGTCGCCTGCGTTGAAACGCAATCTCTGGCAACAGGTGGTTGTGGCAAAAATTCGCAATCAAGCAGCTTTGTTGACAAAGTTGGGAAAGGATGGCGATTTGTTGCGTCCGTTGTGGCAGAACGTTAAAAGTGGAGATTCTGACAATAGGGAAGGGGTGGCATCAAAAATTTATTGGGCAGAAATGTTTGGGCGTTCGTTTGTGCGTTCGCGAGAGGGAACAGGATTGAACCCATTGCTTAACTATGGCTACACTATTCTTCGTGCTGCTACGGCCAGGGCATTGATGGGTTCCGGTTTGCTCCCTGCGTTTGGTATTTTCCATCGCAATCGTTACAATGCGTTTCCTCTGGCAGACGATATGATGGAGCCGTTCCGACCATATGTCGATGAGATTGTTTATGAGATGATGGAGGCTGGGATGGTTGAATTGAATAAGGAGGCCAAAGGGAAATTGATAGGATTGCTCTTTGTTGATACTTACTTCCCAAAAGTGACGCGGCCTCTTGATATAGCGTTGACAATGGCGACCGCTTCGTTGGCAAAATGTGTTGCAGGGGATTGTAAGAAATTAAAATTTCCGATAATGAAATGACAGAGTTTAGACTTAATGCTTATCACATTATGTGGCTGTTTGTCTTTTTTGATTTGCCAACCAATACTAAGAAGCAGCGTAAAAATGCGGCTTCTTTCAGGAAAATGCTTGAAAAAGATGGATTCACAATGATGCAATTTTCTGTCTACATACGTCATTGTGCATCTAAAGAAAGCCGTGATGTACATGTGAAAAGGGTTAAGTCATTCATTCCTCCGGAAGGAAAGGTGAGTATACTCTCAGTAACAGATCGCCAATATGGTGACATTCATAACTTTTGGGGAATGGTGGAGGAGGAAAAAGAAAGGCGACCGATTCCTCAACAGTTAGAAATTTTTTGAGTTCTTTGAAATTTGGATGAAAACGTATAATTTTGTTATGTGATTAAGAAGAAACCGTTATTGATGAATCTTTAGCGAGTTTTTTTTAAATTTTCTCATCAAACTACAGCATTCCGTTGAAAATGAGAATGTGATTTAGGTGATAATATGCTTGAAAATAGTACCTTATGCGCCATAGGTTGTGGTTTGATGTAGAAATGGAATAAGATACAACCGGTATTGCGCAAATGGTACAAACATTCACGTTGTGGTTTGATGTAGAAATGGAATAAGATACAACAAACACCGTCTTTCATGCTGGGTTTGGACGTTGTGGTTTGATGTAGAAATGGAATAAGATACAACGTAAGGCCACGCCTATTAGAATCGGTAATAGTTGTGGTTTGATGTAGAAATGGAATAAGATACAACCACCCCAGTGTTTTTCCATCTGTTCAGTGAGTTGTGGTTTGATGTAGAAATGGAATAAGATACAACTCTTCTGCACGAACAAATATTCCTTGTCCCGTTGTGGTTTGATGTAGAAATGGAATAAGATACAACTACAATGGTTCCGTAATGGCGGGCAGTATGTTGTGGTTTGATGTAGAAATGGAATAAGATACAACGGCGCGGGGGAGATGGTATTGTTACAAACAGTTGTGGTTTGATGTAGAAATGGAATAAGATACAACTTTTTTGATAGTTTTAATAAAATCCGAGAGTTGTGGTTTGATGTAGAAATGGAATAAGATACAACCTTAATAGGTCTTTTAATCAAGATATTTTGGTTGTGGTTTGATGTAGAAATGGAATAAGATACAACCTTCGCTCTTTGACGTGTAGCGCGGCTCGGTTGTGGTTTGATGTAGAAATGGAATAAGATACAACAAAGTCCATAAACAGAAGACCGACAGACGGTTGTGGTTTGATGTAGAAATGGAATAAGATACAACACACGGGAAATTTATCATCAAAATAAATATGTTGTGGTTTGATGTAGAAATGGAATAAGATACAACCATTAGGAATTTTGGTTGTGGTAATTGATAGTTGTGGTTTGATGTAGAAATGGAATAAGATACAACGGGAAGAGTATTTACCGACCTTGCCGTCTGTTGTGGTTTGATGTAGAAATGGAATAAGATACAACCTAAATGTGTTTTTGACACTGCGTTTATGGTTGTGGTTTGATGTAGAAATGGAATAAGATACAACCGGCGGTTAGCGATGGCGCTAATGCCACCGTTGTGGTTTGATGTAGAAATGGAATAAGATACAACTGCTGGCGCGTCATTTGCGCCAAATGACGAGTTGTGGTTTGATGTAGAAATGGAATAAGATACAACTTTTTTAAGGCAAATAATGAATTTTTAGAGTTGTGGTTTGATGTAGAAATGGAATAAGATACAACTAAACTTTGTGATGCGCTTGGTTGCTCGCTGTTGTGGTTTGATGTAGAAATGGAATAAGATACAACTTCTTGTGAGATTTACGCGGGAGGTGGAGGGGATTGATGCTCTTGCCACTGACGTTTATTTGTCGTAACTTTGCACGGTCATCAATATCGATATGGCAAAGAAGAAGTATCAGAAAAGAAACAGCACCGCGCGTCAGGTGAGAACTGCCGTGATTGTTGTGGCGGTTATCGTGGCTGTGTGGTGGTTTATAGGACATGCGAAGGAGTTGGGCTTCAAGCGTGTTGAGAGTGGTGCGCCCGCCAGCAATGTCGATGTAGAGGCGCTTATGGAAGTGAATGCTCCAGAGGGGTTGCGGCAGCAGATTGTTGCGTATGAGGGCTACACCGCGTCGTTCAACGCCGACCTGCGTATTCCCAACTATGTTGTCTACGAACTCACACGTTTCGAGACCCAGGGTGCGGAGCCGCGTCACGACAAGTTTATGTGCGACACCGAAGTGGATGGCTGCCCGACTACCGACGACTATAAGGGTTCGGGCTACGACCGCGGTCATATGGCTCCCGCTGCCGATATGAAATGGAGCAAGAAGGCGATGCAGGAGTCGTTTTTTCTGACAAATATATGTCCGCAGAACCATTCGCTCAACAGTGGCGGGTGGAAGCGTCTGGAGGAGAAAGTGCGCCTGTGGGCAGACCGCGACAGTGCAGTCATTGTCGTTTCCGGACCAATCGTGCAAGGCCACATCAACCGTTTGGAAAGCGGAGTGGCTGTGCCTACCGGATTTTTCAAGGTGCTGCTCGCTCCGTTTGCCACACCGAAGCGCGCCATCGCATTCATCTACAAGAACGAAGGCGGACAAAAGGTGATTGAGCGGCAGGCAGTAAGCGTAGACGAGGTGGAGGCTCTCACGGGGTTTGACTTCTTCTCTTCGCTGCCCGACGACGAGGAAAATGAAATAGAAAAAACTTGTGATTATTACGAATGGAACAATTAGACATCAACCGGCATAACGACGACACAATATGCGCCGTGTCGACACCGGCGGGAGTGGGAGGAATAGCAGTGGTGCGCGTCAGCGGACGCGACGCCGTGAAATGCGTGATGAAATCATGGCGCGGAGCCGACCTTAATGCCGTGCAGACCCACACGCTGCACCTCGGACGCATCGTCGACACCGACGGCGAGACGCTCGACGAGGTTGTGGCAGCCGTATTCCGCGGTCCACGGTCGTTTACTGGCGAGGATGTCATCGAGCTGTCGTGCCACGGCTCGCTATGGGTGCAGCAGCAACTTGTAGCACTGCTCATCGGCAACGGATGCCGCGCCGCCGAGGGAGGCGAATTCACGCGTCGCGCATTTATGAACGGGCGTCTCGACCTGTCGCAGGCAGAAGCCGTAGCCGACGTGATTGCAAGTGGCTCGAAAGCGGCACACCGCATCGCTGTAAGCCAGATGCGTGGCGGTTTCAGCCGTATGCTCTCCTCTTTGCGCGAACGTCTGCTTGAATTTGTGTCGCTTATGGAGCTTGAGCTCGATTTCAGCGAAGAGGATGTGGAGTTTGCCGACCGCACACGTCTAATCGCCATCGCAGAAGAAATCAACACAGCCGTGACACGCCTTGCCGACTCTTTTGCCGTCGGCAACGCCATCAAAAACGGATTTCCCGTGGCGATAGTGGGAGAGCCCAACGCCGGAAAATCAACACTCCTCAACCGGTTGCTGCACGACGACAAGGCGCTCGTGAGTGACATCCGCGGCACAACGCGCGACGTGATAGAGGACACTATAACGCTCGGCGGACTGACATTTCGGTTTATCGACACAGCAGGCATACGCCAGACCACCGACACTATAGAGACAATGGGTATTGAACGGACGTTCAAGAAACTCGATGAGGCAGCGATAATCCTCTGGATGATCGACGGCACACAGCCTGTTGCCAACATCGCCACCGTTGCCGCCGACATCCTGCCGCACGCCGAAGGAAAGCATCTTGTTGCCGTAATCAACAAAATCGACTGTCTTTCGGATGCCGACATCAGCGCGCTGCGCTCAGCCGTAGCTACTGCCGCTCCGTCGGCTGCGATAGCCACAATCTCGGCAAAAGCCGACATCGCCGTCGACTCGCTTGAGCAAAGCCTGATTGAAGCAGCCGCCGTTGCCGACACCGACCCCAATGCTGTCATCGTGACCAACGCGCGCCACTACGACGCGCTTCTGCATGCTGGCGAAGCCATCAGACGCGCCCTCGACGGGTTGCGCAGCGGCATCTCGGGCGACTTCGTGTCGCAGGACATCCGTGAATGCATGCACTATCTCGGAGAAATAACCGGCGAAATCACAACCCACGAAATCCTCGGCTCCATCTTCTCCCGCTTCTGTATCGGCAAGTAAACGCTTGATTGTTAAATAGTTGAATTAATTATAATCGATTAATATGGCGCTCTTTACGGGCGCCTTTTTTGTTGCTCAAGTATCGTTGATAATCGTTGCTAAGCCTTTTTACGCCATTTTTTGTACCTCCTGTGTACCTCACCACGAAAATCTAAGGATTATCGTTGGCAAGGTCGTGGAGAACTTTTACGCCATTTTACGGGATTTTACGGAGTTATACAAAAATATTGGAGAAATAAGGAGAAATAACATGAGTAGCAACATTGAAATCAGACGAATCTGTGCGTGGTGCAAGCAAGAATTCATTGCGCATAAAACGACTACAACCTGTTGTTCGCACAGATGTGCAAACCTTCTGTATAAACAGAAGAAACGTGAAGCTTCCATTAGAGCTAACAACCAGGTTGTCGAAAAAGTCATCAAGGAAAAGCCGATTGAGAAGATCAGAGACAAGCCTATTCTTACGATCACAGAAGCTGCCACATACATAGGCGTAACCCGACCTACTCTTTATGGCTATCTGAAAAGAGGTGAATTAAAAGCCTCCCGACTTGGATATAAATTTCTATTGAAAAAGGAAGTTATTGATAACTTATTCAATAAGCCTATAGAATTTAAGATTCCGGTCAGAGACAAACCTTCCATTAATGATTTCTACACCACCGCTGAAGTAAAGGAAAAGTATGGAGTAAAGGATTCCTGGATATTTCACATTGCTAAGGAACATAATATTCCACGAACCTTTCACCGTGGAAAAAACTATTGGAGCAAAAAGCATATTGATGATTACTTTGCAAAGAAAGCTCCCGATCCTGAAATCAAGGAATGGTACAGCACGCAAGACATGCAGGAGAAGTTCGGTATGACACTAACGGCCATCTATTCTTTCGTATCAAAGAATGCCATTCCCAAAAAGAAGGTCGGCATTATGGTGTATTACTCCAAAAAGCATGTGGACATTGCCAAAGGTCTCATAGCTCCCGAGGAGCCCAAATACTACACCATTGCCGAAGCGATGAAGCAATTCAATCTGACACGAGACCAACTCTATCATTATGTGAAATACTATAATATTCCCCGTATCAAAGTAGGTAAATATACCAAGATTCTGCGGGCAGAGCTGGACAAGTTCTTTGAGCCTCCAAAGATAGAATGAGCCGAAAGTTATTTTCCGGTGATAAATGCCACCATCAGAACACCTATTTTATTTGCAACAAAAACAAGTATTAATCAAAAAACAATATAACTATGACACTTACATGCACCAACGTAACTCTGAGACAAAAGCCATTGCGTAACGACCGCATATCTCTTTATCTGGATTATTACCCGGCCATCCGCAATCCTTACACGATGAAGATGAGTCGCCGGGAATTCCTTGGCATCTACATCTATGCCAAGCCAAAGAACGAGCAGCAAAGAATGTTCAACCAGGATATGCTGAACAAGGCAGAGGCAATCCGCTGTATCCGTGTCCAGTCGCTTATCAATGAAGAATTCTGGTTCTTGGACAAGAACAAGCAAAAGGTAGATTTCCTCGCCTACTTCCGGATAAAGGCACGGGAAAAATATGAGAAATGGGATTGTGTTTACAACCACTTCGAGAAATTTGTCGGTGGCAAATGCACCTTTGGTGATGTCACAGTAGAACTGTGCGAGAAGTTCAGGGATTACCTGCTCAAATGCAAACAGATCAATCATCCCAATGCCTACATCTCACGCAATTCGGCAGCCGGCTATTATTCGACTTTCCGTGCCTTGTTGAAAATAGCCTATAAAGAGAAGATGTTGCGCGAGAACTTGAACGACTTTCTAGAAAAAATCGAATGGAAAGAGGTCAAGAAAGAGTATCTGACACTTGATGAAGTCAAGAAACTGGCAGCTACGCCCTGCAAAATTCCAGTCTTGAAACAAGCCTCCCTGTTTGCTTGTATGACCGGACTCCGTATCAGTGATATTCTGAAGTTGGACTGGCGTGATTTTGAAGTCGGTCCGGATCAAGGCTATTACATTCGTATCTGTACCGAAAAGACAGAAACCGAGGCTACACTCCCCATCAGTCAGGAGGCTCTGGAACTGTGTGGCGAATGGGGCACCGGAAAAGTCTTCAAAGGCTTAACCCGATCCATGACTCATCATCCCCTGAAACAATGGATTGCCGAAGCCGGAATCAGAAAGCACATAACCTTCCACATGAGTCGTCATTCATACGCCGTCATCCAAATTTCTTTAGGCACAGACATTTACACAGTATCAAAGATGCTGACGCATAAGAATGTCACCACCACTCAAATCTATGCTGATTTGGTCAATTCCAAGAAGCGAGAGACGGCTAATAAGATTTCGTTGAAATAATGTGATCGAACAAGTCATACCTGATAAATTTATCGGGTATGACTTGTTTTTCTGTAATGAATATACTATAAATTGATGAATATTAAATATTATTCATTTGTTATTATATAACTTTTGTAAAGTCGGATTCACAAACTCCACTTTCGCTTCTCTTTTATACAAGTAGAGCACATTATACCAATCTCGGAAGAAAGGATCTAAAATTTCATGATATGAATAACTTTTATCTGACCTCATTTTTCTTTCCTCGAAAGACAATTCCTTCACCAAATTATCAAAATCTGCCATATTTCGGAAAGTCTTATCATATGTATATGGCTCATCAACAACTTCTTTCACTTCTGATAATTGCTTTATCATTTCTTTGTGGCGATCATAATAATGAAAGTTATCTGCAAAATGAAAATAATTACCAACCTCGAGTCCTAGAATTGTAGCCATATATTCCTGCATGAAAGTGTAGTTGAAAATATTCACTGCACTTGCGCCCCAAATTATATCATTTGAACGCATTTTCACAATAACATCCAATTTATTAGAATTTGGTTGCTTTATAAAATGAAGTTCCCGAGTACATGGAATATCTAATGTCTTTTTCAAACAGCCTTCTGTATCAAAGTCGTCCTTCATAACATCACCCATAGAGATGATTGCACGTCTTGTCGACGTTTCCGCATTAAAACACTCCACAATATATCTCAACTGATCAATTTCTACAATAGAAGCATCTACTGTTTCTGTAACTTTATAGTCTGTCTTTGATCCATTGAAATGACGAAGACGAGGACCATAAGCACCACGAGCGAACACTTGGTCATCAGAAAAATCCTGCATACGTTTCAAATAGTAGGTAATATAATCAAGGTCATTACGGCCAGAAGCTATCCATAAGGATTCTGCATACGGTAAGGTTTTACTCCATTTACGGCAAGGAATGGTAACAATTCTCGCTGTTGGCTCAGTAATTTTGAAGAAGAATGGCTCAGGAAGTTCATAACAAATATTATCCCGGGTTTCTCTTTTTACACCGTATTTACAAAGTAAATTTGATGCGCCAATTAAAAAAGAGTTAATTCCTTTGTATTCTTCAGCAAACATAACCCATTTATTTTATCATTTATACCCCACTTGTTTGGAAACTGGTATTTTATCTCTATAGAGGCCGGCTTATAATGTTGCTTAATCCTAACATTATCTATTTGCAATTCAGGCATTTTCACACGTAGAAATTTATCTGTTTCGCAGAAACAATTCTGTAAATCTATCAAAGTTGGCTCATGTCCAGGAAGAGGTTTAAAATTATCATAACCATATCTCTTTCTCAACTCATCAAGATGCTGTTGGATGTAAAAAATAGCATCTTCATAATTACGTCCATAGCTGATAAAGCACTTCTTAATGCCTCTAATAGCTCCAATTCCTGCTTTTACAAAAGAATTTTCACTGAAATTGACGTACGGTGTATAGTTGAAATCAATGGCATATTGATAAGCAAGGAAACCACCAATGAAGGTACAGCATTCCAATAAATTAAAAACTTCTTCCAACGTTTTTGCTTTTAACACTTTATTTATAATGCCCTCACTAATGAATTCTTTTTCAACCATAGTCAACCACTTCTCATGTTTGAATTTTAGATAGTCATATTTTCTATCCGAGCCTGTCATCATGTATGCATTATTGAATATGGGAAAATTGTTTCTGCGAAGTGATAACAGATAGCTGATTCGATCTACATCAAAATGATTTATGGTGATATCTCCATACTCTTTACGGAGATATTCCCAGGTCTCAATTTTATTAAATATCTTAAAAACCAGCACTCGAAGAATCACATCTTCTGGGCTATAAAGTTCTATATCTTTATAGATAATATTACGAATAAGATATTGACTTACGCGATCACAAGCTCGATATACATTAGTAAACTTATACTCACGAAGTATCGGGTCTTGTGTAAGAACCTCCTTCCCCTCGCATTTACGCCAGAAGATATTCATCCGTTCCTGCATGAAATAAAAATAATAGCGAAGAACGTTGTCATTGGGTATTATCTCATTACTTTGCTTCATAGCTTAGGCATTGGATATGATTTAAATGGGAATTCTTGCCAATTTATAGGATCCCCATGAATTCCGACTTTATAGTTTGATTGCAACCAATCTACGAACTTCTTTACAGTCTCTTCGTCTACATGGTAACATTCTATATCCCTAACAGTACTTGCCATACATTTGAATTCATCAGGTAACTCAGGTGCATTTGCCCCAAAATAATAAAAGTCTCTCGAAATTAAAACATTCTTTCCACGTATATCACGTCCATACTGTTCAGTGTCTTTAGGATTCGTTCCTTCTACTGTATGAGCACACCGTTCCTGTATAACCTCTCCTGTTTGGGGATTAGTATGGTAAACATTGTCTCCATACATTTGTATTACCGAACCATTGAAAATCGGTTTCTTACACTGAAAATTTGGATTTTCCCAATATTGATCGAAGGTAATAATTTCCTCTACTTTCATCGCAAAGATAAGGTGTTCAATATATTTATGAAGCACACGGCCTCCTGTCGCGATAACCCAGTCACCAATCTCTAAATTACTACTGCTACGGAGTCTACCTTTACAAGTAGCCAAGGTCATAACCCCCCAAAAAGGATTCGGGGCAAAACCGAAATCATGGTCCATTTTATAACTATAACATTTCATAATCTTAATTGCATTTTATATAAATCATTGGATATGAACCAGCCGTAGCCGGTGAACCATCAAAATTCTCAAATGGAACATTTCCTCCGTTTATTACATTCGAAAGTTTATCAAGTGAGTTCCAACCAATAAGAGTATTGCCATATTTCTCGAAGGCTCCAGGCAAAGGAACCTTTTCCTTACACCCGTAATTATAGATACCAACAATACGCTTGCCCATCTTGTTAGCTTGTTCTATCTCATAGTTTACCCATGCACGTTCATGCGTGTGTTCACCAATGATTACAATAAAAGTACCAGCCCAATTAATCCTCATTTTAAGATATCGAGCTATAACGGCATCCGAAACCTGTTTCCCTTTCTTATTCCTAATTATTCCTCCTTCATCCTCTTTGGCTGCACTATTTCGAACAATGCAACCATTTGCAGCAAGGCGTTTTTGTAGTTCTCGAGTTCGTTGGACATCACCACTATAGTGACTTATGAAAACATTATGTAAATCCGCCATATTATTTTTTTTGTGTTATAACATTTTTCATTCCCTTGATAATAAGCCATATAACTTCAAAAACATTTGTTGAGCATAAAAGGCGCCTATTTTCTTCATAATCCAATCCATTATTCAAAGATTCGTATGTATCATCTTTTATAGAATCAATTATCTTCTTTCGACCTATAACACTACTGGATATAAGAGCAGCCTCACCTCCAAAACCTCCAAGAAGGTATATTGGTTTTCCTGTTGAACGCGCTTTAATATATTCCTCTAAAATACCTGGGATTGACGTTAGAGAGCCTTTCGTTTTTCCACCAACGATTATGAATGCCCTAGCTTCATGGCAACGAACATCACGCATGTGTGATAAAGAATTAATAATTTGTTTTTTACCCTCTTCATCTTGTGTAGAAGGTATTGACTTTTTCTGTTCCTCGCTAATCCCATCAGGATAAATTTGTTGAGCACAGAGATGACAGTGCTTTAAGTATGCTATGTCATCATTAGATAAGACATTCATATATGGCCATGCATAATAATTATAGATATAGACTTCATCTTTAAGTACATCTTCACCCTCGTTTTCTACCTTAATCTTACCATACTTCTCTGATATTTGACTGAATAAACTTACATATCCATCTTGAGCCCCACTACCTCCATAGAGAATCTTACCACCTGCATTCAAAATATACCTTGATATTTCAACTACCATATCTCTTAGTAAGATCTCGTCAGGACGATTTTCATTTGTATTGGACACAGAGATAGATATCAATTCTCCATGTAGAAGTAAACCTTCCTTTTCCAATGGTGTGATGAATTTCTTTTTCGTACTATTAAGTATTCTCCTTTCTTCTTCACTTATAGGAGGCTCTGGATACAGCACATTATTTTTTTCCAGCATATACATATCCAAAAGTTCAGGCTGATAACTTAAAATTTCAAAATCATTATTATCACCTTCCTTTACTATTTTAGTCAAATAATTCTTTTGGTACTCATATCTCAAACCTGTGCGCAACAAGAGGTTAATAGCCGTATCCAAGTTGCCCTCTTTTAGCCGGATGCTTGGGACATTCCCCATATAAGGGAACGTCCTTGTTATAACATCACTATGCATATCCACTACAACTATTGGAACACCGCATTCCTTAGCACACAAAATCTCTTTCTGACACCATTGACGAGTACCATAAGCATCCGAGTCCAGAACCATCACAAGTGAACTCTTAACATTATCTTTTATCTGTTTTTCAAAATCTACTCCTTCAACAATGTCATTCTTGTCAAAGAAACTGTCTAATTTTGTTTTAGAACGAATACTATTTCTAAGATTCTCAGCAATTGCTAGTCCATCTCTTTTAGCATGACTTATAAACAACTTCAATTTGCCTTGAGGCATGTCTTTCATGTATCGAATAAGGCAATCATATATATGAGAAGAAACTTCGTCCCAACCTGCAATGATATCGTCATTAGGAGGGAGAATCATTTGATCTTTGTTAATAAAACTAAGATCTGTAGCATATCCAAATTGTTTCACACAGTATAATATAGCAGGAGTACCACCATCTATTTTTTTCTTCAATTCAAGAATATAATCCCGCCATTTTGTATCTCCCAAATATACAGCCATATCAGCAAAGAAGAATATGGCGTTCTTCTCGCTTTGTTCAAAATCGATGGGCTTTATTTCCCCATTTTCATCATTAGAGATAAGATAAACAGGAATATCCAAGCCATCTGATAGTGGATTTTCTACATCACGACAGAGCAAAGTGTAGAATCTATTAAAAATTTCTGTTGCCTGTCTGTTTTTCTTATCTATAAGCAAATAAACGCCTAACGGTGTTTGCATATTTCTCTTTTTATTTTGTTGATGTCACTTTTAATAATAACAATATTTCTCTTTTTTGCTACATCCAATTCGTATCTTACCCATTTTGACTGCATCACCATTGGAGTTTCAATAAGAAGGAGAGTATCAGCAGATAGAAGTTCTTGTTCAACACGACCTTGCTTATCCACACTATCATTATCAATAATGTCTATATAACAAGAATCACAATTTTGATACAGTTCTTTCACCTTCAACAAAACAGATGTATTAAGATAACCATCTTTCAATGTATAACTTACAAATAGCCTCATATTATTGATCCCAATCTAATACATTCCATAAGGGACTTTGTATATCATAGTAATGTCTCATCCTACCTTCTAATACAAGTCTATCGGAAGATGATTTGAGAGTTTGAGCAATGAACTCATTTAGTGATTTTGTACCCCTTAATATTTGAATAACTTGTAAATACTCAGGTAAAAATGATTTTGATAAATCTCGCAATGTAAGACCGACCAAAATTTTATTATCATACGCATATCCAATTTCCCAAGGCACCCACTTGGATTCAAGAGAGTTTTGGGAAATAATACATAACAGATGTGTACTTCGTTTTAAACCAACTTTTATTGCATTGACTACCGAATAAGGATTACTCCTATCTATATTTTGATCATATTCATCAAAATACACATCCAGTCCTGCAGCCATTAAATAGTTTGCTATCTTTTTTGCATCAGAAGAATCTTTCTTCTGATGACTAATGAAAATACATATACTGTTTATACGGTCATAAGACTCATTCAAGTAAAATCTATTTAACCCTAACATTTCTTTTTCTTTTAATAATAACAAATATACGGATTATAATCCTTATTCTCCTTATCTTTTTAAAAGAAATAATCTTTAAAAATTAGCCTCTTAGGTGACTCTGATGGAGAAACAACCGTTTAAAACGTACTATAAATTTAACAACTTCAATCTGAATGAAATAACATATGTCATCTTTCTTTATATTTTGAGAAGACCTTTTCTTTCTATTCTATTGTGGCATAGATGGTATAGAAATAAGTTCCATATCGAGGACAAATGCTGCCACTTTCTTGGATTTATAACATGGTATCTATGAAATGACATATATTTGCGCACAAACAATTAGCAAATATCACTATGAATCAGAAAAGTATAGAACATATAGCACTCTATTCCATTGTATTGGTAGGTACTCTTGTTATTGGTGTTTTAGCTCGTCAGTTTGTTTTATCCAAAGGTATTGACGATTTCAGTAGTAGTGTTGTATTTTTTGCAACAGTAATTGTCTTGATGGCGATCTATGCCAGTTTACAGACAACTTTCAATCAGTTTCTGTTGCCACACATAGAAGCTTTTCTATTGCGTTTCTCTGCTTTTCAAACGATGAAAAATTACAATGATACCGTTTCTGAGCCGGAAGCCACTACAATCAAAGATTCAAACCAGGCTACGCCTGATGTCATTGAGCTTGCTCCTACCACTGAAGAAGCAATCTCTGAACCTTCAGAATATGAAGTTATGCGAACCAAATCTATCGCAAAAAAGAATCGTGCTATTCAAACCAAATTGGAAAAGGTCATTAGCTATACGAAGCAAACAATGGTTGCCTATATGAGTGAAGAAGATCTCAACCGTCTATGCACATACGTTGCAGAATATAGTACATGCGATACCTTACAAAAGATATCGCCCGTAAAGGTTGACACACAACTTAAAAGCATTGATATTATGCATTTTGGATGGAATATCGGCAAGGCTTTTGGCAGAAAGCGTATTCATACTGCAACTTTCATCAAGAATGTCTTTGCCCATACCCTTCGCGACTTGGAAATTTCAACTATTGAGCGTAAAATGTCTGACACAGAAACAAAGTGCATAGTTGAGTTAACAAGCCCCCAATATTAATATTTTAACCTCAGAGTCAAATTAATCGAATGATTAATATTTCCTCCACTTATCAATAATGCAATTGAAAATATTTTTGTAAATCTAAATATAACTTTTCAAGTTCTTCTTTACTAAGTAGCTCTTTAATAGAAATATCCTTATCAACATTATGTGCCAAGAAATTTCGTTGCGCTCTTGCTCTATTCAATCTTATCCTTAAATCAGAATTTGTAATCTTTTTAATCAATCCTGCAGAGGTTAAATGTTTATAATTATTATTCTTACCTAAATATTCAAATAACAATTTTTCAATCGCAATCCACTTGCTCATAAAAGATAAGTAATAATCACCAGATATTTCCGTACTTCTTTTGTTAGCAAGAACATCAAATAATTCAATAGAGACCTCTTTACATAACGCTTCTATTTCATCAACTTGGGGATATAAATCATCTTTTGTCAAAGCTCTCTCTGATTCACCCCAAAATGCACTATTATTTTTAAACTTAAATTTTGCAACTAATCGATTATTGAGATCTAACTCATCTTTATTTGTATACGTTTCACTAAACTCATCTTCCCCAATCAAAAATCCTTCTTGATAATATGGTCTGAGAGCTTGAGGTGGTGCTACACTTAAAAGTCTAACATTTGTCAAATAATGTTCAGAATTTACAGAAATACGATTGGTAAAATATGGGAGAGCAAAAGCATATATATAAGCATACTCATTATCGTTATCTAGTACCGCAAACGAACAAGCTACTTTTAATGATTGGGTAACATCTATCAATGGAGTTTCCGTTACTTCATAATGCTGTAGGATGCTCCACTGCACGATTCTTTTTCTTTTCACGATATAGGTTTTGCTTGGATATTTAGATTTTAACTTCTTAATAAATATTTCACTAGCTATATTTAATTTTTCCCATCTATATTTTAACTCATGTTTATCTAATCTCTCTCCTCTATACAAAGAAGGATAGAATGTAGATTTGCCTGATTTCGTATTTTTGTAGTCTTCTTTTTGGCCACGATAGAATAATATACAATCTTTGTTTGCGTAAGATAATTGCGCAATGTGTTTTCGAAGTTCTCTATAGTTAGAAACTTCTATCGCCTCATCTTTAGCAACAGTTTCAGGTGAAGTAAATTTAGATATTTCTTCTGTTAACTCGGGAGTAATTTTTCTCATACTGTCATTTATGCCTCAAACATAAACAAAAGTAGTAAAAAAACTAATCAGGTTTCATCTATTATTGCGTATATTTTATCGTAGTACGCTTTATTTTTACAAAAAAACAGTTTCCCTTATCAATTAATTCCAAATAATCGCCATTATAGACATTGTATTAAGTATACAGTTGCTTAATTATCAAGACTATAATAGAATAAATAGTTATCTCACAGTTATATTCCGGTGATGTTTTCCACCATCAAAACACCAATTTCCTTTGCCTGCGAACAATTAAAAACGAGTACGTATGGCAAACGAACAAATCACTTTTGATAAGCTGCCGCAGGCGGTAGGTTATCTCACAGAACATATGGAACAAATCCGGCAAATGGTGGCAGCATTGCAACCGCAGGCTTCTTCCGACAAGCATCATCTTGTTGAAATTGACGAAGCCTGTAAAATTACACGAAAAGCAAAACCTACCATTTACACGCTTGCACGTAAAGGACTGATTCCAGCCTATAAAAAAGGTGAGAAACTCTACTTCTATGAAGATGAGTTATTGAAATGGATTGAGTCCGGTCGCAAGCAGATGCAGGCCATCTCACTTCAGAAACAGGCTGCGGAGATAGAACATGGAGCGAAACGCAAACCAAAGGGAGGTTATAACTTTTGATCTGCACGGCTATGGAACCCCAAAAATTAACAGCAGAAGGTATCATCGGCGAGGCTGTGCGCATCGGAGCCAAGATGTCCGGTGGCGAGTTCCCGATAGAAGTCTTTCCTCTCAGGATTCAGCGTATAATCAGCAGTTCGCACGATTGTCAGGGCTATCCCGTGGATTATGTTGCTGCGGCTATTCTTGCAGCCATTGCCGTGGGGATTGGCAACTCCCATCTGGTGCAGGTGAAGCGCAACTGGCTGGAAAGTCCTATTCTGTACATGGCACTGATTGGACGCCCCGGAGCGAATAAGAGTCATCCGCTGAGTTTCGCTTTCCAGCCGTTCATTGAACATGACTATTGTCAGAATCAAGAATATCAGAAGCTGTATGCCGAGTATGAACGCACTATGTCCATGAGTAAGAAGGAACGCTTGGAAGCCGGTTTGGATGAGTTCCCGCAGGCTCCCGTGCGCAGCCGCTTTCTTGGTTTCGGATGTAACGCCCGAAGGATTGAGCCTCATTCATGCTCAAAACAAACGTGGTTTATGCTTGTGGGCTGATGAGTTATCCGCTTGGTCCAAGAACTTCTACCGTTACAACAACGGTTCGGAAGAACAATTTTGGTTGTCGGTATTCAGTGCCAAGACCACTATATCCGACCGCAAGAATGCCAAAAGTTCCATCTTCATCAAGCGACCGTATATTTCGGTTATCGGTACTATCCAAAAGAAAATTCTCAGAGAACTGGCTAAAGGCGAACGCTCCAGCAATGGGTTTATAGACCGCATCCTGTTTGTGATGCCGAACCTGCAACAGAAGGCACGATGGAATGACAAAGAGCTGCCGGAAGATATAGAGCAAGAATGGAATGCCATCATTGACAGACTGATACAATCAGAGTGTCACCTCGATGAACATGGAGAGATTGCACCGCAAATTCTCTTCTTTTCAGAGGACGCCAAGAGACGACTTTACGAGTGGCAGCACCATTTCTCTGAATTGTGTGACCGGGAAACAAACGACACTATCGTAAGTATCTATTGCAAATTAGAAATATACATCATCCGCTTTTGCCTGATTATCCAGCTGGCACGATGGACTTGCGGAGAGTGCGACAAGACGTATATCGACCTGCTGACGGTGGAGAGAGCCATTAAACTGACGGAGTATTTCAAGGAGTCTGCATTGAGCGTACAAAATATTCTAAATGAGAATGCCCTCAACAGTCAGCGACAGACGATAGTAAATCTGCTACCTCCTTCATTTACGACAGCCCAAGCCATACAGGTAGCCGAGCAAAACGGAATGAAGGAGCGGACATTTCAACGCTTTCTCAATGACAATATCGGGACTTTGTTCCGCAAAGAGAAGCATGGAGAATATTCAAAGATTAACCCATGACATTTTTGTCGGTTTTGACACTTCCCAAGCGAAAACGACAATAACGACAAAAATGACACACCTAAAAAAGAAACATACAATGAGTACACATAGATTCATATTAGAACCCTACAAAGGTGTCAGCACTCGGCATACTTGCCCGAACTGTCACCGCAAAAGATGTTTTTCCAAGTACATTGATACAGAGAAACAAATCCACTTCCCGGATTACGTGGGTCGTTGTGACCATGAACAGAAATGCGGTTATTACTTCACGCCTCGTGATTACTTTGAACGGCATCCATCTGAAAAGGAAAAGTTGTCCGAAAATAACTCTCAGAGCTATGTGTCTATTAAGACAGCCGAGCCGATAGCCACTTCCTACATTGATTTGGGAATAGTCAATCAGTCGTTACAACGCTATCCTGAGAACAAGCTGTTTCAATTCTTATCGGCTCAATTCGGAGAGACGGAGACATTGAAACTGATGGAGAAATACAAAGTTGGCACTTCCAAGCATTGGGACGGTGCAACCGTATTCTGGCAGACGGACAATCAGAACAGAGTCCGAACTGGAAAGATTATGCTTTACAATCCCGAAACGGGTAAGCGGATAAAAGAACCATACAATCATGTCACGTGGGTACACTCCGTTCTTCACAAAGGCTATAATCTGAAGCAATGTTTCTTCGGTGAACATCTGCTTTCCGAGAATAAGAATCGTCCGGTTGCATTGGTCGAAAGTGAGAAGACCACCCTCATCGCCTCCTACTATCTACCCCAATTCCTATGGATTGCCTCAGGCGGAAAGAACGGTTGTTTCAATGCCAACAGCTTGTCTGTTCTTGCCGAGAGAAGCGTTGTCCTGTTTCCCGACTTGGGCGCAACCGACTATTGGCAAAGTAAAATCGGACTGATGAAAAGCTACGGAATTGAGGTGCAGATGTTCGATTATCTGGAGGCCAACGCCAGCGAAACCGAGCGAAAAGAGGGATATGACATTGCCGATTATCTGCTCAAAGTGAAACCTGATGAAGCTGTACTTCAGCAGATGATTAAGAGGAATCCCGCTCTGAAAATACTGATAGATGCACTCGATTTGAAGCTTGTCAGTGTACAACGAGTCATCCCTCATCCAAAGGTTTCACCACCTAATAAACGAGGTTTCAGACTATGACCGAAGGGAAGAAATTTGAGACTTTTTTACTGTAGCAAGTTAATGTCGGTGTATTACATTCCCCGACCACTTGCTCCTCAAAAAGTCTGAGGAGAAGGCTCCCGATGGTCACAAATTATTCACTAAAAACAGAATCAAAATGGAAAAGAAATATACGATAACTCTCCGTCTGACAGACATGCAGTACACATTACTTGGTGCTATTTGCAGACGGACAAAACGGACTCAAAGTGAAGTCATCCGCTCATTCATCGAGAACGGTTCGGTACGTGAACGGATTTCACAAGAGCACATCTACATCATCCGACAGTTGATTGGCGAAAGCACCAATCTCAACCAGTTGGCGAGGCAGGCAAACACCTATGGGTTCTCAGCCGTTGCCAAGCGATGCGAAGAAATGGCGGAACGTATTAACCAACTTATAAAACGACTGAAGGATGATAGGTAAACAAACGAAAGGTACATCGTTCAGCGGGTGCGTCTGCTACGTCCTTAAAGAAGAAAAGTCCAAGTTGCTGGAGGCTGTCGGAGTGGACGGAACACCCGAACAGATGGCAGAGCAATTCGAGTTACAATCGTTACTCAACGAGAAAGTAAAGAATATTGTCGGACACACTTCGCTCAACTTCTCTCCAGAAGATAGCGACCGCTTGAAACACGATGATGCGCTGATGTTGCAAATCGCTCATGACTACATGAAGCTGATGGGCATTCAGAATACGCAATACATCGTTGCCCGACACATCGACCGTGAACACCCGCATTGTCACATCGTCTTCAATCGGGTGGACAATGACGGTAAAACAATTAGCGACAAGAACGACTACCGCCGAAATGAGAAAGTCTGCAAGATGCTGACAGCAAAATACCGACTGCACTTTTCAAATGGTAAAAACCATATCAATGAAGAACGACTGCGCCCATACGACCGGGCAAAGCACGAGATATACAAGGCTTTGAAAGAAGAACTGCCGAATGCCAGGAGCTGGAGCGAGTTGAAAGACGCTCTTGCCGACCGGGACATTGATATGAAATTCAAGGTCAGTCGCACCACACGTACAATACAAGGTGTCAAGTTCGAGTATGGCGGTTTCTCGTTCTCCGGCTCAAAAATCGGTCGTGAGTTCAGCTACCTGAACATTGACAACCGTCTGGAAGAGAATGCTTGTGCATCCTTGTTTGAATCGGCTAAACAGAAGCCTAAGTATGAAGAGGCAGAGGTGCTGCAAAGTATTTCTCATCTTGATGAAGGGGCTGGCATTAGTCTCGGTCTGCTAAACGGCAGTTCATCTTACGATGCCACTGCCGCAGAAGAAGCCGAGTTCAATCGCCTGATGAAAAAGAAAAAGGCTAAGCGCAAGCGAGGCTTTCATTTATAATCAATTTATTAACAATTAAAACTTTATCAATTATGTTACAAAAAGATTTGATTTGTGATTTCAATCTCTACCTGTGTGAGAAGTTCGGCTACAGAAACAGTTGTAGCGTAATGCAAAATGCCAATGGCTTTTGCGTAAACATCAGTGAGCGTGATTTAGACTGCTACATTCGCTTTTGGGAGTACAGCAACGGCGTGGGCAACTTCCCCGACTGGAGCATCATCATCGTGCGCAGTAACTTCAGGAAGAACCAAGAAGAAAATCTGAAAGACTTGGCTCGCTTCTTCAAGGAGTACATGCCCCGCTACGGTTACGAGTATCTCTGTACCGAAGGAGATGAATACGGCTATTACCAAACACTCGGCTTGAGGTTCGTCAGGAAAGACCTTTTCGGACACAATTATGCACTGGCACTGAAAGATTTGAATGTCTGATATATGTATTAGAGTTAAGGAGGGGATTTTTTCCTCTCCTTTTCTCTTTATATAGCACATAATTTTATATCTTTGCAAAAAATGAAACGATAAATATATGAACGCAATAAGCATACTTGAACAGCAACAAGCCAACGATGTCTTAAAATTGGAGATTGCGTATTCCAATCTTTATAAAGCATATATGCTGGGAGATAGAAATGGAATGAGAAAACACTATATAGCAACACTCAATATAGGTATTCCGGGGTTTGCAGACTTGGTGCAACGTGAAACGAAGCTGGAAATGCTGTCAAATGGATTTATACCTGGGGTGTCACCGACTTCTATCGACAATATCCAGGATGACACATCATTGCGAATGAACATTGTGGGGTGCTTGAGAGCCTTGCAAAATGAGATTAATATTCGCGACATATATCGAACTCATTACGCATATGCGCAAAATATTCTTTATCAGACCAATCGCATTTTTAGAAAAGAAGACGTTGTATATCAGAATCCACAGGGGCAACAATTAAAAGTTTCCGACGTGCTTTCTGTAATGAAATATGCGATAAGTATTGCAGAAACAATAGCACCAGAGGATGAAAATTTTGCAAAAGCGAATGCAGTAATTACAACACTGCAGGGAATAGATGCGGTTCTCAACAATAAACCAGAAGATAAGCCTGTCAACAAGATGTTGCATTTGGCAACAAGTTTCATTTCCTCCGTTGTAAAATCATCTGTAAAGAACGATAAAGAAAAACGTGGAGTTTCCATAACAGCGTTAATGGTTGATTTGACAATAGATTTCTTTTGTAAAAATTAGTGTAATGGATAAACCCATGAATCGAATAAAAGAGGTGCTTGAAGAAAGAGGAATCAAGCAGACTTGGTTGGCAGATAAACTTGGCAAGAGTTTCTGTATAGTTAATGCATACGTTTGTAACAGACGGCAACCAAGTTTAGAGGTACTGTTTGAAATAGCTGAGATTTTGAATGTTGATGTAAAGGAACTTATTCAATCTCCCGAAAAGTAGCGAGCATCTTTGTTTTACCTAATTTTACATTGAATAAATAGACAATAATATGATTACAGGCGATATAAAACAAAAGGTGGATGCCGTATGGCAGACATTCTGGAACAATGGTTTTACCCAGCCATCGGCAATCTTTGAGCAGATGACTTATTTGCTCTTTATGAAAATGTTGGATGAGAAACAGCAGGAAAAGGAATCCATTGCCAACTTGACGGGTGACAAGTTGCTCGACCCAACTTTTCCCGAAGGCGTGTGGCACAACCCATCGACAGACCAGGATGTGCCTTATAGCGAAATGCGTTGGCATATATTCAAAGAGATGGAGCCTGCACGGATGTTGAACCGTGTGCGCAACGATGTGTTCATCTTCCTACGCCATATAGGTGGTGAGGGTTCTGCATACAGCCGTGCCATGGAGGACACGGTTTTTCAGATAACCAATGCCCGGTTGTTGTCGCGTGTGGTGGAGGGTATAGAAGAATTGGTTTCTGACGGTGCCGACATGATGGGTGACATCTACGAGTATATGCTCAGCAAGATGGCTGCATCTGGGACAAACGGGCAGTTCCGCACTCCTCGCCACATTATCCGCATGATGGTGGAACTGATGCGACCCACACTTGACGATACTATTTGTGACCCGGCCATGGGTTCTGCCGGATTCATTATGGAGGCTGCAAAATATATCAAAGAGCATCAGGGCAATGAGCTGCTGAACATTGATGTAATGAAACGGTTCCGCAGCGAAATCTTCCACGGATCGGACTCCGATGCGTCTATGTTGCGCATCGGCTGTATGAACATGATGCTGCACGATGTGGACGAACCTAACCTCTACTATCGCAATTCATTGTCGGACGAAAACAACGACACCAACAAATACACACTCTGCCTTGCCAATCCGCCTTTTGCAGGAAGTCTGGATCAGGATGATATAGCGCACACACTGAAATCGGCAGTCAAGACCAAAAAGACGGAGTTGCTGTTTCTTGCTCTGATGATGCGCATGTTGCAGACGGGTGGACGATGCGCTTCCGTTGTGCCCGACACTGTTCTGACAGGCGATGCCCAAGCCTACAAGACCATCCGCTCAGCATTGGTTGATACGCATTGTCTGCAAGCGGTTATCACGATGCCGTCAGGCGTGTTCCAGCCTTACAGCGGCGTATCAACGGCAATTATAATCTTTACAAAGACCGGAACAGGCGGAACGGACAAGGTTTGGTTCTACGATATGCGTGCCGATGGGTTCTCCCTCACCACACAACGCATTCCTACCCCGGAGCAAAACGATATTCCTGACGTCATCTCCCGTTTCCATCACTTGGATGCGGAGGTAGACCGCAACCGTAAAGAACAATCTTTCTTTGTAAATGCTGATGAGATTAGGGAGAATGGTTACGACCTCAGCTACAAACGTTATCACGAAGTGGAGCGCGAAGCGGTTCAGTATGATGCCCCGGAGGTAATTATTGCTCGCATGGAAGAAAGGCAAAAGGCCATCGATGCAGCCTTTGCTGAGTTTAAGAAACTGCTAAATTCTTGAAGGTATGAAGGTGGATAAGACGAAATGGAAATATACCAGATTGGATAATTTGGTTCATATCTTAAATGGTTTTGCATTTAAGAGTGATTGCTATTGTCAAAAAGGAATACGTGTTATTAGAATTACTAATGTACAAGACGGGTACATCGAAGATACAGATCCTAAATTTTACCCTGTTTCATATAGTAACGAACTCTCAAAGTATATTCTTCATGAGAACGATTTACTAATATCTTTGACAGGTAATGTTGGGCGTGTAGCTTTTTTACCTCAAGAGATGCTTCCCGCAGCTCTTAATCAACGGGTCGCATGTATCAGGTCCCAAAATAGTACTACCATTTCGTTAGAATTTCTGTATTTTTTCATGATGAATAAGACTTTTAAAGACGATTGTATAAAGTCGTCAAAAGGTGTCGCACAACTTAACATGAGTACAGAATGGCTTAAATCATATATAATACCTATTCCGCCACATATTGAACAGCAAGCCATCGCAGCAGAATTGAATGCCATTCAAACGATGATTGACGGCTACAAGGCACAGATTGCCGACCTTGATGCACTTGCGCAATCCATATTTCTTGATATGTTTGGAAATGTTTCAATGAATGATAAATCATGGAATATCATTCCGATGGGCAAACTGGGTGATTTCAAAAACGGATTGAATTACAATAAAGGAGAACAAGGCAAGAGCATAAAAATAATTGGTGTAGGAGATTTCCAAAACATAAAAAGCCTATCCTCTTTCAATGATATTTCTTCCATTGAGGTTGAACATATTTCAGAAGAATACCTACTTCATAATGAAGATATAGTATTTGTGCGTTCAAATGGAAATAAAAATCTTGTCGGAAGATGCCTTGAAGTTTACCCTAATGATGCGGAAGTGACTTTTAGCGGTTTCTGCATTAGATTTAGGAAATCTGTTGAAATAAGTAACAAATATCTTATTGCTCTTTTAACGGATTCTGGATTCAAGAAAACACATCTATTAAAATCAAATGGAATTGGCATTCAAAACATCAATCAAAAGTTATTAAGTAGCCTTCCTATACCAGTCCCATCTGCTGATTTGCAACAACTCTTTGCCCTCAAAGTAGAGACTATTGAGCAGCAAAAAGAGCAGCTACGCCTACAACTGCAAGATGCTGAAACGCTGATGGCAGAACGGATGCAGTATTATTTCTCATAAAAACGACCGTACAATGAAAGAGATAGACAATAGACTAAAAGATACTATCATTCGATATATTGCTTCGGGGATAGAGCAACAGGTGGATTATGAGAAATTCTACCTGTATTCGCTTATCACGCATTCCACCGCCATTGAAGGCTCAACCGTTACAGAAGTGGAGAACCAACTGCTTTTCGATGAAGGTATTGCCGCCAAGGGGCGAAGCCTTATGGAGCAGATGATGAATGTGGACTTGAAAAATGCCTATCTCTTTGGATTTGATTGGGTAAAGTCTAACAAGCCCTACACGGTAGAGTTTCTATGTGAACTGTCTGCCAAAGTGATGCGGCGGACAGGTTCGGAATACTCCACCTTAGGCGGAACATTCGATTCGTCCAAAGGTGAACTTCGCCTCTGCAATGTGAGTGCTGGAATAGGCGGACGAAGTTATTTGGCTTTTCAGAAAGTACCCAAGGCAACTGCCGAGTTCTGCACATGGCTTAACGAAGCATTATCAGCCATTGATAAAAACGACATTGCGGCCTGCTATCGACTGAGTTTTGAAGCCCATTTCCGCTTGGTCACCATTCATCCGTGGGTGGACGGCAATGGTCGCGCCACACGTCTGCTGATGAATATGGTGCAACGACAATTAGGACTTATCCCGTCTATTGTGACAAAAGAGGAGAAAGGCACTTACATACAGGCATTGATTGACAGTCGCGAGCAAGATGACAGCACAATCATTCAAGATGTAATGATGGAACAGCATATCGAAAACTTGGAAAACCGCATCTTACAGTATCAGCAAACGGCCAATGACACTGTAAGTGATACTGTAACCGATACTGTAAAGCCAAACGATACAACATCCCGACTCATTGCCGTCATCAAAGAGCACCCGGAATATACATACGATGAATATGCACAGGCGTTGCACATTGGCCGTGCTACCGTTGCCCGACACATCAAGAAACTGAATGGAACAATCATTCAGCGCATCGGCTCTGACAAAGACGGTTATTGGAAATTTATTAAATGATTGAGGTATGAGGAACTTTGACATCATAAAAGATATAAGCGGATTGAACACGGTCTATAAGTACTGTTCGACAGCGGAAGATTTCCAAGTAGTGAATCCCATAATCTCCGCTCAGAATGCACGTCTTGCGTTGGAAACAATGGTCAAGACCGTTTACCGCCTGAAGGGATGGCAAATCGGAGAACGTGCTTCACTGCTCTCGCTCACCACCGATGAACGCTTTACTGCATTCATCACCAGTGAAGATTTGATGAAGCGTGTCCACTATGTGCGCAAAATCGGAAACAATGCCGCCCATGCCGATGATGGATTTGTGGGGCGCAGAGAGTCTTTCTTTGCTGTACTAAATCTCTATTACATCATTGGTTCCATCCTATTGGCTTGGCAGGTGATTGACACATTGCCAGACTTTGACAAAGAGCTGATTCCCCAATCACCCCAACCAAGCAACCTTGCCGTTGTTCCTCAAACAGAGCAAGCATCTTCTGCTACCACGCAGACTGCCGATACTGCCGCAAAAGCGGTGAAAGAAAGTTCAGATGCACAACCTACAACGGTGGATGCACAGCCTGTTGTAAACGACCTCTCGGAAGCGGAAACCCGAAAACTGTATATCGACCTGTTGCTCCACGAGGCAGGTTGGAAAGTATCTGAACATAAGGGCGAAATCATCCCCCGTCAAGCCGGAACAGAGATAGAAGTGCAGGGTATGCCCAATGAGAGCGGTGTGGGATATGCGGACTATGTATTGTTTGATGCAGACGGAACGCCACTGGCAGTAGTGGAAGCTAAACGTACCAGTGTGGATGCGGCAGCAGGTCGCCACCAAGCGGAATTGTATGCCGACTGTCTGGCAACACGCTACGCTTGTCCTCGTCCGGTTATCTATTACACCAATGGTTTTGAAACCCACATAATAGACGGCATCGGCTATCCGTCACGCAAAGTGATGGGATTCCACACTATTGACGAGTTGCGCAGAATGATAGCGCAACGTGGACGTAACGACATTACTGACTTGCAGATTTCGGATAAAATAACCAACCGCAATTATCAGAAGCGAGTAATTGAGTCTGTCTGCAAGCATTATAACAACAAACATAGACGTGCCCTATTGGTGATGGCTACCGGAACAGGAAAGACACGTGTCAGCATCTCGCTCGTGGATGTGCTGGTGCGAAACAATTGGGTGAAAAACGTGCTGTTCCTTGCCGACCGTATCGAACTGGTCAATCAGGCAAAAAAGAATTACACTAAGTTATTGCCCAACATGACGGTCAGTTCCTTGCGTGACAGCGATGTGGATATATCGGCACGAATCCTATTCTCCACTTATCAGACCATGATAGGACATCTGGACAGGGATGCAAAAACATTCTCATTAGGCAGATTTGACCTTATCATCATTGACGAAGCACACCGCAGTGTATTCGGTAAATATGGAGCAATCTTTGAGTATTTCGATTGCCTGCTCTTAGGACTGACGGCAACTCCACGTGATGAAGTTGACCGCTCTACATACGACCTGTTCGGCATGGAGCAGGGCGAACCGACCGACAGCTACGAATATGACGAAGCGGTAGCAGATGGTTATCTGAACCCATTCAGAGCAATAAAAGACAACTCAAAGATTCTGACCACAGGAATTGACCCTGAACAACTTACCCCGGAAGAGCGGGAACAGTTGGAAGAGATTTTCGAGTATGAGAAGATGAAGGCGGGGCTGGAGCCGGATGAGCCATACAGCCGCAAAATCAATGCAGTGGAGATATTCAAATACATCTTCAACCAAGATACCGTTGACCATGTGCTAAACAGGCTGATGAACGACGGCATCCGTGTGAAGGACGATACCATGATAGGTAAAACCATCATATTTGCCTACAACCACAAGCACGCCGTATTCATAGCAGAACGGTTTGCAGCCATTTATCCCGACTTAGGAGCGGATTTCTGCCGAGTGATTGATAATTATGAAAAGTATTCATCCGATCTGATTGACAAGTTTGCTGATGCAGAAAAGCAACCACAAATTGCCGTATCTGTAGATATGCTCGACACGGGCATTGATGTGCCTGAAATCGTAAACTTGGTTTTCTTCAAACCTATCCACTCCAAGATAAAGTTCTGGCAGATGATAGGCAGAGGCACACGTCTGTGTGAGAACCTGTTTGGCGAAGGCAGAGATAAGGAAGAATTTTTAATCTTCGACTTCTATCGAAACTTTGAATATTTTGAGATGAACCCCGAAGGTGCCAAGCCCACCAAATCGCAATCCATCGTAAGCCTGCTTTTTAATCTTCGCACGGATATTAAATTCGCCTTACAGGATGGAGCGTATCAAAGTAAGGAGGAATCAAAGGCTTTTCACGACAACCTTGCCGACATATTACACAAGCAGGTAGCCGAACTGAACAGAAATCGGATTGATGTGCGCCTTCAACTGAGAGCTGTAGAAACATACGCCATGCCGGAAGCTATGACCTGTTTGAGTCTTGGTGATGTGGCGGCAATGAAAGGAAATATCTCACCTTTATTCAAAAATGCAACGACAGACACTTCTGCTTTAAAGTTTGACGCTCTTGTACTTAAATCTCAACTTGCATTGGTTGATGAAACGGTCAACTCCACATCATCTGAGCGGAAAATAATGGATATAGCCGGTTATCTCAAAGAGAAGAAAGCCTCCATTCCGCAAGTGATGGCCAAGATGGATGTGCTGAACGAGGTGCTGTCCGCTCATTTCTGGGAATCTAAAAGTCTTGGCTCGCTTGAACGCATCAGACGGGAGCTTCGTGAGCTTATCCAATACTTGGATGGCGGCACGGCAGGACAAACATTTACCATCAATGTAACGGATACCTTTGAAGAAGATAATTCAGGTGTTAATATAACCCCTATCCGTACCTATCGCCGCAGGGTGGAGGACTACCTCAAAGAACATCTGTCAGACGATGACACTTTGCAGAAGATATACCACCTTGAACCTCTTTCCGAACAGGACATCAGCCGATTGGAACAGATTTTCTGGGAAGAATTGGGTTCTAAGGAGGAGTTTGAGGCACAGACAAGAACAAAGCCCTATCAGCACAATGTTGCTGCCTTTATCCGTTCAATCATCGGTATAGAGCAGGACATTGCACTAGAAAAATACAGAACATTGATTCATGGTGCGGAACTGACCCGTATGCAGGAAGAGTACCTGCGCACACTTATCCGCTATGTATGCGAGAATGGAGATATAGCCACCGTTGTATTGCAGCAACCGCCTTTCAATAGGTTCACAACCATCTTCCGAGATAGTCCTAAATCATTGATTGACTATGTGAAACTTATCAGTCAGGTGATTGCGGCATAGTAAAAAATATATAAAGACGATAAATTTTCAAATATAATAAACATTATGAAATTACAATCTATCAATATCGAAAATATTGGATGCATACGTTCCCTTGCTTTTGAAGCTTTAGACCCAAATATGAATGTAATTACGGGTTCTAATGGGGTTGGTAAAACAACTCTGTTAAAGTCGGTTTGTTCTATTTTGACATCGGCGTCGAAGGTCAATTTAAAGCGAAATGCATTAAGCGATGGCGGAATAATAAGAGGTATATTAAATGATGATGGAAATATACATGAATGTACTCAAACACTAAAAGCTTTTACCCCTAAAGATGAAGCATCTGGAGGAGGTTTTGGTAAAGGACGACAGGTTATTTATCTATCAGACAATAGAGAATTTGAATATATAGAATTATCTAGTATTCCTAAAGATTTTATACATAATGACAATCATTATATATATGGGGCTCTTCATGGCATTGATGCAAACAAAATTAAAGGATGGTTCGTAAATCGTTATTTATTTTCAGCTCATCCTACGGGTTTGACTAAATCTCAATATGCCAATTTTGAACATGCTCAAAAAGCATTTTCAATTTTAGATAGTACAATTACCTTTAGTCGAGTCGATAGCCACTCGCTGGATATAATGCTTCAAACGCCTTCTGGACAAATTTATTTCGAATACCTTTCTTCTGGATTTAAATCATTGATTATTTTGGTTTTAGGAATAATTATGGAAATAGAATTTAGGTTTGGTGATCAAGACATCAAAGTTGAGGATTTTGATGGCATTATTATTATTGATGAAATAGATGTGCATCTTCATCCAACTTGGCAGACACAAATCTTAGTTGTCTTAGAAAAAATATTCCCAAAAGTTCAATTTTTCGTATCAACACATAGTCCACATGTAATTCAGTCTCTACCACCTAATCAATTAATTGCATTAGAAAAAGTTGACAATAATATCGTTCGTAGAGAATTATTAGTTAATGAAGATGGATATATTGGTTGGACTATTGAAGAAATTCTAAGAGATGTCATGGGGATGAACAATACGAATTCTGATTTTTTTCAAAATCTTTGGGCTAAATTTACTTCAGCTATCGAAAATGAAGACACCTCCGAAGCTAGCGAAATAGGGAAACAGCTTTTACAAATGTTACATCCATCAAATGTTTTAAAGAAGGTAATTGAATTACATCTAACATCTTTGAGCAATGATTAAACTTACGAGAAATACAGCACCCGATAAACTTACGGAAGAATTTGTAAAAAAAGGAACCGAAAAATATAAAAACACAAAAGAGAGTGTATGGAATGTTGACTGGTTAAAGGAAGCTCTTTTAGATATGTCTAATCAAAAATGTGCTTATTGCGAAGGACGACTTGATTTAAAGAGTGATTATATGGAGGTCGAACATTTCCGAGACAAAAAGGATTATCCCAATGATGTGCTAATATGGGAAAATTTACTACCTTCTTGCAAACATTGCAACGGGAACAAAAGTTCTCACGATGTGGTTAGCGAACCTATTATAAATCCTTTTGTTGATGTTCCGAGAGAGCATATTTTTCTGAAATCTTATCTTTATAAGCCCAAAGATGAATTGGGGAAAAGTACAATTGACGTGTTAGATTTAAATGATTGTACACGGCTTGTAATTGCTCGATGCACATTGGGAACGGAAATCAATAAACGATTAGAGGATCGATTAAATGAAATAAAAGATGGGTTAACCCAGGCAGGTGCAAAGAAACGGTTTAAAAATAAAATGAGAGAATTGATGAAGAAATGTCTCCCTGAAGCAGAATACTCTGCGGTATGTTCAACTGAACTAATAAGTAGTACTGAATATACTGAAATTGTTCGGTTAATGAAGAACTTAGACATATGGGATGAAGAATTTGAAAGTTATAATTATATTATATCTTCAATAGCATTAGTAGCTTAATCGCTTATATGATTGATATACCGTTGAAGTTAGATTTGTCCTTTTACATTATCCCCGATAAACTTCGACATTCACATCGGATATATTTTTTGACCGTGAAAGAATTGGCTACTTGTAGCACTGATAATACACAGAAATAATGGAAGATTACGACATATCACCCATACAATCTGATTTTGAGCAAATAAAGAAGCTCAATAAAAACGGACAAGAGTATTGGCCTTCTCGTGATTTATGCACAGCATTAGGCTATAGTACGTATCAGAAGTTTACCCGCATAATAAATAAAGCTATTTCGATAGCCAATAATAAGGGACTTGATACGGCAGAGCATTTTAACCTTATGGTTGAAATGGTTAAGCTGGGTTCTGGCGCATTTCGTAAAGTGGAGAATATCCATCTATCTCGCATGGCTTGTCTGATAATTGCGGAAAATTCCGATAGCAAGAAACCGCAAGTGCAGATGGCAAGGGAGTATTTCAAACAGGAAACACCAGTAACCGAGTTAATCAATAATAGGCTATCTTCCAACATTTTGTTGTATAAAACAAAGCAAGGAGAAACACGTGTTGAGGTTATCTTCAATAGTGAAACTTTCTGGATGTCTCAAAAACGCATGGCAGATTTGTTTGGGGTGGATGTTCGGACTATTAACTATCATCTTGGGCAGATTTACGAATCGGGAGAACTTGCAAAAGAAGCAACTATCCGAAAAATTGGGATAGTTCAATCAGAAGGAGAACGAGATGTAGAGCGTACCCCAATGTTCTATAATTTGGATGCAATTATTGCCGTTGGTTATCGTGTAAACAGTTACCAAGCCACTCAATTCAGAATTTGGGCGACATCTGTTTTGAAAGAAATGATAATCAAAGGATTCGTGTTAGATGATGAACGATTGAAACAAGGAAAACATTTTGGCAAAGATTATTTTGATGATTTATTAGAACGCATCCGGGAAATACGTGCTTCAGAACGCCGATATTATCAAAAAATCACTGATGTATATGCCGAATGTAGTGCCGATTATGACCCCAAATCTGAAACGACCCAACTGTTTTTCAAAATGGTACAGAATATGATGCATTGGGCTGTTACCCATCAAACGGCTGCTGAAATCGTATATTCAAGAGCAGATACCAAAATGCCTCACATGGGACTTACCACTTGGAAAAATGCACCTGATGGCAGAGTTCAAAAGTCAGACACAATAGTTGCCAAAAACTACTTGTCCGACAAGGAAGCCTCTGCCTTAAATCATCTATCAACTGCATTCCTTGATTTTGCGGAACTTCGTGCAGAACGACAGATTATTACCACGATGGCAGACTGGAAAAAACAATTGGATGAGTTCTTGGCTTTATACAAATATGACACCTTGAATAATGCTGGAACTATTTCCGCAGAACAAGCGAAAGAAAAAGCATACGCTGAATACGACAAATTCCGCTTGATTCAAGACAAAGAATATCTTTCTGATTTTGACAAGGAAATCAAGGTGTGGAAAGAAAAAGGGTTGTTTGGCGAAGATTAATTCTATCTATAAGTACTATTAACAGGGACATAAGATGAATTATAGCAACGCATTCTCACTATCTTTTCCCGAAGCCAAGACAATCATTGTTTCGGGGGATATTCATGGAGACTTTAATCAGTTAGTGTTCAAACTCTACATTCAATATAAGTTGACGGACACCCTATTGATTGTTGCTGGGGATTGTGGTTTTGGCTTTGAAAAGAAAGAATACTATGAGCAAATGATTAGACGAAATGCCAAGAGAATGAATCAAGCCAACAATTGGATTGTATTTGTGCGTGGCAATCATGATAATCCTGCTTATTTCGATGGAACAACATTCAACTACAAACGCTTCATCGCTGTTCCTGATTATACTATTCTTCAAGCCTGCAATCATACCATCCTTTGTGTAGGTGGAGCTATCTCTATTGACCGTATTTATCGCATAAATGAATGGAACAAACGGAAATATCGTGTTCACTCCAATGAGTCGCAAGAAAATGATATTCCTCGCAATTTATATTGGCAGAATGAAGTTCCTGTTTACGACGCTGATAAGATAAACACCATCAGTGCAGATTTCTTAATTGATACAGTTGTCACACATACCGCGCCATCACATTGTGAGCTATTCTTAAAAAGCAACCTCAATCAATGGGCAGAGAACGATCCATTACTTCTTGAGGATGTACAACTTGAAAGAGAAGTAATGGATATGCTTCTTAACCATCTCAAAACCAACAACCACTCGGTGAGCCATTGGTATTATAGCCATTTTCATCAAAGTTGGCATTCTGCCATTGATGGAATACTATATCAAATGCTCGATATCATGGAGTTCTGTCGAATATATTGATTTATACCGTTTCGGGTATAATATTGATATAATAAGCAAGATTATACCCGATAGGCTATAATAGTTGTTAGCGGAATACAAGTGTTCCTATTAGGGCATACAAACATTTTCCATTGTGAACAAACGGAGGCAATTACACTTTTTCAAGCGAATAATTCAACATCATTACACTTTTTCCAACGAATATAACCCATTTCACTACACTTTTTCCAACGAATATAACCCATTTCACTACACTTTTTCAAGCGAATCAAATATAAATCCTACAAAGTTTTCTGGTCTTATGAACAATTCTCGGCCATCCAACACCCTTCAAGAAACAAAAACCACACCGCAAGCCACCGAAATCCCAAGAAAAGCACTACCTTTGTATTCAACAAGCGTCCTGTAACATACCTGCGGAAATGTCCTATCGCTCAATACATTGTATCTGATAGCGGACATTCCACAAAAGAGTTGAAAAGAAGCGGTACAACACGTATATGCAAAGCTATGAAATACAATGATTTGCATTTGTCCCTACATTCTGTGTACTTGTTAAAACGGAGGTTGTACCGATTAAAATGAATAGTCACTGATAATCAGTGATGTAAATATGCTGCGTTGGCAAATGACGTAATTGTCACAATCCGTCACAATCCATTAGTACAGCGTGCTTTACAGCACGCTTTTTTCATACCCTTACTGACGGATTTTAACGGATTCTGACCCCTTTTTCGCCCATTTTTGTATCCCGATTGTATTTCGCCATCGACCGGGACCGAAAGAGCGAGATAAGTGATGGAGGATTTACACGTCAGTACACGTCGATACACGCCCATACACGCTTTTGGCGAAATAATTGGCGAAATAACCACTTATATAAAGCCAGTATGAGCAGTAACATTCAAATTGAAAAAGTCTGTCAGTGGTGCGGAAAAAACGTCATTGCCCGGACTACTCAGACTGAGTACTGTTCCAAACGATGCGCTGAACATGCCTATAAGGATAGAAAGCGCAAAGAGAAAATGGAACGGTGCAAAGAAGAGGTGCGCCGAGTTCAGACCGGGATGAAAGAAATTGACGAGAAAGAATTTCTCACTCCCCGTCAGGCAGCTCAGTATCTTGGTCTTTGCTATAAGACCTTTTACATCTATATCAATAAAGGTGTAATCAAGGCATGGAAACTCAACCGTAAGACCCTTGTCAAGCGAAGCGATATTGACACTTTATTCGCTGCGATGGAACGGACAACCATTGCACGAGAGGAAACACCAATTTCTGAGTTTTACACTACACAGGAAGTTCTTGACAAATATCAGGTATCTAACGGCTGGTTTTGGAAAGTCTGTAAAGAAAAGAAAATCCCAAAGACCGTGTATCGTGGGAAAAACATGTGGAGCAAAGCCCATGTTGACCGGGCATTTGCAAAGAAACCAACTCCGGAGGGAATCACAGAGTGGCACACTGTTGCTGAAATCCAAGAGAAATTCGGAATGACACTATCAGCCATATACAACCTTGCTTCCAAGGAAGGAATTCCGAAAACTAAAGTCGGTAAAGAAGTTCGCTATTCAAAGAATCATTTTGATGTGGCTAAAGTCGTGGCAGAGCCTGAACCTCCGGCTGAATACACGATTGCCGAGGCTATGGCAAAGTTTGGCATGACAAGAGACCAGCTCTATCACTATGTCAAGACATACAAGATAACCCGTACCAAGAGAGGCAAGTTTACCTATCTCTCCCGCAAAGAACTGGATGATTTGCTTGCGCCACCTACGATTTTGCCGAATCCGGCTATAGTGGTGCGATGGTGGCTGATTCCACCATACAAACACTACCGAACTTTGCGTCAAACTTTTAACTCTTTCAAGATACAATGAATACCTGCACTAAAGTTTTCCTTCGTAAAAAAGAAATATCGGGCGACCGCATTCGCTCTACCTCGACTTCTATCCCCCGATCCGAAATCCTCACACCAACAGGCTCAGCCGCCGTGAGGGTCTGGGAATCTACCTCTACGGACATCCAGCTAATGCCCGTGAACGAGAGTTCAACGCCTCCATGATGGAAAAAGCGAAGGCTATCCGCTGTCGCCGCTTTGAGCAGTTGCTCAACGAGCAGTTCGGCTTCCTCGATAAAGAGAAGCTCCGCATCGATTTTCTGGAATACTTCCGCAAGAAGTGTTTCAAGAAATACCAGAAGTGGAAGATTGTCTATCAGCACTTCTATGATTTTTGCGACGGTACATTTACCCTCGCAAAAATCAATGAGGACTTCTGCAAGAAGTTTCAGGCTTACCTTCTTAAAGGTGGCCGTCGTGACGGTCGCAAGAGCAAGCTCGCCCACAATTCAATCGTCGGTTACTTTGTTATACGATGCAAAATTAAAGACAGGTTGTATCAAAATGCTATACAGTATCAAATTTCATAATGAACCCGAGAATTTTTTGACAGGATTACCACGTTTCAGATTATCATGGTTACTCCATTGGCGAGATTGAGAAACTGCTAACGTTTTATCGTTCTGTTGGCGGAGTTTTAATAGAAGGCGTTCTCTTGCAAGAGCCTTATTCTGCGATTGGGTGCGTTCATCAGAGCATTTAACTGATAGTCCGGTTGGGGTATGAATTGCTCGCACTGCTGTCTCGACTTTGTTGACATTCTGACCGCCCTTGCCTCCCGATCGACAGGTTTCATAAATAATGTCAGATTCATCAATCTGCGGAAGCGACACTTCATCGAAGAAGTTGACGCCTACAAACCAGTTGCTGCGTTTGTGTCCCGGACGATAGGGATTCTTGGTTGAACGCCAAAGGATCGTGCCTTGCCACTCGTCAATAACAGACTGGTGGATTGATTCTTCCGTGGCGAATGTCATTGACATGAAGCACCCATGCGCCTGATTGTGAGGCTCACAGTCGGCGAGTCGCAGCGATGGGAAAGCCTTTAGCAATTCGCGGGCAACGAGCGTGACGGCTCGGGCACATTCCACCGGACCCCGTCCGGCTGTAATCTGTATATATTTTTTCATTCTCCGTTGTCTTTGATGTTAAGTTTAGGTTTTATCATAGCGATGACCTCGACTGTCGGCCGGATAAGTTCGAGTATCTCCCCAGTTGGTTTGTATGCCATCGGGGATTCATCAAGAGTACCGGCACATACTGATGATGAATAGATGCCTGCCATTGAATTCTCAAATTCGTTCAATGATATTTGCTTTTTGGCTTGGGCGCGGCTCATTATGCGTCCGGCGCCATGCGGAGCGGTGTTGAACCACTGCTCATTACCTTTCCCTATACAGATAGCAATGCCGTCGCGCATATTGAACGGGATTGCCACTTTACGACCCTCGGAAGCATCAATCGCACCTTTGCGTAACATAGGCACGTCGTCCGTTACCGATATATAATTGTGAGTGGTAAAGATTGATTCGGTGCATTTGGCCTTGCACAGTTTTTTGAGTATGGCGAAAATACGGTCGCGAATTATCTGATGATTAAAAAGAGCGTATGCCTGGGCTATAATCATATCCGATAGATAGCCGCGCAGCGCATCTCCCCAAAGATAGCCGATGTATTTCGCTCGTTTGGGATTCTGTGCAATATTTCGCCAGTGATTGGCAACTTTGACTCCGAGATTTCGAGACCCACAGTGAATAGTCAGCCATCCGTCGCCTAATTCGGAGTCTTCTCCATATTCTATGAAATGATTGCCACCCCCGAGTGTTCCGAGACTTTTGTAGAAGATACCTTCCTGAAGTTTTATGCGACGGCAGAAGTCGGTGATGAAACGTCCATCAATGCGAGGAGCCTCATTGATAAGGTCAGGGGTAGCCGAACGGGCCTTCTGATACTGTGAGTTCAGAAAGCGGAACAATTCTTTTTCATTGAGTGAGTTCTTTTGGCAAATATCCGTGCCTGTCGGAATTACCTCGCGGATGCGATGGTCGAGCAACGGAAAGTCATTGGGGTTGATAGCAAACGAAAGTCAGTGCATGGAAATGGTACAACCAATGTCAACTCCTACATGGTCAGGATTGACATACATTCCGATTGGATAGGCTGTGCCTACATTGCATGAACTCCCGGCGTGAACGTCGGGCATTTGCACGATGGGCACACCCTCCATTGCCGGATGATCGCACAGTTCAGTTATCCAGTCGAGAGCTGACTGCTCTATATTATCGGTGAATATTTCAGCCGATGTTGTTTTTCCATTTATATTCATATTTTTATGATTTGTGCAAGCCTAAACTGATAAAATAGGTTGATAAACTCGA
>ERZ773165.92-NODE-92-length-79418-cov-30.192861_pt1 | contig 79418 bp, 51 predicted proteins | sample MGYA00581003_ERZ773165 | MGnify/ENA primary metagenome ERZ773165 (study PRJEB29015, sample SAMEA2737817) | human gut metagenome | biome: human gut; feature: human-associated habitat; material: faeces | place: China | collected 2012 ... | reverse complement strand
ATCCAGAACTACTTGGCCGACCAGGCATTGTGGCCAAAGCTCTCTACCGATCTCCCAGAGTTCGCAGAGGCAGAGGCAGGTGTTCAGAAGGAAATCGACCGCCTGATGGGTATCCAGGGCAAGCGCTCTGTAGATTCTATCCACAAGGAGTTGGGTCACATCCTTTGGGAGCACGTAGGTATGGGTCGTACCAAGGAAGGTCTTGAGGAAGGCTTGAAGAAGATGAAGGCTCTCCGCGAGGAATTCAACAAGAACCTCTTCATCCCTGGCAAGAAGGAAGGCTTGAACGTAGAGTTGGATAAGGCTATCCACTTGCGTGACTTCATCTTGATGGGCGAGTTGATCGCTTACGACGCATTGCACCGCAACGAGAGCTGTGGTGGTCACTTCCGTGAGGAGTACCAGACAGAGGAAGGCGAGGCTAAGCGTGATGATGAGAACTTCTTCTACGTAGGTTGCTGGGAGTATCAGGGCAATGATACAACTGCTCCAGTGCTCAACAAGGAACCTCTCGAGTATGAGGCAATTAAGGTACAGACAAGAAATTACAAGAATTAAAAAGCGAACAAGACAATGGCAAGAAATATAAGTTTCACAGTTAAGTATTGGAAGCAGGACGGTCCTACAGCACAGGGTCACTTCGATACACATGAGATGAAGAACATCCCAGATGATACTTCATTCCTCGAGATGCTCGACATCTTGAACGAGGAGCTCATCGAGTCAGGTCAGGAGCCTTTCGTCTTCGACCACGACTGCCGCGAGGGTATCTGCGGTATGTGCTCTCTCTATATTAATGGTACACCTCACGGTAAGACTGAGCGTGGTGCTACAACATGTCAGCTCTACATGCGTCGTTTCAACGATGGTGACGTAATCACCGTTGAGCCTTGGCGTTCTGCAGGTTTCCCTATCATCAAGGACTGTATGGTTGACCGTTCAGCATTCGACAAGATCATCCAGGCAGGTGGTTACACCAGCATCCGTACAGGTCAGGCTCAGGATGCCAATGCTATCCTGATTCCTAAGGAGAATGCAGACGAGGCAATGGATTGCGCTACATGTATCGGTTGCGGTGCTTGTGTTGCTGCATGTAAGAATGGTTCTGCTATGCTCTTCGTCAGCTCAAAGGTTAGCCAGTTGGCACTTCTCCCACAGGGTCGTGTAGAGGCTGCTGCCCGTGCTAAGAAGATGATTGCACGCATGGATGAGCTCGGATTCGGTAACTGTACAAACACTCGTGCTTGCGAGGCTGTTTGTCCTAAGAACGAGTCTATCGCCAACATCGCCCGCCTGAACCGTGAGTTCCTGAAGGCTAAGTTGGCAGACTAATCTTCTCTTATCGAGATTCTTTTTTCCTCTGACGGATGATTTCCATCAGAGGAAAATCAAATGAAATATTAGACCTCACACTATATGCTCTTTGCGTAAAGTGCTGAGGTCTAATTGTTTCTTTTGTGCACCCAAACATTCACTTTTTTGGAATGTTACGAAAAATAATCCACGGAAAACATGTAAGTAATCATTATTTTCATTATCTTTGCAACCGAGAATAACTAAATAACAGCTTATGCCAGAAATATTAAGAATGTTCGGAATGCGCTTTTACTTCTATTCTCGTGAGCATGAACCAATTCATGTCCATGTGAAAAATGCAGATGGAAGAGCAAAGTTCGAGATAACAGACGATGCTGTGGTTCTTGTTTATAATAAAGGATTGAAGAACAAGGATATTAAAGCGGCTGAAATGGTTCTTGAAGAGAATCACGACTTAGCCATTGCAAAATGGAAAGAGTATTTTGGCAGTAGCGTAGAAGAAGGAGGTGAAAATGAAGATTAAAAGAATTTGGTTTGCCGATGACCGTATTTACGGTGAGACAGACGATGGAAGAGTGCTGTGGCAGTCCTTGCTTTATTATAAGCGTTTGAAGAATGCTACTCATGAGCAACGTGAAGATTATGAGATAGATGACGAGGGCATTTATTGGCCCTTGTTGGACGAGGATGTTTCCTTTGAGAGTTTTGAATACGAAGATCCAGAACCTACAGGCATTTCCTTGATTTTTTTATCTCATCCAGAACTGAATGCTGTAGAGATTGGTAAACGTTTGGGAATTAGCCAAGGTTTGATGACACAGTATGTGAATGGCACTAAGAAACCATCTGCTGAATGTGAGCGTGAAATCTTGCAAGAAATAAAAAATACCGCTAATGAATTACAGTTAGTTTGTGTGTGAATAGAAACTGCTACATCTTGTGGCAGTTTTTATTTTGTTCATTTGTGTGCCTGAACATTCCCCATTCGATGACTTTACTTTTGATGTTTATAATTCTGTCATGGTAGGACAGTCAGACTATATCGACGGGACAGGGTGACTGTTTTAGTCAGATGGTTTATTAAAGTAAGACACTTTTTATTGGTACAGAGTGTTATATTTAAGGTCACAAATTGTGACCTTAAATATAAACATTACAGAAAATCCTTGCGTGTTCTGTAAAATAGTTGTATCTTTGTCAAAATATTCAAACCTAAAGGAAATGGCTAAGGAAAAAGACTTGGAACAGGCAGCCGAACAACAATTGCTTGTAGAAAATAAAATGGAGTCTCTGATACGAGTTATCAGAGGGCAGCAAGTAATGCTCGATCGTGACTTGGCGATGCTGTATGGAGTGGAAACAAGAAGATTGAATGAACAGGTAAAACGCAATATAGAACGTTTCCCTGAAGATTTTATGTTTCAATTGACTAAAGAGGAGTGTTCAAAGTCGCAATTTGCGACTTTGAACGAAGGACGAGGACATAATATAAAAAAGCTTCCTTATGCTTTTACAGAGAATGGGGTTGCAATGTTAAGCAGTGTTCTTCGGTCAAAAACTGCAATTGAGGTGAATATCCGTATCATGCGAGCTTTCAATTCTATGCGACATTTTATAGTAGATAATACGGCAATTTATAAAAGGTTGGAAACGATAGAGTATCATCAGTTGGAAATGCAAAAACAGCAAAGTCTTGCAAGTGAGCAAATTGACGAGGTGTTCAGACGCTTGGACGAGGGTGTGTACAAACCGAAGCAGGGCATCTTCTTCGATAATCAAATCTATGATGCTTATTCCTTTGTTTCTGAACTCGTGAAAAGTGCCAAACAGCGCATTATTCTTATAGACAATTATGTAGATGAATCCGTCTTGACATTACTTGATAAGCGAGGCGAAAATGTTACGGCTTGCATTTATACCCAGCAGATAAGTCGCCAACTTCGTCTTGATATTGAACGTCATAACAGCCAATATCCTCTGATAGAGGTTGCTGTGTTCCGTCGTTCCCACGACCGTTTCCTTTGCATTGATGATACTGTCTATCATGTCGGTGCTTCCATTAAGGACTTAGGAAAGAAATGGTTTGCTTTTTCTAAGATGGAAGATTTCAATCCAGAGGAACTTGTGGCGAGAATCAATGATGCTATTTGATGTCAATTTTTGTGACTTTAAATGATTATCAAGACTCAATCGTGAGTAAAAGTGCAACGTGGCGTTGCACTTTTGGCTTGCTTTTTAGTGTGCCTTAACGTAAGATATTTTATGCAACCATGAAAATAATCCACGAAAAACATGTAAGTAATCATTATTTTCATTATCTTTGCAACCGATACCACTCTCGCTCACGCCGTGTCGAGGCATTTGGAGGTGTTTTAAGACGCTTTTCTTTGCCGAGATGGGGAGAAATAGGCAAGTGGGATATAGTGGTGTCACGACATAATATAAAGGCGTTTACTTGACGCTTTGTTCTTGACGAATCGAAACTTCGCAACTTTCAAATGTAGTCTTGAGCATTGCAACGGTAGATGCCCTCGGGATGTGTAATAATCACATCCCTTTACTGGTATGGGTGTATTGCGTTTTACAATATGCCAAATATTGGTATAGGGAGAATTGTATACATATCGGCGTGGGCTTCGACGTTGCTCGTTCAACTACATTGGGCAATGCGAAGGCCTCGATTCGTGGGACGGGTAACAGGTAGAATCCCACGTTTTTAATTTTTGCCGTAATCAATTGTTTAATCGCCATTTGGGGATTCGTGGCAAAGATTTGTTAATATGCAAAAAGATTTATTACTGCAAGATGTAAATCAGCAATTGTCAGGCAAGGAGTTTGATAATTGCAGCTTTTATCGTTTGGATGAGCCACGTACGTATTTATGTATCCATAAAGCTGACTGTTGGGAGAAATCATTTATAGTTTTCCAAAAAGATGATGAGATTAGAGTTATGAAAGGCGAAACTTATGAATGGCTGGATAGTGTCACTACGAATAGAGGGGAGATGGCAAAATGGTTTGGTGCGGAATATGGGCAGTTGATAAATGGTACGGAAATCCATTCTGTGAATGTAAACGAAAAGCTAAAAAATGCAGTATCGAAGTGCTTGGAAGAAATAAACAGCAAATGATGTTTACCAAATTCTCTTTTGGGGTATATAGAATTATAAACTAATAAAAATGATTATGAAACAAAAACTACATTCTTTGTTGCTCATGGTGGCATTGCTGTCGTGGAGCATGGTTGTTGCCGCATCAGATTTTGATGATGGCATTTTGAAGTACACGATTACTTCTCCTTCAAATTTGGAGGTACGGTGTGATGGATTTACGAATGCTCATACAAATGATGAAAGCGTTGTGATTCCTGAAACGGTGAATTACAATAATAGAACCTATACTGTAACGATGATAGGGGATGGTGATTCTACTTATTCTAATGGTTCTTGTTCTTTTAGTTCAAAATTGAAGAGTATCTTACTTCCTAATTCTATAGTAACAATAAACAATTATTGTTTTTCTGAATGTTATAGCTTGACGGAGATAAACATTCCTAATAGTGTTACAGCGATAGGCGATGTCGCTTTTCAATACTGTGGTTTGACTTCTTTGGTTATTCCAGAATCTATAAAGAAGATTGGTAATGGTGCTTTTTATGGAAATTCTCATTTGATGGAAGTATTCTTTTTGGGTAGTGAAAAACCAGAAATTAGAAGTAATGCTTTTGATTATTGCCATTCAGCCTTAACCTTGTACGTCCCAAACAAAGAAACATACGGAAATGCAAGCAATATGGTGCAATACGTCTCATTCCCAACAAGTACCTACGCTTATACAGGTATGGCTCCAAAGTTGGAGTGGCAGAACAACTTGAAAGGCTATACTGCTACATTGGAAGATGCCTCTGCGTTGGACAAGAGCGTAGGTTCACATTCTGCCAATGTAAAGGTAAGGTATTCTAATGGGGTTGACATAACTGTAGAGATTCCTTACGAATATACGATAACTCCTGCTCCTTTGTCATTGACTGTGAATAATGCAACACGTGAGTATGGAAATCCTAATCCTGAGTTTTCAAGTGTAATCACTGGTTTTGTTGATGGGGAAAATGCGGACAACCAAAATATGACAGTGAATTATACTTGTGCTGCGGATAGGCAGAGCAATGCTGGTAATTATCGTATCTTGGCTTCTGTAAACGCTCCAAACTATGAAGTAACTTACCATTATGGAACGTTGGTGGTAACTAAGGCACCACTTACGTTAAAGGTAAAAAATACTTCTCGCTTGTATGGTGATGAAAATCCTCAGTTTGAGTTGATATATACTGGTTTGCGCAATAATGAAACATCGCCAACTTGGACACAAGCCATCAAAGTCGCAACTACTGCAACCAAGAAATCACATTGTGGAGTATATCCAATAACTATTAGTGGTGGCGTTTCTCAAAACTATACCGTCTCAGAATATACAAATGGAGAACTGACAGTGAGCAAGCGACCTCTTACAGTAAGAGCCCTTGATTACGAACGTTCATACGGCGAGGCTAACCCTACGTTCAAGATTGCGTATGATGGTTTTGTCAATTCTGATAACGAGAGCTGCATTTCTCCAAAGCCAGCATTGAGTTGTGAGGCAACAAAGGAATCAAACGCAGGAACTTATCAGATTCTTGTAACTGGTGGAAAAGCTGAAGACTATGCCATTACTTATCAATATGGAAAACTGATAATAAAACCATTATACTTAGGCTTTAAGGAAACTTATAACACAGTAACTTATAATGAAAAGGGTAAGAGTGTTTCTGATTTAGCTTTTGAGTATATTCCTGCTTTGAATATGGATTATGACTTGTCAGACTTGAAGTTGGAGATTTGGGCTTTAGATGGAGAGAATAAATATCCTCAGCATGTGTGGACTGTTGCTGGTGGAAGTTATGCTGGTAACTATGTAAACTATTCGGGGGCAACCTATGCAGGAAAGTATATAATGACTATTGCCGGTTTTAAAACAGCTAATCCTAATTTGCAAGTTGACCAAAAGACGGCTCGTGCTTATCTTACGGTAGAAAAGGCAAGTAATGAATTGCAATGGGCAGACGAGGAACCAATAACTGTTGCTGTTGGGGAAACAAAAGAATTGGGCATTAGTTATGGGGCGGATTTGTATTGCAAGTTCAATTTGGTATTTGATGAGAGTTTAATCCAAGTTCGTGCAGCTGACAAAGAAACCAATCAGTCCAAATGGTATATTGTTGGATTGAAGGAGGGAGCGACCGATTTGAGTTTCAACATAAGTTGCATGAAAAATGATTGGGGATTCTATAATTTTGATGCTTCTCAAACGTTGACACGTCGAATTCAAATAGTTCCAGCTACAGATATAAATAAAACTACTGTTAGTAGTGAGGTTCAAGAGGTTGCTCGCTATTCTCTTAATGGTCAGCGATTGACTGCACCAACTAAGGGTGTTAACATCGTGAAGTATAGCGACGGTAGCGTGAGAAAAGAAATCGTGAAGTAAAGAATATAAAGGAGGCAGGTCTTGTTTTTAAGAGATTTGTCTCCTTTTCGTTTCTTTCCAATTTTGCAAACATTGGAAAGAATTGCCTCGGTCTGGAATAAGGATTAGTGAGTCTAAAAGCTTATTCTGTATCATTGCTCCTGAGAGGGCACAAATGTGCCCATTGTAGGGCACTTTTGTGCCATAAGTAGGCATTTTTATAACATCAGTATTCTATTTCAAAAAGCAATATGTCGGTAATGGGAGTCTTATCGCTTTGCGCCTATAGAATCAGCTTGATGGGTTAAGGTCGCAATTCGCGACCTTAAAACTTATAATGTAATACCCTTTTCGAAAGAAAAATGAAAAAGTAATAAATTTCTTCCGGAATATTTGGATGCAATTAATATTTTTCTTACTTTTGCAACATGGAAGAAGATATACGGCAGGGCTTATGTTAAAGTTTAATGAAGAAAAATTAGCTAAATTGCGAACATTTGATGATGTTTTGCAAGAAAAATATGGTGAGCCTGGCAGCGAGGCTCGCAAGGATTTTGATGCCAGGGCTAAGGCTTGGTATTATGCAGAGTTGTTAAAAGACGAGCGTAAGAAACAGAAGATGACGCAGAAGGCTCTTGCTGAGAAAATCGGCAAGAAGAGAGAGTATGTCTCTGCTCTGGAAAAGGGTCAAACAGATATGCAACTCTCCACTTTCTTGAGAATAGCAAATGCTTTAGGGCTGCAATTCTCGCTGGTAGTCGGATAAATGCATCGTCATAGACAAGATAAAGGGAGATGACAACGATGAACCAAGCTACTCAAGACTTTATTCACCATCATCAGGACGACGACGTCCGCAAGTTGGCTTTCCTTGGGAATAAGAATTCTGAGGTAGATATGCCTTTTGCTCTCGACCAGATACGTGGTCGACAGATGGCTCGTATCAAGTTGCCTCGCTGGGCCAGCATCGACGGCATCATTTATCCGCCTCACATCTCGATGGAGCAATGTTCGTCAGAGCAGACTGCGCTCTATAAAGCCGAATTGGCTGCACGATTGTTGGGAATTTCTTCTCTTTCCTCTCTTCGAGGAGAAATCGTGCCCCAAGGCGATAGTTCCAAAATTTGCGAATTTGCGACCAAGAGCACAGTTGATTCAGAATTCGCTCAAAATGAAGGTACTTGTGAAAAGCAACAGATATTAACAGAAACAGGTGGTTGTGTTAACAAAACCAAAGGCGATGCTTGCTTAGGAGATTCTGTTGCAGAAATTGAGTTTGTTGACCTTACTGGAGGTTTTGGAGTCGACTTCTCTTATATGGCAGCCCGATTGGGCGCTAAGTCGATGTACGTAGAACGGCAAAAGCATCTTTGTGAGGCGGCTCATGAGAATTTTGAACGATTGGGATTAAAGCATGTCGTCGTGAAGAATGGAGATGGAGTAGAGGTGCTTCATGCGATTCCGAATCATTCTGGTCTTCGGGTAATCTATATTGATCCAGCCCGTCGTGATGATGCCGGCAACAAGGTGGTAAGTCTTCAAGACTGCACCCCCGATGTAACCAGGCTTCAAGAGGAAATGCTCCAGAAAGCCGATTTTGTAGTCATCAAACTGTCTCCGATGCTCGACTGGCATCGTGCTGTAAGCGAATTAAGGTGTGTGAGAGAGGTGCATGTTGTTTCTGTGAACAATGAGTGCAAGGAGCTCTTGTTGGTGCTCTCAGCGCGAAATATGGACGAAAACAGTCGCCTTCGCATTTGTTGTGTCAACGATACTCAGTCGTTTGTCTGCGATGATGCCGAAATGGCTTCTTCTGTAACCCGCATAGCAGCAGCCGACTTAGATTCGGCTCAATATCTCTATGAGCCGAATGCCTCGCTGATGAAAGCAGGCTGTTTCGGAGTTCTTTCCGAGCGTTGTTCGGTCTCGATGCTCTCCAAGAACAGTCACCTTTTCGTGAGCCAGTTTTCTGTAGCCGATTTTCCAGGCCGTTCTTTCCGTATCCGTTCCGTTTCTTCCTTCAACAAGAAAGAACTCAAGCGCCATTTGCAAGGCATTGTGAAGGCCAATATTGCCACCCGCAACTTTCCTCTCTCTGTAGCAGAATTGCGCAAGCGACTGAAGTTGAAGGATGGAGGCGAAACCTATATCTTCGCCACTACCTTGTCTGACGACAGTCATGTGCTGCTGATAACGGATAAAATTTTAGAAAACGCATGAAAAGTTAGGAAATTCTTTCTGAATGTTTGGAATTTATCCTTAATTTTCTTAATTTTGCAGAAGACATGAAGCCGATACAAATAACAAACTGAACCCAGCGAAAGTTGAGTAACAAAAAAATAAGCTACTATTTATGAACAAATTAAAAACAATCTTTTTATTGCTCGCGTTTATCTTGGCGATGAACATGAGTGGTGTACAAAACATCAAAGCGGAGAACTATCCTTATAAGAGCGACTATCTTTGGCTCACTGTGCCCGACCATGCCGACTGGCTTTATCAGACCGGCGAGAATGCCAAGGTGGAGGTGAGTTTCTGTAAGTATGGCATTCCCCGTGATGGCGAACTGAAATATTCCATAGGCAACGACATGCTCCAGCCCGACAAGCATGGAAGCGTGAAGCTGAAGAACGGACGTGCCGTCATCAATATGGGAACGAAGAAGACTCCAGGATTCCGCGACATGAAACTCTCTGTCAGTCTCGACGGAAAGACCTATGAGCATCATATCAAGGTGGGATTCTCGGTCGACAAGATAAAACCCTATACACAGGAGCCCCAGGATTTCAGAAGCTTCTGGCAGAAGAACGTGGAGGAACTGAAACAGGTGCCTATGTCTTATACCAAGGAGTTGTACAAGGACTATTGTACCGACAAGATAGACTGTTATCTCGTCAAGCTCCAGATCGACAAAATGGGCCATTCCATGTATGGCTTCCTGTTCTATCCCAAGAATGCCCAGCCAGGCAAGCATCCCGTAGTGCTCTGTCCTCCAGGAGCAGGCATCAAGACCATTAAGGATCCTATGCGCAACAAGTATTATGCCGAGAATGGCTTTGTTCGATTTGAGGTGGAGATTCATGGCCTCGACCCACGCATTTCGTCAGAGACTTTTGGCGAGATCAGTCGTGCTTTCAACGACCGTAATGGCGGTTATTTGGCCAATGGTTTGGAGAACAAGGACATTTATTATATGAAGCATGTCTATGTAGGCTTGGTTCGTTGTATTGATTTCCTGACTTCGCTTCCCGAGTGGGATGGCAAGAATGTTGCTGTGCAGGGCGGCAGTCAGGGCGGAGCCTTGGCCATTATCGCAGCAGGACTCGACAGTCGTGTCACCCAATGTGTAGCCAATCATCCTGCCCTTAGCGACATGGCGGGTTATGCGGCTAAGGGCGGAACGGGCGGTTATCCACACTTCTGCCGTCAGCCTCAGATATTGAGCAATACGGACTGTCTCAACACCCTGGCTTACTTCGATGTAGTCAATTTTGCCCGTTACGTCAAGGCTCCTACTTATCTTACATGGGGCTACAACGATGTGACCTGTCCTCCAACAACCAGCTATGCTGTCTGGAACACGCTGAAATGTACTAAGGAGAGTCTGCTTACCCCGATCAACGAGCATTGGACGACAACAGAAACCAACCGCGGACAGATGGAGTGGATAAAAGCACATCTTCTGAAATAAGCAGCTAAGCAAAATTGGCTGAAAATGACGGAGCTTTCCTATTTGCGAAAGCTCAGTAATCTGACAGGCGGAATCAGTTGATAAAACCAATATTGAGGCAAAATAAACCACCAATATACTTGTCAACCTCATAAAAAACTGCAAAAAAAATAGCAATATTTGGCTGTTTGACCAAATATTGCTATTTTTGCATGCTTTAAAGTAACAAACTAGTTTGAGATAATGTCATTAATAGAGATTCGAAAGGTCGAAAACAAGAAGGACTTGAAGACGTTCATCGACTTCCATTACGACCTATACGAGGGCAACGAGTATGATGTGCCCAACCTGTTCAGCGACGAAATGAATACCCTCAGCAAGGACCGCAATGCCGCTTTTGAGTTTTGCGAGTCCGAATATTTTCTTGCCTATAAGGACGGAAAGTTGGCGGGTCGTGTCGCTGCTATCATCAACCACAAGGCCAACGAGCGATGGAACTGCAAGTCGGTGCGTTTTGGCTGGATCGACTTCATCGACGACCGTGAAGTGTCCAAGGCTCTTCTGCAGGCTGTAGAAGACTATGGCAAGTCTAAGGGAATGGACAATGTGGTAGGTCCGCTTGGCTTTACTGATATGGATCCTGAAGGTATGCTTACCTGGGGATTCGACCAGTTGGGCACCATGCCCACCATCTACAACTATTCCTATTACCCCGAGCATATAGAGGCTCTCGATGGCTACGAGGTCGACAACAAGTACGTAGAGTACAAGCTCATCGTGCCTGATACCGTGCCCGAGAAATACGCCAAGATTGCTGCCATGATAGAGAAAAGATACAATCTGCATGTGCGCAAGCTTACCAAGAAAGATGTTTTCCAGGGCGGTTATGGTCAGAAGATTTTCGAACTGATCAATGCCACTTACAAAGACCTCTATGGCTACTCCGAGCTCTCGCAGAAGCAGATAGACCAGTTGATTCATTCTTATCTGAGTTTCCTCGACTTCAATCTCATTACCTGCATCGAGGACTGGAGCGAGGCCGATCACAAGATGGTGGGCATCGGCATCACCATACCTTCATTGGCAAAGGCTCTGCAGAAGTGTCGTCGCGGCCGTCTGTTCCCCTTTGGCTGGTGGCACGTGCTGCGCGCCATCAAGATGCACAAGACCAAGATTGTCGACCTGCTGCTCGTAGGCATCCTTCCCGAGTATCGTGCCAAGGGAGCCAATGCGCTTCTCTTTGCCGACCTCATTCCCCGTTACCAGGCTTATGGCATCGAGTGGGGTGAGACCCAGGTGGAGATGGAAGCCAATGCCGGTGTGCAAGGTCAGTGGGGAGTTTTGAACCCCATCTTGCACAAGCGTCGCAATTGTTACAAGAAGATTATCAAGTAAAGGAAAATTCAACCAAGCTTTCTTTTCCCCAGGAAGCTTACATACTTTGCAGATTCTCAGAGCCAGTGAATCTTGAGAGTACAACAACATAACAATCTTGAAAAAAAATATAGGAGGAAAATATGGCAGAGGAAAACAACAATACAGTACAATATACAGATGACAATATCCGCCACTTGAGCGATATGGAGCATGTACGTACCCGTCCAGGTATGTACATCGGACGTTTGGGCGATGGCAATCTGCCCGAAGACGGCATCTATGTGCTCTTGAAAGAGGTGGTGGACAACTCCATCGACGAGTTCAAGATGGGCGCCGGAGCGCGACTCGAAATCGACATCGAGGACAATCTTCGTGTCAGCGTGCGCGATTATGGCCGAGGCATTCCGCAGGGCAAGCTTGTCGAGGCTGTCAGCGTGCTCAATACTGGTGGCAAGTACGACAGCAAGGCCTTCAAGAAGAGTGTGGGCCTGAATGGTGTGGGTGTGAAGGCGGTCAATGCCCTCAGCTCTCATTTCGAGGTGAAGTCTTTCCGCGAGGGAAAGGTGCGCCATCTTGTCTTCGAACGGGGCATTCTGAAGAGCGACAAGACCTCAAAGACCGAGGATGAGAACGGAACCTACATCTTTTTCGAGCCCGACAACACTCTCTTCAAGAACTACAGCTTCCACGATGACATCGTGGAGACGATGCTTCGCAACTACACCTATCTCAATACGGGCCTTACCATCATGCACAATGGTCGTCGCATCCTGAGCCGCCACGGTTTGCAGGATCTTCTTACCGACAACATGACCAATGACGGTCTCTACGACATCATCCACATGAAGGGCGAGGACATCGAGGTGGCTTTCACCCACACCAACCAGTATGGCGAGGAGTACTATTCCTTTGTCAACGGTCAGCACACCACGCAGGGCGGAACTCATCAGAGCGCCTTCAAGGAGCACATTGCCAAGACCATCAAGGAATTCTTCGGTAAGTACGAGTATGGCGACATTCGCAACGGCCTGGTGGCAGCTATAGCCATCAATGTCGAGGAACCCGTCTTCGAGAGTCAGACGAAGATCAAGCTCGGCAGTACCACGATGACTCCCAATGGCGGCGAGACCATCAACAAGTATGTGGGCGATTTTCTGAAGAAAGAGGTGGACAACTATCTGCACATCCATAAAGACGTGGCCGAGGTGCTGGAGAGCAAGATCAAGGAGAGTGAGCGCGAGCGAAAGGCGATGGCTGGCGTCACCAAGCTGGCGCGCGAGCGTGCCAAGAAGGCCAATCTGCACAACCGCAAGTTGCGCGACTGCCGCATCCATTTCAGCGACGCCAAGAACGAACGCAAGGAGGAAAGCTCCATCTTCATTACAGAGGGCGATTCTGCCAGCGGAAGCATCACCAAGAGCCGCGACGTGAACACCCAGGCTGTGTTCTCCCTTCGCGGTAAGCCGCTCAACAGCTTTGGTCTTACCAAGAAAGTGGTGTACGAGAACGAGGAATTCAATCTTCTCCAGGCAGCCCTCGACATAGAGGACGGTCTCGACTCGCTGCGTTACAACAAGGTTGTCGTGGCTACCGATGCTGATGTCGACGGAATGCACATCCGTCTGCTTATCATCACCTTCTTCCTGCAGTTCTTCCCCGACCTCATCAAGAAAGGCCATGTCTACGTGCTGCAGACGCCTTTGTTCCGTGTGCGCAACAAGCGAACCAAGATAAAGAACAAGCAGGCCATAGCCGATGCCGACGCCAAGTTGGGACCGAAGGAGAAGAAGAGCGACTTCATCACGCACTATTGCTATAGCGACGAGGAGCGCCAGCAGTCCATCCGCGACTTGGGACCTGATCCTGAAATCACCCGATTCAAGGGTCTCGGCGAGATTTCTCCCGAAGAGTTTGCCCATTTCATCGGTCCAGACATGCGACTGGAACAAGTCACTCTGCACAAAACCGACCAGGTGCAGAAACTCTTAGAGTACTACATGGGCAAGAACACCATGGAGCGCCAGAACTTCATTATCGACAACTTGGTGATCGAGGAAGATATTCCAGATGAAGACTCTGATCCGCTGGATTAGAATTGATAGTCACGGATTAACAAAAAGGCATGGATTTGTCTTAACTCCTCAGCGACCATAGGGAGCGATAACTCCTTTAACTCCTTTAACTCCTTTAACTTCTGAGCTTGCGAAACTCAAGTAAAATATGAATTTATGAAGAAATATCTATTGTTTGCACTGGTAGCATTCCTGGCAGTAACTTCTGCCAGTGCCCAGATGCGCATCAGAATGGGCAAGAACAGCCCGATAGAGAAGTTGGGCAGGGCAGAGATAGCCATTGCCAATCTCTATGTCGACAGCGTCGACGAGAACAAGCTTGTCGAGGACGCCATTCGTGGCATGTTGGAGAAGCTCGATCCTCATTCCTCTTACACCACAGCCAAGGAGACACAGGCGATGAATGAGTCGCTCAACGGCTCTTTTGATGGCATCGGTGTGCAGTTTAACATGGTCGACGACTCACTCCTCGTCATTCAGCCCGTTGTCAACGGGCCTTCCGAGAAAGTGGGCATCATAGCCGGCGACCGCATTGTGGCAGTCAACGACACAGCCATCGCAGGCGTCAAGATGAGCAAGGAAGAAATCATGAAGCGCCTTCGCGGACCCAAGGGAACCATAGTCAACCTCACTGTTGTGCGCCGTGGCATCAAGGACAAGCTTTCCTTCCGTGTCAAGCGCGACAAGATACCAGTCACCACGATGGATGCAGCCTATATGATTCGCCCCGGAATCGGATACATCCGTCTGGGCAGCTTCGGAATGACCAGCCACAAGGAGGTTTCTGTCGCTATGGACTCGCTCAAGAAGAAAGGCATGAAAGACCTCATCTTCGACCTTCAGGACAATGGTGGAGGCTATCTTCAGACGGCAGCCAAGATAGCCAACGAGTTCTTGGAGAAAGGCGACCTCATCGTCTACACCAATGGCCGTACAGCGCCTCGACAGGAGTTCCGTGCTGAGGCCAACGGACGCTGGCGCAAGGGCAAGCTCGTGGTTCTCACCAACGAGTTCTCGGCTTCGGCAGCCGAAATCGTGTCGGGTGCCATACAAGACCAGGACCGAGGCGTTGTCGTAGGTCGTCGCACTTTTGGCAAGGGATTGGTGCAGCGTCCTCTTACCTTTGAGGATGGAAGCGAGATACGTCTCACCATAGCCCATTACTATACGCCGAGCGGCCGATGCATCCAGAAGCCTTACAAGAAGGGCGAGCGCGAGGATTATGCCATGGATCTCGACAACCGCTACAAGCACGGCGAGTTCACCAACCAGGACAGCATCCATCTGTCCGACTCTCTGAAGTATTACACCCTGCGCAAGCATCGTGTGGTTTATGGCGGCGGAGGCATCATGCCCGATTATTTCGTGCCGCTCGATACAACCAAGTACACCAAGATGCATCGCTTGCTTACAGCCAAGAGCATCGTCATCAACCATAGCCTGAAGTTCATCGACGCCCATCGCCAAGAGCTGAAGAGCCAGTACAAGGATTTTGGTAAGTTCCTGGCAAGCTATGAGGTTCCTCAGAGCCTTGTAGAGGAAATCATCGCCGATGGTAAGAAAGAGAAAATAGAGCCCCGTGACGCCGCCGAATTGGCTCAGACGAAGAAATACCTGTCCATACAGCTCAAAGCCCTTGTGGCGCGAGATATTTGGGATATGAGCCAGTATTTCCAGGTTTGGAACGAGACGAACGAGATTGTGATGCGTGCGGTGCAGTTGCTTACGCATGGCAAATAGCAGATATGAAATCGGCTCTTTCTTCACAAAGATGAGGAAAGAGCCGATTTTTTTATGGGGTGTTTATTGGATAGTTCAGTTATTAACCTTTCCCGTGCATTTTGTCCCATTTCAGGTAGATTCCTGCAAGAATTGTGCCCGAAATGCTGTGCCAGGCGCAACTAATGGCACAAGGAAGGACGGCAAGTGGCTGGGCGGCAAAGAAGTTTCCTGCCAGGACGGTGGCAAGACCGGCGTTCTGCATTCCCACCTCGATGCTGATGGTGCGCTTCTTGGCTGTGTTGAAGCCAGCCAGCTTACCGGCCAGCCAGCCGAGGCAATAGCCCAGGGTGTTGTGGCAGAAGACGACGGCAAAGGTCCAGAGGAAGAGCATCATGCCGCGTGCCACAAGGTCGTCGTGAACGGTAGAGATAACGCCGCCCACGATAAACGCCAGGCAGGTGACGCTAATGCCGGGCATCAGGCTCTGAATGGTAGGGAAACACTCCCTCTTGCCGTAAATGTAGTTGAGTGTGCAGCCGATGGCTACAGGGATGATGGTGACGAGCAGAATGCCCTGGAACATGCCGATGGCGTCGATATGGATGATTTCGCCGGCTGTAATCTTCATCAGCAGCGGCGTCATGACAGGAGCGAGGATGGTGGAGGCACAGGTCATTCCCACCGAGAAAGCCACGTCGCCATGACAGAGATAGCTCATGATGTTGCTCGACACACCGCCAGGACAACAGCCCACGAGCAGAATGCCGAGGGCAAGGGCAGGGTCGAGGTGCCATACGTGGACAAGGAGGTAGGCCACGCCCGGCATGATGATGAACTGGGCGCAGGCACCGATGAAGACATCAAGGGGGCGTTGCGCCAAAATCTTGAAATCGTTGGTGGTGAGAGTCAGTCCCATGGTGAGCATGATGATGCCGAGAATGACGGTCTGGGTGATTCCGCGTACCCAGTCGAAGGTATGTGGGAAGAAGAATGTGAATACAGCTACTCCTATCACGAAGATGGAGGTGTAATTGGCCAGCAAACGGCTGAGCGCCTGAAATAAATGTAACATAACCTATATATTTTTAGAATGTTTGTCGTCCTCTTATATACGTTCTGTTCGGAATGTGGGTGCAAAAGTAGTGATTATATTTGTTGTGAGCAAAGGTTTTTGTCGATTTTTTCGTGAATTCCTTTTTATTTCTGATACAATTGTGTAACTTTGCACAAAATATAAGATATTACGGAATGAACGAAGATTTTGACATAAGAAATGAGTCGGTTTCGCCTGCCGAAAAGGAATTCGAGAAGGCGCTGCGACCCTTGAAGTTCTCTGATTTCAGCGGACAGAAGGGCGTGGTGGACAACCTGCAGGTGTTTGTCGAGGCTGCCAAGTATCGCGGCGAACCGCTCGATCATACACTGCTGCACGGTCCACCAGGACTGGGCAAGACGACGCTGAGCAACATCATCGCCAACGAGCTGGGCGTGGGACTGAAGATTACATCGGGCCCTGTGCTCGACAAGCCGGGCGATCTGGCAGGCATTCTTACCTCGTTGGAACCCAACGACGTGCTCTTCATCGACGAGATTCACCGTCTGTCGCCCGTAGTGGAAGAATATCTCTACTCGGCCATGGAGGACTATCGCATCGACATCATGATCGACAAGGGTCCGTCGGCCCGCAGCATTCAGATCGACCTCAATCCCTTTACCCTTGTAGGAGCCACTACCCGCAGCGGTTCGCTCACAGCGCCTCTGCGTGCCCGTTTCGGCATCAACCTGCACTTGGAGTACTACAATCCGCCAACGTTGCAAAAGATCGTGAAGCGCAGCGCCATGCTCCTGAAAGTGCCTATCGAGGAAGAGGCTGCGGCTGAGATTTCGCGCCGCTCACGCGGTACGCCCCGTATCGCCAACTCGCTGTTGCGCCGTGTGCGTGACTTCGCCCAGGTGAAAGGCAACGGCACCATTACCTACGACATTGCTGAGTCCTCGCTCCGTGCGCTCAACATCGACCAGTATGGTCTGGACGAGATCGACAACAAGATTCTCACCACCATCATCGACAAGTTTCATGGCGGACCGGTGGGCGTGGGAACGATTGCCACAGCCATCGGCGAGGATGCCGGAACCATCGAGGAGGTGTACGAGCCTTACCTCATCATGGAGGGATTCATCAAGCGAACCTCGCGCGGCCGCATGGCCACTAAGCTTGCCTACGACCATCTGGGCCGCAATCCCTATGGCAGCAACATCATGCAGGGAGACTTGTTTGAGTGAAGAATTTGATAGAAGAACTTTAACTACATGAAGATAGGAATATTTACGGGAACTTTCGACCCATTTACAATCGGGCATCAAAATATAGCAGAACGTGCGCTCCCCATGTTTGATAAATTGGTGATAGCTGTAGCGATGAGTAAGCTCAAACATGCCACGGAAGAGATTTCTCAGCGTGTGGAGAGCATCAAGAAGGTGTTTCCTCAGGAGTGTACAGAGCTGATAGATGTGCAAGATGCTTCGAAGGGTTATCGCATGGAGGTAGTAGCCTACGACGACCTTACCATCGACCTGGCGCATCGTCTTGGAGCCAAGTTTCTGGTGAGAGGCGTGAGGAGCGCAAAAGACTTTGAGTACGAGCGTGAGCAGGCCGACATCAACAAGCAGTTGGGTGGTGTGGAGACCATTCTCCTTTTCTCCGATCCCCGCTACAGCAGCATCAGTTCTACGCTCGTCAGGGAGTTGAGATTCTTCGGAAGAGAAGTGGATGAATTTCTGCCTAAGAAGTGAAGAGTGAAGAACGAAGAGTGAAGAATTCAAGAGCTTAAAAAGATAATAAAAAAATATATAATATAAATGGAGAATAGGAACGAAAAGGTGTTGTCTTAACTCCTTTAACTCCTTAACTCCTTAACTCCATAAGAAGTATGATAACATATAGTGTAGAAGGCGTGAAAATGCCTAAAATCAAGAAGCGCGAAACCAGCGCATGGATTCGCAAAGTGGCTGCTTCACACGGACGCAAAGTGGGCGAGGTGGGCTACATGTTTGTAGACGACGAGAAGATTCTCGAGGTCAACAACGAGTATTTGGGCCATGATTATTACACCGATGTCATCACCTTCGATTACGATGAGGGCGATGTCATCAACGGCGATATTGTCATCTCGCTCGATACTGTGCGCACCAATGCCGAGCAGTTCGGCAAGACCTACGACGACGAGTTGCATCGTGTCATCATTCACGGCATCCTGCACCTGTGCGGCATCAACGACAAGGGTCCGGGCGAGCGCGAGATCATGGAGGATAACGAGAACAATGCTCTCGCCGTGCTCGAAGGTGCTTCGATATTGAAATAGTAAAATAAACAGCAACCTATTTGTGTTGTGATAGGTTGGCATTTGGCAAAATTTCAGGAGATTAAAATTATGGCAACAGCAATTAAAGCTATACCAACGTTACATGGCAAAGAAGCTAAAGAGTTTTTGCGTCATGCAGAAGAGGCCGAGCGCAATTTTAAGGGTTTCAATAATATAGAAGAACATCCTTATTGCGTAATGGCGCGTAGTATTTTAGAAAAGGCTGGAATGAAGTAAGAAAGGGGTATTATGTTTCTGAATTCACAATGCTTTTTCGGTGAATTGACAGATGATCTATTATCTATCTGTCAACCCTTTTCGTGTGGCAATGAAGATTTAGATGATTTCTTCAGGAATGATGCCACACGATATGCTTATTATTTGATGGGAAAATCTTATTGCTTTCGCAAAACAGATGACCCTACCAAGATAGTTTGTACTTTTACTGTTTCTAATGATAGTATTCGTATTTACGATCTACCAAGAAGCCGTAAAGATTATATGAAAAGTCTTACTCATCATGAGAAACCTCTTCGCCGTTATCCGGGTGTTTTGATTGGTCGATTGGGAGTGAATAAAGATTTTTGTGGAAAAGGAATCGGAAGCGAGGTTATAGACTTTATTAAGGGTTGGTTCATGTCACATGACAATAAATCTGGTTGTCGCTTTGTTATCGTAGATGCTATCAACGCTCCAGAGGTTATCTCTTTTTATCAGAAGAATGGGTTCCAACCTTTGTTTTCTTCTGAAGAACAAGAATTCCTTTATACAGGAGGAAAGAAAGGACAACCTATTAAAATGGCTACAAGGCTTATGTACTTTGATCTGTTGTGGATGAGACAATAAATAATTTAGTAATTTTGAATGCTTAAACAAATGAAACAGATAAGAAATATAATCATGGCATGGCTGTTGTGTGTTGTACCTATGGCAAGCTTTGCTCAGTTAAAGAAAACTGCAACTATAGAAAAGCTCAAGAGCTTTACTAATGGTTCGGTTACGTTGACTAAAACTATGACTGAAAAAGGGGATACTTACTCAGTTATTTTACGCAATAATTCGAAGTTTCATGACCCTGTTATCTTTTTATTGGGTGATAAAGAGACTACGATAAAAAATCTTCAAGATTTCTCTGAAACACTGAAAAATGCTAAAAAAGGTGAGCATTTTGATTTTGAAGTAATGGGACAGACTTATAGTTTGGCCTATAGTACGACTTTAGGACAGAAATGCTTTAAGGTATGGGAACCAAACGGTATTAGCTCTGATTTTGGTAGACTATATAAAGCAACAATAGATGATATGATAAAATATTTTATGGAACAATAATGGGAAAAGAGTGTAGAGTTTGGGTGGTTTTTGCTAATGAACGTAAATGTAATCACACAAGATGTTTGTTGACAAAAGGTTTTGTTAGTTGGGTGGATTCTTATGGATTTGAAGTTGGAGATGTCGTTTATTTGTTTATGTCAAATAGCCGAAATATACGTTTTAAAACAATAGTAGAGGCTTGTGGTATTCCTAGAGAAGATTCTGAATTTTGGGTAGAGAAAGCTCCAAGGGATTTAACTTCTCGTTTGAAACTTATAGGTGAAAGTAATAATAACCTTTTGAAGGAGGAAAACCTAAAAAGACATGGTTTTAATGGAGGTAGATCTTTACAAAGACCTATATACAAGAATAAACAATTGATAGCTTATATACAAAATTATTTTAAATAGTATGAGGAGATTCCAATCAACATCGTTGGAGTCTCCCTTTACTTAGATACTTGTATTATTCTATCGCCTTGATTCTCTCTCGGCATTCTTTCAAAATCTCTTTCAGTTCCTTCACGGTAGTGGCTCTCAGCATGGCGATTCTCGTCTGGCGGAAATCGGGAATGCCCTTGAAGACAGGGGAGGCGGCAAGGTGGCGACGGGTGTGCAGCATTCTCTGTACTGCTATGTGCTCTCCAGCCAATCCTGACACTTAAAAATCACCCCATTATTTACCCCTTTTCGACTAATCTACCTTTCATTATCTTCCACTTAAATCGAAAGGCTGTTTTTGCGTAAACAGCTTGTTTATAGAAGGTTGCAGTTTTGCATTATGTACACGAATCCACTATTTTACTAAGTGAAATAGCTTTTATTTGATTTTTTGGCTATCTTTGCAAAAGAAAAGATTAGCTGCACTCAGCAAAAAATAATAACAATATAACTTATGAAACATTTAGCATTATCCTGCGTGTTGTCGCTGACAACCGTTTTCTCAGTTCAGGCGCAGCAGATGCCCGTCTATTTGGACGACACCAAGCCCGTAGAGCAACGCATCGAGGACGCCCTCTCCCGCATGACCTTGCAGGAGAAAATAAGAGTTATTCACGCCCAGAGCAAGTTTTCATCGGCTGGAGTTCCACGATTGGGATTTCCTGACTTCTGGACTGACGATGGTCCACACGGTGTGCGCCCCGACGTGCTGTGGGACGAATGGGACCAGGCAGGACAGACCAACGACTCGTGTGTGGCTTTCCCTGCCCTTACCTGTCTTGCAGCCTCCTGGAACCCTCAGATGAGCCGTATCTACGGCGAGGCATTGGGCGAGGAGGCTCTCTATCGTGGCAAGGACATGATCTTGGGACCCGGCGTCAACATCTACCGCACTCCCCTCAACGGACGTAACTTCGAGTACATGGGCGAAGACCCTTATCTCGCCTCTGTCATGGTAGTGCCCTACGTACAGGGACTGCAGTCGAAGGGCGTGTCGGCATGCGTGAAGCACTATTGTCTGAACAACGACGAGGAATATCGCCATCAGGTGAACGTGAAGGTGAGCGACCGTGCCCTGCACGAAATCTATCTGCCTGCCTTCAAGACTGCCGTTGAGCAAGGCAAGGCATGGGCCATCATGGGCGCATACAACCTGTATCGCAACGAGCACAACTGCCATAACCAGTACACCCTGAACAAGATTCTGAAGAACGACTGGCAGTTTGATGGTGTGGTAGTAAGTGATTGGGGTGGCGCTCACGACACCGATCAAGCCGTGAAGAATGGACTTGATATGGAGTTTGGCTCTTGGACGAATGGACTCACTATGGGAGCCAGCAACGCTTATGATAACTATTATCTTGCCATGCCTTATCTGAAAGCCATTCAGGAAGGCAAATACACCACACGTGAGCTCGACGAGAAGGTGCGTCGCGTGCTGCGACTCTTCTATCGCACCACGATGAACCGCCATCGTCCTCACGGTTTCCTCTGTTCCGACGGACATTACGCCACAGCCCGACAGATAGCCGAGGAAGGCATCGTGCTGTTGCAGAACCGCAACTGCGTGCTGCCCATCAACACCCAGAAGGTGCGCCATGTGCTCGTGGTGGGCGAGAACGCCATCAAGATGATGACCGTGGGCGGAGGCAGCTCCTCGCTCAAGGTACAGCGGGAGATTTCCCCTCTGCAGGGCCTGCAGGCACGACTGGCCAAAGACGGCGTGGAGGTTGACTTTGCCCGAGGCTATGTGGGCGATGTGACTGGCGCTTACAATGGCGTCACCACCGGTCAGAACCTGGAAGACAAGCGCAGCGAGGCAGAACTCATCGCTGAGGCTGTAGAGAAGGCGAAAGCGGCCGACTGTGTCATCCTCTTCGGCGGACTCAATAAGAGCGACTATCAGGACTGCGAGGGCCACGACCGACAGCAGTATGAGTTGCCCTATGCGCAGGACAAGCTTATCACAGCTCTGGCTGCTGCCAACAAGAACTTCGTCTATGTCAACATCTCGGGCAACGCTGTGGCCATGCCTTGGCACGACAAGGTTCCCGCCATCGTGCAGGGCTGGTATTTAGGCTCTGAGGCGGGCGAGGCTTTGGCTTCTGTTCTCACGGGCGACGCCAACCCATCGGGCAAGCTGCCCTTCACCTGGGTGAAGTCTTTGCAGAATGTGGGCGCCCATGCCCTCAACACCTATCCCGGAACCTGGCGAAAGGAGGGTGGATCCAAGACCGAGGGCAACATCATCGACGAGGAATACAAGGAAGGTATTTATGTCGGTTATCGCTGGGCCGACCGCAAGAAGCAGCGTCCTGTGTTCGCCTTCGGACACGGTTTGAGCTACACCCAGTTCGCCATCAGCAATCTGCGTGCCGACAAGGTATCGATGACAGCTGCCGACTCCATCACCTTCACCGTACAGGTAAAGAACATCGGTCAGCGTGCCGGATCTGAGACCGTACAGCTCTATGTGCACGATGCCAAGGCCTCGGTCGACCGTCCGCTCAAGGAGCTGAAAGGCTTCTGCAAAGTGAGTCTGAAGCCTGGCGAGAGCAAGGACGTCAGCATCACCCTTGGCAAGGACGCCCTCAGCTTCTACGACGAGACCACAGCAAGCTGGAAGGCTGAGCCAGGACAGTTTGAAGCCTGGGTAGGCAATGCCTCCGACAATCTGAAGTTGCGTAAATCTTTCCAACTTAAATAATCCCCAAATAATCATTAAACTTAAGCTGGGTTCAGAAGTTATAGAAGTTAAAGAAGTTATCATTCCCTTCGGTCGTTAGAAGTTAAAGCCAACAGCCTTTTTGGTTGAAGATTTAGCTGTAAAGCATATGGCTTTAACTTCTCTAACTTCTTTAAATTCTTTAACTTCCCCATTTGCGAAAGTTGAGTAATAAGATATCAGCATGAAAAAGAATCTGTTATTAGCATCATTCATCCTGTTGGGGACTTTGCTGTCTCCTTCAGCCTTTGCCGCGCGCAAGAAACTGCCGCCCATGAACGAGTACGTCGGACAACTCATGTCGCGCATGACGCTTCAGGAGAAGATCGGTCAGCTCAACCTCATGGTGGCGGGCGACATCACCACGGGCAGCACTATGGACACTCAGGTGGCGGGCGACATCGCTGCCGGCAAGATGGGAGGCGTGTTCAACATCAAGGGTTTCGACAAGATCAAAGCCCTGCAGGACGTGGCCATCCGCAAGAGCCGACTCGGTATTCCGCTCCTCGTGGGCATGGACGTCATACACGGCTACGAAACCATCTTCCCCATACCGCTCGCCCTCTCCTGCTCGTGGAACGAGGAAGCTCTGAGACAGGTGGGCGCTGTGTCGGCACGCGAGGCAAGCGCCGACGGCATCAACTGGACCTTCTCGCCTATGGTCGACGTGGCTCTCGATGCCCGCTGGGGACGCATCAGCGAAGGCTTCGGCGAGGACCCATACCTCAGTGGTGTCTTGGGAGCAGCCATGACTCGCGGCTATCAGCAGGCTGACATGAGCCGTGAGACCATCGTCCCCAAAGACCACATCATGGCTTGTCTCAAGCATTTCGCCCTCTATGGAGCCGTTGAGGCAGGCAAGGAGTACAACACCACCGACATGAGCAAGATACGCATGTACAACCAGTTTCTGCCTCCCTATAAGGCTGTGGTCGACGCTGGTGTGGGAAGCGTCATGTCGTCGTTCAACCTCATCGACTATGTGCCTGCCACGGCAAGCCACTGGATGATGACCGACGTGCTGCGCAAGCAATGGAACTTCCAGGGCTTCGTCGTGACCGACTATGGCTCTATCGGCGAGATTCTGCAGCATGGCACAGCCCGCGACCTCAAGGAAGCCTCCGAGCAGTCGCTCCTGGCCGGAACCGATATGGACATGTGCTCGCAGGGCTTCGTGAGATTCCTGGAACAGAGCGTCAAGGAAGGCAAGGTGAGCGAGGCTGACATCGACATCGCCTGCCGTCGCATCTTAGAGGCTAAATACAAGCTGGGACTCTTCGAGGATCCTTACCGTTACTGCGACAGCAAGCGACATAAGACCGACATCTTTACCGCTGCCCATCGCCAGACCGCACGCGACATTGCCGCCGAAACCTTTGTACTTCTCAAGAACGACCAACAGCTTTTACCACTCAGCAAGAAGGGAAAGATAGCTCTCATCGGACCGCTTGCCGACACGCGCAACAATATGAGTGGTACTTGGAGCGTTGCAGCTACTCACGACCGCTATTCCTCACTCAAAGAGAGTATGGAGAAGGCTCTTGCAGGAAAAGCCACTTTGCTTTATGCTCAAGGTTGCAACGTGGTTTACGACGAGCAAGAACAGAAAGATGGTGAGTTTGGCAAGACTATAACTCGTGGGGATGATGCTAAGCTGAAGGCTGAGGCTTTGCAGATAGCACGTCAAGCTGATGTCATCGTTTGTGCCATGGGCGAGACTGCCGATATGAGCGGTGAGTGTGCCAGTCGTACCGACTTGCGTATGCCAGACACACAGCGTGACTTGCTCGAAAAACTTGCCCAATTAGGTAAGCCCATCGTGCTACTCAATTTCTCTGGTCGTCCTACCGTGCTTACTTGGGAGAAAAATCATATCCCTGCCATCATGAATGTGTGGTTTGGCGGTTCTGAGGCTGCCGATGCCATCTGTGATGTGGTCTTTGGCGACAAAGTGCCCAGTGGCAAGCTTACCACCTCTTTGCCCAAGGCTACAGGTCAGGAACCTCTTTATTACAATCACCAAAATACAGGACGTCCTGTACCCGATGACAATCCTCGATTTGCCAAATATGCCAGCAACTTCCTGGATGTACGCAATGGCGCCCTCTATCCTTTTGGATATGGCTTGAGTTATACCACCTTTGAGTATGGTTCGTTGCAGTTGAGTTCCCATAAAGCGAGTGTAGCCTCTGCCAACAGCGATACGTGGAACGACCATGCCGACATCACTGCCACCATTCGTGTTACGAACACAGGTCGTTGTGCAGCCGATGAAATCGTACAGCTTTACATTCGAGATAAAGTGGCAAGCATTTCCCGTCCTGTTAAAGAGTTGAAAGGCTTTCAGCGCATTCATCTTGCTGCAGGCGAGAGTAAGGAGGTAATTTTCCACATAACTCCTGATATGCTGAAGTTCTATAATGCCAACCTACAGTATGTTCTCGAATCTGGCGATTTCGACGTCATGGTAGGCCCTAATAGTAGAGAAACGAAGAATGTTATGTTCACAGTAGAATAAAGCCTTTGAGCGCTTCGTATAAGCGCTAAAGAGAATCCCCTGAAAGGAAGCCTTAGCATATAGGCAACCTTTCAGGGGATTTTTGTGATTGTATTCAGAAGTTATTTTGTGAAGTCATGGAAGTTGTCATTCCTTTCTGTCACTAAGAACTCAAAGCCAACAGCATCACTGTTTGAGTTTTATGAAAGTTAGATTAGAGATGTTAGAAAGTTCCTATCTTCCTTACATCCTCCTCAAAGGAGTCTTTGTCGTTGATGGCACCTTTCTTGATATGTGCTCTGTAGTTGTAGATGGTGTTGACACTGTAATGCAGGAACTCCGCTATTTTGCTGCTGTCGGTGATGCCCAATCGGATAAGGGCGAAGATGCGGATAGGGGTGGAGAGTTGTTCCTTCTTGGGCTGTTCTATGCGCTCTTCTGGGCGCAGCAGGGCATTGAAGGAATCGAGGAAATGGGGGAAGAGCTGGAGAAAGGCGGAGTCGAAGTTGGTGTAGAATTCCTCTAACTCCTCTTCCTTGAAGTTCTGTGGACGTGTCATTTCGTACAATTCGTCATACTGGCGTGTCTTCAGCTTCTTATGTACTCTCTTGCGCAGATCCTCTATCTTGTTGATATAGATGGAGCAGAGGCGCATAAATCTGCCCACATACTCTTCCTTGACACGGTTGGCGTCGGTGAGTTCATGGTTGACCACAGAGAGCTGGCTGTTGGTGCAGGAGAGCTGCTCGTTGAGCGACTTGAGCTGTGCATTGAGTTCGTGCTGTTGGTGATTGGTCTTGGCGAGGTCGTCTCTTGCGATGGCGAGTTTATGTCTCTGTCGGCTGACGTAGAACACGCTGATGAGGAGCATCAACGCCAGGATGCTGATGATGCAGAGGGTATAGTTCTGTCGCCTGTTGTACTGGTCGTTCTCGTCTTTGTACATCTTGGCGATGACCGACAGCAGGGGCGATATCTGGGCCAGTCGCTGTCGTGAGCCGAAACGGTTGGCGCTGATGCTACTGAAACTGATGTACTTGTAGGCTCTGTCGACATCGTTGAGGCCCATGAGCTGGTTGGCCATTTCCCACATGGATCCTTGGTCCATGACGCCGTTCCTGATGTCGGTGAGGACTGATTCTGCCAGCCAGTACATCATGCGGGTGCTGTCGTTCTCTGCCTTGTATGCTAAATAGCGGTAGAGGGTGACGAGGGCGTAGGGATGCGACCCTTTTTCTACGTGGCTAAGCCACTGGTCGTTGATGCGCATGGCTTCCCGATTGTCATGGGCATTGAGGGCGTCGAGTTCACGATACTGAAATACGGAATTGCTGGTGGGGGGAAGCGCAGCATACATCCGTTGCCGGTATTCGGCTGCTATGGCGCCGTATTGTGCCTCGGGGGTGATGGGGTTGCGGTAGTATATGATTTCGCCGTATACGTGGTTGTAAGCCATATAATACGTGCCCTTGGCAATGTTGTCAAGCTGGGTGGTGTCGATGGCGTTGAGGGTGTTGAGCGCCTCGATAAACTTGCCTGTGCTGGAGCAGCGGATGGCGATGAGTGCCTGGCACTTACCTACTTCTGAGTGCTTGCCCGTCTTCCGGGCAATCTCGATGCAGCGTTTGAGGTAGATGATGGCAGAGTCGTTGACGAAGGGTGTGTACTCTTCGTATAGCCGATAGGAGAGTTGGTATTCGGCATGTAGGTTTTTGGCTTGCGAGAGCTGTTGCTGCAGCTGTCGGATGCGCTGCTCTTTGCGGCTGACGTATTGGGCAGAGTGGTCTATCGCCTCGTCGATGCAGTGGAGCAGGGAGTCGACGCTCTCTGGGGTCTGTGCATGACCTATGAGAACTGACAGCGCAAGGAAAAGTTGCGTAGTAAGGATGATTTTTAGGCTTTGTTTGGCTTTCTTCATTTTCAGGTATTTTGCTGTTAGTCTGCAAAAATATGAAAATTTTTTAAAACACGCAAGAACAAAGCAAAAAAGAATGATAGTTGAGGTGTTTTTCAGGAGTTTCTTCAGGAGTTAAAGGAGTTAAGGGGTTTTTCAGAAGTTAAAGGAGTTAAGGAGTTAAAGGAGTTAAGACAAATGTCTTGAGGGTTTAATTAAAGGAGTTAAGACAACCGTATTTTGGCGTTGTTTTTAAACAACAAAGCATATGTCTTAACTCCTTAACTTCTTTAACTCCTTAACTCCTTAATGAGATGCAGGGGAAAATTACTTCTGGAATACGCGAACGTAGTCCACCTCCATGGTGGCAGGTAAGCAAGATGGGTCTACGCCCTGGCCGCCGCCCCAGGCACCGCCCCAGGCGAGGTTGAGGATGGGGTAGAAGGCTGCATCGAAAGGCCATGCCTCCTTGCCGCTGCCGTCGTTGCGATAGGTGAGGAGTTCCTCGCCATCCACATAGAAGGTCATGTATTCTGCTGTCCACTCCATACCATAGGTGTGGAACTCGGTCTGTGAGTTGCTGATCTTGCGGCGTGCAGACTCGATGGCTGTGCCGGTGTTGTTGTACTTGGTGCAGTGGATGGTGGAAACAACCACGTCGGGGTCGTAGCCCACAGACTCCATGATGTCGATCTCGCCATCACCAGGCCATTTCTGCCAATTGACAGGCATCATCCAGAATGCGGGCCATGTGCCCTTGCCCTTAGGGAGCTTGATGCTTGCCTCGATGTATCCGTACTTCCAACCTGTGGACTCACGAGCGTAGAGACGAGCGCTCTTGATGGTGCCGCCATCGTCGAGGAGGTTGATCTTCAGTGTTCCGTTGGAAACCTGTGCCACCTGGTCCTCGCGCACGTAGTTCTGCAACTCGTTGTTCACCCATCCGGCTGGCTTGATCTCGTAAGTCCAGTCTGGTCCCAATTCGTTGTCGCTGAACTCGTCGTTCCATACGAGGTTGTAGCCCTCGATAGGGCAAGTGATGTTCTTTCCGCCATTGGCCTGTGTGACGGTGATGTTCTGGCGTGAGCCACCCGACCAGATGGTGATGTTGCCAGTGCGCTCAGCGCCCTGGTTCTCGCCCACGGTGACGGTGATGGTGGCTTTCTTGCCTACGGGATTGGTGGGTGTCACCTTGATCCAGCTGTCGTTGGAATAGGCGGCAAACTCGTGTGTGCTCTCCACCTCGGCGGTCTGTGTTCCTCCTTCCTTCTCGAAGTTCAGCGTGGTGGAAGAGAGGGTAATGGTCTCGGCCGAAGCGTAGCTGATGTCGGTTTCGTTGTTGCTGCAAGCGCTGAGGCTTATAGCAACAGCGAATATTGCGCTAAAAATCATTATCTTTTTCATGTTAGTATGTTTATTGTTCAAGTTTTCAGGGGGAATTCCCATGAATTCCTCACCTGAGAAACTTGAGTTTTGATGAAATTACTGAGCAGTTTTCTGGAAGATGATATCGTAGATTTCTACTTTCTCGCCTTCTGGATTTCCTCCAAAGTCGAATACCAGCTTGAGTTTCTGTGCAGCTCCCTCCTGGAGGACGGAAGCAGGAACCTTAACCTGATATTCCTCGCCTGCCTTGAGGTCGTAGTTCTTGATGAAGAAGAAGTTGTCATCGCTGGAAGTATCGGTTATCTTGATGGTTACGCCCTTGATGTCTTTCTTAGCCAGGAACTTGCATGAGAAGTCGTAAGGCGTGTCAGCCTCGCCCGGAATGTCGGTGATGAGGTGAACCTGTGCCTGCCACTGTGCGAAGGTCGCAGTAGGCAGCTGTACGGTGTAATGGCCCTTGTCGGCAGTGAAATCGGGAGCGGCTATCTCGTTCCATCCTGGTGCATAGTAGAAGAAGGTGGTGAAGCCATCGGTGCCCTTGTCGTCCACATGGCTCTTCCAGATGTTGGAAGTGCTGTTGTAGTTGTACACGGTCTTATCTTCTTCCTCGGCAGGTGCTTCCACACCGTCGCACTTGTGTTCCTGCAAGTCGATGTTGCTGATGGTGAGCTTGGTGTTGTCGGCATTGCCTCCGCCGTCGACGACTAAGGTGATGTTGTCCATGTCGATGCCATCCATGTCGCTACGGTAGAAGAGAACTTCCTGGTTGGCCTTCAAGTCGATGCGCTCTGCAAAGTAGAAGCTGTTGTCGTCGCCCGTTTTCACCAGTTTGAGTGTTACACCCGGATGATCGGTGGTGGAAACGAGCTTGCAAGAGAAGTCGTACTTGGTAACCGCGTTAGTGGTCATGTCGGTGAGGAACTTGACCTGTGCCTGCCACTGCATGGCGGTAGCTGTCGGCAATTCGATGGTGTAGGCGCCGTTCTTCTCGGTGACGGTTGGGTTGTCTATCTGTGCCCAGTCGGGGTTGGTATAGAAGAACTCGTTGGTGAAATGGCAGTTCTTCCACAAGTTGCAGTCGCTGTTGGAGTTGAAGCCCTGGAAGCCCTCGCTGGCGCAGGTGAGGATGTAGTGCCATGCTATATTGCCATCGTCCCATACGAGCACCATGGTGCTGCCGGTAATGCTCTCTACACGCAGACGGAGCTCGCCGTTATAGGCTGCGTCGGCTGGGATGTAGGGGAAGCAGGTGTTGGCAGGCATGATGAGGTAGAGGTCGTCGCCCTCGGCACTGAGCTGGTAAGAGCTGTGCTGCTCGCTGACAGGCACCATGTAGTCGGTGTCCTGATGATAGTCGGGGAAGAGGGAGCAGCCGGTGTTGACATACATGGTTCCGCCAGCACCTGGGTTGTAGGTATAGCTGTAGTCTGCGCCAAAGGTGAGTCGGTCGTCGTACACACCGAACTCGGCCTTCTCGTTGGCTCCTGCCTTCCACCACTCGGTGCCGTCGGTTCCTGAAGGTCCGCACGCCAGGTGGGCGGGTTCGGTGGCGGCGATGCGCCACTCCTTGCCCGACAGCTTGCCTACGATCTCGCTGAAGTCTACGAGGGTGTTGGTGACGTGGAATGTGGTCTCGCCCATGCCCTGCGACATACCGTTGCGGTTGCCCACACGGTAGTAAACCTTATAGTCGCCCGAATTGACCCATATCTTCTGCAGTGGGTTGACGGTGGAGTAGACGGGGTTCTTGGTTACTTCCTTGCCGTCAACAGGAATGTACCACATAGGGTAGATGCCGTCGCCCTCCATGTGGAAGGTTACTGTGTTGGTCTCGTCGTCGACGCTGGCAGTCACTTTTGCGTTCTCTGCCAGTGGCAGTCCTGCCTCTGATACGCCGTCGAAGTCCTCTGGGCTGCACGCGCTGAGTGCCAACCCTGCTGTGGCAGCGATGAGGAGTGCCTTGCTGAATATGTTATGTTTCATAATTGCTTGAGTCTTTATATTAATAGTCGTTTTGTGTCAGTGTGCCGTGAGATGCGTCGAGCTCACTCAAAGGAATAGGAAGATATTTCTTCTTCTCTGTCCATGTGTTGGTGCGGTAGCCGTAGGCATCGGGTACGAGTGTGGTGGCAGCCTTTCCTGTGCGGATGAGGTCCCAGTAGCGCTTGCCCTCGCCTACAAACTCCTTGTGGCGCTCGTCGATGATGTTGTCGATAGTGGCAGCCTTGTTGTCGGTGAGTCCGGCACGGTGGTGTACCTTGTTGAGGTATTCCTCGGCATCTGCCATGTTGCCGCCTGTGCGCACGATGAGTTCGGCTGCATTGAGCAGCGTCTCTGCGAAGCGGTAGATGCGCAGGTTGTTGTTGAAGTTAAGGTCGCCATCGGCTTTCTGGTCCTTGTTATTTTCTTTATAGGCAAGATACTTCTTGAGCCAGAGTCCGGTGTATTGCCAGCTCTTGGTGTCGCAGTTCTTGCCACGTCCGTCGAAGATGGTGGCGTCCTTGCGCACGTCGCCCTCGTCGAAGAGGTCTAAGGTCTCGAGTCTTACAGGCTCAAATCCCCATCCATTGTCCACTCCGTCGCTCTCCTTGTAGTCGCGTGGAGAGATGAAGCGTGGATAGACGGTTCCGCCCGCATTGATGACTCCACCGCCCCAGGCACGTACGGCTCCGTCGTCCATGTAGCCTATCTCGAAGATACTCTCCTTGGTCCACTCGCCACTCTCGAGGAAGATGTTGGCGTAGTCGGGGTTGAGGTCGTAGTCCTGCTTGTCTTTGATAATCTCTTGCATATAGCCTAATGCCTTGGCGTAGCGGCTCTCGTCGTTCTGATACATCACCATCTCGGCATAGATCATGTAGGCGGCAGCCTGGCTCATGCGTCCCAGGTTCTTGTCGTCCCACTTCATAGGAAGGGCGTTGAGGCCGATGGCGCTCTCGAGGTCACTGATGACAGCCTCGTACACCTCGTCGGCGCTCTTCTGCTCACCGATGTAAGGCGACTTGAGGTTCTCGAAGTAGAAAGGTATGTTGCCATAGAACTTCCATACCTGCATGTAGTAGAAGGCCCGCAGCACCTTGGCTTCGGCCATGAAGGTGTTGTAGTCGGCCTGTGTGAGGGCAGCCTTGGCCCACTCTATATAGGTGAGCACGTCGTTGGCGTTGCGTATGCCCTTGTAGCTCTGATCCCAGATGCCTGTGAGGGCATCGCCTGGGTTCTGGGTGCTGGCATAGTTGGACATCTTCTGTAGGAAGAGGTTGTCGGAACTGGTTCCGCCGCCTACCCACACATCATCTGCCATGATGTCGCTGCAGAGCTGTAGCGGAGCATACTGCACGTTGTTCCAGTCGTACTGGCGCATGGGGTTGTAGGTGGAAACCACAGCTTCCATGATGTGCTCCTTGTTGCTGTAATATTCCTGCAGGGTGGCCTTGTCGGGAGGGGTCACGTCCAAGAAGTCATCCGAGCAGCTTGTCAATGTAAGGGGAGCGATGAGCGCTGCCATCAATACATATTTATATATTTTCTTTGTCTTCATAATGATAAGTTTTTTAGAGGTTTAGAATCCAAGGTTGAAGCCCACGGTGATGGTGCGGCTCTGAGGATAGACACCATAGTCGACACCCAGCGAAGTGGCTCCTGTGCTGTCGCCTGATGAGATTTCGGGGTCGAAGCCTGCATACTTGGTAAGGGTGAGGAGGTTCTCGGCTGCTACGAAGAGGCGCAGCTTGTTGACGAAGAACTTCTTGGTGATGAACTGTGGCAGGGTGTAGCCCAGCTGGATGTTCTTGAGTCTGATGTAAGAACCGTCGGTGATGTAGAGGTCGCTGCTTTGCCAGTTGGTTCCGTCGTTGATGACGAAGCGTGGGTACTTGTTGGAAGTGCCTGGACCTGTCCAGCGGTTGAGCAGATAAGAAGGAAGGTTGGCTGGTTGCACGTCGGTACGGCGTGTGGCATCGAAGATGTCGTTGCCGGCAGTGCCCTGCCACATCATCATGAAGTCGAAGCCCTTGTACTCGGCATTGAGGGTGAAACCGAAGGTCCAGTCGGGCATTCCCTTACCTATCTTGGTGCGGTCGGCAGCATCGATGGCTCCGTTGCCGTCAACATCGACGAAACGCACGTCGCCAGGCACAGCCTTAGGCTGCAGCAACTCGCCGTCCTTGTTGACCCATGCCTTCACCTCGTCCATGGTCTGGAAGATACCGGCTGTCTTGTAGCCGTAGAAGTATGGGAATGGTTCGTTGTTGGAACCGCGTGTGATGGTTCCGGTGTTCTGCATAGAACCGAGTTCCAAGAAGCCTGAGGTGTTGCCGAGGTTCTTCAGTTTATTCTTCAGATAAGAGGCGTTAGCCTTGGCGTGGAATTTAGCCTTACCGATGTTCCACTTGTAGCTGGCTTCGAGCTCAAGACCCTTGTTCTCCATATCGCCCACGTTGCCAAGAGGTGCGCCGGCTCCCACATAGTTAGGGATAGGCATACTGATGATCATGCCATTGGTCTTCTTGATGTAATAATCGAGGCTGAATGTCAGGGCGTTCTTAAAGAATCCCAAGTCGATACCTAAGTCGGTCTGCTCGCTCTCCTCCCACTTCAGGTCGGGGTTGGCAAGTGAGCCTGCCTGTACACCATTGACAACGGTCTCGCCCTTGCCCAGGATGGTGTTATAAGGCGAAGCTGTCCAGGCTGCATAGGTGAAGTCGCCGATGTTGTCGTTACCGTTCTTACCCCAGCTACCGCGAATCTTCAAGTTGCTCAACCAGTCAGGAGCATGGAAGTAAGGCTCGTTGATGACGTTCCATCCCAAAGAGAAGGAAGGGAAGGTGGCGTAGCGGTTGTTGGCACCGAAGCGTGAACTACCGTCGCGACGTACAGTAAACTGTGCCATGTAGCGCTCGTCGTAGTTGTAGCTGGCACGGAAGAAGTAAGAACTCAGTGTGTGTTCGTAAGCAGGTCCTCCACTGGCAGACATCTCGCCACGGCTCTGGGCGGCACTCGTATTGTTCATGAAGGGCTTGTTTATGTCCTTGAGGTTCTGCAATGCACCATAGAGGTTCATGCCTGTATTCTGCATCGCACTCTGACCTGCCACCAAGTTGATGGTGTGCTTGTTGAAGGTCTTGTCCCAAGTCAGCACGTTCTCCAACTGCCATACAGTGCCGCGGTTGCTCGACTGGTGGGCGTTGGTGATAGTGGCCTTATTGTTTCCTGAGAGATAATAGAGAGGTGTGTAGCCGTCGCTTCCCCAGAATGAGAGGTCGGCTCCGTAAGAGATGCGGTATTTCACGCCGTAACCGATGTTGAGGTCGGCAGAGAAGTTGGCTACAAACTTATGGCTCCAGCCCAAGTCGCCAGGCAGCGAGAGCATGGCCAATGGGTTGTTCATTTCCTGATAGCTGCTTCCTGGAACTGTGTACATACGTCCGGCTCCATCGTAGAGCATGTACTTCTCGCCATAGAGATTGCTCTGAGCTTCGGCTGCTGCACCGCTCACGGTAGGAGTGAGGATAGGAGAGAGGTAGAGGGCTGAACCCAATGGTGAACCATACTGAGAGTTGGCGTCGATGGCCTTGCTCTTGACACGAGAGTAAGAGATGTTGGCGCTGATCTGCAGTTTGTTGAGCCAGTCGCGGTCCTTGGTGTCGTCGAAGAGCGTGTAGCTGGTATTGCTGCGAAGCGACAGACGGCTGTAGTTGCTTCGGTCGTAGTTGCCGCCTACGATACCGTCCTGATGATAGTAACCCATAGAGAGGTAATAATTGATCTTGTCGGAAGCGCCGCTGACGTTCACCTCATGGTTGACAACACCGGCGTTGTCGTTGAACACTTCGTCCTGCCAGTCGGTGCCCTTGCCGTACTGATAAGGATCAGCATAGATAGGAGCCTGTCCTGCGTTGACAAGACCTTCGTTCATCATCACAGCATACTCGGTGGCGTTAAGCACATCGCGGTGCTTCCATGGGTTCTGCCAACCGTAAGAGAAGTTGTAGTTCACGTGTACTCTGCCCTTCTCGCCGCCCTTGGTGGTGACGAGGATGACACCATTGGCAGCACGTGTACCGTAGATGGCGCCAGAGGCAGCGTCCTTCAGTACCTCGATGCTCTCGATGTCGCTTGGATTGAGGTAGTCGATACCGCCCTCGATAGGCATTCCGTCAACGATGTAGAGAGGGTTGCTGTTGTTGATGGTTCCGATACCACGGATACGAACCTGAGAGGCTGCACCAGGCTGACCTGATGAGGAAGTGACGGTAACACCTGAGGCCAAGCCCTTCAGCGCATTGTCGACACGTACTGCCGCCTTGCCGTCGAGGTCGTCGGCGCTCACCTTGGCGATAGAGGCTGTTACGACGCTCTTCTTCTGAACACCATAACCCACTACCACTACGTCTTCGAGGGTGCGTGAGTCTTCCTTCAGTGTGATTTTCAGCTTGTCGGAAGCCTTCACCTCTTGAGTCACATATCCTATATAAGATACGACCAATGTTGTGTTGGGGTTGGCTTGAATCGTAAAGTTACCATCCAAGTCGGAAACTGTACCTTGCGAGGTACCTTTTACTACTACTGATGCACCGATGATGGGTTCGCCACTCACGTCGGCGATGTTACCCTTACAGGTAATCTGTTGCGCCTGCATGATGGTTGCCACAAACAATGTCAGCATCACCATTAATAACCTTGTTGGTTTCATAAGCTAAATGTTTAGATTTTTGTTATTATTGAGTTTCGTTATTATTAGGTATGATGTAGGTGGACGACTTTTTCGTCTTCTACCGAAGCATTCGTTTTTCCGCTTGCAAATGTACTAAAAAAAATAGTCGGTAACAACCCAGTGATAAATAAAAGTGGATTTACAAAGTAGAAAGTTTTTCTTATGTTTCTGATTATCAGTACTGTGCGAGAAACTTGAAAATCGAAATCAGTGGACGCTTTATAAAGCTGAACTTCGAGAAAAGGGCGCTTTCATCCTTCTTATGTGTTGACAAAAAGTAGAATTGTGTTTTTGTGCGATTTTGCTTCTGTTCGTATGTTGTCCACTTTCTTCTTATCTTTGATTATCTTTTAAACAGTTGATTATTAGTGGCTTGTGAATCTTATGGCACTTCTGTTGTTCCACTTTTCCATTTTATGCCGAAAAATGGGTGGATTTTTTGCTTAATTTTGCGGCAACAATCTGATTTTTTTAATAACTTTAAAAACTTAAATGAGTATGAAACATTTGAATTTACTTCTGTTTGCATCTTCCATGATGTTCGTGGCGCCTGCTTATGGTCAGGACTATAAACAGGTATGGGCGGACGAGTTCAACAACGTAGGTTCAGTAGACGAAAGAACCTGGAACTATGAGATTGGAAACCGTGACAACGGATTTGGCAACTGGGAATTGGAAAGCTATCAGAAAGCCAACGCTACCGTGGGTCTCGCTCCCGACGGAACCACCAAGGCACTCATCATCACTGCTAAGCCTGATCGTACTTCTGCACGACTCTTCACCAAAGACAAGGTGTCGTTCAAATATGGTAAGTTGGAAACACGCATCATGATCCCTAAGACTGCCAATGGTTTGTGGCCAGCCTTCTGGCTGCTTGGCAACACGGGAACATGGCCTTCGTGCGGTGAAATCGACGTTTTGGAGATGGGACATTTTGACGGAATCAAGAACGGCACTCAGGAGAAATACTATAGCGGCGCCTGCCACTGGGGTGTTTATCAGAATGGAGGCTATCCCAACTATTGCAAGTTCACTACCTCACCTACGAGCCTGCAAGACGGCAAGTTCCACAAGTTTGTATTGGAGTGGACGCCCGATGTCATCAACATGTATCTCGACGACGCTGCTAAACCTTATTATAGCATGGACATCAGCGACAGAAGTCTGAATACATCGCCAGGCAACTATTTCAACAAGCAGTTCTATATGCTCGTCAACTTGGCGATAGGTGGCAACTTCACTGGCGTGAACAATGCTGCAGCCGTTACTGCCCTCAGTTCTGGCGAGAAGAAGATGTATGTAGACTATATTCGCCTTTACCAGAAGGAGGGACAGGAGTGCTACACCATCAACGGAAAAACCGTCGATAATATGAAAGAGGACACTCATTTCGAGGACACAACCACCAAGTTAGGAGAATATGGCTACAAGTCGCTTGATGCTGAAGGTAAGTCGGTCTTCGACTTCTCTAAAGGTTCAGACTACGTCATTATCAGCGCTTCTACCGGTGTCATGGAGCAGATGGGGGCTGAGAAAATTAAAGCCGACTATTCGGTAGACAACACCAAGCAGCACCTCTATATCTGGGAAGAAACCTATACGCCAAGCATTGGAACAGGTGTCAATTCCTTCGGACTCAACGAGGATTACTCTGTTTTTACCGTTACCCAAAAAGGATGGTCAGGATTGGGCTTTCACGGATTGAAAGACCTCTCCATGCTCGACGACAGCTACTATCTCCATTTCTCGATGAAGGGCGACGATGCTCTCTTGCATGCTTCTCATGCGATTCGTGTAGGTGAGGCCAGCTTCACTATCGGCAACAACCCTGTGGAGGGCATGATTTTGGGCGACTACAAACGCGATGGCGAATGGTACAGTTTCGACATTCCTTTCAGCAAGCTCAAGAAGATGGCAGGAACTGTGTTCCCCGACAAGGACGGTGGTGCTGCTGCCTATAGAGAGAATGCTATCAGCGCGCTCAGTGGTGGAAATGCTGGCACAAAACTTACCTTCGACAACGTGTTCTTCTATAAGAAGCAGGGTGGCAGCGAGACTCCTGATGTCGACGCTACGCTCGGAGAATTTGGATCCAAGTCGCTCAACGCCGAAAACCAGTCGACTTTCGACATTGCATCGGGTTCCGACTACGTGCTCATCGCCACTGGCAGCACCTTTGCCAATCAAGTAAAGGACGCAGGCAAGGTAAAGGCCGACTACAATGTCGACAATAGTCGCTATAACTTCAACCTCTGGGAGGGCACCATGACAGGCGCTACACCCACAGGCACCAACAGCTTCGGCTACAACGAGGAATACTCCTGCGTGAAGGTTGCTGGCGGAAAAGGTTGGTCGGGCGCCGGCTATGCTCCTGCAGCAGCCACCGATATGAGCATGATAGACGACAGTTACTGGCTCCACTTCTCAATGAAGACAACCAATGAGATCAGCAAGAGCGCTCCTTATGCCATCGTCATTGGCGAGAATGCTCACTTCACCATTGGCTCTGCTCCTTTCGAAGATGGAAGTAAGAAATATGCAGTACTTGGCGATTTCTATCGCAACGGTGAATGGTACAGCTTCGATATTCCAATGACAGAAATCAAGAAATATGGCACTCCTGCCTTCTGGGGTAATAGTTCTTACAAAAATAACATCCTGAGTGTCCTTGCTGGCGGAACCAACGGTGTAGAGGTGAATCTCGACGGTGTCTTCTTCTACAAGAAGATTACTACTGGTATCCAGGCTTCTACTGCAGATAAGAAGCAGCAAGCCAAGGTGCTCGGCATCTACGACCTCACTGGCCGCCGTGTCAGTGATATGAATGCTGGTGGCATTTACATCGTACGAACCAACCAAGGAAACTTTAAGGTGAAAAAGTAATATTTAAAGGTAAAAAAGTAAAAACAACTTTCTCAAATGGGGAAGTTAAGATAACTTCTCTAACTTCCGCACATGAGAAAGTTCAATAAATCAGGTACAAGGGGGCGTTTCATCAAGATGAAATGCCCCTTTTATCTTAATATTTTTCAAAACGAAGAAATAGATAAACAATAGATAATCAGTTACTTGTGCTCTTTTTGTTGCTTCGTGAAGCCACTTTTTTACCCACAGCCGAAAAGCGAAACGATAAAAAGAGTAAATTTGCTAGCGAAAACTTAATAACTTAATAGTGTAATTAAAAAAACTATGCTTATGAATAGGAGAATTTACAAATTGTTACTTTTCTGTATGGTTAGCATGTTTTCTGTTGTCTATGGCCGTCGTTATAAAAGATGAACGCGTAAAAATATATCGTAGCTTTTAGTTCTTTCAGAACATCATTGGCACAGATTAGGAATAACAACACATACAAGCATTATAACTTTGCGTACAAATTTAAATAACTCAAGTTTCGCAAGTGGTTTAAGTACGGGCTAAGAGCTTCTGCCCCTTCAGGGCGTGTGGGGCAAAACTTGCGAAACTTCAGTAAATAATAACTAAAAAGAAAGGAGTGAGTTTCTCAGATTTTATTTGAATTTTTGCCATGTCATTCAGAGTTTTATTTGTTTTTTAAATGCAACACTAAGATAAGTGAAACTTCTGACATGACATAATCCTGGGCAACTTTTTGTTGCTAAGGTCTTTTAAAAGTTTAATTAATAATAGTGTTGCGGAATTATGGATATGAAAAAAAATATACTTTTATCAATGATCTTGCTCGCTTTGTGCTTGATACAGGCTTCAGCGGACACTTATTACTACAAAATCCGGCTTTCCAATGAGAATGGTGACCCGGAAGCATGGTCTAATTATATTGCGGTAAGCTTTGATACTCAGAATAATGTTTATGTTAACGGACTGAAAGATCTTATTGATGGAAAGACTGTAAAGGATGAAACTGGTGGGAATTATACATTGTACAAAACAGCCGATAATAAGGTAAATCTGGATAGAATTTATGGTATTGTATTTGCCAATGGGAAAGGAAGAAATAAAAGTGGACAATTAAACATATTGGAGGGAGGTGAATTTCCAGCGTGGAAGGAGATACGTGAGCACATCAAATATCTCGAATTGCGCGAGTATATACGTGATACATATACTGATGATAGCTATTTCATGGATATGCATAAAGTTGTAGAGTTGGAATTGCCTAAAGATGGTATTAAAGTAGGAAATGGGGATAATGCTTGTCTAAGGTATTTCGCTAATGCTGATAATCTGAAAAGTATAACTATATGGAGCGATAAGATGAGCAAACCCGTAGATATAACAGATGATGCGGTAACGGATATACCCTTGCTGAATATAGTTGGAAAATATATGTTTTCCAATTGTTATAGCTTGAGTACCAGATATATAAACCGATTGATAAAGAATGTTACAGAGATAAAAGACAATGCTTTTCGCGCAGATGAAGGAAATCGTGATAAATTCTCTGACTTAGTAGCAGACCATAAAATGGCTATTGAGATACCCAACTCAGTAACGAAAATAGGAGATCAGGCTTTTTATAATCGAGTGAAAGTTACCGGACTGAATATTCAAGGAAATGGTGGCTTGGAGATTGGTTTTGAAGCATTCAGAGGATGTGATGAACTGGCAAAGATAAAGATAATGCAAACTCAGGATAAACTTAGAATATATAAAAATGCATTTAGGGGCTGCAAACAGTTGAATGCCTTTGAAGGCATGGATAAAGCTAAGATAACCTATCTTGAAACTGGTGTATTTGGTGACTGTCGATCCATGACCAACGATTTTGTTAATGGTGTGTTAAAGAATTATGCAGACAATGGGGGAACGAAGATTCCTGCTTATCTGTTTTTTGGCTGCAACGGACAAGATGGACATGATGGATCGGATGCGAATAAAAATGTTTGTTCTTTTACCAATTTGAATATTCCTGCACAGTTTACTGAAATAGGAGATGGTGCATTTGCTTCTACTGGTGATGCTAAAATAAAGTTGGAAACTATCACAGTGAACCGTGAGAAGGCTCCTACGTGCCTACAAGGGGAAACGGACGAATATGCAAATATTAAAAATAAAAGCGTGTTTGCAGGGCTGGATCCAAATATGACAACTGTAATCTTTGAGAATGCTGCAGAAGGATGGGATGTAAGTGAGACAACTGGTTTTTTGACCTATATGAATGATGGGTCTGAGTTTCAGCGTCTTCTCACAAAAGACCTATTTAGTAATAAAGTAGAATATATTAATGTGCCGCAGCAACATGCGATAGTAAGATTGCACAGAAAACTTAAGGAGGGTTGGAACACCATTTGTCTGCCTTTTGGAGTGAATTACAGATATTGTAGTAAGTGGGGTGAAGCTTATGAAGCCAAACAGGCTCACAATGCACGCATCATAGTGAATGGGCTTACCAATAATGATAGTGGGGCTAATAGTGATAATTTCACAATGGGTGTATACCGCGGCTATTGGAAAGAGGGTAAAACTTTCATGTTTCTCCATTACACCGATTTTGATGCTTATCCGCTTGATTTATGTGAGACATTCCTTGTTAAGATGAGAAAAAAAGATATTGAAAACGCAGAAGATGGTATTTATACGTTTAGAAATGTTGATTTGAACTACCGCTGGTCTGCATCTGGAGTAAGTGGAAATGATGGGGATTGGACGCTTGTAAAAACATATTCTGCTGAGGAAATGTTACAGCAGGTAAAGGATTTTGATGGTAAAGTGAATACTGATGCGATACCATTTAAAAATAAGGCATCCTATGATGATTATGTGCTTAGAGGTTCTCTTGTTCAGTGCACGGGCACTGTGGGGGATTCAAAAGTTGGAATAACAACCGATGATTATTTCTTTCAGCAGTCCCAAAACGGCATGATGAAACTCTATCCCTATACAGAAGGTAATAAATACGGTATCCGTGGGTTCAGTGGGTGGTTTCATAAAAAAGATAAAAGTTCCTCGAATGCTCATGAACTTTCTTTAAGTTTGTTTGATGATAGTAGTATCACTCCTATAGAAACAGTAAAGGAAGATGACTTGAATAGAGACACTTCTGGCAAAGTTTATAGCATCAGCGGAGTGCTTATGAAAAACAATGCCGCCGATCTGAATAATCTGCCAAAGGGCATTTATGTCGTGAATGGAAAAAAATATGTAGTCAAATAAAAAAAGCAACAATGAAAAAGGAATATATAAAACCGATAATCATTAATATAAAAATATATAATGATGATGCTTTATTACAAACAGCATCGCTTTATGATTACAACAAAGTCGATCCTGATGAAAATATTGCCGGCGAAGGTGGCGAAGACGGTCCGATCATCGGCGATGATGGAAACATTTGGAATGACTAACAACTTTATTTCACGTTTTTCCAAAAAGTACAAAGCATGAATACATTGAAACAAACTCTTTTTTTATTGCTCATTCTCGTATTTTCGGGAGTGAGCAAAACTATTGCCCAATCCACTGGCGTGTATGTAGGTGGACATATCCGACGTGATCGTCCCGGTACCATCGAGAAATTACGCAATTCTGGTTTCACATACATCATTCTCTTCAATATCAACGTTGAGTCCGATGGTACACTGACTACAGATGGCGAGACGGTATGCAAAGATGGAAAGTATGTGTTTGGTAACACGCAACCCAACTATGTCTCTGACATAAAAAAACTAAAACAGGCACCAACAACCGTAAGTAGAATAGAAATATGTATAGGTGGTTGGGGTAACGAGTCTTTTAGTCGCATCAAGGAACTTATTAATAGACATGGTGTAGGAAGTGGTACCATCTTGTATAAGAATTTTAAAGCGCTTAAAAATGCCATTCCAGAGATTGATGCTGTAAACAACGATGATGAGCATTGCTACGATGTCGCAACGGCTGTTAAATTCCACCAGATGATGTATGAATTGGGGTATAAAACAACTATCGCGCCATATACGAACCGTAGTTTTTGGGAAAATCTTGTTTCACAGTTGGGCGATAGATGTGATAGGGTACTTATACAGTGTTATGATGGCGGAGCAGGAAACAATCCATCCGACTGGCATTTAGGTAACAGAGCTGTCCATGCAGGAAGAATGAATTACCAAGAAGGTGGTGTAGATGCATGCGTAGCTCAGATGGAGTCATGGAAGAAAAATAATGGAGTGAGCGGAGGTTTTATTTGGCTTTATAACGATGAAACATGGAATCTTAATCAGTGGGCAACGAGGATGCTACGTGTGTTTGGTACAAAAAAGTGCGATGACAATATAGCAATTCTTTATGCAGATTCCGACTATCGTGGTTATTCAAAATCATTGGGCGAGGGTAGCTACACTCAGGCAGAACTCGCCATGTATGGCATTAGTGCTAAGGATATATCATCGTTGAAGGTCACAAAAGGCTTCAAGATTACACTCTATGAGAATGCTGATTTCACTGGTAATTCAAAGAGTTGGACAACAGACGCTTCTTTTGTTGGTGGGGATTGGAACGATAAGGCTTGTTCGGTGCGAATCGAACCAAATGGTAAGAGCGGTCTGTCGGGTAACTTCAAAATCATGAACCGCAACAGTGGTAAGTATCTTGACTTGGATAATAACAAGACTGATAACAATACCGCAATCGTCCAGTTTGATGACGAGGGTGTAGATGCCTCTCAGACGTGGACATTTACAGAGGTGATGAATGGTAAGGGTGTCTACTCCATCTGCTCCTATGGTAATAAGAACCGAGGTATGGATGTCGTTGATTTTTCTAAGGATAACGGAGCTCAGGTGCAACTATACGACTATTTGGGTAATCCTCATCAACAGTTTATTCTCTACGACTGTGGTGAAGGCTATTATCAACTTGTAGCTCGTAACAGTGGTAAAGTGGTAGAGATTCCACAATCAAGCAAAGGAAATGGTGAATGGATAAAAATCTACGACAACAATGGCTCCCACACACAACAGTGGGCCGTGGTTGAGAACCGATACGACGAGGCTTCTGCAGTTACATTGTATACCGATGCAAGCTATAAGGGTAAAGCTGTGACCCTTTCTGAAGGCCAATATAACCTCAGTCGAATGGGGCTTTACAATCTGAAGGACAATGATATGAGTTCTTTGAAGGTCACTCCTGGTTTCAAGGTTACAATCTATGAGGATGACAATTTCAATGGCAAAAGTAAGTCATACACAGCCTCTGAGAGTTTCGTTGGTGAAGAATGGAATGATAAGATGTCTTCGTTGAAGGTTGAGGCATACGGAAAGAGTGGACTGTCAGGTGACTATAAGTTGCAAAACCGCAACAGTGGTAAGTTTCTTGATTTGGACAACAACAACACAGACAATAAAACAGCCATCGTTCAATATGATGATGAGTACATAGATGCAACGCAGATATGGACATTGACAGAGATTGGTGGTGAAAAAGGTGTTTATTCTATATGTACTTCAGTCAACAAAAGGCAAGGTATGGATGTAGCCGATTGGTCGAAAGACAATGGCGCCCAGGTGCAACTCTATGAATATAGCGGCAACAGGAATCAACAGTTCATCGTTGTCGAAAAGGGTGATGGTTATTATCAATTTGTTTCACGTCTTAGTGGTAAAGTGATAGAGATACCGAGCTCGAGCAAGGACAATGGCGAGTGGATAAAGCTGTATGACAACAATGGCACCAATACGCAACAGTGGAAATTCGTTAGTCCGTCAGTCTATTCTGGCATCGCAAACACCGAAAGTCTCTCTGGGATGAACCTCAGAAAAGAGGGCAATACCATCATCGTGACAGGTGCAAAAGGCAAAGAATTGACTATCTATGATGTAAGCGGAAGACTGATACGTTGCGAGAGGGTTCTATCGAACGTAGACTCAATATCCATCTATGGCCAACCTTCAGGAATTTATGTGATAAAGGTAGCTCAAGAAATATTCAAAATTAGATTTTGATGCTAATAAAGACGCTTATAATTGTTTAATACAAAAACTAAAGACTTATGAGATTTAAGAACTTATTAACCATTTTATTACTCTTCGTTGCTACATTGCTTTGGGCTGAGCCTATAACACAGAGTACTGCGCGAAAGAAAGCAGTAAACTTTGCAAGTAAGCATGGTAAGACTATAGCTGAAGATGTAAAAAACCTTTTTAAAGTGAGAGGCAAGACTAAAGCACAAGCAATGCCGTATTATGTATTTAATACCAATGATGATAACGGTTTTGTTATTGTTTCGGGAGATGACCGAACAGCGGAGATCCTTGCTTACTCGGATAAAGGTCGTTTTAATGCAGATGAAATACCAGATAATATGCGCGAATGGCTTCGTTATTATGCCCATGTGATAGGTACGTTGGAATCCACATCGTCTGTCAAAGCGTCAAGTACCACATTATATGATAATGGACTACGTGAAGCCAATAGCGCTATCTCTCCCCTTCTATCTTGCACCTGGAATCAAGGTAGTCCTTATTATGATCGCTGTCCGTTAGTTGAAGGGCGCAGATGCTTGACAGGTTGCGTATGTACAGCTGCTGCACAAGTGATGTATTATCATCAATGGCCTAAATCTGCTACCACTAATATTTCAGAGCATTCGTTTACATATAATAATAGGAGATACACGGAAAACGAACTAACACCTGTTGTCTTCGATTGGAAAAGCATGAATAACAGTTATCGTGATGGTCAATCAGATCATTCGGCAACTGCTGTCGCTGTACTCATGCAATATGTAGGGCAGGCCATTAAGTCTGGCTATGGACCTAATGGAACTGGATCAAGTTTTACAGAAGTGGAGAATGCCTTAAAGAACAACTTCGGTTACGATGGAAATATTCAACATCTTTTTCGTAACAATTATAGTAACGAAGCATGGGAAAGTTTGATATATCGAGAATTGGCAGAGCGCCGGCCGGTCCTCTATGCAGGCACATCAAGTGGTGGAGCACATGCATTTGTATGTGATGGATATGATGGAAACGGTCTTTTTCATATCAATTGGGGATGGGGAGGAATGTGCAACGGCTACTTCAAACTATCCGTTTTGAACCCTAACGACAATAGTGGCATGGGTGCAAGTAGTTCAAAAGACGGCTATTCCATGAATCAAGATGTGCTCATTGGGATACAACCTCCATCGAAACACGCCGATAATCCTGTGGCAACATTTTATTCTGATATCGACTACAATGGTAAGGCTGTGGACTTACCAGAAGGAGAGTTTTTGCTGTCCTTATTACAATCATATGGGATAACAAACGATGATATATCGTCGTTGAAGGTGAAGAGTGGTTTCAAAGTCGTTGTCTATGAGAATGATGGATTCGGCGGGAAGAGCAAATCTTACACAGCTTCTACTGCTAATATGGGTTCTGAGTGGAACAAGCAAGTATCATCAATAAAGATCGAACCAAATGGTAAGAGCGGTCTATCGGGTAACTTCAAAATCATGAACCGCAACAGTGGTAAGTATCTTGACTTGGATAATAACAAGACTGATAACAATACCGCAATCGTCCAGTTTGATGACGAGGGTGTAGATGCCTCTCAGACGTGGACATTTACAGAGGTGATGAATGGTAAGGGTGTCTACTCCATCTGCTCCTATGGTAATAAGAACCGAGGTATGGATGTCGTTGATTTTTCTAAGGATAACGGAGCTCAGGTGCAACTATACGACTATTTGGGTAATCCTCATCAACAGTTTATTCTCTACGACTGTGGTGAAGGCTATTATCAACTTGTAGCTCGTAACAGTGGTAAAGTGGTAGAGATTCCACAATCAAGCAAAGGAAATGGTGAATGGATAAAAATCTACGACAACAATGGCTCCCACACACAACAGTGGGCCGTGGTTGAGAACCGATACGACGAGGCTTCTGCAGTTACATTGTATACCGATGCAAGCTATAAGGGTAAAGCTGTGACCCTTTCTGAAGGCCAATATAACCTCAGTCGAATGGGGCTTTACAATCTGAAGGACAATGATATGAGTTCTTTGAAGGTCACTCCTGGTTTCAAGGTTACAATCTATGAGGATGACAATTTCAATGGCAAAAGTAAGTCATACACAGCCTCTGAGAGTTTCGTTGGTGAAGAATGGAATGATAAGATGTCTTCGTTGAAGGTTGAGGCATACGGAAAGAGTGGACTGTCAGGTGACTATAAGTTGCAAAACCGCAACAGTGGTAAGTTTCTTGATTTGGACAACAACAACACAGACAATAAAACAGCCATCGTTCAATATGATGATGAGTACATAGATGCAACGCAGATATGGACATTGACAGAGATTGGTGGTGAAAAAGGTGTTTATTCTATATGTACTTCAGTCAACAAAAGGCAAGGTATGGATGTAGCCGATTGGTCGAAAGACAATGGCGCCCAGGTGCAACTCTATGAATATAGCGGCAACAGGAATCAACAGTTCATCGTTGTCGAAAAGGGTGATGGTTATTATCAATTTGTTTCACGTCTTAGTGGTAAAGTGATAGAGATACCGAGCTCGAGCAAGGACAATGGCGAGTGGATAAAGCTGTATGACAACAATGGCACCAATACGCAACAGTGGAAATTCGTTAGTCCGTCAGTCTATTCTGGCATCGCAAACACCGAAAGTCTCTCTGGGATGAACCTCAGAAAAGAGGGCAATACCATCATCGTGACAGGTGCAAAAGGCAAAGAATTGACTATCTATGATGTAAGTGGAAGACTGATACGTTGCGAGACAATAGATTCTGCCAAATATTCCATGTCTTTGGATAAAATGAAGACAGGTATCTACATCATGAAAATAGATTCCATTGCTAAAAAGATACGGGTCGAGCTGTAACATTGCTATATTCTATAATCTAATAATTGAACTTTAGCAAGTTCGGAAGTTAAAGAATTTAAAGAAGTTATCACTCCCTTCGGTCGTTAGAAGTTATAGCCAACAGCCTTTTTGGTTGAAAATTTAGCTGTAAAGCATTTGGCTTTAACTTCTCTAACTTCTTTAAATTCTTTAACTTCCCCATTTGCGAAAATTGAGTACTAATAATTCAAAATTAACTATTATGAAAAAAAATCGTATTTTATTGTTTTTAACGTTATTCTGTGTGGCAATTCTGAAAGTCCATGCACAAAAAATTCCTATTGAGATAGTGAACAATTCTATTTTTCCTGATGACAAGGTATATGTGGCTATCATTGGTAAGAAAGTGAGTGATGATGCTCCTATTTATTATGACCTCATAGCCAACAATGCAAGTGATGCTGCACTCAGGGCCCTTACTGTCAATACAAACACTCTGCATAAGTTCAACGGAGATAGAGGTTATGCCAATGTGTTTACGCCGCTGAATCAGATAAAAAACAAAACCATTTACGTAGATAAAACCCATGCTTGTCGTATGTTTTTTGGTTTCAATTCACCACTTTACCTACACGTAAACGATAATAATGGTGGGTATGCAGGAGCTGACATGCAAAACCCTTCCGACCCGAATATCGATCTGCGATGGGAACTTATTGAATTTACTTATGATAGGTATGGTGTGATGTTTATCAATACCACACGTGTTGATGCATTCCAATATCCCATGGGATTGGAACTATATGGAAATGCTTCGGCAGGTGCCAATAATCCATACACCAAGCGTGGAGAGGTGAATACCTATGAGGAGATTATCAATCGCTGGAAGACACAAAACGAAGGTAATATCTTCTCTAACTGTCTGAAGAACAAGATAACTCAGGATCATTTGGGAGGTATTATTATGCAACCATCTAAAGTGGCAGAGGTGAAGAATACTGGATATTTCGATGGCTACATCAACCGTATCTGGAGCGAGTTTCGCACTAAAGACATACACGTAAACATGGGCAACCAATTAGGTGTTTGGCGTGGACGTGTGAATGGCAACAACTTCGTCTTAAAAAGTGAGTCAGGACCTCGTCAAGGGCAGACAGCCATTGTAGGCAAGCCTACCTCCATAGATGTGATAGAAGGTGCAGGAGAGTTTGCAAAATTCCATGGCAACGATGCAGATCTTCCAGTACAAGCCATGTTCTGTGGAGCGATGAATCGTGGAGTGATAAGAACAAATCTTGCAGATGGCGAACTGCAGGATTGGGGAGATACAGGAAGCTTCTTCAACACCGATGTATATAACCCTTATGTGAAATTCTTCCATCAGAAAGACATCAGTTACGACGGTTATACCTATGCCTTCGCATACGATGACACATTTGACCAAAGTGCAACATGTGCCACCAGTCATCCAGAACGTGCCGTGGTAACTATTGGTGGATTTAAAGGACAGTCTGGGACAGATCATCCTATACCAGAAGTTACTGCTGCTCCTATCCCTCATCACACAACAGACAATGTGAAATCGGTTTATAGTGATACTTACACTTCGCTTGTTCCGGATATGTTTATTGGCTCTTGGCATCAAAAGACAGCTACACAGAGTGTCAGCCTTGACGGCAACAATACACTCAAGTGTTCCAACTTTAATTATGTCGGAATTGAGTTTGGTGGTCCTGAGATAGACGCAACAGATATGGAATATCTCCATTTGGATATCTATCCTCTATCTTCTTTTACGATCAATGTATACCCAATATGTCGTAACAACGATGGGAGTGTCAACGACCAATTGAAAAAACCTATTAATCTCATAGCTAATCAATGGAATAGCATAGATATCCCTATGAGTGATTTTGTTGGACTCAACGCTTCCAGGATCTTCCAGTTCAAGTTTGATAACGGTAAAGGAGAGACCTTCTATCTCGACAATCTGTATTTCTACAAGAATGGTTCTTCTAGCGGAATAAGTAGCATAGAGACCCACAAACAGGATAATCATGCGTGGTACAACTTGCAAGGTCAGCGTATGAACGATGGTGCAGGCTCATTGCCAAAGGGAGTGTACATACATAACGGAAAGAAGATTTTAGTGAAATAACATAAAATAATAAAAACTCATGCGGAAGATTCTTCTGCATGAGTGATAACCAGATCAGTGACATGAGTCCAGTATGTGGTCAAATAATTAAAAATATGAAGAGACGAATTCTTTTTGCAAAAAACTTTTTCCTTGTAGGTTTATTGCTATTAACTTCTTTACAAGTCATAGCGCAAAAAGCCCGTGTGATGATCACTACGGAAAACAACAGTAAACTCTTGTCAGAGACAATACTGAAAACCACAAAAGGTAGTCCTGCATCCAACTATGTGCGTATCAATACAGACCGTCAATATCAGACGGTAGATGGTTTTGGCTTCGCTCTTACCGGAGGGACGTGTTACAATCTTATGCGAATGAGTGTAGGAGAACGTGATGCACTTCTTAAGAAAATATTTTCAGAGCGCCAGGGTTATGGTGCGAGTTATGTGCGCATAAGCATAGGATGTAGTGACTTTTCTCTTTCACGCTATACTCTTTGCGATGTAAAAGGCATAGAAAATTTTGCCCTTCAAAGTGAAGAAATTGCGTATGTGATTCCCATTCTAAAAGAAGTGCAAGCCATCAACCCCAAGCTGAAAATCATTGCCGCACCATGGACTGCTCCTAAATGGATGAAGGTGAGTCAGAAAAATGGGGATGTTCCGTATGATAACTATGTAGGCGGACATCTGAATAAAACTTGTTATTCGGACTATGCGGACTATTTCGTAAGGTTTCTGAAAGCGATGAAAGACAACGGAATAACAATCCATGCGGTGACTCCACAAAATGAACCTGGAAACGGAAACAACGAAGGAGGAGCTATGCTCATGGATGTTGAAGAGGAAATAGCTTTTGTTAAGGTTCTTGCCACAGCCTTTCACAATGCAGGACTGAGTACCAAGATATATCTTTTTGACCACAATTTTGATAACGAACAATATGCCGAACGGGTAGCAAAGTCCTTGCGGTCATCATCGTTTCTTGGTGACGATCTTGTGGAAGGTGCCGCTTTTCATAACTATGGGGGTGACCCTACAGCCATGGCTACGTTTTATAATAACACGGGTCTGAAGTCAATCTATACTGAGACAAGTATAGGCTCGTGGAACGATGGACGTAATCTAAAAGACAAGCTATGCGGAGAATTCAACTGGTCGGGTTTGCGTGCGTTGCAAAACCAGAGTAGTGCATTTATAGCATGGAACCTGCTTCTCGACTATGATGGTCATCCTACCACCTTATCTAATAGTACTGTGTATGGCAATATAGAAATAGATCCAAGTAGTTATGCGCTCTCTACGGTACGCTACAATCGCGATTATTATATCATTTGCCATCTTTCTTCTGTCATCCGACCTGGTGCGGTAAGATGTGACTATATAGAGAATGGTGTACCAAGAGATGACTGGGACTTCAATTATGTCGCACTAAGAAACTCAGATGGCACCACAGCTTTTGTCATTAGTAATAAGACATCGGTCGAAAAGCATATCAACCTTGCTTCGAATAGCGAATATGTGAACGTAGATATACCTGCCAAAAGTGTTGTTTCTGTCCTTTTGGGAGATACAGAACAAAATGCCGTGACCTTTGGTGGTATGGAGATGATTCCGTCAGATAACCGAAATAGTTTTTCTATCAATACCTATCTTGAAAAGGGCAAAACATACACTGCTGTAGGCGATGATGCCTTCAGTTCACCTGACTTCTATGAAGATCCTGATTTTTTCATCAAGTTAGGAAATGGTCGTTTCAAGTTTACGGCTCTCAGTGGTTATTATAACATCAAGTTTGTCCCCGCAACGAAGAGTTTTCGTATATACGCCTCTCATGAAAATGGGAATCCATTGAGTCTTAATGCAGATGGCACCGGTGCCTTATGGGCTATTGGCAGTGATGGATTGCATAAACCGTATTATAGTATCATAAGCAATCAGAGCTGGTGGACTGATACCGACCATGCTACATGTATGGCACCCGTGGGCAACAAGAGATACCAACTGACACTTACTGCAGGTCGTCAACTGAATGTAAATAATGTTGACTTTAAATTTTTCGGACAGGCAGGATGGGGTGTTGAATTGAATCCTACAGGTGAATACCGCATCTCTTCCAGGAGTGATGTGTTTCTCATAGGGCATAAGGCAGTGAATGGGCATAGTGATGGCAATGTGTATGTGGCTGACGGTGTGACGCTACAAGAAGGAAGAACCTTTCGTTTTATCGTTGACATGTCGGTTCCCTCGCAGCCAGTAATGTCTGTTGATGATATATCTACGGGCATAAAACATCCTGAAGTATATGCTGATGGTCTTTCCCACGAGTGGTTCACACTTTCAGGTATAAAGATCGAACGGCCACATAAAGCTGGTGTTTATTTATGTAATGGGAAAAAAATCATAATCTTATAAATATCTGAGAACTGAATAGTTCATTTAATGTTTATGGTAACTGATTTTTCAGAAATGATAATTTCTCAAAAATCCTGCACACAGTGATATGAATGCTGGTGGCATTTACATCGTACGAACCAACAAGGGAAACTTTAAGGTAAAAAAGTAATATTTAAAGGTAAAAAAGTAAAAGGGTAAAAAAGTAAAAACAACTTTCTCAAATGGGGAAGTTAAGATAACTTCTCTAACTTCCGCACATGAGAAAGTTCAATAAATCAGGTACAAGGGGGCGTTTCATCAAGATGAAATGCCCCTGTTGTCTTTATATTTTTCAAAACGAAGAAAATCGGTAAACAATAGATAATCAGTTACTTGTGCTCTTTCTGATGCTTTATGAATCCACTTTTTTTCTCACAGCCGAAAAACGTAACGATAAAAAGAGTAAATTTGCAAGCGAAAACTTAATAACTTAATTGTGTAATTAAAAGAACTATGCTTATGAATAGGAGAATTTACAAATTGTTACTTTTCTGTATGGTTAGCATGCTTTCTGTTTTTGTGCATGCTGCCTTGCTACAAGTAACCTATCACATTGGTGACGCCACCTACACTTCCACTGGTACTGAAGGCGAACTTTCCAAACTTCTTGGAGACAACGCCATGAAAGTTACGCAACTTAGCGTGAACGGCTATCTTAATGATGCAGACATCATTACGCTGCAGCAGATGGCGGGAGGCACTACGGAAAAAGGCAGTCTGAAATCGCTCAATCTTTCTGAAGCCACTTTCACGACGACAGGCAAGAAAGTGCCCGACAACATCTTCCGGGACTGTAAGAATCTGCAGCAAGTAAACCTCAGCAACATGACCGAGATAGGAAAGTGGGCGTTCAATAACTGCGCTCTTACCGAAATTACTATCCCTGCCTCTGTCACCATTATCCAAGAAGAGGCTTTTAAGGATTGTAGTGCCCTGAAGACCTTGAAGTTCGAGGCAGGCACTTCAGAAAAGGAACTGGTGCTCAAAGAGGAGGCTTTCTTTGGTTGCGGCAACATGGATCTCGCTAACAATGGAGTCTTGCCCTCACGCATCATCAGCATAGCGAACAGAACCTTTCAGGGATGTGGAATCACCAAGCTCACCCTGCCTCAGAACGACAAACTGACTGGTGTCAGCCGCAAGCTCGATTTCAACGGTGTGCAGACTGATTATATGGGAGCTTTAGGCTACGGTGTCTTCTTCGGCTGTCTCAAACTTACCGACCTCACCATTCCTGCCAACGTGACGGTAATCAACGAGGTGGCGTTTCAGGACTGCAACCTGCAGAACGTCACTTTTGCCGATGCTACCAAGATAACAGAGATACAGAATTACGCATTCACCGACAACCAGAACCTGGCAGGAATTTTCGCAGGCAAGAACTTTAACAGCTTGAAAACCATAGGTGAGGGTGCATTCTTGAACTGTTTCAAACTCACCGATGCCGATTTCAATACTCTCACCAAGAACGTTACTCGCATCGAGCGCGAAACTTTCCGCAACTGCCACGACGGACTGCAGACCATCGACATTCACTCAGGAATCACTTTCATCGGCGACGGCGCCTTTGCCGACAATACTGCGGTGAAAGAGGTTATCGTGCATAGTGGTACACAGATTGATGCGCGGAGTTATGATGGCACTCATGGCATCTTCCTCAACATGGATCCCAACAAGGTGCAAGTTGTATTTAAGGACGAAGCCGAGAAACACTACAGCATTTATCGCGACAATATCGTTGTGGATGGTGTAAATAAGGGTAACGCATTTATGTATCTTCTCACCAAGACTCTCGACGAGAATGCTACCGACTATGAGGTCGTAGCCCAGCGCCATGCCGACGTCCTCCTCAAACGCACATTTAAGCCAGGTTGGAATACGCTCGTGCTGCCTTTTGGTGCTCGCGATAATGGTAATACAGTGAAGTGCGCCCGTATTTATCAGAAAGCACTCAATGCTTTTGATGGCGAGGGTTTTATGATAGCTGCCTATCGTGGTTTGGCAAAGAATGATGCACAGCCCGACAACAGTACCTTCTATTTCCTGCAGTACGCCGACTACGACAATGATCCGCTCGATGAGTTTGAGCCTCTCCTCGTCAGAATGACGCAGAAAGACATCGACAACGCCTCAGGAGTCTATACTTTCAAGGATATCGAACTCAACTACGATGCCGGCAACAACACCTCATACACAGCCGAACAGGCGAAACAGCGCATGGGAAAGAATGAAAAAGACGAATATTTCACCGGCAACTACGACCAAAAGCTCAACGACAAGTTCAAGAAGTGCAGCTATGATGATTTCTATTTTACAGGAACATTGCATCTGCAGCAGGGTAATGCTACAGAGGGTTCCGCTTTCATCGCTCCTGGCGACTATATCATTCAGAACAATACTTTCGTAAAGTGTCTTGAAGGCAAGAAGTACGGACTCAAGGGATTCCGTGGTTATTTCAAGCGGTTGCCATCAAGTACATCACCTGCTAAGGGCAATATCGGCATCTGTCTTGTCGACCGCAATGGCGTAGTTTCTTCCATTCATCAGGTGGACGGAGCATCGCTTACGTCAGCATCCGTTGCTCCTGTCGCAGTCTACAACCTCAGTGGCCAGCAGGTTGGCAATTCTCTTTCCACTCTTGCCAAGGGCGTTTATATCGTTAAGGGCAAGAAATTCGTTAAAAAGTAAATCATTGCAATCATGAAGAAAAAATATCAACAACCTCTCGTAAGAGTTCAAAGCGTAGAAGGTGAACCTCTGTTGAATGGCGGCTTCATAGTCGACCGCAATGGCAACCAGAAGGACACGTTGGGTTCCGACACCTCTTCTGGCGGTTCGGCAGATGGAGACGGCACTGTGTGGGGCGATGCTAAGCCTTATAACCCCTGGACAGCTTGGGATTAAGGTTTATTGTAAGCAAAATGCGGGATTGAAGAATTCACTCAATCCCGCATTTTATTTTTTTTGTTGTTGAATTTAAATCGCTAACTACTCAGTACCTCTATTGAAACACTTGAATAGAAAAGCCTCGAAAAAATGAAAGCGGCTTCGATAGTCAATGAAGCCTATTTCGTAGAGCAATGAAAGCGGCTTCGTAAGCAGTTGAAGCCTATTGCATTTGTGGTTTAACGATTTTAGTCATTGCTCCACCATCTGCTGCAACTCACTGAGGGAGGTTGCCACTTCGATGTAGTCGTGCCAGTTGCCACGAATCATGCCCTGCGAAGCCATGTCGTCGAGGAGGGCAATGGTGGAGTTCCAGAAGCCCTTCATGTTGTAGAGAATCACCTTTTTGCTGTGATAGCCAATGGTGTGGGAGGCTGCCACAGTGAAGATTTCATCGAGGGTGCCGATGCCGCCAGGGAGCGCCACGACGATGTCGCTCTGAGAGAGCAGCAGGTCTTTGCGGTCGCTGAGATTGTCGCAAGGAATCTCTACGTCGAGGTCGGGAAAAGTCTTGCCGCCTCGCTCTACAATGGTGGGAACTACGCCTATGGCTCTGCCGCCATGCGCCTTGACTGCCTTGCCGATGGTGTTCATCAGGCCGATGTTGCAGCCGCCGAAAACTAAATCGTGCCCTTGCTCTGCCATCCACTTGCCCATCTCCTCTGTGAGACGGAAGTAGTCGCTGTCAATATGGGCGTTTGCTGAACAGAATACTGCTATTTTCATTGTTATTATGTTTTTTATGTTTTGCCGAGTGCAGGATATCTTATGCAAAGATAATGCAAATGAGCGCAATGAAAGCTTGCTTTCAAATTGCCGAGTGCAGGATATCTTATGCAAAGTTAAATAAAAACTTTGGATTTGATTTCTTTTTCTGACTATTATTTCTTACTTTTGCAAACAATATAACTAATCTACCATTGCACAGATGACTAAAAACATAATAATAAGATATTTTTTGATGTGGATTTGCTGTTTGTCGAGCCACGTCGCTGAGGCTGTGCCGACCCTTCGGGACGGAGGGGCTTGGGCGAAGCAGGGCGTTACAGAAAGAAGGCTCAACGAGCTCGATGGACTGGCGCACCATCACGCAACGGGTCTCGTGCAGGATAGACAGGGAATGATTTGGGTGGCAACATGGAACGGACTGAGCCGATACGACGGCTATCGCTTCGTGTCGTTCAAGCCGAAGGCGGGCGATGGATGCTCGATGGGCGTGAACCGCATCAAGGATATTCGTATTCGCGATCCTTATATATATTGTAATGTGGAAGGCTACTGCTTTGTCTTCGATATCCGCACGGGGCGGTTTGATGACAGCCATCTCTCCTGGAACAAGGCGCTGCGCAAATGGGGCTTCTCCGGTCAGGGAACGAAACGGCTGAAAACAGCCGATGGAGTGGAGTGGGCTGTGGACTCTCTGGGCGTAAGGATGAGCTACCGCAAGCCGTGTTATGCTACGTGGCTGTTGAGGCAACCAGGATGTCAGGTGAGGGCACTCTTCCGCGACCGCGAGGGACGGATATGGGTGTGCTCGCGCGACGATGCCTCTGTGAGAATCTACGACGCCAATCTGAATCTTCTGGGATTTCTTGGAGCCGACGGCCGACTGCATGGCGAGAAGACTCCTTTCCGGTCGGCTGTGTACACGATGTTGCAAGACGAGGACGGCAGCCTATGGTTGGGATGCAAACCTGGTGGACTGTTGCATCTGTCGCCCCGTGCCGACGGCAGCTACGACATCAGCCGAATAGCGCTTGTAATCCGTGGTAGGGAGAAAGAACATCATGTTTACTCAATGCAGAAAGACCGATGGGGCAGACTGTGGGTGTCAACGCTGAACCATGGACTGTTCTGTCTTACCCGTAAGGGAAAGAGTTGGAGGTGTCAGCCCATCGTCCTCTCTCATGATGACAAGACAGGCAAGTACTTGGGGGTGCGAATGATATATATCAGCCATCGTGACGAGCTGCTGGCGGGCACAACGCTTGGACTTTTCGCCACGAAGCTTACTGCCGCCAATCCAGCCTCGCTGCGCTTTATCCGGCATGAGCGTGAGGGCGGAAGAGACGGCAGCCTGAGTTGCTCTGCCGTCATGTTTATGGCAGAGGACAGGTCCAACAGACTCTATATCTGCACCGAGGGCAGCGGACTGAACATGGTGGAGCCCGGCATTTCGCTGATCAGCAAAGATGTGGACTTCAGACACTTCGACAGGCGCGATTTGCCGGAGGACTTTCTCTTGTCGGCTTTCGCGTATGGACAATATATGTGGTTTGTGGGCACCAACGATTTGACGGGCGTGGACGTGGAACATGGACTATCGCTCTATTTCAACCACCGTACATGGACCGATGAGCTGATTTTCTCGGATGCGCAGCCCCTGAGATGGAAAGGAGGCAAATGGCTCATGGGACTGATGGACGGTCTGGTGCTGATGGATATGGACCGGCTGACGAAGCGCACCAAGGCGCCGCGCATCGTATTGACAAGGGTGTCGGTGGAAGAAGGCGAGATGATGGAGGCGGTGAGCGCCCACGACACAATCTGCCTCGATGAGACAGAGCGCAATGTGAAGATTGAGTTTGCTGCCATCGACTATGCCAACACCCAGTCGATAAGCTATAGATTCCAGTTGGACGGCGGCGTATGGAATACCTTAGAGAACAGCCACACGGTGACGCTGCTCAACCTTTCGCCCGGTACGCACACGTTGCGGGTGGAGTCGAAACTGCCCACAGGACAATGGGCGGGCAACGTGAAAGTGGTGACAATCTTCGTGAAACCAACCATTTGGCAGACTACTACCGCCAAGGTGCTGTATGTGCTGCTGGCGCTGTTGTTTATCTATACTATGGTGTACGTGACGAGGATTATTCGCACCTCCCGCCGCAAGCAGAGGGAACTCTTGGGGCAGTATCTCGACCTGATGGAGAAATACGACAAGGAGAAACACCTCGTCGTGGCTGTCAAGGCTGCTGAGGCAGACAAAACTGCTGTTGAGGTGGCAGAAAAGGCTGCTGAGGAAACGGTTGTTGCCGACGGCCAACAGCCCTTGCAAGCCGACAGCCGCAGCGTAGGCGAGGAGAGCCTGAGCGAGGAAGACCAGCGCTTCATGCAATGCGTGGTGGAGTTTGTGGAACAGCACATCGACAATTCCGACCTCAGTGTGACCGAACTGGCAGCCAAGCTGAACGTCAGCAAGTCGGGACTGAACCGCAAACTGAAGAGCCTGTTGGGTGTGGCGCCCAAGGAGTTTATCAACAAGGCACGCATGAACCGTGCCGTGGCGCTGTTGCATCACAGCGACCTTCCTGTGAAGGAAATCGCCTATCGCTGCGGTTTCAGTGATCAGAACTACTTTGGTAAGTGTTTCAGGGCGGCAATGGGCGTCAGTCCGTCTGAATATAGGCAGAAAAACGGGCTTTGAAACGTTTTTACCGAACATTTGGAACGTTTTTACCACTCATGTCGGGGTTTTTGGGCTACTTTTGCCCTCGACATTCTACTTCAAATATTTAAAAACTAATAGTAAAAACCTATGAGAAAAGTAGCGATTATTTTTATGAAGAAGTGTTCAGTACTATTGCTGATGCTTCTTTTCCCGTTAGGAGTGTTAGCGCAAAGCGTCACCGTTAGCGGACAAGTAACTGACGAGGCTGGTGAACCTATCATTGGCGCAAGCGTGAGGATTCCCGGCACTTCGGTGGGAGTGGTGACCGATATGGACGGTAATTACTCTATCTCTGTTCCGAAAGGAAAACAACTCGAAATCACTTATGTGGGTTACAAGAAGGAAGTGATCATTGCCAAGGAAGGCAAGATGACTGTCCAGTTGAAGGAAGATTCCAACATGCTTAACGAAGTGGTGGCTATCGGATACGGAACCGTAAAGCGCAAGGACGTGACAGGTTCGGTTTCTTCGGTAGGCAACACAGAACTCGTGTCGGTGCCTGTGGCTTCGCCTGTTGAGGCCATGCAGGGTAAGCTGGCTGGTGTGCGTGTCACCATGCCTGAGGGCAACCCCGACGCCGAGGTCATCATCCGCGTGCGTGGTGGTGGTTCTATCACCCGCGACAACACACCTTTATATATAGTAGACGGTTTCCCCGTCAGCAGCATTTCCGACATTCCTACCAGCGACATCGAGAGCATCGACGTGCTGAAGGACGCTTCCTCTACCGCCATCTATGGTAGCCGTGGTTCCAACGGTATCGTGCTCGTCACCACCAAGAGTGGTAAGGCTGGCAAGGTGACTGTGAACTACAATGCCTATGTGGGCTTCAAGAAGGCTGAGGACAAGGTAGACGTGCTGGGAGTGGAAGACTATCTGAAGTGGCAGTACGAATTGTCGAGCCTCTCTACTGGTGCCAATGCCGGCAAGTACCAGCAGGTACTCGGCGGATGGGACAACATACCCAACATTATGAACTCGATGAAGACTACCGACTGGCAGGACGAGGTGTACGGACGCACCGGCAACGTGTTCAGCCATAATGTCAACATCTCGGGAGGTTCGGAGAAGTTGCGCTTCACAGCAGGATACAACTACATGAAGGAGAAAGCCATCCTGCTCACCTCTGACTTCTATCGCAGCAACCTGAACTTCAAACTCAACTATGAGCCCAACAAGAAGACCAAGCTCGAGTTCTCTACCCGTTACTCACGCACCAAGGTGAACGGCGACGGACAGAGCGATGCTACCGGCGACCAGAACTCTGTGCCTTCAGGCTCTTTCGGCCGTATCCGCCATGCTGTGGTACAGTCGCCTCTGTTGGGTTCGGGAAGCCTTCTCTTCGATGAGAGCAACATCGACGACGGACTGGAAGACCCAATCACAGCCCTCAACGACAACTATAAGAAACGTGTTCGTGAGAACTTCAACATGAACGGAGCTTTCACATGGAAGATATTGCCTGAGCTTACTTTCCGCACAGACGTAGGTCTCGACATCTACAACAACGACTTCCGTTACTTCTTCGGCTCTACTACCTATGAGTCGCAGAACAACACCCTGGCAGAATACAAGAACATGCCGCTTACTACACGTACCCAGGTGAACCGCCGCACCGTGCGCAACTCCAACACTCTGCAGTACGACTTCTCTAAGATTCTGCCCAAGGCTCACAGCCTGAACCTCATGGTGGGACAGGAGAGCATCGTAAGCCGCGAGACACTGGCAACGACACGCATAGAGGGATTCCCTTCATTCTACGATGCCGACATGGCTTTCCACCTCTCTGCACAGGGCACTCCTACACGTGCCAACGAGTTCTACTATCCCGACGACAAGATGGTGTCGTTCTTCGGACGTGCCAACTACAGTTTCTTGGACCGCTATCTGCTTACCGCCACTCTGCGTGCCGATGGTTCAAGCAAGTTCTCTAAGGACAACCGCTGGGGCTACTTCCCATCAGTGGCAGCCGGATGGCGCATTATCGAGGAGCCTTGGATGAAGTCGACACAAGACTGGCTGAGCAACCTGAAGTTGCGCTTGAGCTACGGTGTGTCGGGTAACAACAACATTCCTTCAGGACAGACCAGCCGTACCTATTCTATCAAGGAGAGCTCTTGGCTGCACCTGCAGAACTCATGGCTCACCACGGGCAACGCAATGAGCAACCCCGACCTGAAGTGGGAAACCACACATTCGCTCAACTTGGGTATTGACTTCGGTTTCTTCAACAACAAGCTCAACGGTTCGTTCGAGGTGTACAAGAACAACGTGAAAGACCTGCTCATGGAGATGCAGATCACAGGTAGCGGCTACAACACACAGTACCAGAACGTGGGCGAGACCAAGAACTCTGGTTTTGAGTTGACATTGAACTACGATGCCATCAACACCAAGAACTACGGTCTGAACTTCTCGTTCACACTCGGTCATAACACCAATGAGGTAGTGAGCCTCGGAAGCATGGACTCATATAGTAAGCCTTCTTACTGGGCAAGTACAGAAATTGGCTCCGACTACTTAGTGAAGCCAGGAAAGCCTGTAGGAACCATCGTCGGCTACAAACTGGCAGGAACAGGACGCTACGAGGTGGACGACTTCGAGGGCTACGATGCTGCCGCAGGACAGTGGAAGTTGAAGGAAGGTGTGGCTGATGCCAGCGGTATTGTGGGCACAGTACGTCCTGGTACCATGAAACTCCTCGACAAGGACGGTTCAGGAACCATCAACGATGACGACAAGTTCGAGATCGGCGACGCCAACGCATGGGCTATAGGTGGATTCTCTATCGGTGCACGTGCCTACGGATTCGACTTCAACGCCGACTTCTCTTACAGCATCGGCAACGATGTTTACAATGCTGACAAGATAGACCAGACCTCTACACGTGGCGGTATCTGGCGCAACCTCAACACCACGATGGCAAGCGGCAAGCGCTGGACCAACGTAGACGAGAACGGCAACTTCATCAACGATGCAGCCAAGCTCGCCGAGATGAACAAGAACACCACTATGTGGTCGCCTTACACAACAAAGGCTGTGCTCACCGACTGGGCTATCGAGGACGGATCATTCCTCCGCCTCTCTACACTTACCTTGGGCTACACACTGCCTAAGACATGGATGCAGAAAATCTATGTTCAGAACCTGCGTCTATACTTTACCGCTTCAAATCTTTTCTGTATCACCGGTTACAGTGGTATGGATCCAGAGGTGGACTGCTGCCGCAACGTGCTGGTTTGTCCAGGCGTAGACTACTCGGCTTATCCAAGAAGCCGCCAGTTCATCTTCGGTCTTAATCTTACATTCTAAAAAAACACTTAAAGGAAACATCGTTATGAAAATAAAATATGTATTTACAGCCCTGTTGGCTGGCGCTACACTCATGTCGTGCAACGACTATTTGGACGTAGAAAGCGAGTCACAATACAATGACAAGGTGGTGTTCTCTAACACCCCGCTTGCCGAGAATACGGTCATCAGCATCTACAGCTGGTTTGCCGCCACCAATTCTCACCGTGCGCGCTACATGCCTTACTATGGTATGAATACCGATGCCGAGTGCTACTTCGACATGGCGCAGCCTTCGTCGGACAACAAGACCTCGCTCTGCACTTACAGCGCCTTCTCTGCCAACAACTGGATGGCTTCTGGAAAAGACCCTAACGCCTTCACAGGGTTCTTCAACGGCATTGAGGCTGCCAACTGCTGCATCGAGGGAATACGTGCCTATGGCAATCCTGAGAGCAATGCCGACATGGCTTATCTCTTAGGCGAGTCGCTCACCCTGCGTGCGCAGTACTACTATGACCTCATTCGTGCCTGGGGCGACGTGCCAGCCCGATTCACATCGGTGAAGCAGAGCACCATCTACCTTCCCAAGTCAGACCGCGACGTCATCTACAAGCAGATTATTGCCGACCTGAAAGAGGCTGCAGGCTATCTGCCATGGCCAGGAAAGGCTGAGCGCACCAAGACGACAGAGCGCGTGAACAAGGCTTTTGCCTTGGGTCTGCGTGCACGCCTCATCCTCATGGCCGAGGGTTACAGCCAGCGTCCTACATCGCTCGACAATCCTACTACTTATGAGGTGCGCCGCAGCAACGATCCTGAGCTTACCAGCACAGCCCTGCTGCAGGAGGCTTACGACGACCTGAAACTCGTCATCAGAGAGAGTGGACTCGCACTCGACGCCACTTACGAGCAGTTCTGGAACGACCTCGCTACTGACGTCATCACCATCGAAGGCTCACACAAAGAGTCTATCTTCGAGATTCCATTCAACGACGGACGTGGACGATTCTTCTATCACTTTGGTGTTTACCACAAGTCGAAGAGTCCACACTTGACCAAGACCAACTATGGCGGACAGAACATTCCTGCTCCTACACTATACTATGAGTACGACAATGCTGACCAGCGCCGCGACGTGAACTGCGTGCCTTACAAGTACGACAACGGCTACACAATGGCCAAGTTGGGTGACAACGATGCCTCTGCACCAAGCTTCAACTTCGGCAAGTACGACTATGAGCGCATGACACGCCAGGTGACCTCCAACGACGACGGTGTGAACCTGCCCGTGCTCCGCTACGCCGACATCCTGTTGATGGCAGCTGAGATTGCCAACGAGCTGGAAGGTCCTGATGCAGCCAAGCCTTACCTCAAGGAGGTTCGCAACCGCGCCTTTGCCGTAGCCGACCGCCCTGCAAACGTAGAGGCTTATGTCAACGCCATCAGCTCGAAGGCCGACATGCTGAAGGCCATCCAGAAGGAGCGCCTTCTCGAATTCCCTGGCGAGATGCTGCGCAAGCAGGACCTCATTCGCTGGAACTTGCTCGGAACAGCCGTAAGACAGACCGTGACCGACATGAGAGCGTTGCGCGACCGCACAGGCAAGTATGCTGACGTGCCTACTGTGGTTTACACACGCACCAATGCTGCTGGCAAGTTGGAGTACTATGGCTTGGCTAAGGGTGAGACAGCAGCTCCTGCTGGCGAAGGCTGGACACAACTCGACTACGACTTCGTGTCTGCCACAGTGAAGGACAATATGCTGGCCAACTATTTTGCCAACGATCCCGACTCCCGTCAGTACTGGCCTATATTCGACTCAGACATCAACGCGTCGAACAATGCATTGATCAATAACTATGGTTATTAAGTAAGAAGGAGTTGGGGGAGTTTTCTTTCCAAGAACTTCCCCCCAACTTACATACCTGAATGAACGGTAGATTTTTAGTTATATATTAAATCAACACAAAGGCCTCTTAGCCTCGGGAGAAGCAGAGAGGCCGATTCTTTAATAATAAATTCAACAACATCCTCTTAAACCTACGAAGCCTCATGAAGACAGCTATATGTACCCTTTTGTGCTGGTTTACCTTTTCTACAGCCCTTATGGCACAAGACGCTCCTCTCGACTTTTCGAGGAGAGTAGCAGATTATCTGCTGTCACATCATAACCATCATTTGTCAAAGGCACAGGACGGACACACTCACATCGACAGCTATTATCAGGAATGGAGATACGTGAATGGTGTGCTCGGAGTGGCAATGCTCAATCTTGCCGATGCGGCAGGTGAAAAGAAGTATGAGCAGTTTGTCAAAGAGAACTTTGACTTTTATTTCGAACCAAAAATACAGCGACAACTCAAGAAAGAATACGGATCGGGCGTGCGCGACAATGCGTGGCGCAGATTCTTCTCCATGTCGAGCCTTGATGACTGCGGAGCTATGGGAGCTGCCCTCTCCGAACTGGCACGACGATACAAAGACCAGCGTTACGAGAATTATCTCGACAAGATAAGCCATTACATTCTTACTCAGCAGGAGCGTATTCCCGAAACAGGCATTTACTGCCGGGGAAGGGTGGGAGAGCGAACTCTCTGGCTCGACGACCTGTATATGTGTACTTCTTTCCTGGCTCATCAGGGAAGTCGCAAGGGCGCATCGTCCGACTTGTTGCAGAGAGCGGCAGAGCAGGTATTGCTCTTCGACAGTCTGCTCTTCGACAACGACAAGCACCTCTATTGGCATTGTTTCTATTATGACACGACCCATGCCCACGGCACCGCCCACTGGGGAAGAGCCAACGGATGGGCGTTTCTGGCACAGGCTCTCGTGCTCGACAGATTGCCCGAAGAGCATCCTCTGCGAGACAGATTGCTGCAGCTGTTCCGAAAAAGAGTGGAAAACATCATCGCCTATCAGGACGCACAGGGCATGTGGCACCAGTTGCTCGACAAGCCTGACTCTTATCCCGAAACTTCCTGCACAGCCATGTTTGTCGCAGCCATTGCGCATGGTGTGAACAAGGGCTGGCTCGACAGTTCGTTCGCCTCTGTGGCGCTGCAGGGATGGAAGGCTGTCTGCAGTCAGATAACCCCTGAAGGACAGGTGAAGAATGTGTGCATGGGAACAGGCATCAGCCGCGACTTGCCTTTCTATTACAACCGACCGGCTCCGCTCAACGATGCCCACGGACTGGGAGCCGTGGTGCAGGCAGGAATAGAAATCAATAACGTAACAACAAAAACAACAGAATAGATATGAAAAACTTAAAGCTAAAACTCACATTCCTGTCGCTGTGCGCCTTTGCTACAGCGGCTCATGCACAGCAAGTGAAAGGAAACAGCGTGCTCTACACATCGTCACAAGGCAACATGCGCATCGAGATGTGTTCGGAAAGCATGTTCCGTGTAACCAAGGTGCCTGCACAGCAGATGCCTGATAATGAGAAGTGGATGGTGGTCAACTACAACTTCCCACAGGTGAATTTCAGCGTGGACGGCAAACAGATAAAGACCAGTAAGCTGCAGGTAAGCATTCTGGAAGCTCCCTGGCGCATACAGGTGGCTGATGCTTCGGGTAAGGTGCTCTACGAGGAGTTGACATCGGGCTGCAAGGACAGTATATATAATGAGGTGAAGATGAATCCCGACGAGCACTTCTTCGGCTTCGGTGAGCGCATGGACCGCATCGACCAGCGTGGACAGCGTGTTCACCTCAATGTGGAACTGGGACGGGGCTCAAAGCCTGCGGTAGGCGGCAAGGACATTCTGAGAGCCAACTACTGTCCTGTACCTTTGATGCTCAGCAACAAGGGCTACGCCGTGTTCTTCCATACTGCTGTGCCCAACGACTGGGATATGGGATGGACCAACAACGACAAGTACAGTTTCTCGGCACCTGGTGGCGACAACGACTATTATTTCATCTATGGCGAACAGTTGGAAACTCTGATTCACAGCTATCAGCAACTCACGGGCGTGGCGCCTCTTATGCCACGTGCTGCCTATGGTCTGCACATCGGCTCGTACAGCGGTGGAACATGGCATCATGAGAGCAAGGCCAACGATACGTATGTGGTCAATCTCATCGACCGACTGCGTCAGGAAAAGATTCCGTTCGACATGATGTGGCTCGACTCTACCTGGCGCCACTTTGCCAAGTTGGGCAACGGAGGCTGTACCTTCGAGTTCCAGGATCAGTTTAAAGACCCAAAGGGCATGATCGACCATGCCTATAAGAATCATGTGGCAATGTTTGGTCTGCACATTCGTTCGCTGGTCGACAACGGCAAGCGCAACAATCTGCTCACCACAGCACAGAAGAAGGGACTCACCATTCAGGACGGTGGAACCAACGCCATCATCAACTTCTTCGACGACAAGGCTGTGGACTGGTGGTGGAAGAATGCGGCCAAGAAAGTGACCGACCTGGGAGCCAAGTTCTTCAAGACTGATGTGGGAAGCGCTCTGAACTACAACAATCCAAACATCGAGCAGAAGGCTGCCCACAACCTCTTCCCTATAGCCTATGCCAAGGCACCTTATGAGAACTTTGCCAAGCTCAACGGACAGCGTGGCTTCGACCACACACGCGAGGGCTATGCAGGTATTCAGCGCTATCCTTTCATCTGGGCTGGCGACTGGGGCTCGGAGTGGCAGTGGTTTGAACCTATCATCCGCGGCGGTATTAATATAGGACTCTCTGGTGTCGGCTATTGGAGCCACTGTATGGGTGGATTCGAGCAGTATTCTGCCTACGACACCGACCTCTATCTGCGCTGGGTGCAGATGGGAATGTTCTCACCTGTGTCCATCCTCTTCGGTATGGATCATCCTCGTTATCATGCGCCATGGACTTATGGCGAGGAAGCACAGAAAATATTCATCCAGTACGACTCGCTGCGTTATGCGCTCCTGCCTTACATCTACACCAGTGCCTGGGATATGTACAAGACCAGCCGTCCGCTGATGACACCTTTGTTCTACGATCATCTGCAGGATGTCAATACCTATCAGATTTCAGACCAGTATATGTTTGGCCGCGACATGATGGTGTGTCCTGTAACGGTGAAGAATGCACTCTCGCGTCCTGTTTACTTCCCCGGTGGCGACTGGCTCGACTTCTGGACGGGTGAGCGCATCAGCGGACGCCAGTACAAGTCGTTCCTCACCCCTATCGAGATCATGCCTATCTTCCTGCGCCGTGGAGCCATCATTCCCCGTCAGGAAGCCATGCAGTACGTGGACGAGCGCCCCAACACCAACATCTCGCTGCTCATCTATCCTTCCGAGCATTCGGTGTATGAAATGTACGAGGACGACGGCAAATCGCTCGATTATCAGAAGGGAGTTTATGCCGTCACCAAGATGGAGAGCCGACTGGCACAGAACGAGTGGATGCTCAACATCACGACTCCTAAGGGCGACTACAAGCCTGTTTCGCACTACTACAGCGTAAGTGTTTACCTTGACAAGAAGCCTAAACTCGTTACTGTAGCCGGCAAGTTTGTCGATGGATGGAAGTACGACGAGAAGTTGCGCTTACTTACCTTCGATGCAGGCGAGGGCGATATGGAAGTGGTTGTCAAGATGTAAAATCAAGACTTTGGGGGTTGAATACTTTGCCATGAAGCATATGGCTTTAACTTCTCCAACTACTCTAACTTCTTCATTTGCATTTATAAAGATATTACTATGTATAGAAACAGATTCTTCTTATCGGTTGCCGCCGTGCTTGCAGGTACGGTGGCAATGGCTCAGGGCTCTTACAAGGCTCTGAAGTTCAAGACAGCCACCTCGCTCTACAACTACGAGATGCTGCCAGTACACGCTCAGAACTATGAGCGCCAGCAGGCTTTCGAAAAGGCTTGCCAGTCGAAGGAAGCCATGCAGCAATACGTGAGCCAGTTGCGCAGTCGTTTTAGTCAGTTGGCTGGCGAAATGCCACAGCGTGGCAAACTCAATGCCAAGGTAGTGGGCTCGTTGAAGGGTAACGGCTTTATAGTCGAGAAGATTGTCTTTCAGAGCACGCCAGGCCGTTACGTCACAGCCCATCTTTATCTGCCCGAGAAGGTGCAGGGCAAGATTCCTGCCTGTATCGAGATGTGCGGACATGGACTCGACGGAAAGGGCACGGGTTCGGGAAGTGCTGAGCAGTTGGCTGTCAATGGTATTGCTTCCATGGTGGTCGACCCCTTCTCACAGGGTGAGCGCCAGCAAACCATCGATGCACAGGGCAAGAATCTTACCCGTGGCGTAACTACCGAGCATACACTCATTGCTCCGGGCTTCATCCTCCTTGGCAGCAGCCTTGCCGCACAGGAGTTTTTCGACAACAGCCGCGCCATCGACTATCTGCTCAGTCGTAAGGACATTGATGGCGACAAGATTGGTTGTTATGGCTTCTCGGGAGGCGGCACGCAGTCGTCTTATCTGGCTGCTCTCGACGACAGGGTGAAGGCAAGTTGTGTGGGATTGTTCTTCTCGTCGCGCGAAAGAACCCTGGAGACTCAAGGCCCAAGCGACGGATGTCAGTGGATTCCAGGCGAAGGACGCGTGCACATAGAGATAGCCGACATGGCGATGATGAATGCGCCAAAGCCTTTTCTGATTCTCGATGGTCGTTTCGACTTTGTTGACCATTGGGGAGCCTTGCGTGGCTATGAAGAGGTGAATCGTTGCTACAGTCTGCTGGGAGCGCCCGACGCTGCCGAACAGTTTTATTACGACGACGGACACGCCATTCCCAAGCCCAGCCAGGACAAGATGGTAAGCTTCTTCCGCAAGGCTCTCTTGGGCGACGCACAGGGCGAGGTGAAGCCTTATACTTACTGGCGTAGTGACGACATGCGTTGCACCAAGACAGGACAGGTAAACTTGGAATACAAGGATGCGCTCAGCTCCATGCAGGAGTGTGAGGCACAGATGGACAGGCTGTCAGCCCAGCGCCAGGCTTTCTGTTCGCAGTCGGCCGACAAGGTGAAGGATGGCATTCTAAAGCTGTTGGGACTTCCTGGATTGAACGACCACTGGAATGCTATTGAGACTCGCCACGAATCGCAGCGCGACGTGGAGGAATATCGTTATCAGCTCGATTGCGAAGGTCAGTATCCTGTTCCTGTCATCGTCAGGATTCCGTCGGTTGCCAATCAACAGTCGAAGGTTTGCATCCATCTTGCTGATGCAGGAAAGGCAAGTCTGCTGATAGAGACCGATCGTCGTGATGTATTCTCCGACGGCACGATTCATGTTTATGCCGACCTGCGAGGTTTTGGTGAGACGAGCGACATTTTCGAGTACAACCTTTCCAAGTATTGGAATACTCAGTATCGTTCTGCTGTAACTGCCCTTCATGCAGGCAAACCGCTCATAGGTCAGCGTGTGCAGGATTTGCGCACCATTCTCAATTTCTGTTCGGCTGACGAAAAGTTGAAGGGCCGCCAGATTACAGTCAAGGCTGACGGAATGAACGCAGTCGTAGTGATGCACGCTGCTGTGCTCGACGAGCGATTGGCTGGTGCCACACTCACCCGCACATTGAAGACCTGGCGCAATTACATTCAGCACCCCGTGCAGCACGACATGATGTCGAACGTCATTCCAGGTGTCTTGCGCTGTTACGACATTCCCGATCTTCTTTCGTTGGCAAAGGGAAGGGTCGTTATCCAGGACTAAATCGTTGGCAGGCACACTTGCCGACAAAAACAAGGTGCAGTTTGCTATCCTTACCGCAGATCGTGCAATGAAAAAGTAAAATACTATTGATAGAATGCGCCCTGAATCAAAGTTGTTTGTTGGTTCAGGGCGTTTTGTGTTTTCTTTTTTCGGATATTTTAGTACGCATTTCATTTGTTTTCCAAATTATTTTTTTTATCTTTGCATAAGATAAGCTGCACTCGGCAATTTGAAAGCAAGCTTTCATTGCGCTCATTTGCATTATCTTTGCAAAAGATAAGCTGCATCTCAGCATAAGATTCAACACTTAAAAACTCAATAACAATGAAACATTTGGATTTTTCACTCTTCACATTTTTTGCCTTGCTGATATTCTCTCAGCCATCTTTCGCCCAGAAACCGAATGCGAAACAACTGCCTGTGCGAGAGAATTACGAGTGGCAAGGTGAGTTGCCCGTTTACGTCGAACAACTCAAACAGGAACTCACATACCCTATGGCATGGGGTAACAGTCCTATCAAAAACTTTGCAAAATGGAAGAAGGCTACCCGTCAGAAGATATTTGAATGTATGATGGCACCTCCTCGCCGATCCAAGTCGTGGGACATGAAGGTGATAGCCGAAGAACAACGAGATGGTTATCGTGCACAGAAAATCAGCTTCTGTGTCAACGCCTATGCCCGCATCACAGCCTATCTTCTTATACCCGACGGCAAGGGACCTTTCCCTGCCATCAATGTCCTCCATGACCATGGAGCCCACCTCTACATCGGCAAGGAGAAGATGATACGTCCCTTTGATGTCGACACCGCCGTTGTCGCCGACGCTGATGCATGGGCAAAGAAGTTGTACGAAGGTCAGTATCTTGGCGACTATCTTGCCCGTCACGGCTATGTAGTCTTCTCTGCCGACGCACCTCTTTGGGGCGAGCGTAGCCGTAAGGAAGGTATCGACCGCAACAAGTATGATATTATCGCCGGCAACATGATGATGCTTGGACGCGACCTTTCTGCCTTTATGACCTACGACGATATGGCTGGAACCGATTTCCTGTCTACTCTCCCTATGGTCGATAAGGACAGGATAGGATGTGTGGGATGTTCTATGGGCGCATACCGTTCCTGGATGCTTGCTGCCCTCTCCGACAAGATCAAGGCGAGTGCCAATATCTGCTGGATGATCACTACCGACGATCAGCTTACCCTGCGTTATGGACGAAAGGAGAACGGAGGGTTTGCCAACTGTATTCCTGCACTCCGTCAGTACCTTGACTATCCTCACATCGCCTCCTTGGCTTGTCCTCATCCTTCTCTCTTTATTAGTGGCACCCTTGACCATCTTTTCCCCGTCCCCGGAGTCAAGAAGGCTTTCGCGCAGATGCATGCTGTATGGAACAGCCAACATGCAGACTCTCTCCTTACCACCGAACTTTGGGACGTGCCTCATTCCTGCGGACTTCGCATACAGCAAAAGATTCTCCAATTCCTTGACCAAAACCTTTGATGAAGGAATGAAAGGGACTTCCTGTAAATGAGCACGCCAAGTGTCTCCTATAAGCAGCACGCCCTGGGTTAGGAGTTTTTGTCCTTACATGGCGTTCCAACTGAACAGGTCGAAGTTTTTTCGGATGAAGCGAAGAAGGCTTTCAAATTTCTCAATATTGAAATTTGAAAGCCTTCTTTTTCTTCTTAAACAATTTCGGTTGCAGCCAATATCCCAATTTGGTACACAGAATTCCGATGCAGGCTCCCGCCACGACGTCGTTCAGATAATGCCGGTTGTTGTAGACTCGCAGATAGCCTGTCAGCGCAGCCATGGCGTAGCCCGAATATCCTATCCATGGCGACACGTCCTTATATTCTTGATACAGCATCTCTGCACCCATGAATGCCCTCGCCGTATGACCCGATGGAAATGACCTGCAGTCTCTGCCGTCGGGTCTTTCCTCGTTTACAGCCGCCTTCATGCCGAACGTAATGAGTCCCAATGAAGCGTACGACAGCGCTATGATGCCCAGGCGTTCTTTAGGTTCGTTTTTTCCCTTTACGCCTGCTAACCTCAAGCCCCAGACCGTCGCCATGGGTGCAAACTGCAATACTTCGTCAGCCCTCAGATGATGCCTTCCCTCAGCCGACAGCCCTTTCTGAACCTCGCGCTTCTGTTGCGCAAACCAACCATGGTTCTGAACATACAGCGCAGCCAGTCCTGTTATGACTACAGGTACCAGTACGTCCTTCGGTCGCAGCACGGGTTTGCAGTCTGCCGTCATCATGGGGGTGGGCAATGGTCTTGTTGCGGCTACAATAGAGTCGGTCTGTACTGTTTCCGTTGTTTCCAACGAGTCCACCGACACCATGGCAGAATCCTGCGCCCACAGCACAGAGTTGCAACAGCACCAGCAAACAAGTCCCAGCAGAACCCTCCGTCGTAGGCACGAAGGCAAAAGAACTGATAAATCCATCATCATTTTGAATGTATAAAAAGTCTATTTTGTGTGCAAAAGTACGAAAACTTTTTGATTATCAAGAACTTTTTACTAACTTTGCACCCGAATTTAGACAAGTATCAGGCAGCCTGTCGCCTATTAGAGTAGGACAGGACAGCCTTGTCGCAAGCGTTTTCGGAAGGATATTGCACCCTATTAATGGCTGGGAGGGTGAATTCAGCCTTCTGCATTGAATACATTAATAAGGTAAAAAAGATTTGAAAACATTTTTAGAATTAGGCGTCAGCGAGGACATTCGCCGCGCTATTGAGGAGCTTGGATTCGAGAATCCAATGCCCGTACAAGAAGAAGTAATCCCCTATCTCTTAGGCAACAAAAACGATGTCATCGCGCTGGCGCAGACAGGAACTGGTAAGACTGCATCCTATGGCATTCCTGTCATTCAGAAGACCGATGCTCAGAACAAGCAGACACAGGCCATTATCCTGAGTCCTACCCGTGAGCTTTGTCTCCAGATAGCCGATGACCTTAACAGTTTCGCCAAGTACATCGACGGACTCCACATTGCTGCAGTCTATGGCGGAACCGATATAGGCAGTCAGATACGCACCCTCAAGCATGGTGTACAGATCATCGTAGCCACACCTGGTCGTCTTCTCGACCTCATCAATCGTGGCGTGGCTCAGTTGGAGCATGTGAACAATGTTGTATTGGATGAGGCTGACGAGATGCTCAATATGGGTTTCTCCGAGAGCATCAATGCCATCTTCGAGAATGTACCAGCGGATAGAAATACACTTCTCTTCTCTGCTACTATGAGCAAGGAGATAGAGAAAATAGCGCTCCACTATCTCCACGACCATAAGGAGATAGTTGTAGGCTCACGCAACGAGGGTGCCGAGCACGTCAATCACATCTACTATCTGGTGAACGCCAAGGACAAGTATCTTGCCCTGAAGCGTGTCGTAGACTTTTATCCCCGCATCTTCGCCATTATCTTCTGTCGCACCAAGTTGGAGACACAGGATATTGCCGACAAACTCATCCGTGATGGTTATAATGCAGAGGCTCTTCATGGTGACTTGAGTCAGCAGCAGCGTGACCTCACCATGCAGAAGTTCCGTAATCACAATGTGCAGTTCCTTGTGGCCACCGATGTTGCTGCCCGAGGACTTGATGTCGACGACCTTACCCACGTCATCAACTATGGACTCCCCGACGATATTGCCAGCTACACCCATCGTAGTGGACGAACAGGTCGTGCCGGAAAGAAGGGTACCTCGATCTCTATCATCCACACCCGCGAGAAGTTTAAGGTGCGACAGATAGAGAAACAGATAGGCAAAGATTTTATTGACGGCACCCTTCCTACTCCCGAGGAGATTTGTAAGAAACAGCTCTTCAAGACTATGGACGACATCATGAAGACCGATGTTGACGAGGATCAGATAGAGCCTTATATGGCAGAGATCAACCGCCAGTTCGACTACATCGACAAGGAAGACATCATCAAGAAGATGGTTACCATCACCTTTGGTAAGTTCCTCGACTATTATAAGAACGCTCCTGAGATAGTCAAGCCCGAAACCGGCAAGGGCTCTCGTGGCTCTCGTGGTGAGGGTAGAGGCTCAGAGGGTCGTGGAAAGGTGTCTAACGGTCGCCGCAAACACGAGGCTGAGGCTGGATACAAGCGTCTCTTCATCAACTTAGGTAAGGCCGACGGCTTCTATCCTGGCGAGATTATGCAGTATCTCAACAAGCATGTGAAGGGTCGTCAGGAGGTGGGACACATCGACTTGCTCTCTAAGTTTGCCTACATCGAGGTTCCCGAGGAGGATGCTAAGCGTGTGATGAAAGCTCTCAACGGCACAGAGTACAAGGGCCGCACCGTTCGTTGCAACGATGCCGACGAAGAGGGTCATGGACGTAGTGCCCGTGGCAGTCGTAGCGAGAGCCGTGAGAGCCGCAAGGGCGGCAAGGGCAAAGGCAGTCGTGCAGAGAGTCGTAGCCGTAAGCCTCGCAGAGAAGAGGAGACAGGCGACTGGCGTCAGTTCTTCCAGCACAACGACAACGTTAAGTTCAAGGGCGAGGAACCCAACTTCGAGGAAGAAGGCTGGGCACGCCGCCATCCTAAGAAGAAGTAGTCGCCTTAGCGACAGAACTCGCATGTAAAAGTACTGAATTTTAGCCTTTTTCTATATTGGAAAGGGCTAAAATTGCAGTTATAATCCTTCTGTATAAATATTCATTGCCTAACAGGACTTAACTGTGAAAAAATAATTTCCCAGTTGGGAAAAAATTTTTTTCCAGTTGGGCAGATTCTTTTTTCCCGTTGGTGCGTGTTTTTTTGGTAATCTCTACCTCACGGCATTATTGATAGATGAGGGTGAAGAGACGTTCGTCGGCGAAATATTCCTGGGCGACTTCCTGTATCTGCTGTGAGGTGATTTCGTCTATCTGCTCGTAGAGATGCTGGATGTTCTTGAGCCAGCCATAATGGAGGTAGCTCTTGCCGAAGTCGAGGGCGAAGTTCTCACGGTTGTCGCAAGCCACTCCTATCTGTCCCTTAATCTGCTTTTTGGCAGCTCTTAGCTGCGAAGGGCTGAGAGGACGGTCGATGAAATGTTGCAACTCGCGGTGTACGAGGCGGCGGCAACGTTCGATGTCGTGGACGTCGCAGCCGTAATAGATGCTCCAGTAGCCCAGGTCGCTGTAGGTGGTCAGGTTGCTCTCTACGGTATAGACGAGGCCGTGATGCTCGCGAAGAGCGAGATTGAGTTTGGCATTCATGCCAGGACCTCCAAGGATGTTGTTGAGAAGATAGAGAGGCATACGGCGTGCGTCATGGACATTGCAAGCCTGAGTGCCCGTCATGACGTGTGCCTGATGGGTGTGTTTGGGGATGATGATAGTATGTGGCTCCTGCAGAAAGTCGTGATGAGGCAGTTCTGCTGACTGGGGGCGCTGGATAGCAGAGGCTGCGGACAGTCCCACTTGGGCCTTTTCCAAGAGGCGTACAAGGCGGGAAAAGGAAATGTCACCATAGGCGAAGAAGATAGCATTGTCTGGACGATAATGACGATGGGCGAAGCGCTGAGCATCAGCTTGTGTGAAACTTCGTACGCCCTCTGCTGTTCCGAGGATGCTATGACCTAAAGGATGACCCTGGAAGAGGTGGTTCTCGAATTCGTCGTAGATGAGTTCGGAGGGGGTGTCGTTGTAGCTCTCTATCTCGTCGCAAATGACTTCTACCTCCTTGTCAAGCTCTGCCTGGGGATAGGTGGAGTGGAAGACGATGTCGGTAAGGAGGTCAACGGCCCGTGCTGTATGGTCGTGAAGGATGGCGGCATAGTAGACGGTAGACTCCTTGGTGGTGTAAGCCTGCAGGTCGCCTCCTACGCTTTCGAGGCTGTTGAGAATGTGCCATGCCCGGCGACGGCTGGTACCTTTGAAGGTGGTGTGCTCGCAGAAATGGGCAAGGCCTTCCTCGCCTGGCAGCTCGTCACGTGAGCCTGCCTGGATCTGATAGCCACAGTAGACGACGGGGCTCGTAGAGGGCAGATGAATGATGCGAAGCCCGTTGGAGAGAGTATGTGTATTGTAATTCATGGCTGCAAAGGTAGTGAAAAATTGTTTAATAATAGCGAATTCGTTTTGCTTTCTTTGGGTTATTCTTTATCTTTGTGCTCAAAAATCAAAATTAATAGTTATGGTAACAGAAATTAAGAACGGGATTTATTACGTGGGTGTAAACGATAGAAACAAGCATCTTTTTGAGGGGCTGTGGCCTCTGCCCAATGGTGTGAGCTATAACTCGTATGTGATTGTAGACGAGAAAGTGACGCTTGTCGACACTGTGGAGGTGGATTTCTTCACTCAGTTTCTGGAGAATATCAAGGAAGTGATTGGTGAGAGGGAGATTGACTATCTGGTCATCAATCACATGGAGCCAGACCACAGCGGTTCGATAGCTCTCATCAAGAAGTATTATCCCAACATCAAGATAGTAGGCAACAAGAAGACCTTAGGTATGCTGGAGGGATTCTATGGTGTGACCGATGATGTGGTGGAAGTAAAGAATGGTGAGACGTTGAGCACAGGCAGCCATGAGTTGAGTTTCGTGCTTATTCCGATGGTGCACTGGCCAGAGACAATGGTGACATTGGATGCTGCCAACAAGGTGCTCTTCTCGGGCGATGCTTTCGGCTGCTTCGGGGCGCTGAATGGCGGTGTGATAGACGAGGAGATCAACTGTGAGGGATTCTGGTTGGAGATGGTGCGCTACTACTCTAACATTGTGGGCAAGTATGGTGTGCCTGTACAGAATGCGCTGAAGAAGTTGGCAGGTGTGGAATTAGACTTTATCTGTTCGACCCATGGCCCTGTCTGGCACGAGCATATTGCGAAGGTGATGGATATGTACGACAAGATGTCGAAATACGAGACAGAGCCAGGACTGGTGATCTGCTATGGTACGATGTACGGCAACACAGAGCGTATGGCAGAGATTATCGCGCGTGCTGCGAGCCAGGCTGGTGTGAAGAACATCGTAATGTATAACATCTCTAAGACCCACCATAGCTACATCCTGCGTGATGTGTTCCGCTACAGAGGTCTGATAGTAGGTGCTCCTACTTATAATGCTGGCTTGTATCATGAGATGGAGGTTCTTCTCTCTGAGTTGGCCAACAAGGACATCAAAAACCATCTGCTCGGCTGGTATGGTTCGTATTGCTGGGCCAGCAAGGCTGTGGCGAAGATACAGGAGTGGAACGACACACGCTTGCATTTCGAGGCTGTAGGCGAGCCAGTAGATATGAAACAGGCCATTACTCCCGAGGTGAAGGCGCAATGCGAGGCATTGGGCAAGGCCATGGGTGAGCGATTGCTGAAAGATGAGTAAGTCATCCTGTCGCCTTTTTAGATATTGAGTATAGAATAATCAGGAATGGTTATTTTGTAAAATAGTAAATCCGTAATCTTGAGTACAACAGATTACGGATTTTTTTTTATGCAGAACTTTCATCGATGGAATTTTGGAGGAAATAATAATTCCTCTAACTTCCACATTTGTGTAAGTTCTATCATATAAGATGTAGAATAGACTCGTTTCCCTCGTTGAAGAGGAGGTCGAGAATACTCATGTTGGGCAGGAAACCCAGCTTGTGTTCATAGACCTGATAGTAGCGGTGCGGAACGAAGTCGGCATCAGGAAGGGGGTGCTTGGGTCGTATTGACTCACGATAGTCGCAGATGTCCTTCAGTTCGTCGCCCTGCAGATAATGGTCAGTGAGCGAGAGATGGGGACGGATGTCGAGCAACTCAATCATCTTGTGGGTTATCTCCATGTTGAAATCAAAGAGAAACTCGTATTTCTTCTCAAAGAAAGGACGCAAGTCGTCCTGGTAGTAAGGAAAGAATGGACTCTCGCCATAGGCTGAGGCAAGGGCGTTCCAGTGTACATGGCGCCAGTTGGCATGATCGGATATGCGAATGTCTTTGATTGACAGGGAAGTGCCATGTGTAGTAGGTATGGTGAGAGCTTGTGGACCATTGGCTGTGGCAATGATCATGCGGTTGCGGTAGGTCTGCTTGACGAAGTTCTCGTGCTGCTCTATGAGGCACGCCTCGCTGCGCTGTAGTTTCTGATACCACTGCACAGGACCGAAATAGGTGGAAGAAAGAATGGAAAGCATGTTGTTTTCACTTAAATATCAAGTGGGCTTTACCTATCATCTGGTGTTTATGAACGATTTGCGGGCCTCGCTGCGTGCGTACAAGGTAGAAGCGGCAGTCGGGACAGCCACAACGGCGACAGCAAATGGCAGGAATGACGTAGCGCACCGTGTCGAGGGTAATGGTGTCGCCAGGCAGTCGTTCTATGCGGCCAATGAAGTGGGCTTCGGTGACAGAGGCACCACGACGTGCTATCGTATCGGTGAAGACTACGAGGTCGCCACGCTTGAAGCTGTCGCAATATACCCTGTTCACTATCACTCGGGAACCAGACTTAAGGTAGGGCGGAAGCCCGCCTTGTGGAACCGAGAAGATAGTGAGGACGTAGGTGTGGACTGCCCATACAAGGAGCAGTGCCAACACTAACGTGATGAGGTATTTGACGGCTACTTTCACTAAATGGTTAGGAGTTACTTGATGTTGTCGACAAATTTGAAGAGGCGATTCCAGCGTATGCCCGAGAAGCCAGGATGGTCTGGGCTGTGGCTCCACCATATAAAGATAGGTTTACCCACAATATGGTCTTCTGGCACGAAACCCCAGTAGCGGGAGTCGGCTGAGTTGTGACGGTTGTCGCCCATCATCCAGTAGTAGTCGAGACGGAATGTGTAGCTCTTGGCTACCTTGCCGTTGATAAGGATGCGGCCTGCATTGTCCACTTTCAGGTCGTTGCCCTCGTAAACCTTGATGCATCGTTCGTAGATGGGCAGGTTGTCGAGGGTCAGGGCGATGGTTTTACCCTTCTGTGGAATCCAGATAGGACCATAGTTGTCGCGTGTCCAGCCTGTATTGGCATTGATAGGGTATAAGTCGCCGTAAGTGGCATCGGTATTGATGCTGATGCTTGCCACGAGGTTCTTGTTGGCCTTGAGAGCCAGGTAAGCCTTGCGGGTAAGCGGAATGACGCCACTCTGGTTGTAGGTGAGCAGGTCTTCGTTGGTGATGCCCAACTCGTCGGCCAGGTCGACGGGGAACTCGCCACGAAGTTTCATCTTATAAGTGTACTGCACGTTGTCGGGCTCCTTGTTGGGACGTCCGTTGAGATAAACGATACGGTTCTTGATCTGGAGGGTCTGTCCGGGCAGTCCGACGCAACGCTTCACGTAGTTCTCGCGACGGTCTGTAGGACGGCTGATGATGTCGCCATACTCGCCAGGCATACTCTCGATGTAGTGGCGTCCTGTGGCGTACACCTGCTCGAAGTAGCGATAACGCTGCAGAGGAGTGAGGTGAGCCACGTCCTTAGCCAGGCCGTTCTGCTCCAGAATCTGTTCTCCGAAAGGATAGACGAGATCGTGATAGTAGTCGCATGCCTGATAGCGCTCCTCGTTGACGAGGGTGTCGCCGGCAGGAAAGTTGAATACCACGATGTCGTTGAGTTTTACATTTCCCAAGCCCTTGACACGGCGATAGTCCCAGTGAGGCCACTCTACGTAGCTTTTCACGTTGACCAGCGGCATGGTGTGCTGGGTAAGGGGCATGGTGAGTGGGGTCTGTGGAATACGTGGACCATAGCTTACCTTGCTTACGAAGAGGTAGTCGCCCGTGAGAAGGCTCTTCTCCAACG
>ERZ773165.91-NODE-91-length-80372-cov-8.942279_pt1 | contig 80372 bp, 59 predicted proteins | sample MGYA00581003_ERZ773165 | MGnify/ENA primary metagenome ERZ773165 (study PRJEB29015, sample SAMEA2737817) | human gut metagenome | biome: human gut; feature: human-associated habitat; material: faeces | place: China | collected 2012 ... | reverse complement strand
CTCGAAAATCTTCTCTTAATCTGAAGCAACTTATTTTTTTCATGTTCCTAAAAATTAGTTGCGTCATTAATTATAAAAAGTCTGAGTTCGTCGAGTGCGGCCGCCGCGAATCGCTCAATATTCCTTTTCCTGTCATTCTTATAGACTTTCCTGACGGTTTTTGTGCCGTTCGGACCTGCGATTCCGATCCAAACTGTGCCCACAGGGTTGCGCTCATCGCCTCCGGGACCAGCCAGTCCTGTGGTCGAGACCGCATACGTGCTTCCGGTCAAATTTCTGACTCCTTCAGCCATGGCGGCGGCCACTTCTGAGCTTACGACTCCATATTCATTGATTGTTGTCTCTGGCACACCAAGGACTTTCTCTTTGACAGGGATGGCGTATGAGGTGACGGAGCCGAGATAGTACTCTGATGATCCTGGCACAGATGTGATCAGTGATGAGATCTTGCCACCAGTGCAGGATTCCGCCGCGCTGAGGGTCATGCCAGTTCCACGGAACAAGGCTCCTACGGCATTCTCCAATGTGTCATCCTTATAGGAGTATATCTTGTTTCCGAGAATTGGCTTCAGGCGCGCGAATTCCTCGTCGATACGCCTTTCCTCTTCCTCCCTGGAGCCTCCGTAGATGGAAAGTCTTAGGCGCACGCCTGTCAAAGGGTTCGGGAGATAGGCGAGGTGCATGTCCTCCGGCAGACTGTCCTCCCAAGACTCGATCTCCTTGGAGAGGGCAGATTCAGCCAAGCCAAAGACCATCACACACTTATGGAATATGTCTGTGAGGCTCTCATGAGCCTTGATGTCTTTGATCACATCCGGTATCGCTCCGATCGCCTCGAACGGTACACCTGGCATGGCATAGAGAGTGGCCTCGTGGCCAAATCTTTCGACAGGGAAGCGGAACACCATGATCGGCGCCGTGCCCATATGATTGACAATCACTTCGCATGTGTCCGGGACAAGAGCCTGGGCCTTGTTGATGTCCAGAACGTCGAGTCCTCTGGCATGGAGGATCTCATGTACCATTTTGAGCTGTCCATCGTTGACCACATAGCTTTCGCTTCCGGAAATCTCCGCCAAGGCAGCCTTCGTGATGTCGTCCTTGGTCGGGCCAAGGCCTCCGGTCGTGATGACTATCTCATTGCTTGTGAGCTCTTTCGTCAAAGTGTTGATGATTTCGTCACGGTCATCTCCGAACGATACCATTCTGGTGACCTTCACTCCGATGTCCTCCAGAGCACGTGATATTTGTGATGAGTTTGTGTCCACTATCTGTCCGATCAGAATCTCGTCGCCGATAGTGCAGATCGATGCGTTTGTCATAATTTTCGAATTATTTTGCCAAACAGTTGGCTTCCAGATATTTGTTGATTTCTTTCACTATCGACGGACCTTCGTATATGAATCCGGTATAGATCTCGATCAGGCTTGCGCCGGCATCCAGCATCTCCTTGGCCTGCTCCGGTGTCATGATTCCCCCAACCCCGACAACAGGCAACCGCCCTGACGTGAATTCATGAATATGCTTGACCATTGCCAGACTCTTCCCGTACAAAGGAGCGCCGGAAAGCCCTCCATTGCCGATCTTCTCGATTCTTGTCCTGCTGGTCTTCAGACCGTCGCGCGATCTGGTCGTGTTTCCTGCCACAATCCCGTCAATTCCGGACTGCATGCAGTACTTCAGTATCTCGTCCAGTTCCCCGACCGGAATGTCAGGGGAGACCTTGACCAGAATCGGCTTATAGACGTCGTAGCAAATCCTTAAATCCAGCAGCGGGTCGAGAATATCCGACAGGTATGACACGTCCTGAAGGTTCTGGAGGCCATGCACATTGGGGCATGAGACGTTTATGGTGAACATGTCCACGAAGTCGTACATGAATGAAAAAGCCTTCTTGTAGTCAGCGATTGTGTCTTCGTCAGACGCGCTGGAGCTGTTCTTGGCGATGCTCGCCGCTAAGATAGTCTTCGGAGAGTCTTTCTGAATATGTCTGATTGCATTCCCGACTCCTTTGTTGTTGATCCCCATCCTGTTGATGATCGCGTTGTCCTGCGGAAGCCTGAACAGGCGGGGCTTCGGGTTGCCGGGCTGTGGCTCTGGTGTAAGGGACCCGATCTCTATGAAAGAGAACCCGAACCAAGACAGTTCATTGTAGAGTTCTCCGTTTTTGTCCAGACCGGCCGCAAGTCCAACTGGAGCGGGAAAGTCTATGCCAAAGACATTTCTGGACAGAGATGGGGTCTTATGACTATAAATCAGCTTCACCAGTTTTCCGGCTAACGGAATCCGGCTCAGCAGTTTCAGGCCTTTGATTGTGAGGTTGTGCGCAGTTTCCGGAGAAAACTTGAACAAGATCGGCCTGATGAGTTGTCTGTACATATTCATTGAGTTTTACATGTACAAATTTAGGCAAATTCATCAGAACCGGAAGTGTTTTCTTCGCAAAGATTCTGTCAATCGATCTCTTTGAATGTTCCGTTGTCGTAGAAGACGAGTATTTTGGTTATCCTTGCCGGAACCTGTTCGGGTCCGGAAGGGGAGAGTCGCTCCGGTTGTGGCTTATTATCAGAGACTTCCGGCTCTTGAGGGAACAAGTCGGGTTCCTGAGATTCAAACAATCTTCCGTCAGGCGTGTCAATGGTTGGGGATAGCCGTTTCTCAGGGACTTGAGATAGCATTGCCGTCTGGTTATGGTCCGAGTTTTTGTACATTCTCCCCTTGCCTCCGATCAGCCAATCGAGGTTCAGGTTCGGATAGCAGTCCGCCATGCTTTCGATGAATTCGAACCCAGGCTTGTTCCTTCCGGACAGGATGTGTGACACACTGGCCTTGGTCACACCGATCTTGTCCGCGAACTGTGACTGGGAAATGTTCTCGGCTGAAAGGAACTGTTGCAATCTCTTGTTCATTACAAATGTGATTTGTTTACAAAGTTAACATTTAAAAGTGTAAAAGTCAACTACATTTGTTAAATTACAAAAGTTAACCACAACGAGAACAGAAGCTAAGTTATCTAAATAATGATGTAGATAGTTATACAGATAGCATTGATTATTAATGAGTATTACTATTATAGAGTTGTTAAGTTTCATGATTTTCCAAACAATGGCCTAAATTAACCGCACAAAATGAATTCATTAATTTATATAATACAGATAATTACGCTGATAATTAAGATATTACATGTATAATAACAATGTTATTAGCGATGATTATTTTACTTTTCTGAACAATTTATCGAAATTGATTAATGTTTACAGCGCTAATACGCGTGTTTTACATAAGTAAACGAATTTTAACCATTAAAATGTTTAGAGCGGTATGTGTAGAGAAGCGGTCACAGACTGTCCTCCGAGAATTTGATATTTCTATTACTTAGGTTAACTTTGCGTGTATTTTAAAATTCATGAGATGATACCTTCAATACACATTGAGGACTACAACTATAATCTTCCTGACGAAAGAATAGCCAAATACCCTCTTGCCGAACGAGACGCCTCAAAGCTTCTGAGATACGTGGACGGCAATGTTGATGAATATGTGTTCAGAAATATTCCTGAATTACTCCCTGCCGGGGCTTTGATGGTGTTCAATGACACCAAGGTAGTTCCGGCGAGACTTCATTTTCAACGAGCGACCGGAGCGCACATCGAGATTTTCTGCCTTGAGCCGGTCAATCCTCCGGAATATAACATGGCCTTTGCCGCCACGGACCGATGCCGTTGGAAGTGTGTCATTGGCAATGCGAAACGATGGAAAAACGACACATTGTCTCTTTACAATCCCCATGCGGACGCGGCTGTTGTGGCCATGGGGCTCAAGGCAGATCTCGTGGAAAGGAATGGAGAGACCGGCATTGTGGAGTTCACATGGCAGGACGGCAACCCATTCTCCAGAGTCCTGGAGCTTTGCGGGACCGTGCCGATACCTCCTTATCTTAACAGGGAGACGGAATCCATTGACACGGAGCGCTACCAAACCCTATACGCGCATATTCGAGGCTCCGTGGCCGCTCCGACCGCAGGGCTACATTTCACACAGAGGGTTTTGGATGCGATCTCGGCTAAAGGGATAGACCGTGAGAACGTCTGTCTTCATGTCGGGGCCGGCACTTTCCTCCCTGTCAAAAGCTCAGATGTGGCCCGGCATCCGATGCACCGTGAGCCTTTTGTGGTTTCCTTAAGTCTGCTTAAGCGGATAAGGTTCAATAAGTCCAAACTGATCGCCGTCGGCACCACTTCGGTGAGGACTCTGGAGTCTTTGTACTATGTCGGTGTCAGCTGCATCGAGAAAGGAATGCCGGAGGATGTCGGCCAATGGGCTCCTTATGAGCGTGACTATGAATATTCATTGGAAGAGTCTTTGGACGCCATCATCGCCTATCTCGAGGGAAGGGGGCTTGATGAACTGAAGGTCGGTACCCGGATCATCATCGTGCCGGGCTTCCGTTTCAGGCTTGTGGACATTCTCGTCACCAATTTCCATCAGCCGGAAAGCACGTTGATTCTTTTGATCTCAGCGTTTGTGGGTGGAGACTGGAAAACCATCTATGACTATGCCTTGGGGCATGATTTCCGCTTCCTCAGCTACGGCGACAGCTCACTGTTGTTCCGCCGCGACTCTTAATTGGTTAATATCTCGCTATTTACAAGCCTTTGCGAATGTTAAGTAATTTGCTTACATTTGCATTGTCAACTAATGATGATTTATTATGGCTGATTCATCTGAATTTGAAAGCATCTGCCCTTACAACGATGCTGAGGCGGTCGAGGCCTTGAACAAGGTCGCGAATCATCCCGCCGTACTGGCTATTTCCGAATATCTTTTCCCTGACGAGCCGATCACATTCCTTCGGAACGCTCTTAAGAGTGTGCATAATATTGATGAGTTTCAGGAGATTGTGATGAACAAGGCTGTCTCATGGGTCATGGATCACACGATCCATAATTTCTCATACGACGGCATCAGCTACATCAAGGAGCTGAAAGGCAAATTTCTTGCGATGTCGAACCACAGGGACATCATTCTGGATCCCGCCATCACCCAGCAGGTTCTTTTCAGGAACGGCATTCCGATGACGGAGATCTGTGTGGGAGACAACTTGATCAAGCAGAGCAAGACGGTCGAGTACCTTCTTCGTTCAAACAGGATGATCCGTGTCATTCGTGGAATCTCGGCGAGGGAACTCTACCTTTCCTCTCAGGTCCTGTCGAAGTACATAAGACAAACCATCACTTCCGGTAAATCCTCCATCTGGCTGGCACAGAGGCAGGGACGCACCAAGGATGGCATCGACACTACGGAGCAGGGCTTGCTGAAGATGCTTGACATGAGTGGTACAAAGTCATTTCAGGAGAATTTCTCGGAGCTGAACATCGTTCCTCTCAGCATTTCTTATGAATATGAGCCGTGCGATGTGCGCAAGGCTCGTGAGATCCTTATCTCAAGGACTCAGAAATATGTCAAGTCACATACCGAGGACATGCACAGCATCGTTATCGGCATACGTCAGCAGAAAGGTAATGTGCACCTGAATTTCGGGTTGCCTATCACTGCCGATGAGATCGAGTTGGCTTCTCACTGTGATAAGAATGACCGTTATCAGGCCATCAGGCATGCTGTGGACAAGAGAATCATCGCCGGCTACCAGCTTTGGAAGACTAATTACATCGCTTACGATCTTGTGAACCACAGCTACAAGTATGCTGAGCTATACACACCGGAGGATGTCGAGAAGTTCACCGAGTACACGGAACACAAGCTTGACAAGGTGGAGCGCAGGCTGAATCGTGCCGAGCTTCGTGACATATTCCTGCGAATCTATTCCAATCCGGTCGAGTCCAAGGAGCGTCTCGTCTCTGGTGAGCCGCTTCGCCAGGAATAGCCACGGTTAGCTTATTCGGTCGCTGAGCTTGTCGAAGCGACTCTATATGCTGAAAGCGCTTAAACCTCAAGAAGAAGGCGTTCAAAAATAGAAAATTCCCAAATTTTGCACGTTACCAAAATTTGGGAATTTTATTTTCTGAACGCGGTGCGTTTGGTGTTCAATATGTGATTTGTTTGATATTTGATTGTTTTGTAGCACTAAAAACAAAATAGTTATTTATGTAAACATTTTTGTTATATGTCTCATTCCTGTTTTTATAAAGCCTTTAAAGCAGCAGAAAAACTGAATTTCAAATTTTGGTAACGTGCAAAATTTGAAATTCAGTTTTTTGCTGCCTCCATCGAGGCGAAATATCTCACGAATTAAAACAGCCGATCCACGCTGGCGATGACCTCCTCGGAGGAGAGTTCTGTGCTGAGAATCAGGTCAGGCTTCTTCAGCTCGAAGCCTTTGCTGGTGGCGTTCAGCATTCCGGCTCCGGTGATGTTCAGCATCACGGTCTCGTCCTTCTTGACTGTACCCTCATCGAGGGCTTTCTTCAAAGCGGCCACGGCGGATGCGGCGGCAGGGAATATGTCATAGCCCTCCTTGTTGAAGAACTGAAGCATCCAATAGACAATGTCATCGTTGGTGACCTTGAAGAAGTCGCCGTTGGATTCCTTGAGCGCGTCGAAAAGGCCTCCGGCAAGGCTGTACGGTGGTTTTCTGTTGGAAAGAACCTTGGCGAGGATCACCTCGGCGCTCTTTCTGGACTCTTCTGGTGTGATCGGCACAAGATCTCTTGAACCGGCTTTCCAGGAATCGTACATAAGGGTGAACGGGGCGTTCTGCGCACAGTAAATCCTCATCTTGTTCTCTCCGAAGCGGCCGTCCTTGGCAAGCCTGCATGCGTTTTCCCAAGCGGCGATCGCGCCGGTTCCGCTTCCTACTGCCTGGAAATATGCATCCGGAATCCTTCCGATGACCTCCACGGCACTCAATAGTGTTGTGCCCATTCCGTCTCTTCTGGCGACATTCTTCGCACCGCCTTCCGCCAGATAGCGAGGATCTTTGCAGAGTTTCTCTCCAAGGGCAATGGCATCGTAGTAGTCTGTTCCGTTTGGTGTCGCTATTACCTTCACACAGGATTTCAGCTTCTTCAGGAACCAGAGATCATTGATGTTATCGTTAGGGATGCAGATCACGATCGGGATGTCATTGTCCGAGCAGACACGGGCGAAAGCCCTGGCCGTGTTGCCGGCGGACTGCACCACAAGGATGTGCTTGTCGTTTTTCGGCAGCCTTGCGCAGACAGAGAACGCCTCTGTCTCCTTGAATGAGCAGGTCTCCATCTTGGCGCCGCGTTTAGGAACATACCCGGACAGGGTTATGTACAGATCCTCCATTCCGAGAAGCTCGGCGAGCCCCTTGCTCTTATAGGTTACAGGGGCGTGCGAATTTTTCAGCGTCCTGTTGATCGGAAGCCATTCGGCGTATCTGTAAAGCCCTTTGAGATCGTCACGGGGAGTGAATCTCTCATTCTCATACACGGCTCTTACCAATGACGGCGTGGAAGCTTCCGGATCAGCCAATGTCCAACCGGCATCCTGGAATATTCTTCCGGTACCGACGTTCATTAGCTGGTAATTTGTTGGTTTGAATTTCATCTTATTGTGCGTTAATATATTCTTTTACAAGTTGATCAGCAGCCATGTCATATACCCGGCGAAGCTGGCGAGCAGGATGCTTCCTTCGACTCTGTCCAGCTTCCTGCCTTTGCGTGTGAACGCGCTTACCCAGATCAGCAAGGCCCCGAGTAGCAAGATCCCGAGATCAACGAATGTCATTCCTGAGAATGAAAGGCCTGACGGGGAGCCGGGCTGCGGCTTGTAGGCGACAGCGGAAACGCCCAGAATCATGAGGATATTGCCGATGTTCGAGCCAAGGATATTCCCGAGAGCCAGCTGCCCTTTCTTCTTTGCCGCCGCCACCACACAGGTGACGAGTTCCGGCATCGAAGTACCGCCCGCGAGGATGGTTACCGCGATGAACTTGTCGCTGATGTTCAGCATCCTGGCTATATTTGTAGCGCTGTCCACGAACTTGTCGCCTCCGAAAATCAAAGCCGCCAATCCTCCCAGGACCATCAGGATAGCCACCCATAATTTTCCGCTTTCATGATCCGCTGAATCCTTGGTCTCTTCAGCCTTCCCGGACTTGAAGGACCAGTACATATAAGCGGCGAAAAGTATAAGGAAAATAACGCCGTCCAATCTTGACAACGTGTTGTCGTTGCCTATCCCAAACAGCGTGAAGTGCATTCCGAATATGATCAGGAGAACAGTTGTGATGATGTTGAGCGGGATATCGGTCTTGACATTGTCACGTGTCATTGAGATCGGCCTTATAAGCGCGGTGAAGCCGAGTATGAAAAGTGTGTTGAATATGTTAGAACCTACTATGTTACCTACCGCAATGTCGGCGTTGCCTTTCAAGGCTCCTGTCAGGCTGACTACAAGTTCCGGTGTCGATGTCCCGATGCCGACTATAGTCAAACCTATCACGAATTCACTCAACCCGGCTTTCCTTGCGATAGTTGATGAGCCTTCCACAAGCCAGTCGGCGCCAAGCACGACCAGTGCAAGCCCGGCGAGCAGAATAAGGATCTCAGTTACCATTATTTTTTATATTAACGTGACACAAATTTAGTGAAAAAATAGTAAACTGTATTACTTTTTTGTGTAGTACTTTGGCCAGCAGGCTTCAAGATAGGCTTTCAGCCTGTCTTCCTGAGGGTTAGGCGCCGGCTCGTAGAATACTGTGCCTTCAAGGCCTGTCGGCATGAATTCCAGATCCGCGAAATGACCGGGATAGTCATGGGCATATTTATAACCGTCCGCATATCCAAGTTCCTCCATAAGTTTGGTCGGTGCGTTTCGCAGGTATAGCGGCACGGGTGCCGTATGGTCTTTGTTTGCGGCTTCAATAGCTTTGTTTATCGCAAGATACGCAGCGTTACTTTTAGGAGAACTTGCAAGGTAGATTGTGGTTTCGGAAAGCGGGATTCTGGCTTCCGGCATACCGATCTGATGGACAATCTGGAAGCACGAGTTCGCAAGCAGCATCGCGTTCGGGTTGGCAAGTCCGACATCCTCGGCGGCCGAGATGCAGAGTCTTCTTGCGATAAACAACGGATCCTCTCCGCCGTTCAGCATCCTTGCCAGATAATAGACAGCGGCGTTCGGGTCAGAGCCTCTGATGGATTTGATGAACGCCGAGATGATGTCGTAGTGCATCTCGCCATCCTTGTCGTAAATCGCCAGATTCTCCTGAATGCAACCGGTAACAGTCTCGTTGTCAATGACTATGTGTGATTCCTTGCCGGCGAAGGAGTCTATGACGATCTCAAGGACGTTAAGCAGTTTCCTGCCGTCGCCTCCACTGTAACGGAACAGAGCCTCGGTTTCCTTGACTTCAATGTTCTTTTCCTTCAGCAGCACGTCATTTTTCAAGGCTCTGTCCAAAAGCATCTGAAGATCGTTGACTTCCAATGATTTCAGGACAAAAACCTGACATCTGGACAGAAGTGGGGTGATCACTTCGAATGACGGGTTCTCGGTCGTGGCTCCGATCAGGACAATCGTGCCGTTCTCGACCGCGCCAAGCAAGGCATCCTGCTGGGCCTTGTTGAAGCGATGTATCTCGTCTATGAACAGGATAGGCGCCGCTCCGTTGGAAAACACGGATGCTCCTCTTGCCTTGTCGATGACATCACGGACATCCTTCACTCCTGCACTGACCGCCGAGAGGGTGTAGAAGTCCCTTGACAAAGTCTGGGCGATTATCCCGGCCAAAGTGGTTTTCCCGACACCCGGAGGCCCCCATAGGATGAAAGAGGACAGATTCCCGTTCTCGATCATCTTTCTAAGGATGCATCCTTCACCCACAAGATGCCTCTGTCCGACATATTCAGACAGATTTTTTGGTCTCATCCGCTCTGGAAGAGGGGGAAGCATAGCGCTTTGTCCCGTTCTTTGATAAATATCCGACATAATTAGTTAAATATCGTTCAATTAATATGAAAAACAATAATGTTTAATTGGGTAACATTTGTGTTAATGCGGATTGGCCGCTATTTTTCAGCCTAACTGAACGCAAATTTAAGAAAAAGCGGAATAAGTTTCGTAAATTTGTCTATTACTTGCCAAATGCCACATATAGGCGCAATGGCAGAACATATTTTTGATAAGATGAGACTATCTGAAAGAATCCGTTTTGTTGGCGTGAACGACCGCCAGACCAAACTCTTCGAGCGGCAGTGGCCGCTTCCTTTTGGCGTCAGCTATAATTCCTATCTGGTTGAGGATGAGAAAATTGCCTTGATCGACACAGCTGCTGTGGCGTTTAGGGACGAGTTTCTTGCCAACATCAAGGCCGAGATAGGGGACAGGAAGATTGACTATCTTGTAGTAAATCATATGGAGCCGGACCACAGCGCACTCCAAAGCGTGATTAGGGATGAATATCCTGATTGTACGATAGTTACAAACGCCAAAGCTGTGCCGATGATCGAAGGTTACCAAGGTCTGACCGACAATATCAAGGTGATAAAGGAAGGGGAGACCCTTCCGCTCGGGAGCGTAAGCCTTCAGTTCTTTATGGTTCCGATGGTTCACTGGCCGGAGACGATGGTGACGTGGTGCCCTGAGGAGAAAACCTTGTTCTCCGGTGACGCCTTCGGCACGTTCAGAACCTTCCCGGAAGGCGTAATAGACTCGCAGTCAAACATATTCAATGAATATAAAGACGAGATGACAAGGTATTACTCGAACATCGTCGGGAAATATGCCGCCCCGGTTCAGGCCGCACTCAAAAAGCTTTCCGGTTTGGAGATATGCCGGATTTGCAGCACTCACGGCCCGGTTTGGGAGAATCATATTCCTGAAATCGTCTCACTGTACGACAAGTTCAGCCGTTATGAACCTTTGGAGCACGGTGTCTGCCTGGCTTACGGCTCGATGTACGGCAACACCGAGAAGGCTGCTCTGGCGTTGGCTGAATCCTTGAAGAACCATAACATTCCGTTCACGCTCCACAATCTGAATGAGGAAAGTTATTCGTTCGCTTTGCGTGACGTGTTCAAGTATGACACTGTGATTCTTGGCTCACCGACCTATAACAACGGAATATTGCCGCCGGTCCGTCAGTTGATGGAGGCAATCTGTGACAGATTGGTCAAGAACAGACGATTCTTTGCCTTCGGATCGTTCACTTGGGCAGCCGCCAGTGTTCGATTGCTGAACGAGATGGCGACCACGGCCGGATTTGAGATTCTCGGTGACGGAATTGCATTCAGACAAGGATTCTCACCAGCCAAATTCGATTCTGAATCAATAGTTTCCCTTGTGTAACGGTACTCGCCTATTCTGTTATACAATTCGGATTATGTTAAGTTGATTGTTCGTTTCGATAAACACTACCCTTTGATATGATTTTACAATTACTGACTCTTCTTGGTGCTTTGGCGCTCTTTGTCTTCGGGCTTGAGATGCTCAGCACTGGAATTCAGAAGTCTTTCGGTGATCGCTTGAGACGTTTCGAGAAATGGATGACTTCCGGCACTCCGTTCAAACAGATTCTTTCAGGAGCCGGTATCACGGCTGTGGTCCAGTCTTCAAGCGCCACGACAATTTTGGTCGCCAGTCTTGTGAGCGTCGCTACCCTATCGCTCAAACAAGGTATCTGTGTGATAATGGGAGCTAACATCGGCACTACCATAACAGCATGGATCATAGCAGCTACTGGATTTTGGCTTGACGTTACGGTCCTGGCGTTCGTATTGCTAGGTGCCGGCTTTGTCATGACCCTTCTGAAGAAATCATTGGTCAAGAACATTGGTCAGGCCGTTTTGGGACTGTCATTGGTTTTCGTCGGACTGATCTACATAAAGTCCTCCATACCAGTGATTGACACCGTTCCGCAGACAGCTGCCTACATTGCAGGTCTGGCCTCGCACGGAGTTTGTTCAGTGCTGATATTCCTGCTGATAGGAGTTGTCATCACATTCATTCTCCAGTCATCCAGCGTCACGGTTGTCCTTACGATGGTGCTTGCCTACCTCGGTTGGCTGTCGTTCCCGATGGCCGCCGCCATGGTTCTTGGAGAGAACATCGGAACCACGATCAGTGCCAATATCGCCGCCAGCGGTGCCGGTGTACAGGCACGCAGGGCCGCTCTCGCCCACACCGTGTTCAATGTGGCAGGAGCAGTCTTTGTCTTGATATTCTTTAATATATTCATAAAGATCAATCTTGGACTGGTCTCTTTGTTTGGTCTTGATTCTCAGATGACCGCGGTATTCGGCATCGCTTGCGTCCACACCATGTTCAACTCCGTTTCGACTTTGGTTCTGGTCTGGTTCCGCAAACCTTTCGCTGATTTGCTGACGAAGTGGATCAAGGAGCCGGCGCCTGAGAAAGGTGACTTCCATCTGAAGTTCATCGGCAGCGGCAGACTTTTCGGAACTCCTTCAATCTCAATCGAGCAGGCGTACAAGGAAACTGTGAACTTCGCCGTAACGGCCCAGGAGGGCTTCCAGTATGTCAAACTTGCTCTGAATGAGAAAGATCCCGACAAGTTTGAGGAGTACCGGCAGAAGCTGGTCAAGTGCGAGGAAGTGACAGACAGGTTTGAATATGAGATCGCTGCCTTCCTGAACAGTCTGACATCCGAGTCCATGAACGATCACGAGGCGCGTGAGGTCAAGGTCATCTATCGTGTGATCAGCGAGTTGGAAAGCCTGGGGGACAGTTGCGAGAACATCAGTAGGCTGCTGACACGTCTGCGTGTCCATAAACTTGATTTTGACGATGAGACCATCAGTAAACTTAACCTGTTGATCGGCAAGGTCAACCATGCCTTCGCTGTCATGGTTTCCAACATCAAGCTTGCTGTGGATGGTGGACTGAAGGACATCAGCAATGCTTACAGCGCGGAGGACAAGATCAACGAGACAAGAGATACTTTACGGGACGAGGGCATTCTCCAGATTGAGAAAGGTGGTGACAAGTTCCTTTCAATCAACTACTATCTTGACATGTTGGCTGAGCTTGAGGCTATGGGGGACTTTATGATCAACATCTCCCAGTCCTTATTCCATGAGTTTGACAATTAATATGATGCCGGTTGCGGCTGAGTGGGAATATTTATGGGAAGAAAAAGAGTAGATCTCCTGTTGGAGAACATTACGATCGAGGCCTGTGCCGCTGAGGGCAAGGCGCTTACGCATTGGAACGGTGTTGTGGTGTTCGTGCCGTTCGCTGTTCCGGGCGATGTGGTGGACATCCGCGTCACCAAAAAGAGCAAGAATTACTATGAGGGATTCATAGAGAGAATCGTTACCCCGTCCAAGGATCGTCTGGAGCCTTTCTGTCAGCATTTCGGAGTTTGCGGTGGTTGCAAATGGCAGCCTCTCCCCTATCAGATGCAGCTTGAGGCGAAGCGGCAGCAGGTTTATGACCAGTTGGTACGTATCGGTCATCTTAATGTGCCGGAGATCCGCCCGACAATCCCGTCCGACAATATCCGGTACTATCGTAACAAGCTTGAATTCACTTTCTCATCGAAAAGATGGCTGTTGAAGGACGAGGACATTGACAACGTTCCAGAGAACGACCGTATGGGGCTTGGATTCCACGTCGGCAAGTTCTTCGACAAAGTGCTGGACATCAAGCATTGCTACCTCCAGAAGGATCCGTCCAACGACATCAGGCTCTTCGTCAAGAAATATGCCGTCAAGAACGGTCTGGATTTCTTTGACATCCGTCAGAACGTGGGCTATGTCAGGAATATGTTCATCCGCACGACCGGCACGGGCGACCTGATGGTGATATTGTGCTTCTTCTACGAAAACCGTGAGGATAGGGAGAAAATGCTGGATGCCATCGCTGAAGCTTTCCCTCAGATCACATCTCTTTACTACATCATCAACAATAAGTTGAATGACTCAATCGGTGATCAGGAGTGCATCCTCTACAAGGGTGAGCCGACAATCCGTGAGACAATGGAGGGTCTTACTTTCCGCATCGGTCCGAAGTCGTTCTACCAGACGAATTCCGAGCAGGCCTGCAAGCTTTACTCTGTCGCGAGGGATTTCGCCGGGCTGACCGGCAACGAGATAGTATATGACCTATACACAGGCACAGGCACCATAGCTCAGTTCGTTTCCGGCAAGGCCGCCAAAGTGGTTGGCATCGAATATGTTCCCGAGGCGATTGAGGATGCGAAGGTGAACGCGGCCGGGAACGGCATCACTAATTGTGAGTTCTTCGCCGGAGACATGAAGGATGTCCTGAGCCGTGATTTCATAGAGGAGCATGGGCAACCGGATGTGATCATTCTGGATCCTCCTCGCGCCGGCATCCATCCGGATGTCGCCAAGGTAATTCTTGAGGCCTCCCCTGCCCGTATGGTCTATGTAAGCTGCAACCCGGCCTCCCAGGCCCGTGACCTGGCTCTTTTTGCCGACAAGTACGAGATCACCGCCGTCCAGCCGGTCGATATGTTCCCTCACACCCAGCACGTCGAGAACGTCTGCGCACTGAGGTTACGATAGGTGTTGTCATTTGAAGACTATAAACACATAGATCCTTCATAATGAGCGGAGACCTCCAATTCCCGAATTTTGGTAACGTGCAAAATTCGGGAATTGCGAGTGTCTTGCTCATCAAAACAGAGATGTTTATGTTCTAGAACGGATACCCGACACCGAAGTGGAGGGTGTAGCCGTCTTTCTTTAGCCATTGGGACGGGGAGCGCCAGCGGGCGGTGTCGAGGGACGGGTCATAGACTTTCATACCCATATCGAGACGGAGAATCAGGAAGTTAAGGTCCACACGGAGGCCTATGCCCCAGTCGGCGGCAAGGCTGGCGGCGAGGTTCTTGAGGTCGAAATGGGTGTGGGAGCCACCGTCTCCGTCGGTCTCTTTCAGGGTCCAGATGTTGCCGACATCCGTGAAGACGGCACCGCACAACTTCCAGAACATCGGGAAACGGTACTCCAGATTGGCTTCCAACTTCACGTCACCGGTCTGGCTTGGGATCACGAACGTCGTGTCAGCCTTTGAGTTGCCCGGGCCAAGGGAACGGGCCTGCCAGCCACGCATACTGTTCGCGCCGCCGCTGTAGAACTGTTTCTCGAACGGAATTGTGGATGAGTTGCCGTAGGCGTAGCCGACACCTCCGAGAAGGCGTATCGCCAAGGCTTGCCCTCCATTCTTGCCGAACACAAACGTCTTGCCCAACGTCAGTTCCGTGCGGATGTACTGGGAATATGGAGTGTTCCAGATAAGCCTGGAGCCATATTCATCACTTTTCATCGCTTTGTTGAACAGGCTCAGGACATTGCCGGATGCATCGAGTTGCAGACGGGCATATTCATAGGTCTCCTTCGGAACCAAGGCTGTGCTGGTCGTGTAGTAGGCCACGAGACCGGAGCCGACATCGAAGTGGTTCTGGTAGGCGTCCCTCATAAACGGGTTGCCGGAAAGAGTCGTGTAGAAGTTCGGGTCGAGATTCGTCAGCCTGACGATCTTGGCCTGTATCGGGTAGAACTGATAGAAGAACTTTCCGTTACGCAGAGATCCAGAATAACCGTAAGATGTCGAGATCATATTCCTCGTATATTCAGGACGGTTCTGGTAGTTATATGAAGCGTTGATTTCGGTGCGTGGGACGGACGGCCCTTTGAACATCGAGTTCGGCAGACCGAGGAATTCGGGGAAACTCAAGCCGGCGGAGACACCGAACTCATTGGATTTCACGCTTCTGTCGTTGTACTTGAACTGGAAGTTGCCGAGGAAGCCAAGGTTCAGCCACTGGCCGCCGTGGAAGATGTTCTTGTGATAGTAACTGATCTGAGGCGAGATGCCGATCAGGCCTGTAGAGTTGGTCGATCCCTCAAGGTTCACTTTGAAGCCCTGCATTCTGGAACGGGTCAGAGTTATGTCGCAGTCCACTATTCCGGAGTCCTGAGGATTCATTGAGACGTTGACACCGCTGAATATCTTCAGGGCGGAAAGGCGGGAATATGTCGTGTTCACCTCTTTCTCATCATACAGGTCTCCGGGATGGAGCGTACACATATTCCTGAGAACTTTATCATTGAATTTCAAGTCTTTTTCGTATGAGAGTGTGACTTTTCCCATGTAATATTTCCGGTGCGGACGGGCATATTCAGGTGTCTGGTTTCTGGTATATTCCTTGACCGTCATCAGAAGGCCGGCGGTGTCCGGTGAATTGAGTGTGTCTGCCTCGAACGAGAAGTAATTCTTCGTGAAGCCGAAGTAGCCCTTGCGTCTCATGGCGGACGCACGCAGCTCGGTCTCCTTTTCCAAGGCGTCCTCAGACAGGTAATCTCCGGATCTCACGGTGATCTCCGAGGTGTCGGCAAGGAAGTCATCCTTGAATTCCCCATCCGGCACTGAATAGGTTATCTCCCCTATCCTGAATCGTTTGCCAAGGGTTACCGAATATGTCACTTTCACCTTTTTACCCTTTACCTCAATGTCGCTCCGCACATCAGAACCGTAGTAGCCAAGGTATTCCAGATGTCGCTTGATGTTCTCTGTCGAGGATTCCACCTGTGAAGGCTGGTAGATGACCGGGGCCGTCCCCATCTTTCGGATAAACCTGTTGACAGCCTTGTCGGGATTCTTTCCCGACCAGTTGTAGAGGTTCAGGAAGGGGTTCCAGCCGAAGATGATGTAAGAGTTAGGCTTCTGCTTTATGTAGGACTCTATCTCCTTCGGGTTGAACTTACTGTCGCCTTTGACTTCCACCTTGTTGGCGGCAAGGCGGTACTGGCCGTCCTCAAGAACACGAGTGGTGCTGCACGAGAAACTCAGTGCGGCAATGGCGGACAAGGCTGCCATGAGGAAGAAATTTGAGGATTTCACCGTCATATTCTACAAAAATAGCAACCCTTTCCGATTTTTCTTCAAAATTGGGACAAAATATTAATTTTCGTACCTATATTTGCACGCCGAAACCGGGCAAGGCTCTCTCGGCGGTTCATTACTTATGTCGAACATTAATAGGTTAGTTTTTTTAGGATGAAGAACAAGTACATCGACCTTGTGGATCAGACATTCGATTTTCCACAGGACGAATTCAGAGTTGAAGACGGCAATCTTTTTGTCAATGACATTGACATGATGGGAATCATAAAGGAATATGGCACGCCGCTTAAACTCACCTATCTCCCGAAGATCACATCTCAGATCCAGAGGGCCAAGAGAATGTTCCGCAACGCAATGTCAAAGGTCAGCTATGAGGGTGACCATCACTATTGCTACTGCACAAAGAGTTCCCAGTTCAAGTTTGTCATCGAGCAGGCTCTCAAGAGCGATGTCCATCTGGAGACATCCTCGGCATACGACTTGGACCTGATCCGCAAACTGGAGGAGGACAAACTTGTCGATAAAAACCTGATAATCATCTGCAACGGCTTCAAGAGACCACAGTACATCCAGAACATCGCCACGATGCTCAACGAGGGATGGCACAACATCATCCCGGTTCTGGACAACAAGAACGAGCTTGAGGATCTGGACGACCTGATCGATGTTCCCGCGCAGCTTGGCATCCGCATCGCCTCAGAGGAGGAGCCTTCATTCGACTTTTACACTTCCCGTCTGGGAATCAGATACTCGGACATCATTCCGTTCTACCGCAACGGCATCAGCAAGAACCCTAAGTTCAAGCTGAAGATGCTCCACTTCTTCATCAACACCGGCATCAGGGACACCTCCTACTACTGGAACGAGCTGGCGCGCTGCCTGAACCTTTACTGCGACCTCAAGCAGATCTGCCCTGATCTGGATTCTTTGAATATCGGAGGCGGTCTTCCTATAAAGACTTCATTGGCAGTCGATTATGACTACAAATATATGATCGAGGAGATAGTGTACCAGATCAAGTCCGTGTGCGACTCCCACGGTGTGCAGGTTCCGGACATCTACACGGAGTTCGGCAACTTCACCGTCGGCGAGAGCGGCGCGACCATATTCAAGGTGCTGGATGTCAAGCAGCAGAATGACCGCGAGTGCTGGTACATGATCGACAACTCGTTTATGACGAGTCTCCCTGACACCTGGGGACTGCACCAAAGGTTCATCCTCTTCCCTATCAACAAATGGAATGAGGAATATCATAGGGTGTTCATCGGCGGGCTTACCTGTGACAGCAAGGACTTCTACAACTCCGAGGCGCACTCCAACGCGATTTTCCTCCCTGTGATGAAGAACAGAAGGGATCCGCTCTACATCGGCTTTTTCCACACGGGAGCCTATCAGGAGGCGATTTCCGGTTACGGTGGAGTAAAGCATTGTCTCCAGCCTTCGCCTAAGCACATCCTGATCGACAAGGACAAGGATGGCAAGATCACGACAAGGGTCTTCGCTCCTGAGCAGAGTTCGGACTCGATGCTTAAGATACTCGGATTCTAGGCCATGCGGTCACCTGTCTCAAATAATGAGATAAAGTTTGTCAAGTCCCTTAGCCACAAAAAGTTCCGGGACGAGAATGATCTTTTTGTGGTGGAGGGTGAGAAGATGGTCGAGGAGGCTGTCCGCTCATCTTTTGAGGTCAGGAGAATCTACCGCTCTGATGAGATCGGTGACACTGCGATGGAGAGGATGAGCCAGCTCTCGTCCCCTTCCCCGGCTCTGGCCTTGGTCAAGAAGCCGGATGACTTGACAATTAATAAGTTCGAGGAGGATTCGCTTCCTTCCAAGGGGCTATTCCTTGCCCTTGACGGCATCAGGGATCCGGGCAATCTCGGGACGATCATCCGCATCGCCGACTGGTTCGGAATCGATGCGGTCTACGCCTCCCCCGACACCGTTGACATATTCAATCCCAAGGTTGTGCAGTCCACGATGGGCGCCATATTCAGAGTCCGGTTCCATTATTGCGACATTCCGGATCTGTGCAGGGCCGCCGTGCCCGCCGGAGGGCATGTCTATGGCACATTTCTCGACGGCGATGATCTGTACCTCAGGGAGTTGGCGACGGGAGCTGAATCAGCGTCCGTCATCGTGATAGGCAATGAGTCGAACGGTATCTCCGACGAGGTGGGCGGACTGGTGACCGACCGGCTGTTCATTCCTCCGTGGCCGCGTGACGAGAGGGGCTCAGAGTCCTTGAACGCCGCTGTCGCGACAGCGGTGACCGTCGCAGAATTCCGCCGCAGGGGATGATTCCCGCCTTTCAGGCCTTTTCGGGGGCGGAATCTTAAGGCAGACACAAGAATATTCCGGAGATTTTTCGTAATTTGCGTTCGTTAAAACAACGAAGCGAATGAACGAAGAATCCTTGATGCGCTCCAGGATCAGGAAGATCCTGATGATCTGCAGCAACTACGACGCTTTTGCCTTGGAAGAGGACGGACGAATTGAGAATCAGGTCAGAAACGAGTACCGCGAGCTGAATCTGAGCAATCCGCCTAAATTCATCTGGGCGAACTCATCACAACAGGCAAGGGAGATCGTAAGCTCCGAGACGGAGGTGGACATGATCATCTGCATGTTCAACGAGCAGGACAAAGGAATGTTCCCGTTTGCGTCCGAGCTTAAGGAAGAAGGTAGGGGCATCCCGTTCGTTCTCCTGATCCATTACTCCAAGGCAGTGAGGCAGAGGGTGTTGGAGTCGCCTCATCCGGGCGTGGACTTCGTGTTCAGCTGGCACGGCAACGCCGATCTTATCCTTGCGATCGTCAAATTGCTTGAGGATGCGGCGAACGCTGACAACGACGTGTTCGAGGTAGGCGTCAAGGGCATTCTTCTGGTGGAGGACTCGATCCGCTACTACTCGAACTATCTTCCCGAACTCTACAAGATTGTGCTCACCCAGAGCCGCGAGTTCCTGAAGGAATCCCTCAATGAGGACCAGAAGAAGTACCGCAAGAGGTCGAGACCGAAGATATTCCTTGCCACCTGCCTTGAGGAGGCGCTCGCCTACTTCAAGAAATACGGGCGCAACCTGCTGGGTGTCATCTCCGATGTCGGGATGGTTGTCCATAAGGGCGATGATCCAAAGACCGAGAAGCTTGACGCCGGCATAGACCTTGTCAAGGTCATCCGTGAATATGACCCCCTGATGCCCGTCCTTCTCCAATCCTCGCAGGGCAGCCTTGCCAAGGTGGCGGAGGAACTTGGCGTGGGATTTCTTAAGAAATATTCAAGCACGCTCTTCCTGCAGCTCGGCGACTACATGAGGGAAGAGTTCGGTTTCGGCGACTTTGTGTTCAGGGACGCCGGCGGTGTGGAGTGCGGCAGGGCCGCGAGCCTTTCGCAGCTGGAGAGGATCATCAATGACATTCCGGACAAGGTGCTGGTCAGCAACACATCCCGGAACATGTTCTCCAAATGGCTCTACGCCAGAGGTTTGTTCAATCTTGCGGAAACTTTCCGGGCCGAGCATCACACAGATGCCTCCGAGTTCAGGAGTTTCCTTCTGGACAACATCCGACGCTATCACAGGAGCATCGGCCAGGGCATCATCACCGAGTTCCACAAGGACTCCTACGAGGACTATTTCTGGTTCTCACGTGTCGGTGACGGCTCGCTGGGCGGCAAGGCCAGAGGTCTGGCGTTTCTTAACCATCTGGTCCAGAAATATTCACTGACAGACAAATACGAAGGACTGAGGATTTCCATCCCGCGCACGATCGTGCTGACCACGGACTGGTTCGACAAGTTCATCCTCGGCAACGGACTACAGTATGTGATCGACTCGGAACTGTCGGACGACGAGATCCTTTCCGAGTTCGTGGCATCGACGCTTCCGGAGGAGCTGGCGCAGAACCTCAAGGCCTTTCTGGCCACGGTGGACAGCCCTCTGGCCGTGCGTTCAAGTTCCAAGCTGGAGGACAGCAACTATCAGCCTTTCGCCGGTGTGTACGCGACTTATATGTGTCCTCCTGTGGAGAACAAGGACAGGATGCTGCGTGAGCTTGGCAAGGCCATCAAGAGTGTCTATGCCTCGACATTCTTCAAGGGCAGCCGGAATTACATCCAGGCCAGCGGGAACCTGCTTGGTGAGGAGAAGATGGCCGTGATTGTCCAGGCAATCTGCGGAACGGTTCACGGTCACGATTTCTACCCGATGATGTCCGGTGTCGGACGTTCGCTGAACTCCTATCCCATTGGGGCTGAGAAAGCCACTGACGGTGTCCTGAATGTGGCTTTCGGTCTGGGAAAGACCGTTGTGGACGGCGGCCGCACCTTGCGTGTTGACCCTCTGCACCCCAAGAAGATTCTCCAGTTGTCCAACCCTAAACTGGCGCAGCGGGACACGCAGAATGAGATGTTCGTGCTCGATCTGCGGCCTTCTGCCTTTAAGATTTCCAAAAACGACGGGGTAAATCTAAGGAGGATCCCGGTGGCTGACGCGCTTACAGAATATGACCATCCGGAACTGGTGGCTTCCACCTATAACGCATTGGACGACAGGATGGCCCCAGGAATCAGCATAAGAGGAGCAAGGGTGGTTTCCTTTGACGGAATATTCCAATATGACCGCTTCCCGCTCGCCAAGGCTCTCTCGGAGATCATGTCTATCTGCCGTGACGAGCTGATGAGCGAGGTCGAGATCGAGTTCGCTGTGGATCCGGTCAAATCTTCGGAAGGAAAAGTCGCCGACCTTAAACTGCTTCAGGTCCGGCCTGTCTCCAGCGGAATCGGTTCGCAGACCTCCTCGATCGAGGATGCCGAAGCGATAGTCTCCCACAAATTGATACGCAGCGACAACGCTTTGGGCAACGGGTATTTCACCGAATCTTCTCATATTGTGGTTATCTGTCCGGAATCGTTCGACAAGATGAAGACAGGCTTGATGGCTGAGGAAATTTCAGAGATCAACGCCCGGTTTGCCGCTAAGGGAGAGACATATTTCCTGGTCGGTCCCGGACGTTGGGGATCGTCGATTCCAACCCTTGGAGTGCCGGTGGCATGGACTGACATCTCCGCCGCGAGAATGGTCGTTGAATATGGCATCGACGGTTTCAGAATCGATCCGAGCCAGGGCACGCATTTCTTCCAGAACATCACCTCGCTTGGAGTAGGTTATCTTTCCGTAGATCAGTACGCCGGTTCGGGAATGATTGACTTTGATGCGCTTGCAAGACTGGAATGTGAGTGTGAAGGCAAGTTCGCAAAGGTTCTGAAAGTCAGCGGACTGACTGGATTCATTGACAGAAACAAAGGCAAGGCTTTGATCGGATTTTAGTTATGGGTAAGATGATCATATATCAGGTTCTCCCAAGGTTGTGGGGAAAGGGAAAGTTCTCGGAGTTCGATCCGGAGACGATGTCGTATTTCAAGTCATTGGGAGTCAGCCACGTCTGGTACACCGGAGTGATCCGGCACGCCACAACGGCCTCAGCCGAGGGATGTCCGGCTTCCGATAGCCAGATTGTCAAAGGTGCCGCCGGGTCTCCGTATGCGATCACAGATTACTACGATGTAAATCCATATCTTGCTGACAATCCGTCCGAAAGGATGGATGAGTTCGAAGCCTTGTTGAAGCGGAGTCACGATGCCGGACTTAAGGTCATCATCGATTTCGTTCCAAACCACGTGTCACGGGATTATGGCGAAGTCGGTCTGGTACATCCTGAGGTCAAGCCGTTGGGTGCCGATGACGATCCGACTGTCCATTGGAGACCGGAGAACGATTTCTATTACTATCCAGGACAGCCACTGAAATTGCCTTTTGACAACCAGACATATTACGAGAATCCGGCCAAGGCTTCCGGCAACTGCTTCTCACCCTTCCCTTCCGTGAATGATTGGTATGAGACCATCCGGCTGAACTACTGTGATTTCCATACGGAGACTTGGGACAAGATGTACGAGATTGTCCGTTATTGGTGTGGCAAGGGTGTGGACGGTTTCCGCTGCGATATGGTGGAGATGGTTCCGTGGCAGTTCTTCCGGTGGCTCATCCGAAGGGTCAAGGAGGAATTCCCGGATATCATCTTCATTGCCGAGGTTTATCAGAAAGAATTGTATGCCAGATACATAAATGAGGTCGGGTTCGATTTTCTCTACGACAAATCCGGCCTTTATGATTCCGTCAGGTCAGTTGTCGAAGGGCACGGCACGGCCAAAAGCCTGACTTGGAACTGGCAGATTCTTGGTGATTTACAGCCTCGGATGCTGAACTTTCTGGAGAACCACGACGAGCAGCGTTTCGCCTCGGATTTCTTCGGCTGTGACGCCCAAAGGACTTTCGCGGCGTTGGGGGCGGGAATATTTCTGAACACGGCTCCGTATATGGTCTATTTCGGAGAGGAAATCGGTGAGCGAGGGATGGATGCCGAAGGGTTCAGCGGACTGGACGGGAGGACTACCATATTTGACTGGTGGAGGATTTCGTCAATCGGAAGGCTGATTGAATATATTCATACAAATGAGGGACTTACGCCGGAAGAGGCTGAGCTGCTTGAGAAGTGGAGGAGGTTTTTGAATATGGCGGCTTCGGTTCCGGCGGTGGCATCCGGAAAGACGTTTGACCTTTGCTACTGCAACTATGACTCGCCGGGATTTGATCCGGATTGGCATTTCGCGTTCCTTCGTGGGGATGTCTCCGAGACTTGGTTGTTTGTCTGTTCTTTCGCGGATGGAGGGTCGCTTCGACAGGCTCAGCGACCGGAAGTTATATCCATCCGCATACCAAAGGAAGCAATCGATTATCTTGACATAAAAAACCTCGACCCGGAAACCCGGATCGAGGTTGAAGTGTCATCTGACGACTGTGCGATAGTGAGGGTCAACTAACGGAACCTCACATATTCAAGCCTTACCAGTTAAGGATCTTCTTGAAGTCGTACTCCTCAGGATTGGCGACGTAAGCCTTGGCGGCCTCGTAGTCAGCAGGAGTGATGTAGTGGCAGATGTGCCCGTAGTAATTGCGGGCGATTCCGCCTTCGATGTCCACACGGCGAGGAGGGATCTTGCCCTCGGCGTTCTGGAGATCCTTCAGGTAAAGTGGCTGTGCGTTGCCGTTCTCGTCCACATAGACCATGCATCCTGTCTCACCCTTTGAGAAGAGCTCATAGACTCCGAGAGCGAGCTCCGTGCAGTAAGAAAGGTCGTAGGCCACAGGATCCTGGCAGCGGACATCGTAGCCGATCTCTACAGGACGGGTCTTCACCTTCATCCCGATCTTCTTGAACTCCTTCTCAAGGATGTCGTTGAAAAGGACAGCCTTGGAGATTTTGCCGAGCTCAGGATGGCCGTGCTCATCGTATGTCATGTGCACGCCGGTAGCCTTGATGTCCTCTGGCTCAAGGTCATGGAACACACCTTCAGCGACAACGACTGTTCCGTAAGGAATGCCGAGGATCTTTCTCTTGATGATTGCGGAAAGGGTCAGCTTGATGATCTTGTCAACGGTGATTGTGGTGTTGTTGAACATCTCAGGGATGATGGTCATCGGGCAATGTGTGGCCTCGCCGATTCCGAGGGCAAGGTGACCTGCGCTGCGGCCCATGGCGGAGATGAGAAGCCAGTTTCCTGATGTGCGGGCATCCTCGTAAACGGTGCGGGCGATGTGCGCACCCTCATCCTTCGCGGAGTTGAATCCGAAGGTCGGTGCGTTATGAGGCAGAGGAAGGTCGTCATCGATCGTCTTAGGGACGTGGATGTTATGGATCGGGTAGTTCTTGGCCTCAAGGAACTTGGCGATTCTGTTGGCAGTGGAGGCTGTGTCGTCGCCACCCACGGTCACGAGAAGCTTCACGTTGTTGTCCTGGAAGAGGGCAAGGTTGAAATTCTGCTCGAAATCCTCGTTGGTCGGCTTGAAACGGCTCATCTGGAGGTAGGAACCACCTCTGTTGAAGTAAGCGTCAGCCTTGAAGAAATCGATGTCTTCGGTGCGGGCCTCCTTACGGAAGAGTCCGGTGTAGCCTTCGTGGAGTCCGATGACCCTGTAACCGTTGGAAAGGAAAGTCTTGGCGACAGAGAACACGACGGTGTTCATTCCCGGTGCAGGGCCGCCGCCGCACAGAATGATGATTGAATCTTTCATATACGAATGATTTAGAAATTTGTATGTTCGTAAAACCGGGCACAAATTTAAGAAACAGTTTTAACTTTTCAAAAAGTAGTCACAAGGTGTGGCCGGCCCAATCTTCTTGATGATTTTGAACGGAATGCCGACAATTTTCATTAAATTTGTATTCTTTACGAAGAACTTTGCTGTTATGGATCACGAGCAGGCCAAAATACGTGTCGAGGAACTCCGGAAAACCCTCTGGGAGAACAGTAGGCGGTACTATGTGGACAACGCTCCGACGATGAGCGATTTTGAATATGACCACCTGATGCGTGAGCTGGAGGATCTTGAAAAGGAGTATCCTGACCTTCTCACTCCCGACTCCCCTACCCAGAGGGTCGGCAGCGACCTTGACCAAAGCGTAGGGGCTAACGCCGAACCTGCAGCCCGCAAGGAATTTGCCCAGTTCCCGCACAAATACCCGATGCTCTCCCTCGGCAACACTTACAACATCGGCGAGATCGAGGATTTTGTGCGCCGTGCCGAGAAGGATCTCGGAGAGGTGAAGTTTACATATTCCTGTGAGTTAAAGTTCGACGGTACGGCGATCTGCCTGACCTATCGGAACGGGAAACTGTTCAGGGCTTTGACCAGAGGTGACGGCGTTGTCGGGGATGACGTGACTGCCAACGCTCTTAAAATCAGTAATATTCCCGAAAAATTGAAAGGGACAGGATGGCCGGATGAGTTCGAGATAAGGGGAGAGATCCTGATGCCTTATGAGTCGTTTGACAGACTGAACAAGGAGCGGGAGGACAACGAGGACCAACCGTTCGCCAATCCGAGAAACGCTGCTTCCGGGTCACTGAAACTGCTTGATCCGTCCGAGGTCGCGAGGAGAGGGCTGATGTGCACGCTCTATCATATTCCAAGCCAGAGTGTGTCTTTTGAGACTCATGATGACGCTTTGAACGCCGCGGCCTCATGGGGACTGCCGGTCTCAGACAAGAGACGGATCGTACACGGAATCGACGAAATTGAGGAATATATTCATTATTGGGACACGGAAAGGAAGTTCCTGCCGTACGCCACTGATGGAATCGTGATCAAGATCAATGAGCTGGCCTATCAGAACGCGCTTGGATATACCGCCAAGTCACCACGCTGGGCCGTCGCGTTCAAGTTCCAGGCCGAGGAGGCGCACACGAAACTGCTCTCCATCACTTATCAGGTCGGACGCACGGGTGCCGTGACTCCGGTAGCCAATCTTGAGCCGGTCCAATTGGCCGGTACGGTCGTGAAGAGGGCAACCCTTAACAATCAGGACTTCATCTCGCAGATGGACATCCGTGTCGGAGACACTGTCACTGTCATCAAGGGCGGCGAGATCATTCCTAAGATCATTGACGTGGATCTCTCGCTCAGACCATCGGACGCAGTCAGACCGGCGTTTCCTGATGTCTGCCCTGACTGCGGGACCGCGTTGGTGAAGGAAGAGAACGAGGCCAAATGGTTCTGCCCGAACATTGACGGCTGCCCTACCCAGATAAAAGGCAAACTGGTTCACTTCCTCAGCCGCAAGGCGATGAACGTGCTCGCCGGTGACGCGACGGTTGAGCAGATGTACAACCTCGGGCTTGTCAGGACCCCTGCGGACTTCTATTCATTGACCAAAGGGCAGTTGCTCTTGCTGGACGGATGGAAGGAACGCTCGGCCGCACGTTTTCTTAGCAGTCTTGAGACATCAAAGAAAGTGACGTTTGACCACGTGTTGTTCGCCCTTGGCATCCGTTATGTCGGAGAGACCACGGCAAAGGAGATCGCACGTCATTTCGGGAATATAGACGCGATCGCAACCGCCACAAAGGAACAGTTGCTTGAGGTCCAGGATGTCGGCGAGGTGATCGCTGACAGTGTTTTCGAATATTTCCGAGATTCCAGGCATCTTGCTGACATCGAAAGGCTAAAGGCGGCCGGAATCCGGTTCTCAATGGAGGCGAAGACCGCCGCGTCAGACGCCTTGGCCGGAAAGACGATTGTGATTTCAGGAAACTTCAGCGTCTCAAGGGACGAGATGAAGCGGCTGATCGAGGCCAACGGCGGCAAGAACAGCTCGTCCGTAAGCGGAAAAACATCGTACCTTCTGGCCGGAGGCAAGCCGGGGCCGGAGAAGATTAAAAAGGCCGTGGAGCTTGGTGTCAGCATCATCAGCGAGGAAGAGTTCAGGAACATGCTTCCACAGGCCACCGGCGGGATCTCAGCTGGTGAGCGGAATGTCGAACCGGATCTGTTTTCAGGAATGTTATAAAGATTTTTTGAGGTGAAAGGATTCCGGAAACTGATATTCAAGTGCAGGCTTTGGTTCCGTTGGGCTAAGAAGTTCTTCGGACAGGATGTCTGGACCCTTGACGAGAATGATCTCTCCAAGGCCAAGGCGCGCCTGGTCAATGATGTCAGGGTCGTGACGGTAGCATTCCAGACATTCGCCGAGCAGAAGATCGGTTTTCAGGCTGTTGCCTTAAGTTATTTCTGCACAATGGCTTTCGTGCCGTTCATCGCTGTGGCTTTCGCGGTGACGAATGGTTTCGGGCTTGCGGACAAACTCAAAGAGTTATTATTTTCCTGGGACATCAGCCAGAGTATCATGGACATCATCCTGAACGCCGCTGACAAGATCCTTGATTCGGCCACCAACGGATTGTTCGGACTTATAAGCGCCCTTACGTTCGTCTGGCTCATCATCTGGATGATGATGAGGGTGGAGACGGTCTTCAACAACGTCTGGAAGGTTCGCAAACTGCAAAGGGCATTCTTCAAACGCATCGGAATCGATGTGATCATCCTTGTGCTGGCACCGTTTGTGGTGCTGCTGCTATATTCAGGGACAATCATATATTCACACGTGCTGGATCTCATCCCGAACTGGATCGGAGCGACGGACACGATCAAGTCGTTCCTCGGCTGGGTTGTGGCGTGGGCTGTCACGGTGTTGATCTTCTCCGCGATGTACAAGTTTATCCCGGCGGTGGACGTGAGGTACCGCTATGCGCTGAAGGCGGCGGTGATAGCCGGAGTGGCGTTTTCCGTGCTTCAGTACCTTTACCTTGAGACTCAGGTGTTTGTGATGCGTCTGAACACGGTTTACGGAACAATCGCCGCAATTCCCCTTTTTATGGTCTGGATGAGGTTCGGATGGCAGATAATCCTTTACGGAGCGCAGTTTTCCTATTCATTCCAGACAGTCAATGAGGGCGGTTTCGTCAGGGGGCTTCCGGGTGTGTCGGAGGCGATTATGAAAAGAGATAAAGATTTGGTTGAAATATGAGTTTCTCACAATTCACAGAACAAGACTACGAACTGATCCGTCAGAGTTACGCCCAGCTTAAGGCTGCGGCGGAGAAACGCTGCGCGAACCAGCAGGAGCTGGACGTTGTCCAGAAAGCGTTCGATTTCGCGAATGAAGCCCATAAGAATGTCCGCCGGCGTTCCGGAGGGCCGTACATCATACATCCGATCGAGGTAGCCAAGATTGTCGTCAGCGACATCGGACTCGGCTACAAGTCCATCGCCGCCGCGTTGCTTCACGATGTGGTCGAGGACACGGACTACACGGTTGATGACATCCGCAAGCTTTTCGGAGACAAGATCGCCAGCCTTGTGGACGGCCTTACTAAGATCAAGAATGTTCTTGACAATGAGGACCGCAGCAAGAAACTGGGTGACAGCAATGCCAGGAGTCTTCAGGCCGAGAATTTCAAGAGGATTCTCCTGACCCTCAATGACGATGTCAGGGTCGTGTTGATCAAGCTTGCCGACCGTCTGCACAATTGCAGGACAATCGAGTTCATGCCAGAGTACAAGCGGGACAAGATCCTGAGTGAGACGATGTTCATATTCATACCTCTCGCCCACCGTCTTGGCCTCTATGAGATCAAGTCCGAGATGGAGAACATCTGGCTGAAGTACAAGGAGCCTGACGCCTACAATGAGATCAGCGGATTGATCAACAGCAATCTCAGTGGCCGTGGCAAGCAGATAGATGATTTCATCACTCCGATCGATGCCGCGTTGAAGAGGGCGGGCTTTGATTTCGAAATCCGCAAGAGGGTCAAGACGCCATATTCAATATGGCATAAGATGCAGACCAAGAACATCACTTTCGATCAGGTCTATGATCTCTATGCCCTCAGGATCGTGTTCACACCACCGGCTGACACAAAGGAGAGCGAGCGTGACCAGTGTTACCACATATTCTCCATCATCACGGGAATATACCGCTACAAGCCGGACCGTGTGCGCGACTGGGTGAAGCATCCCAAGAGCAATGGCTATGAGGCCCTGCACTGCACCCTGATGAGCGACACCGGGATCTGGATTGAGGTTCAGATCCGTTCCAAGAGGATGGATGACATCGCGGAGAAAGGTATCGCGGCACATTGGACCTACAAGCAGGAAGGGTACATCAGCGAGAATGACAGCGAGATGGACAAGTGGCTCGCCAAGGTCAAGGAGATTCTCGTCAATCCGGACGTCAATGCTCTGGAACTGCTGGACATCATCCATAATGATTTGACCAGCAGCGAGATCACGGTGTTCACTCCGAAAGGCGACCAGAAATCGATTGTTAAGGGGGCCACAGCCTTGGATTTCGCCTACAGCATCCACACGGAGATCGGCAACAAGGCAATCGCAGCCAAGGTGAACATGAAGCTTGTTCCGCTGTCGCATGTGCTGAGGAGCGGAGACCAGGTCGAGATCATCACCGCCGAGGTAGAGCAGCCTAAACGTGAGTGGCTTCAGTTCCTTCAGACAAGACATGCCCGCAACGTTGTCATCGACTATTTCAAAAGCCGCAAGAAAGAGATCGCGGAGATAGGAAAGAAGATGCTTTCAGAGCAGTTGGAATCGCTTGGCTACAGGATGAACAACGATTCGATCGAAATTCTTCTGGATCATTTCGCCATCCCCGGAGGCAATTCCGAAGAGATGTTCTTCCGGATAGGGATAGGGATAATCAAGCTTGGAGACATGTCCGATGTCTTGGCGTCCGGCAAAGCCGACAAGAGCCATTCGTGGTCTTTCCCATGGTTCGGAAAGAAGAAGGAGACCGCCAAAAAAGAGAAGAATGAATATGTCATTGCTTCTTGTTGCCGACCGATTCCGGGTGACGCCGTGATCGGAATCAAGTCTCCGGACGGCACTGTCACCGTGCACAAGAAATCATGCCCTGTCGCTGACAGCATCGCTTCCAAACATGGTGATTGGCTGGTAGTCCCTCAATGGGACGATGATGACAGCCAGTCATTCCTCGCCCGCCTTTCAATCAGAGGGGTTGACAGGGTCGGCCTCTTGAACGAGATCTCACGGTACATTTCACTGTTCATGGGAGTGAACATGCGCAAGGTCTGCCTGAGCACGGACGGAGGGATTTTCTCCGGTTATATTGATATTTACGTTCACGATAAAGCCATTCTGGAGAGGATGATCCGCAAGCTCAGCTCCATTGATGGCATAAAAAGTGTCGTCAGAACCGAAATCTAAGAAGCTGTTTTGAATATATCCGTTCCGCAATGAAAAAGATTCCATCAATATTCATCCCGTTGATTCCGGCAGCCCTGCTGCTGGCGGCCACCATGCTTCAGCCTTCGTGCGCCAACACAACCCAGGCACCTACCGGCGGACTCAAGGACACGCTGCCACCGGTTATAAGGAGGGTTGTCCCTCAGCCAGGGGCCGTGTCAGTGCCTGTCCACGGTACCAAGATCGCTTTCACTTTCAATGAATATGTCACCGTCAAGGACCCAAAGGGCATATTCCTTTCCCCTCCGCAGAAAAAAAGCCCTAAATACAAGATCAAAGGAAAGAGTGTGGTCGTGTATTTTGAAGAGGACCTTCTTCCGAACACAACCTACACCCTCGACCTTACCGGGGCTATCGCGGACAACAATGAGGGAAACATGTTCCCCGGATTCACGACAGTCTTCTCTACCGGAGAGACTGTGGATTCTATGTACGTGACGGGAATTGTCCAGGACTGCAACACATTGAAACCCATCAAGGGAGCCACCGTGATGCTCTACAAGGACCAGAGGGATTCGGCTGTCTTTCTGGAAAGGCCGGTGGTGGCCGTGAAGACTGACGACTGGGGGTATTTCTCCCTCCGGAACATTCAGGACACCGTTTTCAGAGTCTATGCTGTGATCGATGGCAACGGCAACAACATCTACGATCCGGACGAAGACCGCATAGCCTTCCTCGACACATTGTTCAGACCGGTGAACGTGGTGAATGACAGCGTTCCGGAATTGAAGAAATTCGACATGAAAGACACTTTGGCATGTCTGTCCAGGAAAGCGGAACTTAGGCTTAACATCTTCCGTGAGAAGCCGTCCAAACAATTGCTGATGAACAAGATGAGGACTGGAGACAGGTCAGCCTACATTACGTTCATGGCTCCGGACACGAGAATTGACTCCCTTTGGTTTCAGGGATTCCCTGCAAGCGAGGTCATCACGGAGTTCAACATTGAAAAGGACAGCCTTTTGCTTTGGCTGAATGACCAGAGGGCGATGCCGGACTCATTGCATCTGTGCGTGAAGTATTGGAAGACTGACACTCTCGGGGTGCTTCAGCCTGTGACGGAGAAAGTCAGCCTTGTGGACGAGAACAGGCCCAAGTCCAGGGCGGCCAGAAAAAAGATCGAGCATAAGGACACGATCTGCGGTCTGAACCTCAAGGCCGAGCCAGAGACCTTTGAACAGTACGGCATTTCGTTGGAGTTCGATTATCCGCCTATTCTCGGATCGTTCGATTCCTTGATATTCAAGTCGATAAACCCTAGGCAGAAAGAAAAGAAAGAGGCTTTCACCATAGTTCGTGACTCTTTGAACCTGAGGAAGTACATCATCACACCCGGAGTCAAGATCCAGTCGGGCTATGAGTATTTCTTCAAGGTTCCTCAAAGGGCCTTCAAGGACATCAACGGTCACTGGAATGATAGCACCGAGGTGAAGGTGACTCTTCCGAACGACGATAACCTCAGCCTTTTCACATTGAACCTGACCGGAGTGAACGGCAACAAGTACATTGTTGATCTTCTTGACGAGAGGAAGTCTTCAGTCTTGCGCAGCTACGTGATCGAATCAGACTCCGTCCTGAAGTTCCCTTATCTTAAGAAAGGCAAATACTCAATAAGGATCACGGAGGATCTGAACCGCAACGGAATAGTGGACACCGGAAACCTGCTGGCTCACAGGCAGCCTGAAAAGGTCAAGTTCCTGATGACCAAAGACAGTGACCTGTTTGACATTCTGGAGCGCAGTGAGATCAATCAGGATTTGGATCTGACCACATTCTTCAAATGATGACAAACATGACTATCCGGAAACATATTCTTACAGCGGCCGCATTCCTTGCCGGCATAGTTTGCTGGGGACAGACCGCCGCCGACACTCTCAGGGCCGGCTTCCCTGCCGTGGATGACAGTCTCAAGGTGCCGGACACATATTCAGACATCTATCTTGACACTGTTCAGGTCAACCGTGTCTTCGAGATTAATGACTATTCCATGATAGGTGTCGAGTACGGCGTCTCGTTCAGCAGGATGAGCTTCAATCCACCGTACACCCAGTCCTCGCTTTTTTCTCCGAACACTTTCGGAATTTTTTACACCCGTTACGGCAAGATGTTCGCCTATCTCCCCTATTTCGGATTCAAGGTAGGTCTGCGCTACAGCCACGAAGGTTATAAGTTCAAGGAAAACAAGGACACACAGATTGTTCCGAACATCGAAGGGGCCACACAGGCGGTCATGGATGTCGTGGAGGTCCCGTTCATGGCTCACCTTCACATGGATGGGCTTCACTATAAGGTGATGGCTGACGCCGGGATCTACGGAGGTTACAGGTTGAACATAAAAAGGACTGGTGATCACGTTGATGAGGCAATACTGAACTCATTCAAGGACACGGACCGTCGTTTTGACTATGGGATATGTGGCGGCATTGGTTTCGGCTTGGTGTTCGACCCTCTGGAGTTTCACATCAACGCCAATGTGCGCTACTCCTGGGGAACCATCTATGACCCTGACTATTACAGTAAGGACTATTACAGGTTTGCCTATCCTTTCGACGTGATGGTCACTGCAGGAGTATATTTCCAACTGACCAGAAGAACCGGACGCGGCAAGGCCCAGCTTAGGCGTGAGGCCTACCGGCAAGTATTTAATCCAGATGTGAAATGAGAACTTTGACAGCAAATGTTGGTGATGTCCTGATCGGTGGCGGTAATCCGATCGTTGTCCAGACGATGTGCAACACCCACACTTATGATGTGGATGCCACAGTGGCCCAGTGCGTGAGGCTTAGTGACGCCGGGGCGGAGATCATCCGGATCACTGTTCCGGGGCCGGCGGACGTTGAACATGTCAGGGAGATCAAGTCTCGTCTGAAAGGGCTCGGTGTGATGACACCGATTGTGGCTGACATCCATTTCTCCTCACAGACCGCCATCATGGTGGCTCCGTTTGTCGAGAAGGTCCGGATAAATCCGGGAAATTTCCACAGGGATCACGACGAGGCCCGCAGACAGTTTGCCCAATTGATTGAGGTATGCCGCGAGAATGGGACTGCCATCAGAATCGGAGTCAATCACGGCTCGTTGGGAGATTACATCACCAATCTTTACGGCAACACTCCCGAGGCAATGGCAAAAGCCGCCCTTGAATGGCTGGGAATGTGTGAGAATGCTGATTTCCATAATGTTGTGGTGTCACTTAAGTCAAGTAACACTTTTGTTATGGTCGAGGCTTACCGGGAACTTATGGCAGCGATGAAAGTAAAAGGGCTCATCTACCCTCTTCATGTCGGAGTGACAGAGGCCGGCAACGGGGACAGCGGCAGGATCAAGTCTTGTGTCGGGATCTCCACCCTTCTTTCCGAAGGTATAGGTGACACGGTCAGGGTCTCTTTGACCGAGGATCCTGAGGCAGAGATTCCGGTGGCCATTTACCTTGCCGAAAGATACGGCCATAAGATTGTCTCGTCGATGACTTCCATGTCAGTGAGCGGCAGGAAGGCAGTTGCGGTTTACGACTCCCCATCCCGTGAGACTCTTCTGCTGGATGTTTCCTGTGATTTCGGCAAGCGATTGCTTGACAAGTCCTTGGATGAACTTGAACTTGACGGGACCTATCTTGATGATTCCGGAAACAAGGTCTCAATCCGGGAGTCCGGCCTTGGCGCCTATCTGGTCGATGAATTGATGCAGGCGGCGAGAAGACGCTTCTACAAACCGGAATATGTCGCCTGCCCTGGATGCGGACGCACTATGTACGATCTCCAGAAGGCGTTTGAGGAAGTGAAGTCCAGAACCTCTCATCTTAAGAACACTGTGATCGCCGTGATGGGCTGCATTGTCAATGGTCCCGGTGAGATGGCCGATGCTGATTGGGGATATGTCGGTGAAGGCAACCACAAGGTTACCATCTATAAAGGAAAGACTCCCGTGCTGAAGCATATTCAGGACACGGAAGCCGTGGATCGTCTTGTAGAACTGATCGAGAAAGACCAGTCGCAAGTTATTTAAGTTCTGCGATAACCGTCTCGCAGGCTCTTGTGAAATCCCCCTCTTTCACCTTGACATCAGCGTCAAGCGGGAGGAATATGTCGATTCGTGAGCCGAACTTGATGATTCCGCACTGCCTGCCTCTCTCTACATTGTCTCCCTCTTTTGAGTAGCAGACAATCCTCCTTGCGAAAGTGCCGGCGATCTGCCTGAACAGCAGCTCTCCATGCTCGTTACGGATGACTGTGGAGGAGTGCTCGTTTTTCTCTGAGGCCTTTGGCAGGAAAGCAAGCAAGTACTTGCCCGGATGGTATTTGTAGTAGGAGATTTCCCCGTCCATCGGCCAGAAGTTGGTATGGACATCGAAGAAATCCATGTAAACCGACACCTGGATCCGGTCATCCTTGAAATATTCCTTTTCATAGACCCTGTCAACAATCACGACCTTGCCGTCAGCGATGGAAGTGATCATCTTGCTGTCCCCTTCAGGAATATCCCTGTCCGGAACCCTGTGGAACCAGAACACAAAGAAGGCGAATGCCAACAGGATGACCGTTATCGGAATCGATATGTACAGATTGTGAATGAATATCAACGTGCATGCTATCAGGACTGAAATCACCGCCCAGTTGATCCCTATTGTTCCGTGAGAGTCCTTGTCAACTTTTATCTTCTTCATATCGCTTGTATATTCATTAATTGATTATCAAGTTATTATTAATTATAGCAGATCAAAGATCGCCAGATAGATCGCCCCGAACGGCATCGCCATCAACGTGCTGTCGAACCTGTCCAGAAAGCCTCCGTGTCCAGGGATGATTTTTCCAGAGTCCTTGACTCCGTACACTCTTTTCCATTGAGACTCAAACAGGTCGCCATAGACTCCGGTCACGGACATTATAAATGACAGGATGAGGCAGTGGATGAGAGGAAACTTCAATATTCCGAACTCATAAAGAGCGAACGCCGCCAGAACCGAACTGATAAGTCCGCCAATGAATCCGATCCAAGTCTTCTTTGGCGACACAGACGGAAAGAGCTTTTGCGGGAATATCTTGCCGAGAGATATTCCGAATGCGAACGCCCCGACATCCGAGCACCATATTATGATGAAGAAACAGAGGAGCAGGTTGCCGCTGAAGTTCCCGGCTTTGTCAAAGGCTATGAGGTTTGAGAGCGCTATCGGAACCGCGATGTACAAAAGTCCCGTGTAGATGTTCGAGAATTTGCCATATTCCTCCTTGTCCTTGACGTACAACGAGTTGATCATCACGATGAAGATCGGAACCATCGCGAAGGCCACGAATCTTATCGGAATATGATAGGAGGCCGTGGCGAACAACAGTCCGAAAAGGAAGATCGCGGCGATGATCGCAAGCACTTTCGAGAAGGTGTAGCTGTTCCCCATTGTGATGTGGTAGAACTCCAGCAGCATCACGGACATGATGAATATTATCAGTCCGGCGAACAGGAACTTATTGAACATCAGGCAGGCCAACATCGCAAGGATGAAGACCACGCCTGAAATGGATCTGACGACAACGTTATTCATCTCCGTTTTCTGTTACCTCGGTTTCCTTTTGAGCCGGCTCTTCGCCATCCTCGGACGGTTTGACTTTCGGGCCGAAAATCTTCTCGATGTCCTCGGCGAAGATCACTTCCTTGTCAAGGAGAATCTGTGCCATCTTGACGAAGCCATCCTTGTGTTCGGTCAGAATCTTGTAGGTTCTGTCGTGAATCTCTTTGACAAGATCCTTAACCTCCTGATCCATAAGCTCGGCGGTCTTCTCGCTGTAAGGCTTTGTGAGGTCGTAGCCCTTTGATCCGGTCGAATCATAGAACGACACCTCGCCGACTTTCTCGCTCATTCCGTAGTACTGCACCATGTTGTAGGCCATGCGGGTAAGTCTCTCAAGATCGTTCAACGCGCCCGTGGCCGGCTCCCCATTGATGATTTCCTCGGCCACACGTCCGCCGATCAACGCGCACATCTTGTCCATGAGATAGGACTTGGACAGGATTTTTCTCTCGTCAGGCAGGTACCAGGTAAGACCGAGCGCATCCCCTCTCGGGATGAGACTGACCTTGAACACTGGATCTGAATATGGAAGCAGCCATCCCACAGTAGCATGTCCGGCCTCATGGTATGCCGTCGTCCTCTTCTCCGCCGGAGTCATGATCGAACCCTTGCGCTCAAGTCCTCCTACAATCCTGTCAACAGCGTCAAGGAAATCCTGACGGTCAATCTCCTTCTTGTTTCTTCTGGCCGCTGTGAGCGCCGCCTCGTTGCAGACATTGGCGATGTCCGCCCCGGAGAAGCCAGGCGTGTGCTGGGCCATGAATCCAAGATCAAAATCCTTGGCGATCTTGAGGTTGCGGGTGTGGACCTTGAATATTTCCTCCCTTTCCTTCAGCTCAGGAAGATCGACATGAATCTGGCGGTCGAAACGCCCGGCCCTGAGGAGAGCCTTGTCCAGAATGTCCGCCCGGTTGGTCGCCGCAAGTATGATCACACCGGAATTGGTGTCGAAGCCGTCCATCTCGGTAAGCAGCTGGTTGAGCGTGTTCTCACGCTCATCGTTGGATGAAAACCCTACGTTCTTCCCTCTGGCTCTTCCGACCGCGTCGATCTCGTCGATGAACACGATGCAAGGAGCCTTCTCCTTGGCCTGACGGAACAGATCCCTGACTCTGGAAGCACCCACACCGACAAACATCTCGACGAAGTCTGATCCGGATATCGAGAAGAAAGGTACGTTGGCCTCTCCCGCCACAGCCTTGGCCAGCAAGGTCTTGCCGGTCCCCGGAGGCCCAACAAGAAGGGCTCCCTTTGGAATCTTTCCTCCAAGTGCCGTGTATTTCTGAGGATTCTTGAGGAAGTCCACAATCTCCATAACCTCATCCTTTGCTCCGTAGAGTCCGGCCACGTCCTTGAAAGTGACGTTGACTTTTTCCTTGTCGGCCAGCTTGCCGGTGGATTTGCCGACATTGAAGACACCTCCCGGGCCGCCGGCTCCTCCGCCCATGTTCCTGTTGAAGCCACGGAACATCCAGATCCACATGACGATGAGGAGGATCGGGAAGATTATCCATTCGAGGATGCTCGACCACATCCGGCTGTCGTTCTCCATGACGATCTTGACCTGACTCTCGTCAGCCGGAAGCTTCGCGTTAAGCTCTCCGAACTCTTTCTCGGCGTCGAACTTGTCAGACACGAGGAATATGAAATGAGGAGAGGCCGGAGGGACTTTCCCGCCGAATTTGTCGGCGTATTTGCTCAGCCGGTCAGGACGGACCGTGATGTTGCCTTTGAAATCGTTTCTTACGAAATCAATCTCCTTGATGTCCCCTTTCAGGAACATCTCCTGAACCTCGGCCCATTCTATTTTCTGAGGATTGGCTCCGCTGTTGTTGAAAAGCATCCATCCGATGCCGAGAATAAGAATCAGGTACAACCATGAAAAATTGAATCTCACACGGATCACCTTCTTTCTTGGCTCATTGCCGTTCGGTGTGTTTGAGTTATTCGGCATCTGTCTCTTTCTTTTTGGTTTTAGGAACTCGCCTTTCCTTGTACTCCTTGTGAGGAGCGTCGGCCCAAAGCTCCTCCAGCCTGTAGAACTGGCGGTACTCTGTAAGGAAAATGTGGGCCACGATGTCACCGTAGTCCAGAATGATCCAGAAATTATTCTCAAGGCCTTGAGTGCGCAGCGGCTTCCTGCCTTCCTCGCGCATCTTGGCTATGACATTGTCAGCGATGGCGTTGACATTCGTTGTAGAGTCCGCGTTGCAGATCATGAAATGATCCGTGATGGCGGTACCCAATGGCCTGAGGTCTATGTCAATGACGTTCTGGGCTTTCTTGTCGAGCATAGCGTCAGCCATAACCCGCAGATCGTGTGTAATCATATCGAGAATGTTTTATATTTTTGCATTTCCATTCAAATGTACAAATATACGACAAATTCTGAACCAATGAAAGAGGAAGTTGACATACTATGGTTGGATGAGGTGGATTCCACCAATAATGAGGCACTCCGTCATATTTCGGAGCTTGACAATCTGTCGGTTATCGCCGCGGTTCACCAAACTTCCGGGCGTGGACAGAGGGGAAACTCTTGGCTGACCCACGCAGGGAAGAACATGACATTCTCAATGGTCGCCAAGTTTGGTGATGGCGCATTGCCTCCTCTTGAGGCTTCACGGCAGTTCGTTCTGACCCGTTGCGTGACATTGGGTGTGTCGGATTATCTGGAATCCGAGGGGATAGACTGCTCGGTGAAATGGCCGAACGACATCTACGTCAGGAACAAGAAAATCTGCGGTATGCTGATAGAAAATACATTGACAGACACCTTCCTTACCGCGAGCGTGATTGGGGTCGGGCTGAATGTCAACCAGAATGAGTTCCCGCCGCAACTTGTGAATCCGGTGTCGATGACAATGCTGACCGGAAAGGAATATGACATCAGGGCGGAATTGCCGAAACTTTGCCGCTTTATACACCACAGACTATGCAGCTACGACAACGCCTATGAATATGCCGCCAGACTCTATCGGTTCGGATCGTTCAATGAATATGTCGTCTGCTCGACAGGGGTGCCAATACGTGCCAGAATCGTCGGTGTCTCCGACCGTGGTATGCTTTGTCTTGAAACGGAAAAAGGCGAACGTTCCGAGTTCGCCTTTAAGGAGATAAGTTATGTCATCTAACGAAGTTCGGCAATAGCTTTGGCCGGATTCTCGGCTTTGAAGACAGAGCTTCCTGCAACCAACATCGTCGCTCCCGCGTCAGCCAGGATTCCGGAGTTGGAAGCGGAGACTCCTCCGTCCACCTCAATGTCCTTGACAGTACCTCTTCTGTCCATCTCGGCCTTGAGGGCTTTGATTCTGTCGATTGACTCCACGATGAATTTCTGTCCGCCGAATCCGGCGAAGACTGACATGATCAGGAAGAAGTCCACGTCCTCGATGTACGGGAACAATCTTTCGACCGGGATGTCAGGGTTGATGGCAAGTCCGGCCTTGGCTCCGCAGGACTTTATCAGCGCAATGATGTCCTTGGGATCCTTGCCGGACCGGTCGGCGGCCTCCAGATGGAAGCTTATCATGTCTGCTCCGCATCTGGCGAACCTTTCGATGTACTTGTCCGGATTGATGATCATCAGGTGCACGTCCATCGGGACGGTGACGGCTTTCGCGATAGCCTCCATCACCGGGAATCCGAACGAGATGTTCGGGACAAGGCTGCCGTCCATCACGTCAATGTGGATAAGGTCGGCATTCTCATTGACCATCCTTATGTCCGGCTCCAGATTCAGGAAATTGCCGGAAAGTATTGAAGGTGCTATCTTTACCATATCATCCAAAATTGGTCACGACATCAGCAAGGTGCCTGGTGAACTTGTCAAGGGAGGCAAGCTCAAGTTTCTCGCCCGGAGCATGTACTCCACGCAGTGTCGGGCCGAACGATATCATGTCCAGATCCCCGAACTTCTCACCGAAAAGTCCGCACTCAAGCCCGGCATGGATGGCCTTGACCTCAGGCTCGCATCCGAACAGTTTCCTGTAGGAATCCACGCACACACGCAGAATGTGGGAATCAAGGTTCGGCTTCCACCCTGGATATTCAGAAAGGTGTGTCACCTCGGCCCCCGCGAGCAGGAAATTGGCCTCCACCTTGGCCGCCATCATTTTCCTTGCGGAACCGGTCGAGCTGCGCTGGCTTGTGATGATCTCGATCCTCCCCTGCCTGTTCATCCTTACCGCGGCAAGGTTGGTTGATGTCTCCACAAGTCCCGGAATGTCCTGACTCATGGTCTCGATCCCGTGAGGGCAAGCGAAGAGAGACATTATCAGCCTCCTTGCCACTTCGCTCATGATCGGCTTTTCTGTGCATCTGTATGTCTCGCCACAGAATGTCATGCCGGGATCTGTCTTGAAGTACTCATTCTTCAGATCCTCACCGAAAGCGGTGAATCTTGCGATAGTGGCTTCTGTGTCGGGAACGGCGATGATCGCCTCGCACTCTCTCGCTATCGCGTTCGGCTTGTTGCCGCCTTTCAGCATGATGAGCTGGAGTCCGTGATCCATCTCAGCGTAAAGGAATCTGGCCATCTGCTGCACGGTGTTCACGCGGCCTTTGTTGATGTCATCCCCACTGTGGCCGCCAAGCGCTCCGCCGATCTCCAGCCTTACAGGCTTGCATCCTTCCTTGAAGTCTTCCTGCACATAATTGAAGACGGCCGTTGTGTCAAGACCACCGGCGCAGCCGATGAACATCTGTCCTTCATCCTCTGAATCAAGGTTGATGAGCGTCCTGCCTGTGAAGAATCCCGGCTCCATTCCGAAGGCTCCGTCCATTCCGGTCTCCTCTGAGACCGTGAACACACACTCGATCCTTCCCATCGGAAGATCGCTGTCCAGAAGCGCGAGCATCGCGGCCACGCCGATTCCGTCATCGGCACCGAGCGTGGTGTCCTTGGCGATCATCCAGCCATCCTCGATGACATATTCAATGGGATCCTTGAGGAAGTCATGCTGAACGCCGCTTCTCTTCTCGCAGACCATGTCCTGATGGCCTTGAAGAACCAACGTCGGCACATTCTCCTTGCCTTTGCTGGCTTCCTTGACTATGCAGACGTTGTTTGTCTTGTCGGTTTTACATTCAAGACGCCTCTCCTCGGCGAAATGCTGAAGAAAGGCTGTCATTGGCTCTTCATGTCCGGACTCCCTTGGAATCCGTGTGATTTCCTTGAAGATTGAGAGTACTTTTTCTGAATTCATTTGTCACCTTTATTATCTTGCCACAGGCACAAGCATCCTCTCGATGTCGGTCACGTACTGTTTGAACATCCTGTCAGTCGTTATCAAGTCCGACACCGTGGTGCAGGCGTGAAGCACTGTGGCGTGGTCCTTTCCTCCAAGTTCCATACCAATCGTGGACAAGGAACATCCGCCTATCAGGTTGCGGCTCAAGAACATGGCTATCTGCCTGGCCTGAACGATCTGTCTCTTTCTCGATTTCGACAGAAGGGTCTCGCGGGTTATGTTGAAATATTCGCAGACAACCTCCTGAACCTTGTCTATTGTCACCTCGTTCCGCTCCTCTCCGACAATGTTGCCGGTGACTTGCTCCGCCAGTTCTTTCGTGACTTCTTCGTGACATAGCGTCGCATTGGCTATCAGTGAGATGAGCGCACCTTCCAACTCCCTGAAATTGGACCTGATCTTGTTCGCGAGAAGCTCCAGAACTTCATCGCTGACCGTGACTCCCTCCCGCGCGCACCTTGCCTTGAGCATCGCGAGTCTTGTGTCATGATCCGGTTTGGACAGTTCGATGGAGAGTCCCCATTTGAAGCGCGAGAGAAGCCTCTCCTCAAAGTTCATCAAATCCACCGGCGCGCGGTCAGAGGTGAAAACAAGCTGCTTGCCGGATTGATGGAGGTGATTGAATATGTTGAAGAACGCATTCTGTGAGGCCGGACCTATAAGTTCCTGGATGTCATCCATGATGAGGACGTCAATCCTCATGTAGAAAGCCATGAAGTCTGTCAGCTTGTTCTGGACGTTGACCGCATTGACGTACTGTGTACGGAATTCGTTTCCGGTCACGTAAAGTACCACAAGATCAGGGTAGGCCTCATGGATGGCTATGCCTATCGCCTGAGCCAGATGCGTTTTTCCCAAGCCCGGACCGCCGAAGATGAACAGCGGGTTGAACGGAGTCTTGCCTGGCTTGTCAGAGATGCTTATTCCGGCGTTGTAGCCCATCTTGTTGCATTCACCTTTTATAAGGTTGTCGAAGCAATAGACAGGATTGAGCCTTGGATTGATCTTGAGCTTCTGAATTCCGGGGAAAACAAAAGGGCTCGGATTCCCCGATGGCTGGAATGTGTTGATCGTCACCGGCTTGTTCTCCGGCACGTTCCCGTGCGCCGCCGTGAACACCATCGCCCGTTCCTTCTGGACCGGATGGATTCTGTATAGCAGTCTGGCGTCCTGGCCGATGACCCTTCTCAGTGTCATCTTGATGATTGGCAGAAAGGCATCCTCCAGATAACTTCTGAAGAAGTCTGTCGGCACTTCGACTGTAAGTGTCGATCCTTCAAGAGATACCGGAACGATGGTTTTGAACCATACCTCGAACTGCTTCGGCTCCACATTCTGTTCGAATATCCGTAAACACTCGTCCCAGACAGAGATATGTCTTTCCAATTCAATCATTGCCTTAGATGATGATAAATTTGAAAACTAGAAATTGATCCCTCATTTTTTCGTGGTACAAAAATAGGGGAAAATTAATTCATAAAAAATCTTTTTTTGTATTGTTTTTGATTTTTATTTTCCTTATATGACCGAATGTTTAGGAAAAATTGCTTCGTGTAATATTATGAGAATCAATATTTTACATTTTAATAATTTTCTAACTATCCCATAATCAAACAGGTTATAGTTTTGAGTTATTCAAAAATACTCCGAGGCCTTGATTTAAGTGAATGAATGTTAGGAAACAGCTTCTCATCGCATCCTTTCCGAGGTGCCGTTTTCAATTTTGACCATGAACGAATCCTTGAAGTCCATCCTGATTTTGTCATGTTTTTTTTGGGCAGTGTCAAGATCTTCTGAAAAACCTATGATGTATTTGTACAGCCTGCCATACTGAAGCCTCATGACATCATGGCCTTTGAAAAACCTGTCATTCTTCTCCATGGATTTCGACGAGACCAGCACCTGCGTGCCATATAATATCTTATCCGATTTATCTTCAGTAACTATTGGATTGTCATCTTTAGTCATTATTTGGGCATTGGCGCTATTCCTGTCCACGCCCTTGGCTTCATTTTCCTTTACTTGTTGTGGTTGGGACGAGGTTTTGGCGGCATCGGTGCCGTCATATTCCTTCTTGTACTTCCTGAAAGCGTCGTAGATGTCAGAGGCTATCCTATCCCTCCCCTTTTCCGTGATCAGGGCCTCTCGGTCAGCCGAGTTGGACATGAAGCCGCATTCCACCAGGACGGCCGGCATGGCGGTTCTCCACAGCACATAGAATGGATCCTGCGAGATTCCCCTGCTGTGCTGGATCGCGCCACCCTTCATCTCCTTGTCAACCATCTGGGCGAACTTGAAGCTTTGCTCCAGGTAGGCATTCTGCATAAGGTTCATGAATATGTAGGACTCCGGGTCGGCCGGGTCGAAGCCCTCGTATCTCGTCGTGTAGTCGTCCTCAAGCTTGATCACAGAGTTCTCCCTGCGGACCACATCCATGTTGCCGGCGTAAAGATCCTTGTTCTTGCTCGTGTACTGTCCGAGTATGTGGATCGAGTAGCCGTTCGGGCCGTTCCTCTTGCCGTCAACCGAGTTTATATGGATGGAGATGAACAGGTTGGCGTTGTTGCGGTTGGCTATGTCCGCCCTTCCTTGCAGCGTCACGAACGTGTCGTCGCTTCTTGTCTGGATGACCTTGACGTCTGGGTAGCCGCCGCTGATCTTGGCGTTCAGCCTCTTCGCTATGTCAAGGACGATTGTCTTTTCCATGGTTTTTCCGCTCGGACTGACACAGCCGGCGTCCTTGCCTCCGTGCCCAGGGTCGATGACAACAGTTGACAGTCTGATGGCGGCGGACGGATCCTGCGCCAAGGCGGAGAATCCTGCCACGGAAAGTGAGAAGGCCGTGATTACGGCAAGAAAATTGCGATGTAAATCCAAAATATGTAGTATATTTGTCTTTTGCAAATTTATAAAATAATTGCAATTCAAGAAGCATACATATAATATTATCCTCATAGCGGCCTTGGCCGCGCTGACGGGACTGACAATGTTCGGACAGGATCTGAGGAGGGACAGGCGCCTTAGAAAGGCTGCTGAAGCCGTTTCTTTGCCTGACACGTTCAAGCAGGTTTCCAATGATTCCACTGTCCGTCTGACGGATTCTGTTCCGCCGCTTCAGGATTCGCTTGCAAGAAGGCGAGACTCCATCCGGGTCGCGGATTCGACATCCAGGGCTGACTCTTTGTTCATGCTGGACAAGAGTTCCCTTTCCAGACCGGCATTCTCCGGGGCGAAGGATTCGATCAGACAGGATTTCTCGAACGGGCAGCGCAAGATGTACTACTGGGGCGATGTCGAGGTCTCTTACGACAACATCAAGCTGAAGGCTGATTACATGGAGTATGACATGGCCACCGGGACAGTCTTCGCGAGAGGAACCTACGACAGTTTGTCCAAGGAGTGGAAAGGCCAGCCGGAGATGACTCAAGGGGGACAGACTTTCAACATGGAGGAGGTCCGGTACAATTTCAACACCCGCAAGGCCAGGATCACGAACATGATCACGAAAGAGGATGACGGCATCCTCCACGGAAAGAACATCAAGATGATGCCGGACAAGTCCATCAACATCACCAAAGGCAAATACACGGTCTGCGATCTGGAACATCCTCACTATTATCTGAAGTTGTCATCAGCCAAGGTTGTCACAAAACCGTCCCAGAAGACGGTGTTCGGGCCGGCTCATCTTGTGGTCGAGGACGTGGATCTGCCGATCGGCATTCCGTTTGGCTTTATCCCGAAACGTCCGGACAGGGCCACGGGACTACTCATGCCTTCTTTCGGGGAGGAAAATGCCAGAGGTTTCTACATGAGGGACGCCGGAATGTACTTTGTGCTGGGTGACTACTTCGACATGTCGCTGACTGGAGACTACTATACTCTTGGATCATGGGCAGCCAATCTGAACTCCAGATACATGGTAAAGTACAAGTTCAGCGGCAACCTTGCCGTCAACTATTCCGTTGACCAGACCGGTGAGAAAGGAAGCACGGACTTCTTCCAGAGCAAAAACTTCGGAGTAAGATGGTCGCACTCACAGGATTCCAAGGCCCATCCAGGAACCTCGTTCTCGGCCTCGGTCAATTTCTCAAGCCCTTCCAACAGCCGCTACAACTCGCATTCGGTGTCGGAGGCTCTGCAGAACCAGATCTCGTCCTCAGTGTCATATTCAAAGAACTGGAACGGCAAGTTCAACCTGTCGGTCAACGCGCTGCACAGCCAGAACTCGAGGGACAGCTCATATTCATTCACCCTTCCTAACGTCACGTTCTCCGTCTCGACATTCTATCCGTTCAAGATCAAGAACAGGGTCGGGAAGGAGCGTTTCTACGAGAAGTTCGCGCTTGGCTACAACACCTCCATCCAGAACAAGATCAACTTCAAGGCTTCCGAGTTCGGCGAGCCTGGGTTCATGGACAAGTTCCAGAACGGAATGGCGCACAACTTCTCCATCAAGCTTCCGGATTTCACACTGCTCAAGTATTTGAATGTGGCTCCGAACGTAAGCTACGGCATGAACTGGTTCTTCAGGAAGAGCGAGGCATATTTTGATCCGGAGACAAACAGCGTGAAGACAGAGATGGGAAAGCAGTTCGGTACGTTCGGGGCGACGCACAATTATTCCGGCTCCGTGTCGATGAGCACCCGTATCTATGGAATGTTCGATTTTGGCAGGTACCATAAGATCCAGGCGATCAGGCATGTCATCTCTCCAAGCGTCAGCATGAGCTTCAGCCCGGAGAAAGGTAAGGCTTTCAATGGGTGGCGGACGCTCAATTACATCGACACTCTTGGTGTGCGGAAGTCCTATGACTACAACATCTACCAAGGGCAGATAAACTCGGCGCCGGGAAAGGGAAAATCCGCCACAATGAGCATCTCGATCGGCAACAATCTTGAGGCGAAGGTGCGTGACATGAGTGACACGACCGGCAAGGGGAACAAGAAAGTGAAGATTCTGGACCAGCTCAACATCTCCACCGGGTACAATTTCCTTGCAGACTCGCTGAAGATGAACAATGTGGGAATATCCATGTCCACATCAATCTTCGGCAAGCTCGGAATAAACGGCAACATGAATTTCGACCCGTACGTCATAAATGAGAGAGGTCAGAGGGTGAACAGGTACAACATCATTGAAAACGGTGTGCCGCTCAGGCTCACCAATGTGAGCGGTTCGCTGTCATATTCATTGTCGGGGAAAGGAACAGTCAAAGGCAACGATGGCTCGAAGTCTTCGGGGGGCGGCGAGGGCGGTTCAGGCAATGCCGCGGACTATTACCGACGGATATACTATCATCCGCTTACAGGTGAATATATTCCCGGAGGATGGCTGTACTATACCAATCCCAATGTGCCATGGAGCGTGAACCTCAATTATAACTTCTCGATGAACCGTTCCTATAATTATGCGAACAACCAATTGAGCAGGAAAGACAACATCACGCAGACCCTCGGAGTTCAGGGCAATGTCCAATTGACACCGAAGATGTCGGTCCAGGCGCAGTCCGGATGGGATTTCACGGCTATGAAGATGACAACCACGCAGTTCTCCTTCAGATATGATCTGCACTGCTTCAACATTTCCGTGTCATGGGTTCCGTCGGGTATGTACCAGTCATATTCGTTCCTCATCTCCGCGAATGCCGCGGCTTTGGCGGATCTGCTGAGATTCAAGAAAAGTACCAGCTATTGGGATAAATAGTTTGGATATTCTTAATAAATATCTTATATTTGCATGCTGACGTTTTCAGCAAAAGCCTAAAGGCTGATAATCCACGATATTATTTTCTGAAATCAAGTCCGGTATGACGACTCCGGAATCATTTTAAGTCTATGCCTTATAATTTATTTGAACTCACTCAGATGAGCAGAGAGCAACTTGAAAAAGTCGCTCAGGATCATCAGATCAAGAACATCAAGAAATTCACAGATGAGAATCTGTCATTCGCGATACTGGACGCGCAGGCTGCCGCGGCTTCTCTCCAACCGATAGAAAAACCGAAGGCCAAGCGTGGAAGACCGCGCAAGAATCCACTTCCGGAACAGACCCGGACTCGGGCCACAAAGCCTGTCGCTTCCAAGAATGACAATAAGAAAGCCAAGGAGGAACAGGACGCTAAAACGGAGCGGCAGAATATGAATGCAGAGCCTAAGGTTGAGCAGACTACGACTCCGGTTCCTGGTCAGGACGCTAAACCAGCGCCGAAGAAAAGAGGACGCAAGCCAAAGTCGGCATCCGTTCAGCCGCAGGCCGAAGCAGCCGTTCCTGACATTGACAAGAAGCCGGAGAGTGTGACAGAAAAGTCCGTTTCTGTGGAGGAGACCGCGCAGATGATTCCTGACGCTACTGCGCCGTCCCAGTCTGAGAAGCCTGTCAACGGCAAGGAGTTCATTCATGCGCTTTTTGATGATCTTAAGGATGATCCGGCAGCTCATGCCGACATCAGCCGCCGGAAGCAGAAAAATAAATTTCAAGGACAAAATGGCCAGAATCCTAACCAGTCGAAGCCCCAGAATTTCCAGAACCTAAAGCCAAAGGCTCCGGAGGTTGAATTTGACGGCACGGTGGAGGCTACCGGAGTGCTTGAGATCATGCCGGACGGGTACGGCTTCCTTCGTTCCTCTGACTACAATTACCTGAATTCACCTGATGACATCTATGTCAGCCAGAGCCAGATAAAGAACAACGCCTTGAAATCAGGCGACACTGTCACCGGTGAGATCCGTCCTCCAAAGGAAGGGGACAAATACTTCCCTCTCGTAAAGATCAACTACATCAACGGCCGTACTCCGGACTACATCCGCGACAGGGTTCCGTTTGATTTCCTTACCCCTCTTTTCCCTGAGGAGAAGTTCAACCTTCTTGGACACGGTCACCAGAGCGACCCATCCTGTCGAATCGTGGACATGTTCACCCCGATAGGGAAAGGTCAGCGTGGTCTGATCGTGTCACAGCCGAAGACAGGTAAGACAATGCTTTTGAAGTCCATAGCCAATGCCATCGCGGACAATCATCCTGAGGTCTACGAGATCGTGCTTCTGATTGACGAGCGTCCTGAGGAGGTCACCGACATGAGCCGCAGCGTGAAGGCCGAGGTTGTGGCCTCGACTTTCGACGAGCCGGCAGATAGGCACGTGAAGGTCGCGAATATGGTTTTGGAGAAAGCACGCAGACTCGTGGAGTGCGGTCATGACGTCGTGATTCTGCTTGACTCGATCACCCGTCTTGCCCGTGCGTACAACACTGTGCAGCCGGCTTCCGGTAAGGTTTTGACCGGAGGTGTGGACGCAAACGCCCTGCAGAAGCCGAAGCGTTTCTTCGGTGCGGCGCGTAACATCGAGGGTGGCGGTTCGCTGACAATCCTTGCCACAGCCTTGACCGAGACTGGCTCCAAGATGGATGACGTGATCTTCGAGGAGTTCAAAGGCACCGGCAACATGGAGCTTCAACTTGACAGGACCTTGGCCAACAGGCGTATCTTCCCTGCCGTGAACGTGGTTCTTTCCAGCACCCGCCGTGACGATCTTCTCTACAGCCGTGAGGCGGCCAACAGGATCTGGATCCTGCGCAAGCTTCTCGCTGACATGAATCCTACCGAAGCGATGAATTTCATGCTTCAGCTGATGGACGAGTACAAGACCAATGACATGCTCCTTGAGAACATGAACAAGGTCACCCCTCGTGACGCCAAGTTCTACGACTCGTTCTAATAGATTAAGGAATATATGAATAAAGGTGATTGAATCTCTTCAGTCGCCTTTATTTATTTTCTAATTTTGAATCAACTGAAAGGCAGTTACCTCCAGCGATCCTCCCACAAATGCTGCTCGCTATGAAGGTCCACTGGACCTTCATTAATCGCTCACGACCTCCCTCTTCGGGAGCCAAAGTCGCTTGCGGCAACTGCCTTTCAGTTGATTATGGTATAACAATCCGAGATGTTTTTATAGCCGAATATTTGGTGTGGCAGACTATGGCCGCCCGTGGCCATATGAACGGGTGAACCGCCGTAGGCGGGACGGGATGGAGCGCGTAGCGCGGAAGTCTGCAGCACCAAATATTCGGCTATGGAATCAAATCCAGAGATCAATACTGATCCCAGGACTTGATTTGGATGTCGTTTATGCTGGTGGAGCAGAAGGCGCGGATGAAGGCGGTGGCGAGACGGGCGTTGGTGAAGAGGGTGACGTTGAAGTCTATGGCCGCTCTTCTGATCTGGTAGCCGTTCGACAACTCCAGCTCGGAGAAGTTTTTCGGAATGTTGATCACCATGTCAATCTCTTTGTTCTGAATCATTTCCAGCGCCGGTTTAAACCTTCCCTTGAAGTTAGGGTTGTCGCATTCGCTTGGCCAGAGAACCTTCGTAGCAGGTACGCTGTTCTCGACAAGATACTTGTATGTGCCACCTGTAGCGTAAAGTTCATAACCTTTCTCCACGAGAAGTCGGCAGGCCATCAGCATGTCGGCTTTCTGAAGCGGATCTCCGGTTGACAGCAGAACCCTCTTCTCCGGTATCCTCTGCCCTACCGAAAGCACGGACTTGAGCAGAGCCTCGTTAAGGTCATCGCCCAGACAACCGACCTCACCGGTAGAAGACATATCCACACCAAGCATCGGATCCGCCTCCTCAAGTCTCGCGAAGGAGAACTGTGAGGACTTGACACCTACATAGTCAAGGTCAAACGCACTCTTTTGAGGAGCCGCAGGATGGAGACCGAGCATTACCTTGGTGGCCAATTCAATGAAATCAATCTTAAGCACCTTGGAGACGAACGGGAAGCTTCTGGAGGCACGAAGGTTACACTCGATGACCTTGATGGCGTTCTCTCTGGCGAGGAACTGGATGTTGAACGGACCGGAGATGCTGAGCGCGCCGGCAATCGCGCGGGCGATCTTCTTGATCCTGCGGACGGTCTCCACGTAAAGCTTCTGCGGAGGGAACTGGATCGTGGCGTCCCCGGAATGGACACCGGCATATTCAATGTGCTCAGAGATGGCGTAGGCAAGGATCTCTCCATTGTCGGCCACCGCGTCGAACTCTATCTCCTTGCTGCGGGTGTAGAATTTGCTGATTACGACAGGATGCTCCTGGGAGACTTCCGCCGCCAGGCTGAGGAAGTGACGGAGCTTCTCCTCGTCGTGGCAGACATTCATAGCGGCTCCGGAAAGCACGTACGACGGTCTCACCAACACAGGGAAGCCAACCTTCCTGATGAAATTGTCCACCTCGTCGATGGTCGTGAGCTCGCTCCATTCCGGCTGGTCAACCCCGAGGTTGTCCACGATGCTGGAGAATTTGTGACGGTCCTCGGCCTTGTCGATGTCCTCGGCGGAGGTGCCGAGAATCGGAACGTTGTGCTTGTGAAGCTTGAGGGCGAGATTGTTAGGGATCTGGCCGCCCACGGAGACAACGACTCCGTGCGGGGTCTCAAGGTCGATGATGTCCATCACCCTCTCGAAGGTGAGCTCGTCGAAATAGAGCCTGTCGCACATGTCGTAGTCGGTGGAGACCGTCTCCGGGTTGTAGTTGATCAGCACTCCCCTGTAGCCCTGCTTCTGGATGGTCTGGAGACAGGTCACGGAACACCAGTCGAATTCCACGGACGAACCGATCCTGTAGGCTCCCGAGCCGAGGACAATCACCGACTTGCCGTCACGCTCATATTCAATGTCACTCTTCGTGCCGTTGTAGGTCAGGTAGAGGTAGTTCGTCTGTGCCGGGAATTCGGCGGCGAGGGTGTCTATCTGCTTCACGACAGGGACGATGCCGTGTGATTTTCGATGTTCACGGACAACATCCATGTTGGCTGTCGAGGTTCCTTTGTCCTTCCAGATGGCTCTCTGGATCTGGAAATCGGAGAAGCCCTCCTGCTTGGCAAGACGCAGGAGCTCCACCGGCATGTCCTCAAGAGTGTCGTAGGTGTTCATGTCCTCGTAGGTCTTGACGATGTTCTCCAGCTTATTGAGGAACCATTTGTCGATCTTGGTCAGGTCGTGGATCTGATCTACCGTGTAGCCGGTGCGCATGGCCTTGGAGATCACGAAGATGCGTTTGTCTGTCGGCTCCCGGAGAGCCTCCTCCAAGTCGGCGACCTGGAACTCCTTGTTGCCCACGAAGCCGTGCGCCCCCTGGCCGATCATCCTGAGGCCCTTCTGGATGGCCTCCTCGAAACTGCGCCCGATGGCCATCACCTCGCCCACGGACTTCATCGAAGAGCCGATCTTGCGGGAGACACCGTGGAACTTGCTGAGATCCCAGCGAGGAATCTTGCAGACAATGTAGTCAAGCGCCGGCTCGAAGAAGGCCGGAGTGGTCTTGGTCACGGAGTTCTTGAGGTCGAACAGGCCGTAGCCGAGACCGAGTTTGGCGGCCACGAAGGCGAGCGGATAGCCGGTGGCCTTGGAGGCAAGCGCAGAGGAGCGGCTCAGACGTGCGTTCACCTCGATCACGCGGTAGTCCATAGCGTACGGGTCGAAGGCGAACTGCACGTTGCACTCGCCCACTATCCCGATGTGGCGGACAATCCTGATGGAAAGCTCGCGCAGGAAGTAGTAGTCATTGTTGGACAGGGTCTGGGACGGAGCCACGACGATGCTCTCTCCGGTGTGGATTCCGAGCGGGTCGAAGTTCTCCATGTTGCAGACCGTTATACAGTTGTCATAGCGGTCGCGGACAACTTCATATTCAATCTCCTTCCAGCCTTTAAGCGACTTTTCCACAAGCACTTGCGGCGAGAATGAGAATGCCTTTTCGCAGAGTTCGTCAAGCTGCTCCTCGTTGTCACAGAAACCGGAACCGAGTCCGCCGAGGGCGTAAGCCGCGCGCACGATGAGCGGGAATCCGAGTTCATGGGCGGCTTTGCGGGCCTCCTCGATGTTGGACGCCGGGTGCGACTTGATGGTCTTCACGCCGATCTCGTCCAGTTTCTTGATGAAGAGGTCACGGTCCTCTGTGTCCATGATCGCCTGGACCGGAGTTCCGAGAACCTGGACATTGTACTTGTCAAGTATTCCGTTCTCGTACAGCTCCACGCCGCAGTTCAGTGCTGTCTGGCCACCGAACGAGAGGAGAATGCCTTGAGGTTGCTCCTTGGCGATGACCTTCTCGACAAAGAACGGGGTTACCGGCAGGAAGTAGATCTTGTCGGCCACGCCTTCCGAAGTCTGCACGGTGGCGATGTTCGGGTTGATGAGGACGGTCTCGATGCCTTCCTCACGTAGGGCCTTCAAAGCCTGTGAGCCGGAATAGTCGAACTCTCCGGCCTGACCGATCTTGAGCGCGCCTGATCCGAGGATCAAAACCTTCTTTATATTCGTGTTTTTCATAAATTCTTCTTTATCCGAAAGTTACAATTTGCTGATAAACTCGTCAAACAGGAAGTTCGTGTCGGTCGGGCCGCTGGAGGCTTCCGGATGGAACTGAACCGAGCAGAAAGGCTTGGTCTTGTGACGGATACCTTCGTTCGTGCCATCGTTCATATTCACAAACCAAGGCTCCCAATCAGCTCCGAGGGTCTTGTCGTCAACCGCAAATCCGTGATTTTGCGAGGTGATGAAGCAGCGGTTGGTGCCTGCCATCCGGACAGGTTGGTTGTGGCTGCGGTGACCATACTTTAATTTATATGTGTTGGCACCCCCGGCTCTGGCGAGCAGCTGGTTGCCCATGCATATTCCGAAAATAGGCTTGTCGCCTTCCATCGCCTTGCGAAGGTTCGCGACAGTAATGTTGCAGAACTGCGGGTTGCCAGGGCCGTTCGAGATGAAGAGGCCGTCGTAGTCCAGAGTGTTGAAATCGTAGTCCCAAGGCACCCTGATGACCTTCACTCCCCTTTCCATGAAGCATCTGAGGATGTTGTGCTTCACGCCACAGTCAACCATCACGACTGTCTTGGAGCCGCTGCCATATTCAATCACATCCTTGCAGCTGACGATGGCGATCTGGTTGGCGAGGTTCGGGTCGTCGATCGGGAAATCCTTCTCCACGCCGTCCGGAACGATCATTCCGAGCATCGAGCCCTTCTCGCGCAGAAGTTGCGTGACGGCGCGGGTGTCGATCCCGAATATTCCCGGAATCCTCTGCTCTTTCAGCCACTCGTCGAGGCTCTTGACCGCATCCCAGTGGCTGTAGTCGAAGGAATAGTCGCTTATGACGACTCCCCTCACCCAGATCTGTTCCGATTCGAAATTCTTTGAGATTCCCAGTTCATCCGCTCCTTCCTGTGGTACGCCGTAATTACCTATCAAAGGATAGGTTACGCAGAGAATCTGCCCGGAGTACGAAGGGTCTGTCAAACTTTCCGGATAGCCGACCATCGCCGTCGAGAAGACAACCTCGCCGTCGCACGGCCCGTCATAGCCAAAGGAGAATCCGCGGAACTCGATCCCGTTCTCCAACTTTAATGTCGCTCCTTTTCTTGGTTTCATTTCCTTGCCAATAAATCTGACTTATAGTAAACTTAAACTCTTTGCTTCCATTTGGTTCCATCTTTCCAGCCGGCTCCGGGAGGGCTTTCTGGCATTAGCCGTCCCCGTGCCGCCGGTATTCCGGGCGCACCCACGCTCTCCCCTCTCACGGTCAGGAAGAAAAAACGACCATCTCAAACAGTGATGAAATGGTCGGTGAAAGTCTGAATAATCAAAAGAACATCCCCTCTGTGCATCCTGGGACGCACTGCCGCTTAAAGGTATTGAAGTCACACCAAGCATCTGGAAGTTCGTTTGTCCTGCAAATTTAAGCAAAAAAATGGGAATAAGCGGCAAAATATTCAATGAATATAAATTCGCGACCCTTATCCTTGAATATGTTGGCGAATGTTGATAAATTTGCAGGTCGCCTTGGTTGCCTCGAAGTGAGATTGCCTTGGTTGCCTTGGTTGCCTTGGTTGCCTCGGTTGCCTCGAAGAGATGCCTTCGGGCGGCGGATTCGAGGGAGATTTCCTTGGTTGCCGAGGTTGCCTCGAAAGATGCCTTCGGGTGGCAGATTCGAGGGAGATTTCCTTGGTTGCTGGGGTTGCCTCGAAAGATGCCTTCGGGCAGCGGATTCGAGGGAGATTATTTTGGTTGCCAAGGTTGCCTCGAAGAGATGCCTTCGGGCGGCGGATTCGAGGGAGATTACCTTGGTTGCTGGGGTTGCCTCGAAAGATGCCTTCGGGCGGCGGATTCGAGGGAGATTACCTTGGTTGCTGGGGTTGCCTCGAAAGATGCCTTCGTGTGGCAGATTCGAGGGAGATTTCCTTGGTTGCTGGGGTTGCCTCGAAAGATGCCTTCGGGCAGCGGATTCGAGGGAGATTATTTTGGTTGCCGAGGTTGCCTCGAAGAGATGCCTTTGGGCGGCGGATTCGAGGGAGATTATTTTGGCCGCCGGGTCGCCTCGAAGTGACCGGCAATATAATTGACAGGAACAATGTTGAACATCGAAGATACCATCTGCGCCCCGGCCACCGTCCCCGGAACCGGCGCCATAGCCATCATCCGCATGAGCGGAAAAGACTCCTTCCGGATTGCCGACAAGGTAGTATCCTGCAAAGGCTCTACCATCTCTGAAACAGAAGGTTATAAGCTACGATATGGAGTAGCGCTCGAAGCGGACGGCACAGATCTGGACACTGTCCTTGTCAGCGTCTTCAGGTCTCCGCACTCCTACACCGGCGAAGACTCCGTAGAGATCTCCTGCCACTCCTCCAAGTACGTTGTCGAAAGGCTTCTTCAGCGCCTGGTGGACTCCGGAGCCCGCCCCGCCGGTCCAGGCGAGTTCACCCAAAGGGCCTTTGTGAACGGCAAGATGGATCTGGCACAGGCCGAGGCCGTCGCCGACGTGATCTCATCCCAGAACGCCGCCGCCCACAGGGTCGCCTACAGCCAGCTTAAGGGCGGCTTCTCAAAAGAACTGAAAAGCCTCCGCGACGAACTTCTGAAAATGACCTCCCTATTGGAGCTGGAGCTGGATTTCAGCGAGGAAGATGTCGAGTTCGCCAGCCGCCGGGAACTGTCAGCCCTGCTGGACGGCGCGCTCAGGCATATTCATTCGCTGACAGACTCCTTCCGCTACGGCAACGCCCTTCGCAACGGTGTTCCGGTCGCCATAGTGGGAGCCGTCAACGCCGGCAAAAGCACCCTTCTGAACGCCCTGGTAGGTGATGACCGCGCCATAGTCTCCGACATCGCCGGCACCACCCGTGACACCATCGAGGAGACAATGACCATCGATGGCACATTGTTCCGTTTTATCGACACCGCCGGTCTCCGCGAAACCTCAGATGAGGTCGAAAAGATCGGCATTTCCCGCTCGTATAAGAAGATGAACGAGGCCTCGATCGTCCTTGCCCTGCTTGATGTCACCGCCTCCGAAGAAGAAAACGAGTATTCGATTTCTGACATAGTCTCAAATCTGGATGTAAAGTCACAAAAGTTGATCATTCTGCTGAATAAAGTGGATGTTTTGGGTAATAACATTAATGTTAGCCTAATCAACAATTCTGTTTCTAATCCTAATGAAAAAGTAGTTAAGTTATATATTTCCGCCAAGACTGGTTTCGGTCTTGACACACTGCGCACCCTCCTCTCAGACTCCCAAAAGACCGCCACTTTGGATTCTGACCAGACAATCGTCACCAACCTAAGGCACTACCAAGCCCTGATGAAAGCGTCCGAATCCCTCGAAAACGTCAAACGTTCCCTCGCCGCCGGCCAGACTCCCGACCTCCTCTCCGAAGACCTCCGCCAAGCCCTCCACCACCTCTCCTCCATCCTCGGCGAAGTCACCACGGACGAGGTGCTGGGGAATATTTTCGAGCATTTTTGCGTCGGAAAATAAGTACACCGAAACACCTTCTGCACACTCTGCACAAAAGGGCGTAACTCTCACATAATCAACTGAAATATGCTGAAAGCTTTTTCCGATTAGTTTGGTCTAATTCGGGATATTTTTGCTATATTTGAACCACATTTGAACCACGCGTGGTTCAAGGTAGTGGAGGGGTTACGTCAAAGTGCAGAACCTTACATGGATTTACATAGGTTTACAAACCTGCACCTAATTGGAGAGGTAAAACCGCATAACCGAGGTTCAAGACCTCATAACAGCCGAAAAGTTGTAAAACTTATGCACCCAGTCACGAGAAACTGCCCCTGCTGCGGCAGCGCGTTCACGACGGACAATCTGAAGCGGAAGTACTGCTCGGATACCTGCCGGAACACGCACCAGATGCGAAAGAAGCGAGCCCGTAGTAAGGCCCGCAAGGCTCGCATCGAAACCTCCGCTGCTCGTGAGGCGCTCGAAGGCAAGACACATCTCTCCATTTCCGAAGCCGCAAAGTTTCTCGGAGTAAGCCGGCCCACACTGTATGCCAGGATCGAGCAAGGGGAACTCACTCCCCTACGGGTTTCCTCCAGAACCGTCCGTATTCCTATCGAACAACTCCAGGTAGATTCCCAGTTGAAGCCCCAGCCCGCCAAAGGCGACTGGTCCGTGCTCATTTCCAAGGCGGAGGTCCTGCAGAAGTACAACATCTCCGAATCCTGGCTGATGCGCCGCATGAAAGAAGAAGGCTTCTGTCCGCGCATCATCAAAGGCAAAGCTTTCTACCCCAAGAAAGAAGTAGACCGCCTGTTCAAGCCCACGCCCGTATATAATAAAGAAGACTGGTACAACGCGGAAGATCTGATGCAAAGCGAAGGAAAAACGCGCAAATACATCGCCTCCTACGTCCGTGAAAAGAAGATTCCCGTCAAGCGCGACGGCCGCCTGCTCCTGATTTCCAAGAAGGACTGGGACCGCAGCCGCCTCTTCCAGGGCGACATAGAAAAGAACTACCTCACCGTGGACCAGGCCAAGAAACACTATCACCTGGGCCAGCAAACCTTCTACGACAAAGTAAAGGCCGCCAGCATCGAAGGCACCCGCACCGGTATCTACGTCTATTACAAGAAAACCGACCTCGACCGCCTCTTCAAAGACAAAACCCCGAAAATCCCCGCTGAGATACGCAAGAACTATATGCGCAGCGGCGACTCACTCAAATACTATCACCTCGGCCAGAAACGCTTCAGCGAAGAAACGCAGGCCGCAGACGTAACCAAAGTTCGGACGGAAGGCAACTACGTCTGGTACAAGAAAGACGAATTGGACAAACTCTTCAAAAAGATAAGCGACAATGGGAGTAACTAAAGTAACACTTCGAAAGCGGCTGCTGCCAAGCGGCAAGATTACCCTCTATCTGGACTTCTACCCGCCCCTGAGAGACCCGCACTCACGCAAGTACGTCCGGCACGAATACCTGGGCATATACCTCGTAAACAAGCCCCGTTTCCAGAGCGACAAGGACGCCAACAAAGAAAAGATAGCCCAGGCCGAAGCCATCCGGTCCGAGCGCGAACTGGCCATCATCCGCGGCCAGTACGACTTCCTGGACAAGACCAAGCTGAAGATGGACTTCCTCGCCTACTTCAAAACCAAGCTGGACACGAAAGACCAGAAATGGATTCGCGTCTACGACCACTTCAGCAACTACTGCGGCGGCGTATGCAAGATGGGCGACATCACCGTCCCCTTCTGCGAAGGCTTCCATGAATACCTGCTGAACGCCAAGCAGCTCAAGCACCCCGACAAACAGCTCGCCCAGAACTCCGCAGCCGGATACTGGTCCACCTTCCGCGGCTTCCTCAAAATCGCTTATCAAGAGAAACTGCTGCAGGAGAACGTCAACGACTACCTGGAGACCATCGATGCCGTAGATGGCCGCCGGGAGTTCCTTACGCTGGAAGAGGTGCGCCAGCTGGCCGCCACGCCCTGCGACACGCCCGATCTCAAGAACGCCTCTCTGTTCAGCTGCCTCACCGGTCTACGTATCAGCGACATCCTCGCACTCAATTGGAGCAACATTGTAAAAGCCACCAATGGCGGCTGGTGCCTGCGAATCAAGACCGAAAAGACCGACACCGAGGCCACGCTTCCCCTCTCCCAGGAAGCCTACGAACTCTGCGGCAAGCCCGGCACCGGACTCGTCTTCAAGAACCTCAAGCGCCACTACACCCAAAAGCCGCTCCAGGACTGGCTCAAAGATGCCGGCATCACCAAGCACATCACCTTCCACTGCTTCCGTCACACCTTCGCCACCCTTCAGGTCAACGAAGGCACCGACATATACACCGTCTCGCATCTGCTTACCCACGCCAACGTCGGAACAACCCAGATTTACGCTGACATCGTGGACAAGAGCAAGAGAGATGCAGTGGAGAGAATCAAGATAAAGAGCGATAAATAGTTAAATACAAAGGATATATGGAAGATAAGATTGACAAGATTAAGCGGCTGACGCTCGATGACATTATTGACAATGACCCCATTGCCGAAGGAATTTATGATAGATTCATTACAATTAATGGAGTCAGCAATAATTTCGGGCGCAATGACGAAATTGAAGACACACTAAAAATGGGCCTTCTTTTGATTGCTCTTGCAGCTGACGATAAACATCCAGAGCGAGACTTTCAGAAGAATTATATTGACCTCGTAGGGCATTCTCTCGGCCAGTATCATTCTTCCCAAGATGAGATTGACGTTTTCATGACTGCAGCTGTAATGCTGCACATGTGCGTTTCTTTACCCAAGAACCTGGAGCGTTTCGTTAGCGCTGTCGACATCTACCTTAATAATGGCTTCTCGAATATGGGTGGTTATTTACAGACGTTTAAGAGGCTTGAACAAGAACTAGGTGAATCCGGCCATTACTACACCATCGACAACCTCCTTTCTATGGAAGCCACCGAAGTGGACATCACGACCGTTGACTGGAAAGAAGTAACGAAGAACTATGATACGGCCGCTATAGAAGATGAAATAAACAAAGCCGGATCGCTGGAGAAGCAGATGGAAATCTTTGAAGCCATTGAGGCCCGCTATAATATGGACCACGCTGCCGCAGGTATCAGTGATTGGGAACTCCGAGACATGAAGAAGTATTTCACCAACCTCAAGAAACTCCTTTCAATCAAACTCAAGAAGGACGATAAGGCAAAGAAAACGGCATCGGCAGAAGCGGATGATAAACTGAAGGCTGAAAACGAGGCACTCAAGAGCGAAAATAAAGTTCTGCAGGCTCACGTTGCCAAGATTGATGCCCAACTCACCCAACTGGACACCGCGGTCAAGGAGGAGAAAGAAAAGAGTAAAGCGATGAAGACAGAGATGGAGAAAACCGTCCAGGAGTATCAGGATCTGGTTAACAGCATAGATGCCCAGAAAGAGGAAGATGGTGAAAGGACAAGGCGGGTAACTTCCGAGGCGCTCGTCAAGTTAATTAGGAAGGTCACACCTGGCGTAAAGCAATCCACTTTTATTGATGAGGCCAAACTCATTTCCTACTTCACGAACTACTCCGTCAATAGGATTCGTACTGACATCAGTTCCTCTCAGACCTTCAGTAAGAAGCAGGCCGCCGAGATTGATGCGGTCAACGAATTGTTCGCCAACCTCAACATCGACATAAAGCTAAAATACCGGTAATTAAAAGGTTGCAACCGGTTGCAAGGGGGTTCACGCAACCGGTTCACGGTAACGGGAGCCCTATAATAAATCATCTTTGTAGCGCAAGTTGCAGAGGTGATTTTTTAACCCATTGCTGCTCCACCTTTGGCAACTTGATTCCCTACGAGGACCACTGAGTAGCAAGGACAGAGCCTGCGAAGGGAAATTTTTATGGTAGGTAACCCTACAACGCTCGAGACGATGCCCTCCAAACTGGACATCCTCGAAGACAAGATCAACCGTCTGGTTGCCCTTGTCGAAAAACTCACTGTTGCAGAGCCCGTCCAGGACCAGTGGATGGACGTAGACGGACTTTGCTCCTATCACCCAGACCGTCCCGCCAAGAAGACGGTTTACGATTGGGTCACGCTCCGGCGTGTCCCGTATCACAAGGACGGCAAGCGCCTGCGCTCCATTCCAGACAAGAAGGTTGCCGATGCCTACAAGGCCAATAACTTCGACTACGTAACCTTCGGAGGCATCTTCACCGTCAGGGACGATGCTCAGCTCATCTTCCCCACCGATCTACTATGCCTGGACTTCGACCACGTGCCGAACGTTCAGATGTACCGCAATCAGTTCCTTGCAGACCCTGAATTCGAGACCGAGCTGATGTTCACCAGCCCCTCTGGACAAGGCATCAAATGGATTGTCCCCATCCGGACCTGCTGCCACACCTACCAGCAAGTCTTTGCCGCCGTCACTAACTATGTGAAGGCGACCTACGGCTTGTTTCCCGACCAGAAATGCAAGGACATCTCCATAGCTTGTTTCATGCCCCACGACCCGCAGGCGTACATCAACCCTAAATACGTGCCCTTCAATGCCCAGCGATAATTTCTACGACAAGTGGCTTGAGCAAGAACCCAAGCCAGCACCACGTCCGCGAAAGGCGCAGCAGCCCGGCATCACCCCCTCGGATGATGTCGAGGAGGTCACGCAGCGGATTGAAGCCGCCGGCATCGACATCACAGCCGATTACGGTGTCTGGGTCAAACTGGGCTTTGCCCTCTCGGAAGAATACGGAGAGAATGGCCGGGACTACTTCCACCGTCTCAGCCGCTTCTACCCAGGCTACGACGAGGCCGAATGTGACCGCCAGTACGACAAGTGCCTGCGGTCTCACGGCACCGGCGTCACCATCCGTTCCTTCTACCAGTTGGCAAAGGACCACGGAATCAGCGTCTCCATTCCATCATTACCATCACAACCATCAATACCATCACAGCCCGAATCCGTAGAGGATATGCCGGACTTCTCGCAAGGCAAGGCTGATGGAACTGATGGAAACGATGGAAGTGATGGTAACGACAGGCTCTTGATGCCCACCTTCTACTCTGCCGTCAAAGGCACGCTTCCCCACTTCCTTGAGCGGATTTCGGATGTCAGCGACTCGGATGCCGATGCCGATATGCTTATCCTCGGCTCACTGGCGGTGATTTCCGCCTGCCTGCCGAACATATCCGGCATCTACGCCAAGCGGCACATCTTCCCCAACATGTACCTTTTCGTCACGGCTCGTGCCGGCACCGGAAAGGGACGACTCTACCTGTGCAAGTCCCTTGTGGAGCCCATCCACGACGAATTACGCGCCCAGGCAGAAATCGAAGAGGAGAAGTACCGCCAGGACAAGGAGGCCTACAAACGGCAGAAGAGAGGCGACGGCATACCGGAGCCGACTCCCCCGCCTATCCGGCTTCTCTTCCTGCCCGCCAACAGCAGTTCGACGGCCATATACCAGGCCCTCAACGAGAACGGCGAGCAGGGACTGATGTTCGAAACGGAAGGAGATACCCTCTCCTCCACCTTCGGTCAGGACTTCGGCGACTTCTCTGACGGCCTGCGCAAAGCGTTTCACCACGAGTCCATCTCGTACCTGAGACGCACCCAGCGCGAGTACGTCAACATCAAGAAGCCACGCCTGTCCACCGTCCTTTCCGGCACTCCCCAGCAGGTCGTGAACCTGATGTCAAGCGTCGAGAACGGCCTTTTCAGCCGCTTCCTGTTCTATTACCTGGACAAGAAGACGGAATGGATCGACGTGCTCGACGAAGGCGACGGAGAGCCTCTGGACGACTTCTTTGAGAACTTAGGCAAGGAGTATCTGGCATTCTTCCACACGCTGCAGGAATTGCCCGAAATCAAGTTCCAGATGACGCCCGAGCAGGGAGTTGCCTTCAACAAGCACTTCGCCCTACTCCAGGCAGACTACGTGGGCTTGTTCGGCGATGACACCGTGGCCTCTGTACGACGCCTCGCCACCAGCACATACCGCATAGCGATGATTCTCTCTGCGCTGCGGATATGGGAGGATGGCGACACCGACAGTCCGCGCATCTGCAGTGACGAGGATTACCAGACCGCGATGGCCATCAGCGAAGTGCTCCAGCAGCACATGCTGCGTGTCATCAAGGAACTTCCCTCCTCAACCTCGAAGGTCGCCACCGGTCAGGCCAAGGAGCCTCTGCTGTTGAAGGCATTCTGGGATGCACTCCCGGATGAATTCGAGGTGAAGGACTTCAAGGCCACAGCCCAGGAGGTGGGACTGTCCATACCAACCGCCGAACGATACATCCGGCAATGGGTGGACACCCGCCTTGACAAAGTCTCGCGAGGACGATACCGAAAGCGGTAACTACTTCGCAGCCCCGGTGATGAGCCGGGGCTGTTTTATTATAGTAGATATTTTTGAATCTCCTCACCGTGAAGAATTGTATTCAATTTCCCTTTGCGAACGATTACAAATTCGTTCTCATACGGATTATTCTCTCCTACACGCCTCTTTCGAAATGTTTGGTATGCAATACCAAGAAGATTCTTGACCCGAGAATCTTCGAACATAGCTGCTGCCGAGCCAAAATAGAAGTGCTCGTGCGTATCCTTCACTTCGACGTGAATGATTGTCCTGTCTTGTTTTAACATGTGATTTGCTTGGCACAAATATAAGACAATGGGAACAAATATCAAAATATAGTAGCCTTTTTCTTTGTAATTAGGAACAATAAACCTATATTTGTAGCCGTATGATAAATGGATTATTATGTCGATTGTTTTACAGAACATAGTATATCATAAACATGGTTGGCTCTACCCATTCGTATGGAGAATGGCCTTATTCTAACAGACCGTGGTAATCCCCATCTTCATAGCATGTTATGTGACAATGCTGAATTGCTGATTGCGTCACTAAGATGATTATTCCCAGCAATTTTACTATCTTTGTAAGATGGAAAAAACAGCAGGCTATGACATATTTTGAAAGAATCAAGGAATTGACTAAGTCATTTCCCGTTGAAATCGCAGATTTCTCCGCTCCGCGCGATCCGGCGAGTATGCCAACTCAAGCAGAATCGAATTTTATCACGAATAAAGAGCAGGGCGATTGGGCTGAAAATCTATTGACCAGAGCGGTTAACGATAACTCGAAGAACTATATTGCAATCAAGTACGGCAAATCTGATGATTTGGTTGCTGGAGATCCAGGTTTCAGCACATTCTTCAATGAGTTCCAGACAGAACTTGATACAATTGGCAAGAGGCCGGACATCCTTATCTTCAAAAAAGAAGATTATCGAGAGGATTTAGGTATGGATATAAGCCACATTGATCACAACCTGCTTACCGATTATGTGAAAAAAGCCATAGCTGGCATTGAGGTTCGTTCAAGTGCATTTCTGCTCGACAAGTATGAACTTGCAATGCAAGAGAAAATTCAAAGGTGTGTGGAAGAATCAATGACCATCCGTGATAGGATACTTGACAATTATACAGATTTATTGTCAGTTCCTGGTCGAGATAGTTATTTGACAATGCTGCAGTGTGTAACCGCTGAATCCTTGCAAGTGTTGAATTTCAGGTGTCCGTCCTGGAAGTCCTCACCGGAGTTGATACAGTTATGTGAGGAGTTCAAGAACTTGAAGGCTGCTATGAAGGATATTCAAAAGCGCACATGGCTGTCGATTACACCCAAAATTGAAGACCTTAAGGTAGTTTATAAGTGGATAGAGAATTATAATGTTCCGCACTACTATTTTCAGGTTTTCTTCGATAAGATATATGCGATTTCATTTGAGAATATCTTAAAAACGGTGAGTGACTCTCAGAACGAAGGCTCTGTTTTTTCTGTTGAATCTGACACCAAGAATCAGAATAAAACTACCATCAAAATTCGCTCCACATATGGGACTCAAATTGCCGCCAGAGTGGACGAACCCTCACACGAGAGTGTCAGAAAGGAAATGGATAGAGGACGCCTTTTGTTTTACATAAAATTCCATGGGGGAACTGCTTATCTTGATGTTGACAATTTTAAACAAATCCTAAACATAGAAGGAGAGTTTTAATGAGTAATAGGAAGACCCCGGAATATATTTATTCTAATCAGGTTACAAAAGAACATAGAAAACAATTCGCTCAGTTTTTCACCCCGCGCCGTATCGCTAACATTATGGCTGATTGGCTGGTTGGGTGTGAAAAATTGGATTCTGTACTTGAGCCAGCGTTTGGATTGGGTATCTTTACCCGTGCTTTGATAGAGAAACAGTATTCCGCAAAGATTATCGGGTACGAGATAGATGATGTTATTCTGAATGAGGCGAGATCTATATTTGCTGGAAACGATAAAATTGAATTTAGGAATCAAGACTATATTCACTCAAGCTGGAATGACAAATACGACGGTATTATATGTAATCCGCCATATTTCAAATTCCAGGATTATGACAACCTTGGGGCAACGGCGGAAGTGAAGAAGTATCTGCATCTTGACTTTAGCGCTTTCACAAATTTATATGCATATTTCCTTATAAAGTCTGTCTTCCAACTCAATAAAGGTGGGAGATGCGCATATATTATTCCCTCGGAATTTATGAATTCCGATTACGGTGTTCAGATTAAGGAATTTCTTCTGAAATCGAAACGCCTCCGCCATGTGATTGTATTCAACTTTGAAGAACAACTATTTGATGATGCCATTACTACATCAGCTATTATCTTATGTGCAAACGATGGCCATTCAAAATCTGTTTCCTTCACAAACGTTAGCAATGCTTCGGAACTCGATAGAATTGAGGAACTGATTTCAAGCTATCCGACGATTCCGTCATACTGCAAAACATATGAGACTAATAGTATGGAGGGTGGTGTGAAATGGAAGTCATATTATCAGTCATTGAACCAAAGTAGTTTTAATCACTTGGTCCCTTTTTCAACGTTTGCTAAGGTCTCCAGGGGCATTGCTACTGGAGCAAATGATTTCTTCAAATTCAATCTTTCAAAAGCCAGAAAATATGGCATCCCGGAGAAGAATTTGAAGCCATGTATTTGTCATTGCGTTGATGTGGCCGATAGTTTTTTTAGTCAGGCCGACTTTGAGGCTCTGCGCGATAAAGACAAGTATGTTTTCATTTTTGACGGAGAAGGTTCAAAGAGTCAGGCTGCATTGAACTATATTAAAAAGGGAGAGCAAGATAAGTGTAATGAAAAGTTTCTGACGAAAAATCGAAATCCGTGGTACGCTTTGGAGAAAAGAGCACCAGCACCCATTTGGGTATCCGTTTTTAGCAGAGATAGGCTCAATTTTATCAGAAACACTTCGGATGCGACTTGTCTTACTACTTTTCATTGTATTTACCCTAAGGATAGTTTATTTGGCACAGTACCTATCGAACTCCTTTTTGCATATCTCATTTCTAAAACGGCAAGACTAATTTTTTTAGATAATGGAAGGGAGTATGGTAATGGCCTGAGCAAATTTGAGCCGAATGATTTGAATAAGGGAATGATGTTAGATTTAAGGCAACTCGGGGAGGAGACCAAGCAAGTAATCCTTCAGGAGTTTACCGCTTATCAGCAAGGTGATCTCAATTCGATAGATAGAATTGATCGGTTACTGCAAGAACATTTTGTTAAAAAAGATGGCTAACAGTATTTCGCCAAGACGCATAAACGAGTTGTCGTTTTTATGTCCAATGGGAGTACGCACACGCCCATTGGACATAATTCGCTTGGCAAATTTGTAAACTCAAAAGATTGTATTATATTTGTCTCGTAATTCTTGATGTTTAAGGTTAATCCTGTTGCAGAATTATGGAAACAAAGACAAAATGTAAGTTCGTCAGCCGTGACAGGGTGACGGTTGAAACGCCACAAGGTGACCGTTTCACGTTGGGACTCTCCGGAGTTATCCCATTTGAGTTTCAAGAGCAGCACTGTCAAATCATCGCTGCACTCTTCGACAAATACTACCAGGGCGACCCCTCCGTCATTATGGGGCCGATTCTTCGTGGTATGTACCAATGCCGCTGCTGGGCCAGCATTTTCTGGTATGGCCCGGACCGTGGAGATGAACGCGAGCGTATCGGAGCTCGTATCAAGAGCCTTCGGATGGAGCGCCGGATGGATGCCCAGGATGTCGCACAACTTGCCGACATTGATGCATCCAACCTTAGCCGTATCGAGAAAGGTAAGTATTCCGCCGGCCTTGACATCCTATGCCGCATAGCCGCTGCAATGGATTGTTATGTGGACATCGTTCCCAATAACAACCGAATCAATATGGCTGGACATATCGTGCCGGAAGAGCACAAGAAATGGATGATAACCGCTAAGCGCAGCACTTTCCGCCTGGCAGAATGCCTGGAAAAATACGGCGAATACCACTGGCAGCAGAGTCGATATAACGTCAATGTCGGCGATACCATCTACGTATATGTCTCTGAAGACAGGGAGATCAAATACAAGATGACTGTTGAAGCCATCAATGTGAGGTACGATCAGTGGATGGTCAAGGAAGAGGAATTTTGGGTTGATAAGGACCGCATCAATCAGGATGAAGGCGACACGAAATACGCCCTCCTTCGCCTTGAATCTGTCTCTATGTCCGGCAAACTCACCGAAGAAAACATCGCCAAGCACGGCTTCCTCCGTGCCCCTCAGGGTACTAAAGAACTCGAAGGAGACCTTCTCAAATTCATCGAAAGGAGGTTTTAATCATGGGCGCATTCCTGACCTATGCGCTGGATGAAGGCGGAGCCCTCGTCCACGTCGATGATGTTGCCAAAGGCGCAAAATGTGCCTGTCGCTGCCCTCGTAAGCATTCGATAAAGTACGACTGTCAGTTTGATTAAGTGGTATATAACTTTGCACCACTAATATAAACTGACATGCTTACACGCGAACAAATCGAAGAGATCCAGGGCGAGGCCCGGGAGAAAGGGATATCGATCAAGGCCCTGTTGAAAGAGAAAGGCATTCCAGAGCACCAGTACTTCTGGTGGAAGCGGAAGTACGCCAGGGCAGAGGTTCCGGATGGGTTCCTGCCCATAGCTGGTGGCGGCCTGCCTGCCGGGATGGAAGCGACGGCGGCATTTGCCGCATCCCGCGGAAAAACGAAGGGTGTCCCGACCGGTGAGAACTGGATGAGCATTGAGCTCCGCACGGTTGCCGGCACGGACATGCGCATCCAGGGGGGGCTGACGCCCGCGATGGTGTACACAATCCTCAAAAGCGTATAGGCCATGTTCAGTCTTGGAGACGGAGCGAAGTTCTGGCTTTACACGAAGCCGACGGACATGCGCAAGAACTTCAACATGCTGAGCGGGATAGTGAACAACGACATGCGTCAGAACCTGTACAGCGGGGATGTCTTCGTGTTCGTAAACGCTTCCAACAACATGATGAAGCTGCTGCGCTACGAGCCGGGCGGACTTGTGATCTATAACAAACGCCTTGACCACGGAAGGATGCATCTGGTGGAGCGGATACAGGAGGGCGACCCGACGATAACACCCTTTGAGTGGCGCCGTCTTGTGGACACCATTCAGGGAATAATCGATGATCCAAGACGCCGGCTGCAACGTCTGAAGGTCCTTCGGGACGTCCAGATGGAAGCATCCTTGAAGGAAGCAAAAAACATCTGAAAACCAGCAAAATAAGTTGAGGGAAAACGGCTTCAGACTTGCGTATGTGGCCGTTTTTTCGTACCTTTACATATGGAAAGAACGGGTTGAGAAATGACTGCCGAAGAACAGAAAAAGATGCAGGAACTTGAGGCCGAGAACGCGGCCCTCAAAGAGAGGTTGCTTGTCGCACAGCGCACCCTTGCGAAGTACGCGCAGATGCTCTTCGGCCAGAAGACGGAAAGGTGCCGCCTTCCCGAAAAGCCCGAGGAACTCACCGGCAGCCTCTTTGAGCAGGAAATGGATCCGGCCGAGCAGGCCCGCCTGGACAGGGAGGCGGGAAAGGCTCTTGCGGAGCAGGACAAACTCATTCATGTTGAGGCCCACGACCGCAAGATCCGCAAGGCCATCGACACCAGCCGCCTGGAAGTGAGGGAGGAGCACCTCTATCCTGACCTGGACAACAAGGAGGACTATACGGAGATGGCTCCCGAAGTCACCGACAGCCTGGCGCTGGTTCCCCGTCAGATGTATATCCGCAGGATCATCCGCCACAAGTTCGTCCTCAAGAGTGATCTTCAGGTGGCGGACCCGGACCGGAAAGCCTTCCGGATAGCGGCCCTGCCGCCCGCGCCGCTTCACAAGTGCATGGCGGACGCCTCTCTGCTGGCGGACATCGTCATCAGCAAATACGTCTACCATCTGCCGTTCTATCGGGTGATGGAGACTTACAAGGAGTTGGGGGTCAGTGTCAGCGCCTCGACCATCAACGACTGGTTCAAGGCGGTGGTCGGAAAGGTCAAACCCATATACGATCTGCTCCGGGCGCACGTCCTCGCCTGCGACTATGTTCAAGTGGACGAGAGCACATTGCCGGTAATAGACAATGAAAAGCACCGCGCGGTGAAGGGATATGTATGGAGTGTGGTGAACGTGATGACGGGAGACAGGTTCTTCTTCTATGAACATGGCTCCAGGAGCACCCGCGTGGCCATGGGTCTGCTGAAGGACTTCACCGGAGCCATCCAGAGCGACGGTTACATCGTGTACGAACACTTCGAGGGGATGGAAGGGAAGAAGCTCCTGGGCTGCTGGGCCCACGCAAGGCGCAAGTTCTTCGAGGCCAAGGTGGAGAATGAGAAGCTGGCGCTTGAAGCCCTGTCCTACATCCGGCGGCTCTATGATGTGGAAGCGGAAGCGGATGCTCTTGACGCGGCAGACAACAAACCCGACCATGAGCGCAGGAAGGCCCTGCGGCAGGAAAAGGCTTATCCGGAAATCAAGAAGTTCGAGACGTGGATGGAGGCAAGCGTCCTCAAGTGCCCTCCGAAGTCTCTGATGGAGGAGGCCATCTCCTACACCTATAAGATCCTTAAAAAACTGTCGCTCTACGTCACCGACGGCCGTTACAAGATAGACGACAATATGGTGGAGAACAGCATCAGGCCTCTGGCCATCGGGCGCAAGAACTATCTGTTCTGCGGTGACGACGACGCCGCACAGAGGGCAGCCGTGGTCTACTCCCTGCTTGCCACCTGCAAGGCACACGGCGTTAATGAACGGGCGTGGCTTGAGGATGTCCTGCGCCGGATCCCGGAATACGAACAGGCAGGGAAAGACTACGCAGACCTTCTTCCCGCAAACTGGCGCGCCTTGTCCGCAAAGTAACTCGAACCAATATCACACTCCCATAAAAAGACTGCAACCGGCATCACACTGATGCAAGTTGCAGCCAAACTTTATCGACGCACGTACTTCCTCGAATGCTTACCTGCCCTCACTGCGATGCTCCTCTATATGCCAAAAATGCCGGAACTCAGCGTGAACACCATTTTGCACACGCTCACGGGCACGAATGTGAAGGGGCGTACGAATCTTCTCTGCACTTATTGGCCAAAGAAATCCTTCAGGAAACGGGTAGAATAATGCTGCCTAAATCCAATGGAGGCCACTTCCCTACCAGCTCTGTCCGTATTCGTAATGTTGAGATTGAGAAGTGGGATGACCACTACGGAATCAGGCCAGATGCCGAAGGTATAATGGAAAATGGCGAACGTCTTCTCATTGAGTTCTATGTCAGCCACAAAGTCGATGGAAAGAAGCGTCAAATCATAGTTGATAACCATCTCAAGTGTATCGAGATAGACATCAACTACCAAGCGCTTGACAAAGCTGAATTGAAGGAATTCTTGACCGGTAATGACGAAGATCGCAAATGGATTGTGTCAATGCCGCCGCCCAAATCGAAGGGAGAATCCTTTAGTTATGGGAGGAATCCCATGTACGAAAAGACAAGAGACATTCTCAAAGAAATCTTCGATGAAGGCACTATCACAATTCATCCCTACGCTATGTCCTATTACCATCCTGACAAGCCCTTTGACCTGCGACAGATTGGATATGATGTCTGCGAAGTCAACACGAAATATCGAGGTTTCAAATCAGACCTATTGCTATTCAGGAGCCAGAAGGAAGACAAAGGACACATATCGATTAACATTCGTGGCCGAAGGCGCAGCGAAGACTTCCGTTACCCCAAAGGACTTCGTATAATCGACATAATCTTCAAAGCCATAGGTACGGAAGATAGTACCAGGCAGAGGCTGAAAGACGGAGACCTGGCTGGCGATTTAGGCATGACCGTCGAATACTACGGTTTCAGAGAATAACGTCAGCTGATGTTGAAAGTATCTTTTTCCAAAGATATTCGGAAGATGATCGGAAGATGATTAGTATATTCACAGAAAATTATTTGACTATGGAATATAACATATACTGCGATGAAAGCTGCCACCTTGAGCACGATGGGATAAAACCAATGGCAATTGGTGCTGTCTGGTGCCCAAGGGAAGCCAAAGATACAATTTTTGCCCGTTTAAGGGAGATAAAGGTTGAGCATGGCCTTACTCCCTCCTGTGAGTTGAAATGGAATGCGGTATCTCCTTCTAAATTTGCCTATTACAAGGATGTGATGAACTATTTCTTTGACAATCAAGACTTGCATTTCCGTGTACTGATTGTCAAAGATAAATCGGAGCTTAATCACGCAGCCTTTCATCAGACACACGATTCCTTTTACTATAAGATGTATTTCGATATGCTCAAAACTATTCTTGAGCCAATATCCTCTTATAATGTTTATATCGACATTAAGGATACTCGTGGACAGGACAAGGTTGATCGGCTTCAAGAGTATCTTCGAAACTCTAAGTATGATTTTGATAGAAGTGTTATCAAAAAAATCCAGCAAGTTCGATCTCATGAGATTGAACTTGCAGAACTTGCTGATTTCCTCATCGGGACTATTACATATGTTCATAGAGGCCTTAAATCAAGTGCAGCTAAACTCGAACTAATTGATTTGTTTAAGAAGCGTTCGGGGTATGCCCTTATGCATCAGACCCTTTACAAAGAGAATAAGACAAATATATTTATCTGGCATCCAAATTATCCGAAGAATGTGTGAAGAAGTTGAAGTATTGAGGTTGCCGGATAGGCTTGATTATAACGATTTCCACGGTGACATTCTCGCGTTTATAGACGCTGCATATCAAATATTTAGGCGAGATTTCATAACCACGAGGCCATTATTTGATGGTAAACCTCTCGGCTTGAAGAAGCATCCCCTCATTGCAAATCGTGAATGTACATTTTATCATCTTACCCAAGAAGGAGAAGATGAAGATAATCGTGAGTTCAGCATTAATCGTACTGAATGCATTCCTTTCCGCGTCCAATGATTGATAACATCAACCATCCCTATTTGAAGGTTTGGTCAAATGTCCGTGGCGGAAGGGAACGCGTACTTATCTATCACGAGCAAGAATCTTATCTTGTGATTATTGAGAAGCGAGACACTTTTGCACTGTTCTGGACAGCATATCCCGTTGATAGAGGGCATACTTACCGCAAGTTGATGAAGGAGTATGAGGCGTATAAAAAAGCAAGGACCGCCGAATGACGATCCCGTTACTCCTTCAACAACTTGGTTGATGAGCTGACGCAAATATGGTGACTTTTTTCGGATCCTGCAAGGTTTTTTGACAAAATCATACAAAACGGCCAGTGAGTTTGACACTTTAAAATCAAAAAAAGTTAAAAATATTTGATGAGTGTCATTTCCGGATTTAGGTGGTTCTTCCGCAATTTAGTTGAAAGACGGAGTTTGTACTGTTAGCAAAGGAACCTGGTATAGACGCGAAAAATCAATTAGCTAAATATCAAAAAATCGTAGTTTTAGTGCAATTTAGCTAATTGACTATTAGGTATTTACATAAATTTTTCGTAACTTTATGCTTACCACAGTATAAAGTTATAGATGATGTGTAAAGCACCTAACAAAAGCAAAATTACAACATTTTTACGGCAATGCCTAACATCAACCTCTGCGAAGGCCGACTTATCGGCCCTTTATTCTCCAAGTGGCCTGTCTGTTGAACAAGTGGAGCTCGAAGATCTCTTATCAGCGTTATCCGTTTTTCCAGTAGGTAGGCTTTTAATCTCTGACACTTTACGCCTTGCTGAGTTCACTGAAATTCTTGAGAATAAAGGATCATTCTCACAATTTCCTCTATCTGCTTCTTTTAAAGAAATATACCGCTCAACCATGCCAAAATTCTCGCGGTTGTACTTCAAAACCTCTATGCGGTTCTTTGTTCCGTCATATTCTTTCTCAATGTCCTTTATCAAGTAGTTATTGAAATAATCATCGTAATTCAGCCAAGGCGTATACCTTAACCACCGCTTAGGTACAAACAATATGGGTTGCTTACTTTCCTCATTCATAGGTAGTTTAACCCCCTCCTTGATTACCATTCCTTGCTTATAATCATACCTAAAAACCTCAACGCTTTGAAGGGGTATTCCATACTTGGTGCATTGGTCAATGGTATAGTCAATAAGAAAAGACTTAATCAAAGAGCAAGCGATGTCACTTACTCGATCCTTCGATATTTGATCAACCAAAAGTTGTATCTGCTCAAAATGCTTAAATCCGTATTGCCCAACCTGCGGTATTGCCTTGAATAATTCTAGTATATCTTTTGCCACACTATTGCTAATAGGCCTTCCTTTCCTTGTTCTCGAAAGCCCCAGTCCCACCTCATCACATTCGCTTAAGAACACAAGATTTGAAATAGCAGCGTCAAGGTTACCGTCCAAGAACATCTTTCCCAGATTATTGAACGCATTCAAGACTCCATCATGGAGCATATTGTCCATCTGAGAAGGAGACTTCCACATTAAGAACGGATCGACATACAGAGGTATATCTTCATCCATGAAAGGTATGGCGAAGTCCACCTCTGATTGGAGCAGCGGTATGCTATAATAATCGGATAATCTCGGACGAATAATCATATAAATTGGTCTTATTAACGCAATCTTTGCCACGATTCGTTTTGTGTCATTTCTTAGGCCTGTAAATTCGGGCAGACTCTATCCCAAACCACTATTCAGCCTTTGCAATAACGGCCGCAGATAGTTGGTGTAATTTCTTGCTTAGATAGTATTCTGATTCATAAACGAATCCAATTGTATCCGGGAAACAAACCGGCAAAATAAACTCGAAACAATGAGCAAATTATATATTAAACCATCCATTTACAAAAAAGTTGAATGCTATCCATTACATATCATCTAACGAAAGACTGGAGAGCATTATCTTGTTCTTTCTAGCTTGCTTCTCCTTGGAAGAGAAGTGAGCTGTTTTCTCTTCAAGAAGCCCCCTATTGAACTTCTCCGGATTGCGCTTTACCTCTATCACATCGAGGATATTTTCCTTCAGGCGCAGGGCGACAATATCCAGTTCAGCTTGCTGATGATGACCATCCTTGTCAATGTACCCTTTAGGGTCCCACCACCCTCCGATATCGCGGTATTCCATGCTCTCCACAAGCTTCAGCTTGAAGTATCTCTCAAGTACGTCACCAGAATATGTCTCATAATCATCTTCCATTATCCTGCGAAGCGCCGGATACTGTCCGATCTCGATGAGCCTCTGGTTCTTCTCCACATAGCGGAACCAGAAACGCAGGAAAATGTCGCTGATTTCGTACCTTACAGTCTGGGTCTTGGGCTTTGCCCAAATCGGCCGGACTTTCCGGATAAGGTCATAAGTATCTTCCAGTTTTAATAGTTGCCCGCCTAGGCTCTTTCCCCCCAAATAGTCTTCAATAGAAGCTTGGGTATTATACCCCAACGATATGGCCTGAAGGATAGAAAAGTACGTCGCATACTTCTTTCCAAATTCCTGGATGAGGAGTTTCCTCCCCTCTTCTATCAAAGGGGAGTCCTCCTTGCAGATTTTGGCAATCATCTTTCCGCAAGTCGTGGCTTTCACATCAATGAATAACTCCACATATTTAGGGATGCCACCAGTAAAAGTATAGAGTGCAAGGAGATCGTCGTTGGAATACCCCGGAGCATTGTCCTCCATGATTTGTTTGAGGATTGAAGTGGGGAAAGCCTGCAGTTTGATGGTGGAATCCTGTCTCCCGTAAAGTGGTTCTTTCCTGTCTTTGAAAAGCTTCTCCATCAGGGAATAAACAGAACCGCTGACAACCATATTCACATGGCTCTCCTTCTGGTACTTGTCCCACCAGTTCTGAATGTCACTATATATGGATGGATTGACCTCCAGGAAATTCTGGAATTCATCAAAGACAAGCGTGTATTTCCGGCGCGTTCCTTCCTCCATCAAGAAACGGAAGACGTCGCGGAAAGCACTCATCGGAGGGACGAATCCCCCGGTCTTCTCCTGGAACTCTTCACAGAATTCTCTGCACAGGACTGATTCACTTTTCTTACCTACGAATAGATATACATAAGGTTCATCCTGATAGGCTTCCTTGATAAGAGTCGTCTTACCTATACGTCTCCTTCCAGTGACAACCGTAAGTCGGGAATAACCATTGTACGATAGTTCCCTCATCTCGCGCAGTGTCTTCAACTGCTCTTCCCTGTCATAAAACTTCATTTCATTAAAATTTTACAGTCGTAAATTTTACAACTGTTGCAAAGTTAGCAAAAAGAGTCGAATGTGCAAGAGTGAAAGCAAAAAAGAGATAGACGTGAAGAGCACTCGGAGACTTTCCAAATAATTGACATTAATGTTCCACCACCGCCATCGGCAGTTGATCGAACGTCAAATTTTCAGTAGAAAGCATAAGCTGTAACTGTATTATGATAGACTTAGGCTCTCCTTTTTTTGTGCGCACTGAAAAAGAAAGTCACTCCCTCAACCGAGAAAGTGAACGCAAGGTAATGGGTATTTATGAGTGTTTTTATAGGCTCAATATTGACTCAATATTCGCATACTTTGTATTGTTACTATTTCTTACACTTTGATATCAGCAATAAAATTCCTATATTTCTTCTAAAAAACTGTTCCTTTCTTATTGGACGGGCGTAAAAATCGCAGATTTTTATGTAAGTTTGCAGAAGCACAAAACTACAATTACAATGAGTACACCTCCTATTAAAATCAATGATAGTCTTTTCTGCCTTGCTAATGATTGGAAGAAAGGTACATATCGATATTCTCTTGAATTATCCAAGACAGAGAACCCCAAGAACACGATCCTGGTCGTAGGAGTCAATCCTGGTGGAAAAACTGACCCGGAGGAGAAATATATTGGCCGAACCATCCGCCGTGTGTGCGATTTGGTAATTGACAATGGAGAAGGAGACACCAAATATGATAGCGCACTTTTCGTAAACCTCACGCCGAAAATTGCGATAACCCCATCTGGTTTAAATAATTCCGAGAAACCACAAGATCTCCCGAAGGACAATGCCGAGGAAATCAAAGTCCTTATTCGAAAACGAAAAGGACTCATAAGTAATGTTCTTTTCTGCTTCGGCAATTCGTTCAAATACGGCAAGGACAATGGTTCATTTATCAAAGTTATCGATGCCATAAAAGAGGAATTACCTCTACCGGAATCAAGGTATTGGTGTCTGGGGATAAGCAACAAGGGATATCCTATTCATCCTCTTGCGCATATAAAAGATATGAGACTGACGGAATGTTCAATCAATCAAGATTTTACGTTTTCCATGAAAGATTAAAGTAGTATTCAAGGAGTCAAATCAGAGTCACGACAGTTCTATCACGACCTCCCCATAGGCCTGTCTCTGAAGGTCATAAAACTGTTCATCGGACTCGATGCCTGTCGGCGTGCCGTCATTTATCCAGTTCTGGTAGGCAAGAAGTTCCACCTCAGTTACCCCAAGATCCTCAGCATAGGCGTCAAGATTGCTCAACTGAATGTTCTGACGCTGATAACTGTACTTTTCCAGAATATTGAACAATTCAATCTTCTGGCCATCCTCAACCCTGTTATAAGGGCTGTCAAGGATGGACTTTACAAAATCATTGTTCATATTCCGCATTTTTAATCCTTTCCAATGCCTTCTCGTGCTTGGCGTTTATTCGTTCCAGCTCTTTGATCTTGGCCGTATCATTGGATGCTACGGCTGCTTCATAAGACACTTTGCCCCGCTGCAGATTGTGGTGAAGATCATTAAGTTTGACATTAATAGCCAAGCGATTACCTGAGAGTATTATTTTATTGACGTACTCATCATACGAGTCCTCATCTTTACGATGTGTTAAAATATCCACAGCTTCGACCACTTCATCAAGAAAGCCCTCAGTATGAAGGTCTTCTATGCTCCAGTCACAGTCTTCAATCAAATCGTGCAGGAATCCGACTGTTTTCTCATTGTCACTTGCCCCCATCAGACCGACAGTGAGGGGATGCAATATGGCAGGATTTCCGTCAATATCCTTTTGACCACGAAACTCATAGGTGATGATTTCTAGTGCCTCGTCAATCCCGGCCGCAAAGAATTCCCTAAGAAGTTCCTCTGTCCAATGCTTTTCTTCATTCATTTCCAACAATTTGAACATCGCATCCATCAATGTGATGACCTTCAGACGTCTTTTGACCGTTCGCATCGGGATTTGAAATACCGGAATAGTGTCAAGAGGTGACTCTGGATTCAGTTTTTCGAACCAGACGGGAGTCATCGGATCTGACTCCGTAAAATGGACAAACATATCCCCCATCACCACTCCGCGAGGTGCATGACGCCCTTCATCATCCAACGCCTCGTCAGCCAAGGCTCGGACTTGTATCTTTTCATAATTCACATCCGAGTATAAGACATCAAGCATTTCGCTTTGATAACCGTCCTTAGTATATTCTTTAAGGAAATTCTCATTGGCACCATCCATAACATAGTCCTGATAACTGGCATTTGAATCCGAATCTTCTTGGAATCCAAGTATTTTCATTTCATCGAAAGTATTCTCATTATAAGTTCCCATCAATACAATGTACTTTGGATGGCGGTCGCTGGACTTCTCGTAGAAATCCGCAAATAAATCGTAAAGCATACGCTTAGTCGTTTTGTTACCTGTGCGGTCACAAAACCCATCTTGCTGCCTCGCGCGCTGGCAGCCCGTAAGGTTTGTTCCCGCTGCCGGTATGTTAATAAAAGGTAATTAATCGAAGAGGAGAACCCTCTTTCATCTTTTGCGAATATAGCAAACTTTTATCAAAGTACAATTTTTTTTTGCAGTCAGTATCCAATAATCTCCATCGAATTCATCAGTCAGCCTCAGTCAAACTGACTGAAAAACGGAGAAAAGTCTCCCGCAATGATTGATATTATCAGATTAAGTCGTACCTTCGACTTTGCAAGCAGAATAATACATATACATAATGAACCGAATAGAGTGGGAGAAGACCACAGTACGGCACATGATCGAACTGTGGTGCAGAAAAAAGCATGGCAAAAAGGAACTCTGTGTGGAGTGCAGAGAATTACTGACGTATGCAACGGCCAGACTCGACCGATGCAGGTTCGGTGAAAGAAAGACCAAATGCCATAAGTGCAATGTCCATTGCTACCGTCCAGACATGAGGGAAAAGATACGCGAAGTCATGCGGTTCAGCGGACCTCGGATGATATTCCACCACCCTATGGAAGCGTTGCGCTATATACTGACAAAATAACAACGTCATATCATCAGCATAATTCGCCCTTCGGCCTTAACGAATGTGTCCGGATAGTGCATCACTACCGCATAAACCTGGGCTGAAGTCACAGGCTGTCCATCCTTCCGGACATGAAGTCGTCTCTTATTTATGATTTCTGCAATCTGTTCCGTCCGCAAACCACCGTTCCGTTCTGCAAGCACATACAATATAGCCTCTTCGATCTTCATGAACTATTTTTTCTCCAAATATATCTCATTTAGAAGCTGTTTTGAATTGTTTGTTTGAAGGTTTGAGAGTGAAAAACTTCAGTTTCGACCGCTTCTTCCAAGGAAGATAGCGGTGCTATCTGACTGAAGAAGCGGGAAGAAAATGAAGATTTTTCACCTCAAAGAACATTTCAAACAATTCAAAACAGCTTCTTAATACTTTTTGCCTAAATTTTTCATGAATTGCGTTCATAAGATGTTTTATTTACGTATGAAACGCTTTTTTCAAATCATTATTAATTGTATCGCTCGCAATTCTTTGCGCGATTCCTTCTTTCGCTCAAGTCGAGAAAACAAATAAACGGAAAATAGAATTTCTGCGTTGAACAAAGAAGACGAACTTTTATTTGCGCCAATATCTTGACGTGCACCTAATTGTTGGAATACAGCTAATAAGATGTCGCAACTATTTATTTGACAAGTCTAACGAATATCGCAGATGATGAGTCTTTATCATTGACATAAAAATGCCCGTCAGGACCTATGTGAAAGCATTGACTAAATTGTGTGTCTCCCTGTTCATATGCATTGAGCCAGTACGTCTTATTGTTGCTTTTGCAATGGAATGATATAGAATTCCCATTCGGACCGGTAAACACTAATGCACTGGTGCGTTCATTCCATTCTCGTTTACACATTCTAAGTTATTTTAAATTCGTCCTTTTCATTGAGTCTCCGTTGTTGTTATGTGAAGTTTTCCAAATCAATAGAGAAAATCAAATACTTGCTTTCAAAAACACATCTGAAATCAACCCCAGAGTGAACAGATATCACCGGAATCACTAAACGGATATCAACAGGAAAACGTAAATACCGCACCGATGACGTAAAAATGTCCCATCGGAAGCACATCGGATAACAGTTGAGTCCATAAAATTCGCTACCTTTGTATTGAGGCCATACGTATGGTTTCAAACTCAGAAAGTGGACTTTTATCATCTTGATGCGGTAATTGCCGTCAGACGGGCTACGGCGATCAGGGCGAAGGTCATGGCTTCCGAGACGGGGAGGGCTAGCCAGATGCCGGGCGTTCCTGCCAGATGGGGCATGAGGATAAAGGACGGCACAAGAAAGACAAGGCCGCGGGCCAATGAATATGTCGTCGCCGGCAGCACTCTCTCGACACTCTGGAAATAGCCGATTATCGTGACATTGACGATGTAGAACACAAATCCGGTCGCCATCAGCGGTATGCCGGCGGAAGCGATGCGGTAGGCGCCAGCGTCGCTGTCAAGGAAGAGCGCGGCGACATATTTCACCCCGAAAGCCAGCGCCAACGACAAGAGGACACCGGCGCCGGTCGCCGTGGCCAAAGCGACCTTGCGGGCCTCCACCACCCTGCCCCTCTTGCCGGCACCATGGTTGTAGCTGATTATCGGCTGCGCGGACTGAGAGATGGCATTGCCTGTCATGAATATGAAAGGCATTATGTAGCAGGCAATTGAAAATGCGGCCACACCATCCTCGCCTAAATATTTCATGAATATGAAGTTGCCGGTGAACATCAGGACCGCTATGCTGCATTCGCCGAGAAATGCCGAAAAACCTAGACGGAACTGGTAGCCGATGTTTCTCGCGAACAGGCAAAGACTCTTTAGCGACCACTTCAGCCTGTACAGCCTCATTGACTTGGACAGGAAAAGAATATAGAAGATCACCATGCCGCCACCGAACCATAAGCCTATGAACGTGGCGAATGCGACGCCCTCCAGACCTTTGTCCAGGACGAAAAGGAACACATAGTCGAGTATGATGTTGAGTATGGCCGGAATGGACGAGGTGAGCATCGCATAGGTCGGGGATCCGTCGAGACGGATGATGAGGAGTCCGACTGACTGGAGGAACATGGCGCAGAAGGCCAACGACAGCCATCGTTGATAATCAAGAACATACGGAAGCAGTCTGCCCGAAGATCCGAGCAGGCGGGCGGATTGGGTGCTGAAAGCCCCGACAAGTATGGTGATGATCAAGGCCAATGTCACCCCGAAGATCAATGTCTGGGTCATGTTGATTCTCGCGGCCTTGACATTGTCCTGGGACAGGTGAATCGACGACACGACCGAACAGCCTATGCCAAGCATCATTCCGATGGCCGTCATCAGGAGCCAGAAAGGCGAGAATATGTTCACTGCCGCCAGCGCGTCGCTTCCTACCCCATGTCCGATGAAAACACCGTCTATGACTGTCATGACGGACATGCACAGCATGCCGAGAAGTGTCGGCATGAGCATCTTGCCGAATAGCTTCGGAATGTTGTCCGAGCCGAAATCTATCGCGTCCCTTCGCATATCTCAGTACCCGTTGGCGGAATTAATTTAAGTTGATAAATATGAGTAAAAAGTTGTACATGT
>ERZ773165.88-NODE-88-length-80806-cov-9.020941_pt1 | contig 80806 bp, 58 predicted proteins | sample MGYA00581003_ERZ773165 | MGnify/ENA primary metagenome ERZ773165 (study PRJEB29015, sample SAMEA2737817) | human gut metagenome | biome: human gut; feature: human-associated habitat; material: faeces | place: China | collected 2012 ... | reverse complement strand
CTGTGCGTTCCGTGCGTTCTGTGGGAATATCTTTTCTCCCACGGATTTCACAGATATGCACAGATGCTTAGGGCACGCTTTGTTCCCACGGATTTCACAGATTTACACAGATGCTTAGGGTGCGCTTTGTTCCCACGGAATTCACAGAATCCACAGAATTTGGCAGCGTGGGTATGGCAGGGATGCCATACCCTCCTAATCTGTGCTCATCTGTGCCATCTGTGGGAGGCTCTTCTCTGCCAGAAGTTTCTGTGCGTTCCGTGCGTTCTGTGGGAATATCTTTTCTCCCACGGATTTCACAGATTTACACAGATGCTTAGGGTGCGCTGTTCTCCCACAGAATTCACAGAATTCACAGAATTTGTCAGCGTGGGTATGGCAGGGATGCCATACCCTCCTACATCTGTGCGCATCCGTGTCATCTGTGGGAGTCCTTTCTCTGCAAGAGGTTCTGTGTATTCGGTGCATTCCGTGGGAGCTTCTTCACCGCTTGTTCGGTTGGTGCAGCAGAGACTGCTGCACCCCCTGGCGGAATCCACGGAAGTAGTGCGCACATCTCACCATCTCACCACAACAACATCATTTCACCTCGAACCCAGCCTTCTGCATGTCCTCCCAGAACTGTGGGTACGACTTCGTCACCACCTGCGGTTCGTTGATGCGCAGCCCGGGGAACACAATCGCCGCCGGTGCGAACGCCATTGCCATGCGGTGGTCGTCGTAGGTGTCGATAGACTCTAATGTCGGCTCGCAGCGCGTGCCGTCCCAGACGAGCGTGTCGCCGTTCTCGTCGCGCAGCACATAACCTAACTTGCGCAGCTCGCGCTTCAGCGCCTCGATGCGGTCGGTCTCCTTGATGCGCAGCGTAGCCAAACCCGTGAAGCGGAACGGTATGCCGCGCAGCGCGCACGTCACCACCACCGGCTGCGCCAGGTCGGGCACACTACTGAAGTCGTAGTCGAGACGCGGCAGCATACACTGGTGGCTCTTTATGCTCACCGTCGGGAAGCGCTCGCCCTCCACCGTGCTGTACTTCGTTTTCACGCCCAGCAGCGAGAAGATATACTTCACGATGGAGTCGCCCTGACGCGACGCGTCCATGAGGCCCTTGAAGCGCACCTCTGACTCGTCGTTCCCCTGCAGTGCCAGCATCTCGTACCAGTAAGCCGCCGCACTCCAGTCGCTCTCTATCGTGTACTCGCGACTCGCGTACGGCTTCGCGTTCACCGTGATGGTGTCCGCGTCGCTCCAGTCGGCATCCGCCCCATACTCGCGCATCATCCACAGCGTGAGGTCGATATACGGGCGCGAGATGACACCGTCCGTGATGCGCAGCTGCAGTCCGTTCTTCAGCGTCGGCGCAATCATTAGCAGTGCCGAGATATACTGCGAACTGATGTTGCCCGCCACCTCGATGTATCCGCCCTCCAGCGTGCGCCCCTTGATGCGCAGCGGTGGATAGCCCTCCTCGCCCAAGTATTCGATGTCGGCACCCAGGTATCGCAGCGCGTTTACGAGGATGCCTATCGGGCGTTGCTTCATACGGTCGGTGCCCGTGAGCACGTGTTCGCCCGGCGTGGCAGCGAGGTAAGCCGTGAGGAAGCGCATCGCCGTGCCCGCCCCCTTGATGTCTATCTCGTACGGGCGGCGTTGCATTGCGTCGATAATCACCTCCGTGTCGTCGCACACCGAGAGGTTCTGCGGCAGTATGTCGCCGCACGACAGCGCATGAATGATGAGCGCGCGGTTGCTGATGCTCTTCGATGCCGGCAGAGCGATTGTAGCGTTGATTGTCTGGGGTGCAGTTATGGTGTATTGCATGATGCGGTTTTGTTTTTACTCTCAATGTTCAGAGTTTGTTTTCTCTATTATGCAAAGTTACTAAAACTATTCCAAACTACTGCGTAATGCGTTGAAAAGTAAAAAAGTAAAAGAGTAAAAAAGTAGGAGGTATGGGCATCTAGCCCATACCACGCAGCTACTTTCAGTTCCTGCCGTAGTCATTCCATAGGGGGTGCACTTGTCTCAAGTGCACCAACCAAGCTGCGGTGCTCTCCCACAGAACGCACGGAACGCACAGAACCTTCTGGCAGAGAAGAGTCTCCCACAGATGAGCACGGATGTTCACAGATTAGGAGGGTATGGCATCCCTGCCATACCCACGCTGCCCAATTCTGTGTATTCTGTGAATTCTGTGGGAGAACAGCGCACCATAACCATCTGTGTCCATCCGTGTCATCCATGGGAGTCCTTTCTCTGCAAGAAGGTTCTGTGCGTTCCGTGCACTCCGTGGGAGGAGTAGCAGTTGTTTGGTGCAGCAGAGACTGCTGCACCCCCTGATGGTGTATCCGTGCCATCTGTGGGAGGTTCTCTCCGCAATCGGCTTCCGTGTCTTCGGCGTGTTCTGTGGGATGTTAACGCTCATCAAATTTGTTGTAAAAAAACTTTGCGCCAACCCTGTAACTTGCAATGCAAATATTGTTCAAGCACCCTCGACCTGAACACCCATTCTGGAGAAAAAAGCATAGTAGACAGCACCTTTTCGCCCTCGCTGTTCGCCTTGAAAACCACAAAAATGTAGTTTTTCGGTGTGTAAGTGCCACTTTTGCCCACCCAAAATGCCACTTTCGTCGGGTGCAACTGCCATTTTCATCCACCCTAAGTGCCACTTCTACCCAGTACTCGCGCTGCGAGTACTGGAGTTTAGCGCTGCGAGTACTGGAGTTTAGCAGCACGAGTACTCAGTGTAAGTGCCACAATAGCACTTGTTTTTATGAGATAACGCCACAACCGATTAAATATCAGTACGTTGTATTTTTCGTCCTTTCAACCCCTCCAAAACTCGCGAAAAATGCACCCACAATTTGTTTTCTGATTTTCCGCGCACTCTTGAGCGGTCAAACCGACAAATATCGTGTCAGGGCAAAAGGTGTGCCACGCACGCGAGGGGGAAGTAAACGAGCAATCGTGTGCAACACCATAGTTCAAGTTAATATGCATTTTTAGTAGTTATAAGGAAAAAAACACATATTTATTATATAGTCAAGGAAAAAAACGTTATCTTTGCAAACCATTAAGGAAAGGAGCGTTTGTCGGACGCTCATTTTTTGTATACCCCTATTTCAAGCATGAAACGGAACAACGAAAAATGAGATGAAAGGTAAATGTTTTAAGACTAACTATAAACGCTGAAACCAAATGTATAAAATAACATGGGATAAAGAAACGGGAGGAGTATTGCTCCATTCACGCATTGTGGATGGCACCCTTGGTATCTCCCCACGCCCCGTGTTCTTTGAAGAACTTGATCTGCTCCATCTCAATGATTTGGGATGGACATACCCTCACTGTGAATTTCCGTTGCTTTGGGCTGTGAACAAACAGTATTGGTATCGTGGTGAAATGGTGTTTGAAGCTAAGGGTGCAAACATCTATGATGATGCTACAATAATATTTCAACCTGGCAAATAGCGTCTTGCTATTGAACCAGTAGATGTGCCTATGATGCTTGAACGCACAAAGGAATATATGTTTTTGCTCGAAAGTGAAGCTTTAGAATTCATTCATGAAACATACGAGCAGTATGCTGGAGCACGTAAGAGCGTAAAGAACGTAGCAGCTAATCAACTCGATTATGAAGCGTTGGCTCAACGTGCAGAGAAGCGCACAAAGACAAAGATGGCTATTGTGAAGGAAGACTGCGACTCGTTTGATATCGTTCCCCTTACTGAGGCCGAAAAGCAAGGAAAACGAATATATCAAACAACGAAAATCGACCGCTTCCTTGCATCTTTCTCTGGAGGAAAAGATTCGCAAGTTGTGCTTGACCTCTGCACACGAGCAATACCAAGCACTGACTTTGAAGTGATCTATAGCGATACGGGCTATGAATTGCCTCCATCACTCACACTGTATGACGAGGTGCAAAGGTATTATAAGGAACTGTATCCTGATCTCAAATTCTCAACTGCAAGAAACCATGAGAGTGTACTGAACTATTGGGATAAGATAGGAACACCGAGTAATGATCATCGTTGGTGTTGTGCAGTAATGAAGACAGCTCCATTGTATAGATTGCTTAAAACTAAAGATAATAAGCAAGCTCGTGTATTAACATTTGATGGCGTCAGAGCAGAAGAAAGCACGCGGCGTTCCAACTATGGACGTATAGGTAAAGGAGTAAAACATGATACTGTTATAAATGCTCGTCCTATACTTAATTGGTCCTCTGTTGAGATATTCTTGTACATATATAAATACCATTTGCCTATAAATCCTGCATACCGGCAGGGCATGACAAGAGTTGGTTGTTTAATATGTCCATTTGGTAATGAGTGGAATGAAATGATTGCAAGGGTTCATTATGCAAATGATTTGCAACCTTTTAAAGATAGAATAGAAGCTATTTCAAGAAAGGCTGGTGTAAAAGATATTCACGACTATGTCGGAGATGGAGGTTGGAAAAGACGAGCAAGTGGAAATCTAATAGATAGAGATTCATTTATAATGTTTAAAAGCACTCTTCCCGTATTCCATGCAGTAGTGAAGTCACCCAAATTAGAAATAACTTCTTTCTTACAAACAATAGGTAATTATAAACTTGTAGGAGAAAAGGACAACGTAAGAGGAACTTTAAAGGTTCATGATAAAGTTTATGACATAGCTGTACGTGAGGACAAAAAAGGCAAAATAGACTTTGTCGTTGAAAATATTAACGATATACAATTAGTAGGATTGATAAAGAGAGTTCTTTGGAAAGCTGTATATTGTGTACAATGTGAAACGTGTGAGGTAGAATGTCCAACTGGAGCCCTAAGTATATATCCTAAAGTTAGGGTTGATGCTTCTAAATGTGTCCATTGTCACAAATGCTTAACCTTTCATGAGAAAGGTTGTATAGCGGCAAATTCTCTTTATATAACAACTGGAAATAGTATGATAAAACAAACAAACATAGACCGATACAAAAACTTTGGTCTGAAAGAAGAATGGGTAGATGGTTATATGGTAGATCGCAATGATTATTGGACAAGTAATCATGGCTTGAATGAGAACTATCAAATACCAGCCTTGAAGAGTTGGTTACGTGATGCTGAAATAATTGACTCTAAGAACAATATAACAGAATTAGGTGAGTTGCTTGCAAATCACCGTGAAGACTTCTCTGAACTTATTTGGGAGATAATATGGATAAATCTTTCGTACAATTCTTTTATTGTACAGTGGTTTAATACAAATATCCCTGTGGGTGCCACATACAATCAAAAGGATTTAGAGGTCTTGCTTCGTGAACAATATCCTTCATACAAAGAAAAAACTACTCATAATGCGGTTTACCAACTTCTTAGAACGTTGAAGGAATCTCCTATTGGAAGTGAGTTCCAACAGTTAGAAGTTTTGGATAAAACCTACTTCAAGCGTGGTGCTCACGATGATATTAGTAATGAAGCATTGGCATATTCTCTCTATAAATACGCATCTCTAAAAAATGTACATTCTTTAAGAATCTCTGATTTCTATACAAATGAAATAGTTGGAGGCGTTGCTAAAGAATTTGCCATTTCCAAGTCTACATTTGGAAATAAACTGCGCTCTTTAAACTCTAATACAAATAGAGTTTTGACAGCTGAGCTTAATATGGGATTAGATAGTATAACATTGAGAGAAGATTTGAATCCAATTACTTGTCTAAAAATGCTAATGGAGTAATGAATTTAAAATTCTTTGCTTATAGAACTGCATTGTTGAAAACAAAAAGAGGTAATAATAGAGGTGTTTTCTCAAACGCTAAGCCTCTTCTTGTTTTGGCAATAATCAATGCTATAGAAGAAGGTGTTGTTATAGGAAACAAAATAGAATTTACTAATAAGGAATTGGAAGATATTTATAGAAAGGTTTCATCCAAATCTTATAACTCTAACTGCGATATTATTAGAGCTAATGCTAAAGTAACTCCATTCAACATGCCTTTCTTTCATCTTAATGCGGAAGAGTATTATCATATAAAATGGAAGACAAAAAACGAGAAACCCAGTCAGGCACAGTCTCCGTCATCTAAGTATTTACGTGAAAATATTGACTATGCCTACTTAGATCCAGAATTATGGGACTTGCTGCAAGATCCTTTGGTTAGAGACGAGTTCCGAAAGGCAATAATCAATCACTACCTTAAAGAAGACAAAGAATAATATAAAAATGAAATATAGTGACATTGTAAATCTCAGAGCCATGCGCCCTGCCTACAATATTCAAGAAGAAGGCTTGGGCGAGTGGAAGACATTTATAGCCAACGATCAGTTTAACGGCATACTGAACAACATGATTAAGGCTGTCCGCAACAATGATGCCGACAATCATAAGTCGGTATGGATTGCCGGAACTTATGGCACAGGCAAGAGCCATGCCGGTGCGGTGTTGAAGCATCTGTTCTGTGATAGCATTGACGATATTCGCGAATATGTAGAAGAAGAATATCGTAAGGAGAAGTATGCCAAGTTGCGCAACTCGCTGCTAAACGTTAGAAGCGAGAAACGCTTGTTCCCCGTAAACCTCTATGGCCAGCAAAGCATAGCCCACGAAGAGGACTTGTCGCTACAGATGCAACGCGAAATAAAGAGAGCGTTGCGCAAAGCTGGCATTGAAATAACGGTAAAGACAGATTTCGACTCGCTTGTTGAGCATATTGACGAGCAGCCTGCAATATGGCAGACTCTTATAGACAGCAACACAATGTTGAGCAGTGTTGCTCCCGACTTGAAGAAGTTGAAACAGTTGCTTCAGAACGGAGATACCGAAGTGTTGGAACGTGTGCGTACAGCACAGCGCACAGCTGGTATTGATATACGTTTGCAGATTCAGAACATGAAGGACTGGATCTTCGAGGTGCAGAACGCTTTGAAGCAGCAAGGCGTGTACGATGGTCTTCTCATTATTTGGGACGAGTTTACTGAGATAATGACATCAAGCATAGGTGGGCGACTGCTTGTGTTGTTGCAGGAGATAGCCGAGGCTATGATGAATCCTGAGAACAACTCTTACTTCCTCTTCATCTCACACCCTTCTGCACTTCTCACACTTAAGGAGGAGGAACGCGAAAAGACAAAGGGACGCTACCACTATGTGGCTTACAATATGGAACCTGTATCGGCATTTAAGATTATGTCGAAGAAGTTCAAGATTGTAAACGAGGAATTGTATGAGCAGCGCAAGCAGCATTTCTATGCTTTGCATCATGAGTTGCTCAACACCTTCTCGCAGACCTCAACAGATCCTGCGGAGACGATAGAAAACATAATGAACCTCTATCCGCTCCATCCGTCTACAGCCAACCTTGCCACTTATTATGCCCGTGAAGCAGGCAGCTCGAGCCGAAGTGTGTTCGAGTTCCTTGCCGATGACAGCGTGCGCAATTTCCTTGACAACGAGACTTATTATGAGAAGGGGCTGACTATCACGGCAGATTATCTTTGGGATTATGTGCAACCGAACTTCGAAAAAGACACAATGAGATTCGGTGCTGTGACCGAACGCTACAACAGTCACCATATCACTGTTGAGGCTGCGGGCGCAAACCATCTGCGTGTATTCAAAGGAGTGTTGCTGCTAAACGCACTTAACAACATAGCCAACAGCGACACCGTAACACCAAGCGAGGAGAACATACACAATCTGTTCGTCGGAACAGATGTAGAAAACGACTTGCAGGACATTCTCGATTTCCTCAACGACAAGAGCATAATACAGCGTCAGCCTAATGGCAATTATTCTATTCTGTTTACCGCTCTGCCAGGTGAAGAGATTCAGAAGATAAAGGAAGAATTGATGTCGAGCAACTATCTTTATACCGACCAAGTTATAAAGTTCGGCGACACGGCACGCAATGCGTTTGATAAGAATTTCCGTCAAGTGGCACGTCCGATATCATATCAGTTCTTCTCTCGCCAGAGCAACGAGTATACCTTGCTGAACCGAATAGAGAACACCAAAGCAAGCGCACGCGACTATGAAATATTCCTTGCAATACTTGTTGCACGCAACCAAGAAGAAATGTTCGCTCTGAAAGACATAGCTGAGCGAAACAGTAAGGAAGAACGTTTTGAAAACGTTGTGTTCCTTGTTATGGAGACACCTTTCGGTGATAAGGAGTATGAGCGTTTCATAGAGTATCAGGCAAATGCGCAGTGCGCACAGAGCCATAGTCTGCCAAAGCAACGCGAAACGTATGCAAAGAATGCATCCGAAATGATAGACGAGTGGATAAAGCGCATGAGAGGCTATAACGCAACATTCTATCTTCACAACGACTCTATGACAATCGTAGGAAGCCGCATTGTCTCTACAATAAACACAGCTGTAGCTCCTCAGATATTTACCGCAGGACCGGAGTCGTTAGAGCTGATACAGACCAAGGGCTGTTCTGTCACTTATTGGGCAAAGAAGGCTGTAAAGGCAACTGTTGACACCATACTTTCATACCAGACAAAGGAAGAAATACTGAAATCGGCATCGTGCAGCGGCCCCGGTCGCCACGTAGAGTTCCTGCTGCAAGACAGTGTAGATGACAACCTTGATTGGAAGAGCGATATAGATCCGAATCATCCACTAAAGAAGGTGTGCGATTATGTGGACGAATACCTTTCGGGTAGACATACAAATAAGAATCAGACATTCAACCTTGGCGATAAGCTTATCGAATTGACAAAGCCTCCATACGGATTGTACCAGAGTTATGCTCCTATGACGATGGTAGCGTTTGCCATGCGCAAATATGTGGATAAGATATATGACACCAATGGCAAGCCACGAAAGGCGAAGCACCTTGTCGACGATGTTGTAGAAATGTTCGCTGCTTGGGAGAAAGGCAAGCAGTCGAATAAGCTCAACTTCATGTTTGAAAGCCGCGAGGCTGGAAAACTAAGTAGGAGTTTGATTCAGATGTTCTCGCTGAAAAAACTTAAAGGATATTCGGACATTAGTTCGCTGAAGGATGCAAAAGCAGCAATACAGTATGAATATACAAAGGAAAAAGGCTTCCCGTTGTGGTCTCTGAAATATTGCCCAAGCGAATATAATACGGAAGATATGCGCACGCTCATTACTAACGTAATGCAGGTGGTCAGCGACCCTGAAAGCATGAAGAATCCTACACTTCTTAATGATACAATCAATGGCTTTGAAGCGCAGAAATTCGAATGGCTTAGCCTTCTGAGCGAGAATGAAGGAAGAAACTACGAAGATGGCTTCAATGCATTTATCAAGAATGTGGAGATCGCTAATGTGCAAGATGCAGAGATCGGTGCAGTGATGGAGTATTTGCGTGGTCATCTACCTGGAGAAATCGGCTTGTGGAAAGAAAGCGAAGTGAAGGAAAAAGTAAAAGACTGGAGAATGTTGCAACAGCAAAAGACTCCGCAGCAAACACCAGCGTTCACTCCGTCAACCCCTATACCATATCCTCAGCCTCCAGTAGATCCAAACCCTTACGTTCACATACCGACAATAGAGGATGTTTCGAAAAAGCGCAACAAACTGAAAGAAAGTCTGCGCTTTATGCCGAGTCAAGAAGCAAAGGATTTGCTTGAAGAGATCATAGACAAAGAAAGCGTAAGCATACTTGATATATTATTGAAATATGTATAGTGAATATCTTTCCTTCGATGAACTAAAACATCAGGTTCTTACCGACAAAGAGTCGGTAGGACTTGATGTGTATACACGTAACCGTTATCCGATACGCTTTGTGTTGTTTGACAATTTCCGCGACTGTAGCAGTTTCGTGGAATTTGTATTGACTGAGATGCATGCCGTGCTCGAAAGTGTAGACAAGTGGCTTGATGTAGATTATCCAGACATCATGATTACACATACGCAACTTGCAGAAAAGTTCAAGCAATACGTCAAGAAGCAGAATGGCAAGGATTGTGTGATAGCTCCGTTCTCCGAACTTGCCCGTTTTTATGACAACGGCGAAAAGAAGACATTCGACGCATTGCTTAAGACAATTAAAGCAATAGAAGCGAGTGTTGAGGGAGTGGAGCATCACCAGCGTGTGTACGTACCGATAGTTGGGCTTGAAGGAAAAATGGAAACGTTCTGTCAAGACTCACAAAGCAGGATATGGCGATTGAAGTCGGATTCTAAAGATCTGACTTATCGCCTTGTGCTTACAAATAGCACTACATTCGGGGTGAAGGGACTTGAAGAACACTATACGATTGTTGAAAACATGCAGGAATGGCTTAACATTTGGAAAGATACCAAACAACAAACCACACCTAATATAATATGTACATCGCCCTCAATATTTGCCAATGCTGTATATGCTCAACCTGATAACGCCTTTTCGTATATCAATTGTAACGATGCTTATGATTTTTTGATGGCAGGTCTGCAATTAGCGTTCGGTGGTGTGAAGAAAACAGACTATGACGAAGAGTATTGGATGAAACTTGCAGAAGATACGGATATAAGCAACGGATTCAATTTTAGCAAATATGTAGAGAACTATTTCTCTGTGAATGCCATCGCTACCTACCAGCAGTTTATAAAGTTATGGTTTGAGCATCTTGGCAGTTATGACAGGTGGCTTCTTTCCATGTACTACCAAACTCACGAAGGAAGAAACGAGTATATTTGCAAAATACTTGAAAGTCTACACTCTTTTGTTGGTAACGAGTTTGTGGAACGCATGGCTTATGACATGACGACTATAGAGACAGAAATAGAAGTAAGGAAATTCTGTCTGACCGAAGCTGCACATAGACATATAATGCTAAGTGAAAGCGCTGCACTATCCATAAAGAATCGACTCGAAGCAATCGCAAAACAGCATGGAACGGTAAATGCGCTTAAGTATTTTACGGGTATATCCACTAAAGAAAAGGAACTAGCGATTTCTTGGTTAGCCAAAGGAGAAATAAAACCAGCACAAATTAAATCGTTCTTCCCTGATTTGTGCAACTATCTTTCTGAACCGCTTGGCGTATCTGTAAACAAAGAAAAATGGATTGTAGATTATATCGGAGAATACAAAAAAGCTAAGGTTGCAAACCGATATACGGACGTGTTAAAAGACTTTATAAAAGAGCATAACTCTGATGAAGTAGCGTTTGATACTTGGTATCAACGCTTTTCTACAGTGCGCACATTGCTTGCAAACAGAGGGGATATAGAAGTGTTCTATTGGGTTGATGGTCTTGGAATAGATTGGATACCATTGGTAAAAGAAATTATACGCGAGAAGAATGATCCGAACCTATTCCTCAATGAAGTAATGATAGCACGTTCGTTGCTACCATCAACAACTGCTGTTAATAAAGCTGAGTTGCAAAAATTGCTACCAAAAGGACAGCAATTGTTGAAAGCCGGAGACATTGATAGTTTCGCACACCAGTCTGTGAATGCTTGGCCTTCATACATTATAAAGGAGTTGCAACTTGTAAGAGATGTGATAAACGAAATTATATCGAAATATAATGGTAAGAAAGTTGCTATAATTTCTGATCACGGTCTTTCGTATATGCCTCAGTTGTGCGAAGGAAAGGGACTTGCAGGTGTTGTGTCCGATCATCATGGGCGAGTTGCAATGAAAGATAAAGGTACATTTAGTGTTGATAACAATTATGTACGTCTTGAAAATGACAATATTGCATGTGCTTTGAATCATAATTCTCTTTGCAATAAGGTGCCAAAAGGACAAGGTATACATGGAGGATGTACACCTGAAGAAGTGCTCGTGCCTATATTCATTATCTCAAGTTACATTAATGCTGCGGAGTGGTCTGCGGAGTTGTTAACGCTTGAATTGTCTGGTGCAAATCCTGTTGCTCGATTTAGGATTAAAGGCATGCCGTCAACAGATATTCCGTTTGTTTCGTATAATAACGTACAGTATAGTTTGCAGCATATTGAAGATGATGTATTTGAAACAGAACCTTTGTGTTTGAATACAGATTGCAGAAGTATAAATCTCATAATAGGTGAAGTAACACGTGTTTATAGTATAGACGTCAATGTAGGACTGCAAGAAGAAGACCCGTTCGACTTTTAATATAAAAATAAAAAGAAATGAAGAGTGAAATATGTGAAAAGATAAGGACATACTTCTCACAGATGTCAATATACAAAGACCCAGAAAAGACAAACAGTATTTTCGTGGGTCGCAATTTGCCTGCTTTCGTGAAAGATTTTCTTTTGAAACGTTTTATGAATGTGCAGACAGGAAACATTGATACTATAGGTCTGACAGAATTCCTGGACAATGTGATTCCTGCGAATCCGGGAAGTGTGAAAGATAAAATAGTCTCTGGTCAAGAGGTAACTCTTCTTGCGCGTTTTATCGTGTATATTGATTTGGTGAAAGGTGTGAAGCAGTTTGCTATTCCAGATTTTGGTATCAAACTTTCGGATGGTATCATTCCTGAGTTTACATACAAGAAACATCAAGGCGAACTTGTCGATGGCGAGAAATGGGGCATAGTAAAACTATGTCTGATGGAAGATAATGATGGCAAGAAAAAGCATGTAAACATGGTGGAATACAAGCCTTTCAAGCCTTATAGCTCGGTAGATGTCAGTTATCTTGCAGAGGCTCGTAGACATTTCACAACACAAGAATGGGTAGATGTTCTTCTTTCTGCTATGGAATACGATCCAGACGGCTTTATCAATATGACTCAAAAACTTGAGTTTATTAGTCGTTTGTTGATATTTGCAGAACCACGTCTTAATGTGATAGAACTTGCACCAAAGGGAACTGGAAAATCGTATGTATTCGGCAATTTGTCTAAATATGGTTGGCTTGTAAGTGGAGGAAAGGTGACACGTGCAAAATTGTTTTATGATAAAACACGCCAACAAAATGGTATTATCAAAAATCATGACTTCACGGTGTTTGATGAGATACAGACAATAGAGTTTCAAGAACCTGCGGAGATTCAAGCAGCTCTAAAATCATATCTTGAAAGCGGAAAGACAACCATTGATAACAATGAGTTCAGCTCTGAATGCGGTCTGATGCTGATGGGTAATATTCCTCTTACAGAGGATCGTCGTCCGGCATCATTGCTATATTTCAATTCATTGCCCAAAAACTTCCGTGAGTCTGCTTTATTGGATCGTTTTCATTGCTTCATAGAAGGATGGTTGTTGCCACGTGTGGACACTTCTATGATATTTAAGGGATGGACTATAAATGTTGAATATTTCTCTGAGATTTTGCATACGATGCGTACAAACAACTCGTACAATCTTTTGTTTGACCAGTTAGTAGAGTTTGTTGGCAAGGCTGATATGCGCGATTCTAAAGCTATCAAGCGTATTGCAACAGGATATATGAAGTTGCTGTTCCCTCATTGGCAGAGTGTAGAGGATGTAAACAGAGAGGAATTTGAGATGTATTGTCTAAACCCTGCTGTGCATCGTCGTGGTATAATAAAGGAGCAGTGTCATAATATAGACCCTGAATTTAAAGTTGGAATGCCAGAAATTGAAATACGATAATATAACAGGAGGGTATAAATTATGGAAAAACTTGAAAAATTCTATCGGACACGTGCAGACTTCCCCGATTGGATGACCGAGGAGGAATGGAACAAGAAAGAGATAGAGATTATAAAGGAATGCCTTGAGCCGAAGATTAAGCAGGCAATGGAAGAACTGTTTAATGGCATAAAGTGTCCTTTAGCTCTATCTGTTGAATATGATGAGGAAAATGGTGTATCGGTTAATATACATCAGGAAAGTGAAGAAGATATAAAGGATGACTATCATATTGAGCGACACATACGTAGGTCTGGACGTGTTGGCTTTATTGTAGAATTTCCTGATGGTACGGTTGTACAACGTAACAATGCAAAGGAAACGATGATAGCAACTCTTAGGTTTATTGGATTGAATCGTGTTGCAACTTTCCGCAGTCGCACTTTTGCAGGTATTCCATTAGTTACAAGAACGCGACGTAGCGATGGTGATAACAAGTGGCAAGAAGAGGTTGATGGTTGGTATGTATATACAAACATATCTAACTATCAGAAAATAGGTGTGCTACATATGATTTCTGAAGAGTTTAACCTCGGTCTTGTAATAAAGACAGAGGATGGAGAAGTTGTTGGTGAAACCAATAATACTCGTTCAAGAGGTAAACGGCAAATGTTTACTATTGACGGCAAGGGTTATTTTAACAAACGTAACTGTGTACTTGAAACTGTGAAGCAATATCTCAAGCAGCATCCAGAAACAACTTCTCAACAGCTTCAACGGGTTTTTCCTGCAGATGTACAGGGTGGATATGGTGTGGTGCGACCCTTGAGTTGGGTACGACAACAACAGCAATCTGGTAAAGATTTTTTGAGTCGCTACTTCATTCATGAAGATGATGTTATAAACACAATTGATGGTGAGCAACTTGTTGTGAGCAATCAATGGGGAAATCGCTTTTTGCAATTTATATATTGCGCAAAGAATGCTGGCTTAGAAATAGAAGAAATAGGATAGTTCCTAATAAACAATCCCCTCCGCGCAGCCACACAAGCTGCACGGAGGGGATTTTATTATCCTTTTATGTCTTTATTCTCAAGTTCCTCGCCGCAATCAATCTCTGCTGCGGAAACAAAATAGAGGGACATCGCTCGGCAGAAATCTTGCTTTTGGGAGGAAAATTTATTAACTTTGCATATGTATCATTAATAACGAGTGCTTGCTTGAATAAGGTGGGCACTGTAAACAAACGATGTTATGGCATACTCCAGAATTAAAGAAATAGAAACTCATCACTACTCATTCGCCGAGCATATTCGGAGACGGATGGGGTGATAAGATTATCTACATGGAGGATGTGACAACCCGGTTAAGTAAAGGATATAGTTGAGGTTGCAGACCTTATAAGGAAGGATAATATTGATTGGCAACAAGATAATGAAATAGAAAAAGAATATGACGAAGAAGGAATCTCTTCAACTGTTTGAAGAAAGGAAGGTGCGCACCGTATGGGACGACAAGGAGGAAAAATGGTATTTCTCCATTGTGGATGTGTGCGGTGTGCTGACTGATAGCAAAGATGCCAATGCTTATTGGAGAAAACTGAAGCAGAGACTCAAGAAAGAAGGTAACGAAACCGTGACAAATTGTCACGGGTTGAAGCTGCGTGCCTCTGACGGCAAACTCCGCATGGCGGATGTCGCTGATACAGAGCAACTTTTCCGTATTATTCAGTCTATTCCTTCGCCAAAGGCAGAACCTTTCAAGGTTTGGATGGCACAGGTGGCAAGTACTCGTTTGGAACAGATGCAGGATCCGGAAAAGAGCATAGATCAGGCTATCATTGACTACAAGCGTTTGGGATATTCTGATGCTTGGATAAACCAGCGCATTAAGTCTATAGAAATTAGGAAAGAACTCACCGATGAGTGGGCGCGCACTGGTGTGCAGCAAGGTCTGCAATATGCTTCTCTTACCGACATTATTACCCGAGAGTGGAGCGGAATGACAACCAAGCAGTACAAGAGTTTCAAAGGTCTGAAGAAGGAGAGCCTGCGTGACAACATGACCAATATGGAGATAGCCCTCAATATGCTTGCCGAAGCATCTGCTACGGAGTTGTCAAAACAGCGCGACCCTAATGGTTTCCATCAGCAGAAGCAAGTGGCGAAAGATGGTGGCAGTGTGGCGAAGGCTGCACGCAAGCAGTTGGAGTCAAAGTTGGGGCACGGCGTGATTTCATCAGCAAAAGCCAGTGATTATCTGCCTAATGTAGAGGATAAAAATGAATAATAGTGAACAAGGCGACATCGCTGATACGCTTACTCCGGCTGGTAGATAAATGCGAAGGCTGGAAGATTACAAGCGTATCTTCCAGCCTTCGCTGTATTTGAGTATCAATGAGTTGCGGCGGAAAAAGGCGAAAAAATGGTAGATGGAAGATAAAAACGCAAAAGTAGTTTATATAAACCGTTTACCATTAAATGCTTTCTAAGGCTGCGTGGTATGGGCAAGATGCCCATACCTCCTACGTTTTATTTTTCTTCCTCGAAGTCGACATACTCGCCCTCGTCCTTCGCAAATATCTTGCGGTTGGCTTGGCGTGGTGAGCGTTCGTCGTAGAGTTCTTCTTCCACGACTACGCCGTCGTCGTACTCAGCGCTGCGACGCTTGGTGCTGCCCGCAGCAGAGTTTTGCTGCTGGCGACGGTTGGTGTGGTTGGTGCCGTTGCGGAACTGCTTCGTCATGCGCTTTACGCGCAGATAGATGAAGCTGACGATGCCGATGAGGAAGATGGCTACCATCAGCACCATGATAAATATGCTTTTCAGAAATAGTCCGATGAATGTCATAGGAATGGTTTGTTTGGTGCTACAATCCGTTTCCACTCTCTTGTTGTCTACTTCTCGATGTCGACCGTGGTGTGGGTGCGGCTCACGATGTCGGCTACTACGGAGGTGAGGAAGTAGAGGGTGATGACTATCCACATGCCACCAATTACGCCGAAGAGGGCGATGACTACGCCGGAGAGGGCGATGAACGAGTAGCGAAGCTCGTTGCCACGCCAGCCCCACTGCTTGAACTTAAGGGCGAACATGGGCAGCTCGCTGACGAGCAGAAGGCTTGTGAGCACTACGAGCAGCAGTATCGCGGGAATCATCCATGCTGACGACTCGATGAGTGTGGGCTGCGACACGAGCAGCGAGCCCCAGAAGAGGGCGTTGGCTGGTGTGGGCATTCCGATGAACGAGGTGGTCTGGCGTGTGTCGAGGTTGAACTTCGCGAGGCGAAGGGCTGAGAATGCTGCGATGAGGAATGCGCAGTAGGGGATGTACGGCTCTACGCTGGCGAGCACTGTGGGGTATTCCATCACGCTCAACTGTGCGAAGACGATTGCCGAGGGGGCTACGCCGAATGTCACGTCGTCGGCAAGCGAGTCGAGCTCTTTGCCGATGGGTGATGATACTCCGAAGAGGCGGGCACTCATACCGTCGAAGAAGTCGAACACGGCACCGATAATAATCCATATCAGCGCACAGCGTGCGTCGCCTCCGAGTGCCATTACGGTTGCGATGCAACCCGAAACGAGGTTGCCGCATGTAAGGGTGTTGGGTATGTTGCGTGTTATGAAGTTAGCCATTACTTTATTTCAGTTTTGCTATTATTGTTCCGTTGCCGGTGGTCAGCTGTCCCATCTTGACGCAGATCTCTGTGCCGAGGGGCAGGTAGACATCGACGCGTGAGCCGAACTTGATGAAGCCGAGGTGCTCGTCGATGTAGCAGTCTTCGCCTTGCTTGGCGTAGGTGACGATGCGACGTGCCACTGCGCCTGCTATCTGGCGGCAGAGGATGTCGGTGCCTTCGGGGGTGGTGATGACTACGTCGGCGTGCTCGTTCTCCTCGCTCGCCTTTGGCAGCCATGCCTTGTGGAAGTTGCCGTTGTGGTGGGCTACGGTCTTCACTTTGCCATCAACGGGGAACCAGTTGGCGTGTACGTTAAAGAGACTCATGAAGATGCTCACCATGATGCGACGCTCGTGGAAGTAGACATCCTCGTCGACTTCCTCGATTACTACTACGCGGCCATCGGCTGGAGCTACTACCAAGTCCGTTGTGTCTTCTTCGGGGAAGAAGCGTATGGGGCAACGGAAGAAGTTGATGACGATGCAGTAGACGGTGCCCATGATTGCCGTGAAGCACCAGAACGGCACCTTGCTGTCTATGAAACGCCAAAGCAGCAACGCGATTGCTGCGATAACGATGAAGCCATAAACGAGTGTGTCGGTTCCTTCGCGGTGAAGGCGTATTTTCTTCAGTTTCTTTATCTTTTTGATCATTGTTTGGTTCGGTATGTGTAAATTAGTTGTTGATAATCGGTTGTCGTAAAAATCGTATGCACGTACGCAGCCATTGTACGGATACATATATTCTGTGCAAAGTTACCGTTTTTTTATGGAAGTGACAAACTTTTTGTTGCTTTTATGGAAAACAAAGACGCCGAAACAACCCGGCGTGTCATGCTGACGGGTTGTTTCGGCGTCTATCTATAGGGGGTGCAGTTGTCTCAACTGCACCAATTTGCCAGTTAGTTGCATTCTACTTGGTTGGTGCACTTGAGACAAGTGCACCCCCTGATATTACAGGAGCTCGTCGAACTTCTTGCGAAGATCGCCTTCTGTGATGGCACCTACATGCTTGCCAACGAGCTCGCCGCCCTTGAAGAAGAGCAGTGTCGGGATGTTGCGTACACGGTACTCTGCTGCTACGTCGTCGTTCTCCTCTACGTCGCACTTGCCTACAACGATCTTGCCGTCATACTCCTCTGCGAGTTTAGAAACGATAGGAGCGATCATGCGGCACGGACCGCACCATGTAGCCCAAAGGTCTACTACCAATGGCAGTTCGCCAGTTCTGTACTGTTCGATGTTCTCTGTTGTGATTGTTACTTCCATAGTTGTATTCGTTTATTTGTTAGTGATTATTCTTTATACTTGCAATGATGGCGCAAGGGTTTACCTCTTTGGAGATAATGATTAAATATCAAAATCTGTGCCAATGTACCAACGATTATTAGTTGATGCCATAGCGCACGCCTTGTTCTGCCATTTCGTCGAGCGAGGTGAGCAGTTTCTTGTTCACGTCGACTGTGATGTTACGGCTGTAGAGCTGTACGTTGGTATTGTTCTTGGCATCGTGGATGTTGATGTAGAGCGGCACGTTGCCGGTGGAGTTCTTCAGTGTTGTCTCCAGGTCGGTGAGTTGTGCGTCGTTGAACATCGTGGAATCCATGTACACCGTGAACTTCTCTATCGACTTCTCCTTCACGTCGCTGAGGAACTCTATCTTCTTTATCACCATGTCGTAGGCATCGGGGTTGTTGCGGAAGCGTTGCACGCATTGTGCTGTGATATAGATGTGGTATTCCTCCTGCAGCATGGACTGCCATTTTGTCCAGTCTTCGCCAAAGAGTGCCAGCTCGCCTTGTCCCTCGAAGTCTTCGATGGTGACGATGCCGAACGGCTTGTTGTTCTTTGTCCAGCGTTGTGAAACGGAGGTGACGATGCCACCGAAGGTGAGTTCTTCGATTGAGGCGAACGCCTTCTTGTCCATCTCGCGGCCTATCTGTGGACAGTGGAGGTTGCACATATGGTTGAGCACGACGGCGTAGTCGTCGAGGGGATGTGCCGAGAGGTAGATGCCCACCAGTTCGCGCTCGCGCTTCAGCAGCTCCATGGTGCTCCATGCTTCGCAGTCGGGCACGGGCGGTGTCTGTATCTCTACGCCTCCCATGTCGCCGAACAGCGAGTTCTGCATCGACGACTGTTCCGACTGGTACACCTGACCATAGCGCAGGAGTGTCTCGACGAAGGTGTCGCCCTTGGCGTTGGGGGCGAAGTACTGTTCGCGGCGTATGCCGAACGAGTCGAAGCCGCCGCTCAGTGCGAGCGACTCCATTGCCTTACGGTTGACAGCGGAGAGATTGACACGCTGCACGAAGTCGAAGATGTCCTTGTACTGTCCGTTCTTATGTCGCTCGGCGATGATGTTGGTGGCAGCTGCCTCGCCCATGCCCTTGATGGCGGAGAGTCCGAAGCGCACCTCGCCCTTCTTGTTGGCGGAGAACTTCTGCTCCGATTCGTTCACGTCGGGACCGAGGCAGGGTATGTTCATCGCCTGGCACTCGGACATGAGCTTCGTAATCTTAGTGATGTCGTTGAGGCATCGGCTCATATTGCCCGCCATGAACTCGGCAGGGTAGTGCGCCTTGAGGTACGCCGTCTGGTAAGCTACCCATGAGTAGCACGTGGCGTGCGACTTGTTGAAGGCGTAGGATGCGAACTTCTCCCAGTCGCCCCATATCTTCTCGAGCACCTTCGGGTCGTGTCCGTTCTTCTTTCCGCCCTCGATGAACTTCGGCTTCATGGCATCAACGATGGCCTTCTTCTTCTTACCCATCGCCTTACGCAATGCGTCGGACTCGCCACGGGTGAAGTCGGCAAGCTGGCGCGAGAGGAGCATCACTTGCTCCTGGTAGACCGTGATGCCGTAGGTGTCCTTCAGGTACTTCTCCATGCAGGGGATGTCGTATGTGATTGGCTCCTTGCCGTTCTTGCGGGCGATGAACGACGGGATGTAGTCCATAGGTCCCGGGCGGTAGAGGGCGTTCATGGCGATGAGGTCCTCGAACACCGTAGGGCGCAGCTCGCGCAGATACTTCTGCATACCTGCCGACTCGAACTGGAACGTGCCTATGGTGCGTCCCTCCTGATAGAGTTTGTATGTGAGCTCGTCGTCGATGGGGATAGTGTCGAGGTCGAGCGTGAATCCGTCGTGGGTGAGGCGTATGTTCTCCACCGTCTCCTTCATGATAGACAGTGTGGAGAGTCCGAGGAAGTCCATCTTGATGAGTCCGGTCTCCTCGATGACGTGTCCGTCGTATTGTGTGGCGAGCAGCTTATGTCCTGGGTCGCTCTTGTCCTCAGCCGTAGACACCGGCACCCAGTCGCTGATAGCATCGCGGCAGATGATTGTGCCGCAGGCGTGTATGCCCGTACCGCGCACAGTGCCCTCGAGCATCTTCGCGTACTTTATGGTGTTTGCCATCTGTGGGTTGGCACTCGCTTCGGCTTCGCGCAGCTCCGGCACGCATTTGATGGCGTTGGTGAGGTTCATCTTCAAGCCGTCGGGTAGCTTGTCGGGGATAGCCTTGCAGAGGCGGTTGGATATGTCGAGCGGCAGTTTCTCAACACGCGCCACGTCCTTGATGGAGTTCTTCGTAGCCATCGTGCCGTAGGTGATGATGTGCGCCACCTTGTCGTGACCGTACTTGTCCTCCACCCACTCGAGCACCTTGCCGCGTCCGTCGTCGTCGAAGTCGGTATCGATATCGGGGAGAGAGATACGGTCGGGATTGAGGAAACGCTCGAACAGCAAGTCGTACTTGATAGGGTCAATCTTCGTGATGCCCAAGCAGTAGGCGACAACAGATCCGGCTGCCGAGCCACGACCCGGACCTACCATGACGCCAAGCTCGTCCTGAGCCGAGTTGATGAAGTCCTGCACGATGAGGAAGTAGCCAGGGAAGCCCATCGTCTTCATGATGTGCAGCTCGAACTTCACTCGCTCGTACACCTCGTCGGAGAGTGGTTCGCCGTAGAGACGCTTCGCTCCGTCGTAGGCGAGCTTCGCAAGATAGTCGGCTTCGAACTTGATGCGGTAGAGCTTGTCGATGCCGCCGAGCTTCTTGATCTTCTTCTCCGCCTCCTCGTGCGACATTATTTCGTTGCCGTTCTCGTCGGTGGTGAACTCGCGGAACAGCTCCTCGGGCGAGATGCGTTTGCGTGTCTCCTCCTCCGTGCCGAACTCCTTAGGGATGGGGAAGAACGGCATGATAGGCGAGTGGTCGATGGAGTAGGTCTCCACCTTGTCCAATATCTCGAGCGTGTTCGAGAGAGCTTCGGGTACGTCGGAGAATATCTCGTTCATCTCCTCGCGCGTCTTGAACCACTCCTGCTTGGAGTAGAGCATACGCGTAGGGTCGTTCAGCTCCTTGCCCGTAGAGAGACAGAGCAGGTGGTCGTGCGCTTCGGCGTTCTCCTGGTCGACGAAGTGGCAGTCGTTGGTGCAGACCACCTTTATGCCGTACTCCTTAGCGAGCTTTATCAGTTCCTTGTTGGCACGCTGCTGCAGCGGGAACGTCTCGCGGTTGGCGCGTTGGTTCGGGTCCTTCACCTCGTGGCGCTGAAGCTCCAGGTAGTAGTCGTCGCCGAAGATGCTCTTATACCATTCTATTGCTTCGCGTGCCCCTGGTATGTCGCCCTTCAGTATCTTCGCCGGCACCTCGCCGGCGATACATGCCGAGCAGACGATGAGGTCCTCGTGATACTTCTCGAGGTCGGCTCTGTCGGTACGCGGCTTCGAGTAGAAGCCGTCCACCCAAGCACGCGACACGAGCTTGATGAGATTCTTGTATCCGTGGTAGTTCTTCGCAAGCACGATGAGGTGATAGCCGCCTGCGTCGCCCTTCTCCTTCACACGGTCGGCTTTGGTGCGGCGTGCCACGTACATCTCACAACCGAAGATGGGCTTGAACGGCTCCTTGCCCTGTTCTTTCAGCTTGCCGTTTATCTTGTTGCAATAGTTGTACAACTCTTTCACGCCGAACATGTTGCCGTGGTCGGTGATAGCCATGCCGCGCATACCGTTAGCCACGGCCTTGTCGACAAGCTTTTCCACCGGCGACTGTCCGTCGAGAATGGAATAGTAGGTGTGTACGTGCAGGTGTATGAAGTCTTCCATCGTGCTGTTGCGATTTTTATTATTGAATGCTTTATAGTATAATGACTACAAAGTTACGCAAAAAAACTCATAACTCACAATTTTTTTCCTCCGAGCACCACCTTCTTAACAATCGGCGTGGTGTAAGCATACGGGATGAAGTCGACAGACGGCAGTGGGGTGGTGATGAAGAAGTTGGCAACCTTGCCCTTTGCGATGCTTCCGTAGTTCTGGCTCTCGCCCATAGCGTAAGCGCCGTTTATCGTTGCGGCGTTGAGTGCTTCGTTAGGCTGCAGTCGCATCTTGATGCAAGCCAATGATACCACAAACTTCATGTCGCCCGATGGTGTTGAACCAGGGTTGTAGTCGCTCGCCACGGCAACGCTCAAGCCTGCGTCAATCATCTTGCGGCCCTTGCCGTAAGGCATGTTCAGGAAGAACGACGTGCCGGGCAGCACGGTCGGCATCGTCTTGCTACCGCGCAGAATGTCAATCTCTTCCTCGGTCATGCTCTCCAGATGGTCGACCGACAATGCGCCGTGCTTCACGCCAATCTCCACACCGCCCGACGAAGCCAGTTCGTCGGCATGAATCTTCGGGCGCATACCCCATGCGGCAGCCGCCTCGAGCATACGCGCCGTCTCCTCTGGCGTGAAGAAGCCGCGGTCGCAGAACACGTCGATGAAGTCGGCGAGGCGCTGGCGACCCACTTCGGGTATCATCTCGTCGATGATGAGCTTTACATAATCGCTTTGCGTCATGCCGCGAGCCACGGCATGCGCTCCGAGGAACGTAGAAACAATCTTTGCCGGCGAAGCCTCCTTCATGCGCTGTATCACGCGCAGCATCTTCAGCTCGTCATCGAGGTTCAGTCCGTAGCCACTCTTTATCTCTATGCAGCCCGTTCCCTTGCGTATCACCTCGTCGAGTCGCTGCATAGCCTGGCGGAACAGTTCGTCCTCCGAAGTGTTGTGCAGCAAGTCAGCGGAATTGAGGATGCCACCGCCGCGCCGTGCTATCTCCTCGTAGCTCAGTCCGTTAATCTTGTCGACGAACTCGCGCTCTCTGCTGCCTGCGAAGACGATGTGCGTATGCGAGTCGCACCACGATGGCAGCACCATTCCGCCTTCCGCGTCGATGGTCTGGTCGAAGGTGTCCGTCGGCATACCGTCGGCAACACTACCGAACGCAGCGAAGCGACCGTCCTCAACGGTCAGCCACGCGTCGTCGATAGTGTTGAACGTAGACATCTCCTTGCCCTGCAAGCGCAGCTTCGGAGCATGCTCGATGCCTGCGAGAGTCTTTATATTATTTATTAATACTTTCATTTTTATTCTTTATATTGAGAATTGTTATAAGTTGAGAATTGAGAGTTGAAAGTTGAGAGTTATGATTACCTTATATAACCAAGCTAACGGTTCTATATAAAAACATATCATAACTCTCAACTCTCAACTCTCAATTCTCAACTATAAAGTTACTTGCGTAAGAATTCGATTGAGTTAGCAATGTGCGGATACATCACCTCGTCGCGCACGATGAACGGCACCACTTTGCGGTATTCCTCGAAGATAGCTTCAACAGCCGGCGACGACTTCAGCGGACGGCGGAACTCAAGAGCCTGAGCCGCGTTGAAGAGCTCGATGGCAAGCACGCGTTCCGTGTTGAGCACCACCTTATATAGTTTGATGGCTGCATTGGCACCCATGCTCACATGGTCTTCCTGGCCCTGGCTCGACGGGATGCTGTCTACCGACGACGGTGTAGCGAGCGACTTGTTGAGGCTCACCACCGAAGCGGCTGTGTACTGCGGAATCATGAAACCGCTGTTCAGACCCGGGCTTGCTACGAGGAAGCTCGGCAGACCGCGTGTGCCGCTGATGAGCTTGTAGATGCGGCGCTCGGAGATGTTCGAGAGTTCGCACATGGCTATCGCGAGGAAGTCCATCGGCATGGCAATCGGTTCGCCGTGGAAGTTGCCGGCAGAGATGATGAGGTCGTCGTCGGGGCATACGGTAGGGTTGTCAGTTGCCGAGTTCACCTCGACGTCAATCACCGAGTCGACATACGCGATGGTGTCCTTCACCGTGCCGTGAACCTGCGGAATGCATCTGAACGAATACGGATCCTGCACGTACGACTTTGGCTTCTCCACAATCTCGCTGCCAGCGAGCAGCTCTCTCATGCGAGCCGCCGTGACAATCTGTCCCTTATGCGGACGCACCTGATGCACTGCGTCGGTGAACGGTGCCGTGAGTCCGTAGTAGGCGTCGAGCGACATGGCAGCAATCTTGTCAGCCCAATCGCTCAGACGATGCGACTGCAAGAGAGCCCAAACTGCGAACGCACCCATGTTCTGCGTGCCGTTGAGCAGTGCCAGCCCCTCCTTCGATGCGAGCTGGATAGGCTGCCAGTTGAACTTGCGGAGCATCTCCTCGCCACTGATTACCTTACCTTCAACCTCCACTTCGCCAAGACCGACGAGCGGAAGCGTGAGGTGAGCCAGCGGCACGAGGTCGCCCGATGCACCGAGCGAGCCTTGCATGTACACAACAGGATAAACATCGTTGTTGAAGAAGTCGATGAGACGGTTCACGGTGACGAGCTGACAGCCCGAGAAGCCGTAGCTGAGCGAATGTATCTTCAAGAGCAGCATAATCTTCACGATGTCGTTAGGCACGCGGTCGCCCGTGCCGCAGGCGTGCGACATCATAAGGTTTATCTGCAGCTGCGCCAGATCGTCGGCACCGATGCTCACGTTGCAGAGCGAGCCGAAGCCCGTCGTAACGCCGTAGATAGGAGCTGTAGTCTCCGCTATCTTTCGGTCGAGATACTCTCTACACTCCACGATGCGCTTCTGCGCGTCGTCGCTCAGTTCTATCTTGTAGCCGCCATAAACCACCTCGCCAATGCGTTCGATTGACAGATGCTCGGCTGAAATCTGATGTTTTTTCATTGTCGTTGTTTTTAGTTGGTTGTTAAGGAAGGGGGTGCTTGTCTAAGGGGGTGCACTTGTCTCAAGTGCACCAACAAAGCAGAATAGTGCTAACAGACAGATTGGTGCACTTGAGACAAGTGCACCCCCTGATATTTCCTATATTAGATTGATGATGTCGTCGTCGACGATGCTCGGCATCGTAACCTGCAGTCCGTGCGAACGCTGCATCTCGCGCTCTATGCTGTGAATAGAGCCTTCGTTGCGTGCCCAAGCACGGCGTGCTATGCCGTTGTTCACGTCCCAGAACAGCATCTCGCTGATGTGTCGGTCGCTGTCCGCGCTGCCGTCTATCACCATGCCGAAGCCACCGTTTATCACTTCGCCCCAGCCTACGCCGCCACCGTTGTGCAGCGACACCCATGTAGCACCGCGGAACGAGTCGCCGATGACGTTCTGCACAGCCATGTCGGCGCAGAACTGCGAACCGTCGTATATGTTGCTTGTCTCGCGGAACGGTGAGTCGGTGCCCGACACGTCGTGATGGTCGCGTCCGAGCACGATGGGTCGGGTTATATCGCCCTTGCGTATAGCCTCGTTGAACGCCAGTGCAATCTTCGCGCGACCCTCTGCGTCGGCGTAGAGGATGCGAGCCTGCGAGCCCACCACGAGCTGGTTTCTGCCTGCCTCCACAATCCAGTGGATATTGTCAGCCATCTGTCCCTTTATCTCGTCGGGCGCGTTCTGCATAATCTCCTCAAGCACACGTGCCGCAATCTCGTCGGTCTTGGCAAGGTCGGCAGGGTCGCCCGATGTGCATACCCAGCGGAACGGACCGAATCCGTAGTCGAAGAACATCGGTCCCATGATGTCCTGCACATACGACGGATAGCGGAACTTGCCGTCGGCTTTGCAGATGTCGGCACCGGCGCGTTTCGATTGCAGGAGGAATGCGTTGCCGTAGTCGAAGAAGTACATGCCGTTGGCAGCGAGGCGGTTTATGGCAGCCACCTGGCGGCACAGCGATGCCTGCACATGCTTGCGAAACTCGTCGGGGTTCTCAGCCATCATCGCCTTCGACTCCTCGAGCGTGAGGTCGGCAGGATAGTAGCCGCCTGCCCACGGGTTGTGGAGCGAGGTCTGGTCGCTGCCTATGTCCACGTGTACGCCCTCGTCGGCGAGACGTTCCCACAGGTCGACCACGTTGCCCACGTAAGCCATTGACACCGTGCGCTTCTCCTCCACGTTGCGCTTTATGGCCGGAATGAGTTCGTCGAGATTGTCGTGCAGCTCGTCCACCCAGCCCTGGTCGTAGCGCTTCTTCGCAGCCAGCGGATTTATCTCTGCCACCACGCTCACCACGCCAGCGATGTTGCCAGCCTTAGGCTGAGCGCCCGACATGCCGCCCAAACCCGACGACACGAACAGCATTCCGCGTATGTCCTGCGGTCCGCCCTTCTCGCTGCGCTGCTTGCGCGCCGCGTTGAGCACGGTGATGGTTGTGCCGTGCACGATGCCCTGCGGGCCGATGTACATGTACGATCCGGCAGTCATCTGTCCGTACTGGCTCACGCCGAGAGCGTTCAGGCGCTCCCAGTCGTCGGGCTTCGAGTAGTTGGGTATCACCATTCCGTTCGTCACAACTACGCGCGGAGCGTTCGGATGCGACGGGAAGAGTCCGAGCGGATGACCCGAGTACATCACGAGCGTCTGCTCGTCGGTCATCTCGCTGAGATATTTCATTGTGAGTCGATACTGCGCCCAGTTCTGGAAGATGGCACCGTTGCCTCCGTACACGATGAGTTCGTGCGGATGCTGAGCCACCTCAGGGTTCAGGTTGTTCTGAATCATGAGCATGATGGCAGCAGCCTGTTCGGAGCGGTGCGGATACTCGTCGATGGGGCGAGCGTACATATCGTATGTAGGGCGATAGCGGTACATGTAGATGCGTCCGTATGTGTCGAGCTCGGCTATGAATTCTGGTGCCAGCTTCGCGTGCAACTGTTTCGGGAAGTAGCGCAGAGCGTTGCGCAGTGCCAGCTGTTTCTCCTCGTGGTTGAGTATCTCCTTGCGCTTCGGCGCATGGTTTATATTCGGGTCGTAGGGCATCGGTTCGGGAAGGAAGTCGGGTATGCCCAAGCGTATCTCTTCTGCAAAAGTCATAGGGTTAGGTTTTTAGGAGCCCCTCCCCATCCCTCCCCATCGGGGAGGGGGTGAGTTGGAGTATGGTTAGTTGTTTGGCAGCTTGCTCTCCCTCCCCGATGGGGAGGGCGGGGAGGGGCTACAGCTTCTCTTCAACGAGTTTCGTAATCTCTGCCTCTTCGCTGTTAGCCTTTTCGATGAGTTGGTTAGCTTCGGCGATGAGTGCTTCCGCCTTCTCGCGATCCTTCAGCGAGCCGGCGTTAATCTTCACGTTCATGCCTGCACCGAGCACTGCCGCACGTGCCGCCAATGCGCCCACGCCGGCATCCGACACGCTGTTCGGATTGCCCTTCTCAACCATCTTGCGGCAAACGTCGAACACCTCGAACGAAGCCTTCATCGTCTCCAGCGGCACCTCCGTAGCGAAGAGCGTAGCGGTCTGTATAGCCTCCGAGCGTGCCGCCTTCTCTTCGGGCGTGTTCTTCGGCATTCCGAAGGCAGTCATGATGCGGTTGAACGCCTCTGTGTCCTCGTCTACGAGGTGGAGCAGACGCTCCTGCAGAGCCATGCCTACCTCTGCAACGGCAGCGAACTCTTCCCACTGCTCGTCCCAACCAGGCTTGTGGCTCGACAGGTTAGCCACCATCGTAGCCAGCGATGCACCCAGTGCGCCCATGTAAGCCGATACCGAACCACCGCCAGGAGCCGGACTCTCGCGCGATGTCTCCTCGGCAAATCCCTTCACGGTGAGGTCTACGAGCAGGTTCTGCTTCTCTGCACCAGCCGCCATAACGTATTCTATAATCTTCTCCTCGGGCTTGAACTCTTTGAGGTCGGAGAGTCCGAGCGACTTGATAGCGATGTCGAGGATGTCCTTCTTCGGGATGCCGGCAGAGCGCTGCTGCTTGGCAAGGAAGTAGCGACCGGCTTCGAGCAGAGTGCGCTCCGGCACGAGACCAACTATCTCGGTGCCCGTGACGCGCACGCCGCGGTTCTGTGCGCAGCGGCACACCTCGTCGAACGCCTTGTGCAGCGGCGTTACATTGATATTGGTGATGTTCATCGACACCTGAGCGATGCCGTACTCGTCGATGAACCAGCCGATAGCCTTCGTACACTTCAGCGTACCAGGCTTCATAATCGGTGTACCGTCGGCGTAGCAGAGCTTCTTGCCGGTGATTGGATTGCCCTCGCGCATCGGGCGGCCCTTCTCGCGCACGTCGAACGCGATGGCGTTGGCGCGGCGTGTAGACGTTGTGTTGAGGTTGAAGTTGACGGCGATGAGGAAGTCGCGTGCTCCTACTACGGTGCAGCCCGTACGAGCCACCTGCTCGTCGAATGGGCGTCTGCCGAAGTCGGGTGCCTCAGCATCGTCGTCGATGCGCTCGGCGATACCCTCGTATTCGCCCTTACGGCACACGGCAAGGTTCCTGCGCTCCGGCTTGAACGCCGCAGCCTCGTAGCAATAGCACGGAATATTGAGTTCGTCGGCGATGCGCTTGGCGAGCTGGCGCGAAATCTCAGCGCACTCCTCAAGCGTGATGCCGCTAACGGGAACGATCGGCAGTACGTCGGTGGCACCGATGCGCGGATGTGCACCGTGATGCTGACGCATATCTATAAGTTGAGCGGCTTTGCCCACTGCTCTGAAGGCAGCCTCCACCACGTCGTCGGGTTCGCCAACGAAGGTTACGACTGTGCGGTTGGTTGCTTCGCCCGGGTCTACGTCGAGCAACTTCACACCCTTAACGCTCTCTACTGCGTCAGTGATCTGACGAATAACGTTCATGTCGCGGCCCTCGCTGAAGTTAGGCACACACTCTACAATCTGCTTTGTCTTTGCCATAGTGTAAGATATTATGTTAGTAGTAAATTTGTTTTAATGCAAAAGTATCAATGATACGGTTGCAAATATAGCAAAAATGGCAATTTGAAGCAAGTAAAAAGGTGCGAAAAATGCAAAAAGAAGTTCTACTAATAGCATCCGCACCGACCGACGCGGATGTCCGCACCGACCGACGCGGATGTCTGCATCGACCGACGCGGATGTCCGCACCGACCGACGCAGATGTCTGCACCGACCGACGCGGATGTCTGCACCGACCGATGCGTGCTATGAAAGTGCTACTATTGATTAGTTCTCCTTCCAGAACTGTGGGGTGAATATCACAAGAACAGTGAATATTTCAAGACGTCCGATGAGCATCAGTATGGAGCATATCCACTTTGCCGTGTCGGGCAGAATGCTCCACGACATCGTAGGGCCAATCTCAAGACCGAGCGTCGGTCCGACGTTGCCGAGCGTACTCAGCGTGATGGTGATGGCGTTGGTGTTGTCGATGCCCATGGCAATCATCGAGAACGAGCATATGAGGCACAGAATGAGGTAGCTCGTGAGGAAAGCCAGCAGCGTTACGCGCTTGCTTTGCGGCACGTTCACACCGTCTATCTTTACCGGCAGAACGGCGTTGGGGTGGAGCATCTGGCGGAACTCGTTCTTTATCACCTTCAGCAACATCACGCCACGGATGCACTTGAATCCACCGCCCGTAGAGCCCGAGCATGGACCGAGGAACATACACACGGCGAGCACCACCCACGTCACGTGCGCCCACTTGGCAGGGTCGTCTGCCAACAGACCAGTACTGGTGATGAACGACACCACATGGAACAGACTGCTGCGTACGGCTGGCTCCAGAGCGTAGTCGTTCTTCCACATCAGTTCGAAGGCTATGAACGCAGCGCAGCCTAACACCATGGAGAGGTACAGACGGCACTCGGCACTCTTGAGCAGCGTGGACAGCTTGCGCTTAGAAACGGATATATATAATAAGGTGAAATTGACGCCCGATACGAAGCAGAAGAACGTGAGGATATACTGCACGGCGGGCGTGAACACCGAGTAGTCGCTGTCTACCGCGAAGCCACCCGTTGCCGCCGTCGCCATACTGTAGTTGATGCTGCGGAACGGCGTCATGCCAGCAAGCATCAGTGAACCGATGCAGAGCAGTGTGATGCAGAGGTACACCACCCATATCCACTTGGCGTTGGTGCTGAGGCGCGGGTGCAACTTGGTCTTGATAGGGCCGGTGGCTTCGGCTGCGAACACCTTCACGCTTCCGCCAACAAACGAGGGCAGAAGGGCGATGGTGAAGAACACGATACCCAAACCGCCTATCCACTGCATAAACGAACGCCAGAACAGAATGCCGTGGGGCAGCGTGGAGACGTCGTCGATGATGGAGGCTCCGGTGGTGGTGAAGCCCGACATGGTCTCGAAGAATGCGTCTGTGAACGACGGCAGGTAGCCGCCAATGAGGAAGGGTAGGGTGCCGAAGAGTGAGAACACTACCCAGGTGAGCGTCACTACGAGATAGGCGTCGCGACGCGATAGTGAGTTGTCGCACTTGCGTCCAAGCAGACGCATCGTGAGACCGGCAGTAGCAGAGATAATGACTGAGCAAGCGAATGGAAAAATATCTTCCTCCTCGTAGCCTATGGCGACGCCAAGGCACACGAGGAACATCGTTGTCTCGATGAAGAGCAGCGAACCGATGATTTTATATAAAAGTTTCAGGTTTATCATTACAGAAAGAACTTCTCTATTTTCTTCATGTTGACGTTGTGGCAGAATACCATTACCGAGTCGCCGGGCTGAATCATGGTGTTACCCGACACGAGCAGACCTACGCCGTCGCGCACCAGTCCGCCGATGGTCATGCCTACCGGCAGACCGAGGTCCTTCACGGGCTTCTGTGTCACCTTCGAACCTTCTGACGGTATGAACTCGGCAACGTCAGCGTTGGCAGTCATGAGGAAACGCACGTTGTGAACGTTGGCATCGAGCATCATCTGATAGATGTGGCTCGCCGCAATCGACTTCTTGTTGATGATTGTGCCGATATCCAAACTCTCAGCCATGCTCACGTAGTCGATGTTCTCCACCATAGCCACCGTCTTGCGCACACCCATGCGCTTCGCCGTGAGGCAGGCGAGGATATTAGTCTCGGCGTTGCCCGTGAGAGCCACGAACGCCTGCGTGTTCTTTATGCCCTCCTCGATGAGCAGCGAGAGGTCGCGTCCGTCGCCGTTGATGATGAGTGCCTTCTCGTCTTCGAGTATCGAGTTGAGACGTTCGCAGCGTTGCTCGTCAGTCTCGATAATCTTCACGTCCATGTACGACGGCATAGTCTTCACCGTGCGCACCGCTGTCGCTCCGCCACCCATTATCATCACGTTCTTCACGTCTACGTAGTGCTCCTTGCCCACAATCTTACGGACGTAGGGTATGTACTGCTTGGTAGTCATAAAGTAAGCAAGGTCGTACATCTGCAGGCAGTCGTTACCGCCAGGGATGATGGTGTCATCACCGCGCTTTATGGCTACGATGTGGAACGGGTCCTCCGGTCCGCATATCTCGCGCATCGGTCGGTCGAGGATGGTGCATGTCTCGCGCAGCTTCACGCCGAGCATCACCAGTGCTCCGCCATGCACGTCCCAACGCTGGCGCACCCACGACATCTTCAGTCCGTTGTTGATGTCGGTGGCTGCAAGCATCTCCGGATAGATGAGTTTGCTCACGCCGAGCTGCGAGAAGAACTCCTGCAGGTCGGGCGCAATGTATTCGGCGTTGTCAATCTTTGCCACGGTCTTTTTTGTGCCCAACGCCTTTGCCAGCACGCATGAGTTCATGTTCTTGCTCTCGTCGGGTGTCACGGCAATGAACAAGTCGGCTTTCTCAGCACCCGCATTCTTCAGTGCCTCGATGCTTGTTGACGATGCCTCCATGGTGAGGATGTCTACGTCCGAACCGATATGTGAGAAGCGCTCCTCGTCGGTGTCCATGACAACGATGTCCTCGTGTTCGCGCGAGAGCAGTCGTGCGAGGTGGCAGCCGATGGCGTAAGCGCCGGATATAATGATTTTCATATTCTTTTATTTTGATGTTGATGGGGTGGTGAGATGTTGTGATGGTGAGGTGTTGAGATTTGCGTAGGAGGCTACGGCATTCCTGCCGTAGCCATTGCAAGCCATTGCAATGATTTATATTTCAGTAGTCAAGGTCTACGGCAAGAATGCCGTAGACTCCTACGATTAGCCCTTTGTGATTTCGGCTTTTATAGCCTCTACGTCAATGCCTGCAATGTGGTGCAGCTCCGGCACGGTGCCGTGTTCTATGAAGCGGTCGGGTATGCCCATGCGCACCACCTTTACGGGCTTGTCGTTGTCGCTCATCCACTCGAGCACTGCCGAGCCGAAGCCGCCCGTGCGCTGCGCGTCCTCGATGGTGATGATGCGCTTGAACTTTGCCGCGATGCTCTGTAGAAGTTCCTCGTCGAGCGGCTTGCAGAAACGCATGTCGTAGTGAGCCACGCTTGTTGTGCACCCTTCAGCCTTGAGCTGCTCGATAGCCTTCTCCACATCGTTGCCGATGGGACCGTAGCTGAGCACAGCCACGTCGTCGCCTTCGCGTATGCAGCGACCCTTGCCAACGGGTATCTCCTCCAGTGCGCACTGCCAGTCGTCGCGGCGCACGCCTCTGCCACGCGGATAGCGTATCACGACAGTGCCCTTGTCGGGCAGTTGTGCTGTGTACATCATACGGCGCAGCTCGCACTCGTCCATTGGCGAGCATAGCGTGAGGTTGGGTACGGGGCGCAATGCAGCAATGTCGAGCACGCCATGATGCGTGGCTCCGTCCTCGCCGACGAGTCCGGCGCGGTCGAAGCACAACACTAACGGCAGGTTCAGGATAGCCGCGTCGTGCACGATGTTGTCGTATGCACGCTGCGCAAACGCACTGTATATGTTGCAGAACGGCAACAGACCATCCTTTGCCATTCCGGCTGAGAACGTCACGGCATGACCCTCGGCGATGCCAACGTCGAAGGCACGGTCGGGCATCTCATGCATCATGATGTCGAGCGAGCAACCCGTAGGCATAGCCGGTGTGACGCCCACTATCTTAGGGTTCTGCTTCGCCAGTTCGACAAGTGTGCGTCCGAACACATCCTGATAGCGTAGCGGTTGCTGCGAGGTGTCGCCCGTTAGGCGTTCGCCAGTGTCGGGGTCGAACTTGCCCGGTGCGTGCCATATCGTAGCCGCCTCCTCGGCGGGCTTGTATCCCTTGCCCTTCACGGTGTGCAGATGCAGAAGCTTCGGTCCGCGCATGTCCTTCAACTGATTGAGTATGCGCACCAGTTCCACCACATCGTTGCCGTCGAACGGACCGAAGTAGCGTATGTTCATGCCCTCAAAGATGTTCTGCTGATGAGCGAGTGCCGACTTGATGGCGTTGTTCAGGCGAATGAGCCCCTTGCGGCGGTCGTCGTTAAGATAGCCTTTCGAGTGTAGCCACTTCGACGCACGGTCGCGCAGACGATTATACGTGGCGTTGGTGTCGAGGTTCAGCAGGTATTTCTCCATGCCACCCACTGCTCTGTCGATACTCATGTCGTTGTCGTTGAGGATGATAAGCAAATCGTTGGGCGACGACGAGACGTTGTTCAAGCCCTCAAACGCCAATCCACCCGACATCGCTCCGTCGCCAATGACGGCAACCACATGCCGGTCTGGCTCGTTGTTCTTATGCGCAGCCACAGCCATGCCCAACGCCACAGAGATAGAGTTGGAGGCGTGTCCGCACGTGAACGTGTCGTACTCGCTTTCTTTAGGAGAAGGGAAGGGGCGGATGCCGCCTAATTTGCGGTTAGTATAGAACTGGTCTTTGCGTCCGGTGAGGATTTTGTGTCCGTATGCCTGATGTCCTACGTCCCACACAATGCGGTCGTAGGGCGTGTTTAGCACATAGTGCATCGCTACAGTCAGCTCCACTACGCCAAGCGACGAAGCAAGGTGACCAGGATTGACAGACAATTCCTTCACGATATCCTGACGCAACTCGGCACAAAGCTCGGGCAGTTGCTCAACGGGCAACTGTCTGAGGTCCTCTGGATACTGTATCTTGTCTAATAATTCCAAGTTGTCGGTGCTCATATATATATTGAAATATACTGAAATCTATTGAACTCTGTTAAATAGGTTTTGTTCACAGAAGGCACAATACCTCCTATTTAATGCAAAGTTACGTAAAAAAAGTAATGTAAGGATATTAATTGCACAAAAAAAGCATCCATCTGTGAAAGATGAATGCTTTGTGTTGGGATACCCGGACTCGAACCAGGAAAGGCAGGACCAGAATCTGCAGTGTTACCATTACACCATATCCCAATGTTGCAAAAGCGGAACTTTATTGCAATAAAAAACATCCCTCTTTATAAGAAGAATGTTGCTATGAGGTTGGGATACCCGGACTCGAACCAGGAAAGGCAGGACCAGAATCTGCAGTGTTACCATTACACCATATCCCAATATGTGTTGCAACTTGTTCCCTTATTGCGAGTGCAAAGGTACGAATTATTTTTATAACAACAATGTTTTTCGTAAGTTTTTTTTAATAAAATCTAATAAAAAGCCATTTTCTATAGTTTTAAGTCGTTTTTTGGATAAATCGCTGTATCTTTGTACGGCTTAAAAAGCGCATATATAATATATATAATAATGTAGTCACATTAAATGATATATAATCATTAAATAAACAGAATATAAAATTAAACAAGAATATAGTAAATGGAAATTAAAGACAAGTTGGTAGAAGCCATCGTTAAGGGTATTCAAGAGAAGAAAGGACAGGACATAACAATCGCCGACCTACGTGGTATCGACGGCAATATAGCTAACTACTTCGTGATTTGCCAGGGCAACTCGCCTTCGCAGGTTGAGGCTATCGCCGATTCTGTGTGCGAGACAGCACGCATCGATGCAGGCGAGAAGCCGGTACACACCGTCGGATTGCCGCAGGCTTATTGGGTGGCAATGGACTTCGTTGACGTTATAGTGCATGTCTTCATACCTGAAGCACGCGACTTCTATAACCTTGAGACCCTTTGGGAGGATGCCAAGGTTATAAATATACCGAACCTCGATTAATAATAAAGATTATATGAACACAAACAATAATCCCTCAGGAGATAACAACCAACCGAAGATGCCGAAGTTCAATATGAACTGGATCTACACGATCATCATCGTGATGCTCGCCGTGCTGTTCTTCTCTGATGGAGGTAAAGGCTTCTTTGGCAGCCAGATGGCGAGCCAGGAGGCTACGTACACCAAGTTTCAGGTGTATGTAGACAAGGGTTATGCACGCAGTGTGGTTGTGAATAAGGACAACGGAACGCTGCGTATGTACGTGCGTCCGGACAAGATACGTGATGTGTTTGGCAAGTCGGCGCAGCAGGTTGGTCAGAAGCCATACGTGGAAGTGACGTACGGCTCGGTTGATGGTGTCGATCAGTATCTCTCTGCGGCTATGAAGAAGGGTAAGATACTCGACTTTAGCTATGAGAAAGACTCCAACTCCGGACTCTTGTCGCTCTTCTACACCTTCGGACCGATAGTACTCTTCGTCTTCCTTTGGCTCTTCATTATGCGCCGCATGGGCGGTGGTGGAGCAGGCGGTGGCGTGTTCAACGTCGGCAAGTCGAAGGCTCAGATGTACGAGAAGGGCAACGACCTCGGCATCACGTTCAAGGACGTAGCGGGTCAGGTTGGCGCAAAGCAGGAGGTGCAGGAGATTGTCGACTTCCTCAAGCAACCGCAGAAGTACACGGAGCTGGGTGGTAAGATACCCAAGGGTGCTCTCCTCGTAGGTCCTCCGGGCACAGGTAAGACCTTGCTCGCAAAGGCAGTGGCAGGCGAGGCAGGCGTTCCGTTCTTCTCCATGAGCGGCTCCGACTTCGTGGAGATGTTCGTCGGTGTAGGCGCAAGTCGCGTACGCGACCTCTTCCGTCAGGCTAAGGAGAAGGCTCCGTGCATCATCTTCATCGACGAGATTGATGCCGTGGGACGTGCGCGTAGCAAGAACCCTGCAATGGGTGGCAACGACGAGCGCGAGAACACGCTCAATGCCCTTCTTACAGAGATGGACGGCTTCGGTACAAACAGCGGTGTCATCATCCTCGCAGCTACGAACCGTGCCGACATGCTCGACAAGGCGTTGTTGCGTGCCGGACGTTTCGACCGTCAGATAACGGTCGACTTACCCGACCTTACTGAGCGTAAGGAGATTTTCCAGGTGCATCTGCGTAAGGTGAAGATAGACGAGACGGTAGATATCGACTTCCTCTCGCGTCAGACTCCTGGCTTCTCGGGTGCCGATATAGCGAATGTGTGCAACGAGGCGGCGCTCATCGCCGCACGCCATAATAGCAACAAGGTAGGCAAGCAGGACTTCCTCGACGCAGTAGACCGCATCATCGGCGGTCTGGAGAAGAAGACAAAGGTAATGACTGAGGCTGAGAAGCGCACTATCGCGCTGCATGAAGCCGGTCACGCCACTGTCTCATGGTTCTGCGAGCACGCCAATCCGCTCGTTAAAGTGAGCATCGTGCCACGTGGCAGAGCACTCGGAGCAGCTTGGTACCTGCCCGAAGAGCGTCAGATCACAACAAAGGAGCAGATGCTCGACGAGATGTGTGCACTGCTTGGCGGTCGTGCAGCCGAAGAACTCTTCACCGGACACATTTCTACCGGCGCTATGAACGACCTCGAACGCGCTACAAAGTCGGCTTTCGGCATGGTAGCATACGCCGGCATGAGCGACCGTCTGCCCAATATCTGCTACTATAACAACCAGGAGTATCAGTTCCAGCGTCCTTACTCAGAGACAACGGCTAAGATTATCGACGACGAGGTGCTGAAGCTGGTCAACGACGAGTATGCACGTGCGAAGACTCTGCTTAAGGAACATGCAAAGGGACATAACGAACTCGCCGAACTCCTTATGACTCGCGAGGTGATCTTCGCCGAGGATGTGGAGCGCATCTTCGGAAAGCGTCCATGGGTGAGTCGCTCGGAAGAGATAATCGAGGACAATACTCCTAAGCTTGAGGACATGCCCGAAGTGGTTCGCCAGGCTCAGAAGGAGCACGAGGAATCGTTGGCAAAGCAGACGGCACTTCCTGCTGATGACTCGGCAGAGCAGCCGACTGACGACAAGACAGAACCTACTGAGAAATAATAAACGTAAGCATTATGAGCGATAAAATGAAAAACTTGATTGTACGTACCATCACCGGTGTGCTCTTTGTAGCAGCCATTGTTACGTGCTTCTTGCGTCCGGAGGCGATGATACTTCTGTTCGCGCTGGTTACAGGACTCACTATCTGGGAGTTTACGGGCATTGTGAACGACATAGAGGGCGTCACGACGAACCGTCTTATCACAACTGTTGCTGGCGTGTACTTCTTCTTCAGCATCGCAGGCTACTGCTCGGGCATCGTGCCGTCAGCAGTGTTCATACCTTACTTGCTGACCATCGTCTATCTGTTTATCGCCGAGCTGTACACAAAGGCTCCGAATCCGATAAACAACTGGGCGTACACAATGCTTGCGCAGATGTACATCGCACTGCCGTTCTCCACTATCAACGTCCTTGCATTCCGTGCTACGGGCGATGGAGTGGTGTACAACTACCTCCTTCCGCTCAGTGTCTTTATCTTCCTTTGGACTAATGATACAGGTGCTTACCTCAGCGGATCGCTTTTCGGCAAGCACAAGCTCTTTCCGCGTGTCAGCCCGGGCAAGAGCTGGGAGGGAAGTATCGGTGGCGGACTCCTCGTGTTGGCTATGGCAGCAGCCGTAGGCTTCTACGAGACATCCGCTCTGCACAACGGCGCAGCCGACGTGGCTCTCAGCATACCGCAGTGGATGGGCTTGGGTCTTGTCGTTGTCTTCTTCGGTACATGGGGCGACCTTGTTGAGTCGCTCTTCAAGCGTACCATCGGCATAAAGGACTCGGGCAACATCCTGCCCGGTCACGGCGGAATGCTCGACCGTTTCGACTCTTCGCTGATGGCGTTCCCTGCTGCAGTGGTATATCTGTACACACTCACAATTTTCTAAACCGTGAGTTGCGATTAATAAAAATCAGCAGACACTATTTGATAAATACTCGAATTAAATCGCCTGAGCGTCACAGTAATGATTGACGCTCAGGCGATTTTGTTGTTTATCGTTTGCCTGTCTCGCAAAAAAAGTGTAGATTTGCATTATGAACCGAACTTTCCATCATAACGTCAGTCTGCAGGGCATAGCCACGATAGTGTTGTTGGCAGTTGTAGCTCTGTGGTGTTTTCTTGTGCGCAGCGGCATCACCCCTGCGTTGGGTTTCGTGTGTCTGTTGCTTGGCGCGGCAGGTGTAGACCGTTTGGTGAACACCACCTACACATTCACTGCTGACGGTGACCTCGTCATCATTCGTGGCAGACTGGGTAAGAGTATAACGATAGCTGTAAACGAGATAATCGTGGCGCGTGCGGTGCGCGGCACGCTGTTCACGGCACGCCACATCGTGATAGAATACAGTTGCGGAAAGATAACGTATGCGCAACCGCAGCAGACAAGCGAATTCATCGAAGAGATACGGCGCAGACAGAGACAATATGAAGACAAGGATAATTAAGAAATGGACATCAACCATTACAAACAGGCATGAAAGACTATATATATAAATATGTATTGACACTCGTGGCGTTCCTCTTCGTTTCAGGAGCAACGGCACAGACAGATGTCGAGTTTGACGAAGACGACAGTTCGGCGGTTGCCGACACACTGATGCCCGACACGTTCAAGGTGGCGGAGCAGGCATTGCCGTGGAATATAGCTGTGGCAAAGCATCTGGACAATCTGCTTGAGCACGATATGTTCGAGACATCCACCGTCGGAATGATGGTGTACGACCTCGATGCCGACTCGGTGCTCTACAGTCACAATGCGCGTCTGCTTCTGCGCCCTGCATCGACAATGAAACTCGTCACGGCGATAGCAGCCATCGACCGCTTGGGCGGCAGCTACCAGTTCAAGACCGAGCTGTGCTACACCGGCGAGGTGAACGACCGCACGCTTACGGGCAATATCTACTGCGTGGGCGGCTTCGACCCACGCTTCAACTCCGACGATATGCGTGCCTTTGTTGAGGCTATACACAAGATGGGAGTCGACACCATACGTGGTAACATCTATGCCGACAAGTCGATGAAGGATGCCGACCAGTTTGGTGCAGGCTGGTGCTGGGATGACGACAACCCCGTGCTCTCGCCGTTGCTCATCAGCAGGAAGGATTCGTTCGTAGAGCGTTTCGTCAGCGATCTGCTTGCCGATAGTCTCGTTGTTGAGGCAAATGTGGGCGAGGCGCAACGTCCTGACAGTGCCTATTGCATCTGCCGCCGCTTCCACACCATCGACCAGATTCTGATGCGCATGATGAAGAACAGCGACAACCTCTACGCCGAGTCGATGTTCTACCAGTTGGCTGCATCTACCGGCACCAGGCAGGCTTCGGCTAAGCAGGCACGCAGCGTAATCAATAGGCTGATATCCAAGGTAGGACTCAATCCGAAGCGTTACGAGATAGCCGATGGTAGCGGACTCTCGCTCTACAACTATCTCTCGGCTGAACTCGAAGTGCGCCTTCTGCGCTATGCGTTCCAGAACAACAATATATACATGCACCTGCGTCCGTCGCTGCCCATTGCCGGCGAGGACGGCACATTGCGCAAGCGCATGACGGGCGTGTTCACCGCCGGCAACGTACGCGCCAAGACCGGCACCGTGCAGGGCGTGTCGTCGCTTGCCGGCTATTGCACGGCTGCCAACGGACACCGCCTCGCATTCTCCATTATCAATCAGGGCATACAGCACCACAGCAATGGTCGTGCTTTCCAAGACCGTGTCTGCACTGTGCTCTGCCAACCGTAGCCTTTTTAAAAGAAAACCGAATTGTACGCTATAAACTATAAGACACTCATCGCCCAGGCACTCGGCTTTGAGCCTACCGCCGACCAGCGGCACGCCATCGACACCTTCGCCGAGTTTCTCGCCGATCGTGACGACCATGCTACGATGCTGCTGCGCGGTTCGGCAGGTACGGGTAAGACGACACTCTCTGGTGCCATCGTGCGCACGATGCTCGCGTTGAAGCAGCGCGTTGTTCTGCTTGCGCCAACGGGTCGTGCCGCGAAAGTGTTCGCTTTGAACTCAGGCGTGCCGGCTTCCACCATCCATCGCCGCATCTACCGCCAGCAGTCGCTCGGCGGATCGTTCTCGCTTGCTCCTAACATGATGACCGACACGCTGTTTCTCGTCGACGAGTCGTCGATGATAGCCAACGAGGGCTTGCGCGAATCGGTGTTCGGCACGGGCTGTCTGCTTGACGACCTCGTGCAGTTCGTCTATTCGGGGCGCAACTGCCGACTGGTGCTCATCGGCGACAAGGCGCAGCTGCCGCCTGTAGGCGAGGAGGAGTCGCCGGCTCTCTCCTCAGCGTTCGTCTCCGGCTACGGACTCACCCTCTACGAGAGCGACCTTCGCGAGGTTTTGCGCCAGAGCCAGCAGTCGGGCATACTCTACAACGCCACGGTGATACGCCAGATGATTACGCACGACGAGGCGACCGCCCTGCCCAAGATACGCTTCAGCGGCTTCCCCGACATCGTATGCGTGCCCGGCGACGAACTCATCGAGTCGCTCGCCACGAGTTATTCGCAGGTGGGCATGGATGAGACGATGGTTGTTACGCGCTCCAACAAGCGTGCCAATATATACAATCAGGGCATACGCAACCAAGTGCTTTGGCGCGAGGAGAAACTCACGTCGGGCGACTGGCTCATGGTGGTGAAGAACAGCTACTACTGGACCGAGCAGAAGAAAGCTGAAGACACGTCGGCACCGGCATTCATAGCCAACGGCGACCGTGCCGTGATACAGCGCGTGCGCAACCGCCGCGACCTCTACGGCTTCCACTTCGTCGACCTCTGGCTGCAGTTCCCCGACTACGACAACTACGAGTTGCAGGTGACGGCACTCACCGATACGCTTGCCACCGAGGCGCCAGCGCTCACACGCGAGCAGAGTCAGCAACTCTTCGACGAGGTGATGGCAGACTACGCCGATGTGCGCACCAAACCCGAGCGCTACAAGTGTCTGAAAGCCGATCCCTACTACAATGCGTTGCAGATAAAGTACGCCTACGCTGTCACGTGCCATAAGGCGCAGGGCGGACAGTGGGCGCACGTCTACGTAGACCAAGGCTATATGACCGACGAAATGCTCACGCCCGATTATATCCACTGGCTCTACACAGCTTTTACGCGCGCTACGGAGAAACTCTTCCTCGTCAATTGGCCTAAGACGCAAACGGAAGAGTAGCGGATGTAGCCATTCTTTTTTAATATACCTCGAAAAAACACAACTTTTTCTGTAGCAAACTCCACCTTTTGTGCGTCTAAAGAGCAGAAAAAGTAATAAACAACAAGCATATGAACACAACAGAGCAACAATTCTCGCAGCTTGTGAGAGACAACCGTAGCACGATATACGCCGTGTGCTACATGTTCTCCAACGATGCCGACGAGGTGGCAGACCTCTTTCAGGAGGTGCTTGTCAAGCTATGGAACGGCTACGAGTCGTTCCACGGCAAGAGCGACGTCAAGACATGGATATACCGTGTCACCCTCAACACCTGCATCACCATCGATCGCAAGAAGCGAAGCCGCCGGAAAGCATTGCTGTCAATGGATGTCGACTATTTCAGCGATGAGGAGAAGTCAACCGCCCAAGTGCGTATGCTGCACGAGCGCATAGCCCGACTGCAGCCGCTTGACAGAGCCATCGTTCTGCTATGGCTCGAGCAAATCAGCTACGACGAGATTGGCGACATCGTGGGCCTGAGCGCAAAGAACGTGTCTGTGCGTCTGGCGCGAATAAGAGTGCAACTGAAGAGTATGTCAAACGAATAAAAACAAGACCATTATGGAAAACAATAATCAAAACACCGAACTCGAGCTTATGCGCTCGCAGATGGAAGACTTCAAGGCGCAGCTCGACAAGCAGAAGATAGTGAACGAGAAGATGATTATAGGCTCGATGAAGAAGAGCATGTCGTGGATAAAGCGCTTCGTCTACTTCGAGTGCAGTCTCGTGCCGATCATTGCCGTGTCGTGGCTCGCTATCAAGGAGTTCGCCCACCTCTCGTGGCTCAACTACGCCTTCCTCATGACTATGGTTATAGTAAGCGTCATAGCCGACTATCGCATCAACGTTTCGGCTATCAGCGATGCCGACTACAGTCGCAACAACCTTCTCACCACCATCAAGAAGCTCACACGCATGAAGCGTCTGCGCTCTATAGAGATGATGATTGAGGTGCCGACATTATTTATCTGGCTCTTGTGGAGCGGCATAGAGGCATGGATATATATGCCAGCCGACGCACCCGACTGTGCGCGAGCCGCTGTATACGGCGGCATTGTTGGCGGTGTCATCGGTGCCGTCTGCGGTTTGATCTTCGCCTTCCGCATCTTCCTCAAGATGCAGCGCACGAACGACGAAGTGATAAGTCAGATTAACGAACTTAACGCATAAATTTCTCTCTCTCTTCTGCCCAGTACGTTGTGAAGTGTACTGGGCTTTTTTGTTTCTTAAGCCTTTTTGAATAGCCGCGCCACGAAGTTGGACCCTTCGAGCACCACCATGAAATTCCAGAAATAGAACATCTGCTCATCGTAGACATAGCTGAGCACTGCGCCGAGGAGGCAGAAGACGAAGCAGGCGGGCGAATGTTTTTTAATTGCATCCATACAGTCGTCTGTAGACAGCTTGCGTCTGAAGATGCACACGATGCCCGCAACGAGCACTACGCCTAACACCACAGCCAAGCCGCACAAGGCGTACCAGTAAGCGTCCCACTTGCCCAACAGCGGCTCCAGCGCAAAGAACAAAAGAAAAAGCGCGTAGCCCGCGTTTGCCAATGATACCTTGTTTTTCATATTCTTATTACGGTTTGTTTAATTCTGCAAATTTAAGTAAAAGAGTTGTTACCGGCAAGCGCTGCGCCGCATTTTTATCCGCGCCACCTTTGACGAATGGAATTTTATTAATACATTTGCATTAGACATACAGATTATAAACAACAACGATATGAAGACACTCAAGACTATCCTTATGGCTCTGGCGCTCATCGCAGCTCCCGCAGCCATCCGTGCGCAAGCATCAGCTGATGCTCCTGCGGCTACGGTTACAGACCTCGACCAGAAGTACGCCACCGACCTGCTGAAGGCAGGCACCGACGCGCCCGACATCACGCTGAACACCATCGACGGCAAGCCTTTCGCGCTGAAAGACCTGCGCGGACGCTACGTAGTGCTCGACTTCTGGGCTTCGTGGTGCCCCGACTGCCGCAAGGACTCGCCGTTCATCATGCAGCTCTACAAGAAGTTCGGTGCCAAGGGCGTGGCTTTCGTGGGCGTGTCGTTCGACAAGAACCTCGAGTCGTGGAAGAACGGCGTGGCTAAGCTCGGCATCGAATACATGCAGGTGAGCGACTTGAAGCCGATGCGCGAGTCGCCCGTGGCTGAAACTTACCACGTGAAGTGGATACCTACCGTCTACGTCATCGACCCACAGGGCAAGGTGGTGCTCGCCACTGTCGTGTCTGACAAGGTGAGCGCATATCTCCACTCCGTTTACCCCGACTGCGCCGAGTAGGATGACGCTTACAACAGACATATTGCACACATGGTTCAGGCAGTTCAACGCCGATTATTTCGGCGATGAGCTGCCTGTGCCTCGTATTGCGCTGTCGAAGGCTCGCACCCGTCTGGGCACCATGTCGTGCCGCCGAGTGCGCAAGCTGCTGCGCTGGACGTACACCGACTTCATCATACGCATCAGCACATACTACGAATGCACCGAGCGCGAGTTTCAGGAGACGCTGCTGCATGAGATGATACATCTTTATATAGCGTATCACAACATCACCGATACATCGTCGCACGGCAAAGAGTTCCGTCAGATCATGCAGCGGCTGAATAGCGAACACGGCTGGCACATCACCGTTTCGACATCGATGCACAAGCATAAGCTCACACCGTCCCACCCCGATAACTCTCCTGCTTCTTTTCTTGTTCTTGCCCTTGTGCTTGACGATGGCACCCGGATGCTCTCGGTTGTCAATGTGCGTTCGGCACTGAAGGTGGATGCGTTGGCACGCCGCACACATCGCATCGCCGACCATCGCTGGTATATGTCGCAAGACCCTTACTTCCGCGACTTCACCTGCGTGCGTTCTCTGCGTGCGCGCCGCGTTTCTATAGATGTATATAACGAAAAAACGGCTGCCATGCAGCCGTTAGTGTTGAAGGAACCGTAACCCTCCGCGCAAGATATTGTTAGAGATACGCCGTTGCGTATCGCTTATGGTGTTGTTGTAGCCTTTGCGTAGCAGACTGTGCCCCATACCTCTCCATTCAGATTGCAGACCGAACATGTCGAGCATGGTAGGGTAGAGGTCAATCTGGTTTATACTTCCCACGTAGAACATTTCGGCAGCGATGTGCGTGTTGGCTATTATCAGTGGCAGGCTCATCGACCAGTCGTCCATGCCCAAGCTGCCCTCCTTCGGTTCGTGGTCGGAGCAGACAATGAGCACGGTGTTGTCATACTGCCCACTGCGTTTTAGATAGGCTATGTAGCGTTCTATCTGCAAGTCGGTGTAGAAACACTTGTCGAGATAGTGGCAGAATTCTGCAGAGAAGCGACTCGGGTAGTTGAATGGTGACCTCACGGGTGTCTCGGCGAGGAAGTCGGTGTCGTAGCTGCCGTGCATGCTGAGCGTTAGTATTATGTTCATGTATGGTTCTTGCAGTTTTACGTTCTGCAGTCGGTTGAATATCTCCTCGTCTTGACACCAGTAACCGTTCTCGTAGTTGCCCAGTTCTATCGTATGGTCTATGCCGTAGCTGAGGTTAGCCTCGTTCTGATGCCAGAAGAAGCGGTTCGTAGGTATAGTGATATACGTGTGATAGCCCTTCTGTTCGTGCAGCAGTCGGGGCAGAGCCGCCACACGGTTCTTTATGATGCGCTGCACCGACATCTCCGATTGGAGCGGCAGCAGTCCCGTGAAGTAGGAAATCTGCGCATCGCTCGACTCTCCGCCTCCGCGGTTAGATGTGACGTTGAGATTGTGGTAGTTTCTCGGATCTCTCATCAGCTCGTTGAGGCAGGGGGTCACCTCCTTGCCATCAATCTTCATCTGCGACACCACCGACAGATACGACTCTACCATGATGAACACCACGTTCGGTTTACCCTTTACGCGTAGCGACTCGGGCAGCGGCTTAGCGTCTGCTGCTTTCTGCTTTATGAAAGCGCCTATCTCGCGCACTTCCGCGTCGCTCAGTTCTACGTTCTTCGATGCACTTGCTATGTTGCCGTACACCTGCCCGAGGAGTATACCGTTGCGCATGATGGCATATTCTTGGTTGAACATGAATTCCAGTTTCGTGTCCTCCCTGAAATCGATACTGTCTATCCATGCTTTCACGTCGTCAGCCGTGCGCCAGTGAACGGCAAGTTTCAGCGTGTAGAGCACGCAGGGCAGAACTATAAGTGTCAGCACCCAAAGCAAGTCGCGGCGCGTGCGCTTCGGTTCGATACGTCTAACGCCCCAACCGAACAGCAGTGTCGTAACCACGAGCAGCAGGTCGGTCCAGCAGAATGCGTGTGGCACGTATTGCATCCACCAAGAACCTCTGAAGTTGGCAGCCTCGTCGAGCACATCGGGTGTTATGTAGCGGTTGAAGAAGCGCGAGTAGACCATGTTTGCCACCACGAATACCATCAGTGTAGAGTAAGTGAGCACGAATGCCGATTTGCGCCTGCCCGCCGTGCACAGTAAGAATAACAGCAGTGTAGCCGCCACGTCTATCCATGCGCTCAGAAACGGTCGGGTGCCGCACCACTCGGACGAAATCTTAGAGAAGTAGACCTCGTAGTGCATGTAGCCCACGTTGATATACATAAGAAGGCACAAGAAGAACATCAGAAGATGCTCTCTTGTGCCTTTTCTATTCAGGATTTCTGCTATATTTTTCAATATTTTGTTGGGTTGTTGCTTGAATAATGTCATTGGGCGGCGTTCGCAATCCGATCGGACGGCGGACGGAATCTGATCGGATGGCGAACGCGAGCGGTGGGATTACTTTGCAGGAACCTCTGCAAGAGTTTTCTTAACAAGCTCCCAGAACGGTGCGATTGTCTTGATGAGGCAACGCTCCGATGTGGTGTGAGGCGAGCGCATGGTCGGACCGAACGACACAACGTCGAGGTGCGGATACTTGCCGAGGATTACAGAGCACTCCAGACCGGCGTGGTCTACCTGCTCGATAGCCTCCTCACCGAAGAGTTCGCGGTAGTGCTGCTCCATGAGGTGCAGAATCTCGCTGTCTGTGTTAGGATCCCAGCCGCCGTAGCTGCCGCTCATCTCCACCTTCATGCCTGCCATCGAGAATGTAGACTCGAGCGTGGTGGCGATGTACTCCTTCATGCTCTCGTTAGCCGAGCGTGCGAGCAGCTTGAAGTAAGCGTTGCCGCCCTCGATGTCGATGATGGCGAGGTTAGAAGAAGTTTCAACCACAGATGGGAATACCGGAATCATGCGCAGCACGCCGTTGTGGCAGCCGTAGATAGCATCGAGCAGGTTGTCCTGAATTTCCTCAGGAGTCTCGAAAGCCGGTGTCTCCACGTCCTCGGTGAAGAACTGTATGTTCTCCTCAATAGTGCGGAACTCGTGGTTGAACAGTTTGCACCATTCCTCTACGTTCTCCTTCAGTGCCTCCACGTTCTCCTTCGGCAGTGTGAGCACCACCTCGCACTCGAACGGGATAGCGTTGCGCATTGTGCCGCCGTGCCATGTAGCCAGGCGTGCGCCGTACTCAGCGATAGCCTCGTGCACGAAGCGAGCCATGAGCTTGTTGGCGTTGCCGCGACCCTCGTTGATCTCCAGTCCAGAGTGTCCGCCCTTCAAACCCTTCAGCAGAACCTTAACGGCTGCGTCTTCCTTGTCGGTCTCCACCTCCTTGTAGGCGAGTGTGGCTGTGATATCGATGCCACCAGCCGAACCAATTACGAATTTGCCCCATGTCTCAGAGTCGAGGTTGAGCAGGATGTCGCCCTGCAGCTCGTCGCATGGCAGGTCGTTAGCGCCGAACATGCCAGTCTCCTCGTCGGCAGTGATAAGACCCTCAACCGGTCCGTGAACCAGTGTCTTGTCCTCCATGACAGCCATGATGGCAGCCACACCGATGCCGTTGTCCGCACCGAGCGTTGTGCCCTTAGCACGTACCCACTCGCCGTCTACGTAAGTCTCGATAGGGTCGGTCTCGAAGTTGTGTGTTGACTCCTTGCTCTTCTGCGGCACCATGTCCATGTGCGCCTGAAGGATAACACCCTTCTTGTTCTCCATACCAGCTGATGCGGGTTTGCGCATCACAATATTTCCGGCAGCGTCCTTGAAGCCTTCCACGCCTACGCGTGCTGCGAAGTCGAGCAAGAACTGCTGTACTTTTTCAAGATGACCTGATGGGCGCGGCACCTGTGTCAGTGCGTCGAAGTTGCGCCAGATACACTCGGGGTTAAGGTTTCTGATTTCACTCATAATGTTAAGGTTTTAAGTATGATAATATGTTGAGGTGTTGAGTTGGGGTGTTGTTATGTTGAGGTGGTGAGATGTTGAGATATGTTGTTGTGATGACAAATGCATATGTCAACACATCAACATAACAACATCTCAACATAACACCTCACCACCTTTCTTCTTTGTAAACGACAACGCTGTCCACGCATACACGCCAAGTGCTACGACGAGCAGCGTCTGTACGGAGTGGACGATGAGCACGAAGTTGAGCGCGTCCACGTCGCCAACGCCGTAGAGGATGAGCATCGTCTTCACTGCGAAGTGCCACGGACCGGCACCGTTAGGTGTAGGCACGATGACCGCTATGCTGCCCACGATGAACGTGACGAGAGCACATGCCATACCTAAGTGTGCCGTAGCCTCGAAGCAGAAGAACGTGAGATAGTAGTGGAGGAAGTAGCTCGCCCAGATGCCTACGGTGAACGCCACGAAGAGCCACGGGTGCTTCACGGTGCGTATGGACATAATGCCCTGCCAGATGCCACGTATCATGTCGCGCACCTTATTATATATGGCGAAACGTCGCAGCATATACCATGCGAGTATGAGCACAGCTATCGCACAAACGGCAGTCACGGCGTAGCCAGCGGCAGAGAATTTAGAGAGGATTGACTCGAGGTTGGTGCCCGTCTCGGTAAAGAACGTGTTGAAGACGTGCAGTTGTAGAAAAAAGGTAATGAGGGCGATGAGCATGACAAGAGCCGAGTCGATGGCTCGCTCCATGACCACCGTGCCCAATGCCTTCGGGAACGACACACCGTCGTAGCGGTGCAGTATGCCGCAGCGTGCGAACTCGCCGATGCGCGGCACTATAAGACTGACGGCATACGAGAGGAATATCGAGTTGATGCTCGTCGATGTGCGTGGATTCTCACCGATAGGTTCGAGGGTGAGGTGCCAGCGCCATCCGCGGAACATCTGCGCCAGTATGCCGAACGGGAACGATAGCAACATCCAAGTCCAGTTCATGCCGTGCATGAGCGTGTCTGCCACGGTCTTGAAGTCGAAATCGCGGTACATCCAGTAAAGGATAAGTCCGCCGAGCATTATCGACAGACTTACCTTTAATGAGTTGTTTATTAGTTTCTTTATTTCCAATGAACCCTTATTTATACATTGATTTTATAAAGTTAGGGGCGTTTAGAATACGAATGTGCGTATGAGATAGTAGCTTATGATACCAGCCAGGTAGCCCACGAATGCTATCCATGTGATGCGCTTCATGTACCATCCGAAGGTAATCTTCTCCAAGCCCATTACTACCACGCCAGCAGCCGAACCGATGATGAGCATCGAGCCACCCACGCCAGCACAGTAGGCGAGCAGCTGCCAGAAGATGCCGTCGACAGCCATGTCGCCTGTAGGAGCAACCGGATACATACCCATGCAACCGGCAACGAGCGGAACGTTGTCGACGATGCTCGAAAGCACACCGATGATGCCCGTCACGAGGTAGTGGTTGCCGTCGAAGAAGGTGTTCAGACCGTCGCCTAAAGCGGTGAGTACGCCCACCTCAGAGAGGCACGAAACAGCCATGAGGATGCCGAGGAAAAACAGAATGGTAGACATATCTACGCGCGAGAGCAAGTTGGTAACGCGCTTCTGTGTGCCCTCGTCGTCGTGTCCGCGGTGCAAGTGGCGGTAGAACAACTCAGTGGTTGTCCACAGCACGCCCAGTACGAGCAGAATACCTACGAACGGAGGCAAGTGTGTGATACTCTTGAACACCGGCACGAACATCAAACCGCCTACACCAATCCAGAACACAGCCTTACGCTGACGCTCGGTGAAGTCGCCAACAGAAGCGTCAGCGCCCTCCTTTATCTCTGGCATGTGGAGTTCGCCCTTCAGCTGATATTGCAGGATGAACGCCGGAATAATCATTGACACAAGCGACGGTACGAGTATCTCGCTGATTACTCCAACCGCTGTGATTAGCCCCTTGTTCCAAAGCATGATGGTCGTTACGTCGCCGATAGGCGAGAACGCGCCACCTGAGTTGGCTGCTATGATGACGAGCGAGGCGTAGATGAGTCGGTCGTTGCGCTCGGTGACGAGCTTGCGCAGAATCATGATCATGACGATACTCGTTGTGAGGTTGTCGAGTATGGCTGAAAGGATGAATGTCAAGAAGGCGATGCGCCAGAGAAGCGTGCGTTTCGAGCTGGTTTTCATCACCTTGCGTACCCAGTTGAATCCACCGTTCTGGTCTACAATCTCTACGATAGTCATAGCTCCCATGAGGAAGAACAGCGTTGTAGAGGTGTCGCCCAAGTGCTCCTGAATGATAGAAGTCACTGCTGCTGCCATACCGCTAAGGTCGCCAGTATACCCGTGTATAGCGGTGAGATACTGCATCGGGTCGAACATATAGAGCGTCCAGCACGCAACAAACATCAGCAACGCGATGGCTGCCTTATTCACTTTCAACAGGCTTTCGGTAGCTATACACGCATAGCCGAGCACGAACGCCACAATAATCATAATGGTTAGAGTAGTCATGAGTTTTTTTGATTGTTAGCTTTATTTTGTTGTTAATCTTTTTTCTTTCTTGATTTGATCACCTGGCGCTGTGTGATCACTCCGTCGGCATACTCCTTTGGCGACATGCCACGGTTGTTCTTAAAGCATCGGTTGAAGTAAGGCACGTCGTTGAAGCCCACCATGTAGCAGACATCGGTGATGCTGAGCTTACCATCGCGCAGCAGAGAGCACGCGCGGTCGACACGCAGCTTGTTGAGGTAGGTGATGTAGGTCTGTCCCGTAGCCTTCTTGAAGAAGGAGCAGAACGACGAGCGGTTCATGCCCACGTGGTTGGCTATCATGTCGATGGTGATAGAACTTGCGTAGTTCTCCAGCGAGAACTCCTTCACCTTATTGATGCGGTCGGATGTGCGGTCGGTTTCGGCGAAACGACCGATTACTATACCATCGCTCTCGTGCTTGGAGAGCAGCAAGATGATGCGGAAGATGTATGGCAGCAACTCCGACATCTTCTCTGTACGCATACGAAGCATCATCTCGGTCATCTCTTCAAGCGTCTTGCCGCTGAATGTGATGACAGAAGAAACTGATTTGAGCTGCTCCAGGCGTTCCGTAATCTCGGGGAAAGCACTCGCACAGCGGTCGATAAACTCAGTCTTGAACGACAATGTGGCATATTCTATTCTGCCGCATTCGTCGGTATAATGGTTGTCGTATGTCCAGCAATGGGGGATGTGCGGCGGAATAAAAGCAAGGTCGCCATCGCTAAATTCACTTGTTTCGTCGCCAAGAGTGCGTGTTCCCCTGCCGTGCACTACATAGGTGAGCTCCCATGTGTCTTGTTTGTGGAGGGATATAACGTCGCTCGGCCTAATGGCGACGCTGTCAAACTTGTATAAATTCATAATGTTCAATAATAGATACCTTGTTGTTGTTATTATATTAGGGTGCAAATATACGGCAAATAATCCATACTTTTGCATATTCTTGGTGTTATATTTGCTTATTTAACAATAATAAACAAGCAAATATCATAGTTTAAAATGAATATATTTACATGATGTGGCAACTTGTAATGTTAATTGTTGAATAAATGTTAGCGGTGTAGATTTTTTTTTATATCTTTGTCTGAAGAATACTTAAGTGTAGATAAGTATAGACAAAAAGCTAACTCTATGAAATATTCCGAATACATAAAGCAGATAGAAATCGACTCGTTGTGGAGCGGTAAGCGTCACATCGTGTGGAATCTTGACCGTAAAGTGAATATCCTCAGCGGCATCAATGGTGTCGGCAAGAGTACTATATTAAATAAGGTGATTAGAGGATTGTCGGCAGGTGGCGAGTTTCCGAGCCACATGCTCAAAGGCGTTCGCCTCACCGTTGAGCCAGAAGATGCACGCTGGATACGTTACGATGTCATCCGCTCGTTCGACCGTCCGCTGCTGAACCTCGACGCTGTGGGCAAGCTGAACACCGCGCTGAGCGACCTCACCACCGAGCTCGACCTGCAGCTGTTCTTCCTGCAGCGCAAGTATCTCGACTATCAGGTGAACATAGGCAACCGTATCATCGCCAGCCTGCAGAGCGGCGAGGCTGACGCAGCGCTTCAGGCGCAGCAGATTTCCGCACCGAAGACCACGTTCCAGAACCTCATTGACGACCTCTTCTCGCAGACTGGCAAGAAGATAGTGCGCACGGAGAATGAGATACGCTTCTCGCAGATTGGCGAGACGCTAACGCCCTACCAGCTATCGAGCGGCGAGAAGCAGATGCTCGTCATACTGCTCACCGTGCTCGTGGAAGATCAGCAGCCCTACGTGCTGTTCATGGACGAGCCGGAGGTGAGCCTGCACATCGACTGGCAGCAACGTCTCATCGACCTGATTCTCACGCTCAACCCCAACGTGCAGATTATTCTCACCACCCATTCGCCGGCGGTGATAATGAACGGTTGGGCTGATTGCGTGACAGAAGTGTCGGATATAACAGATTGAAAATGGGCAAGCGTCTTACAGATTGCATAACATCGCAATACATAGGAGCGGCAAACCGTCTGAACTCGAAGAAGGCACGCCGTCGCATCGTGGCTTACGTGGAAAGCTACGACGACATATTCTTTTGGCGCTCCGTTCTCACACGCTTTGAGAACGAGGAACGCTATTTTGAGGTGTTGCTACCTTCGCGTCTTGAGCACCTGGAGCGAGGCAAGAAGGCAGCGATAATGAGCATGATAGCTACGGGTGGAGTGGGCAAGAACATGATAGCGTGCGTTGATGCCGACTACGACTATGTGGCGCAGGGCGCAACGCTCTCGTCGAAGGCTATACTCGAAAACCCCTACATATTCCACTCCTACGCTTACGCTATAGAAAACATGCAGTGCTACGCCCCGTCGCTACACAACGTGTGCGTAGCCGTCACGCTCAACGATGCGCAGAAGTTCGACTTCGAAGCGTTCCTTGCCGACTTCTCCACAACCATCTTCCCGCTCTTCGTGTGGAACGTGTGGTCATACCGCAACGCTGCAGAACGTCGGTTCACCATCTCCGACTTCGTTCGGTCGATAGAGATGGGCAGTCTGTCGCCCGAGAACGCTTCGGCTGCGATAGCGCAGTTGCGTCGCCGTGTGGCTCACAAGGTGAAGATGCTGCAAAGCCAGCACCCAGGTGCTAAGGAGAGCTATTTGAAGGTGAAGGACTCTTTGCGCGAACTTGGCATTGTGCCTTCCGAAACTTACCTATATATACAAGGTCATCACCTCTTCGACAAGGTGATTGTGCCACTGATGAAGAAGGTGTGCAACACGCTGGTACGCGAACGCGAACGCGACATAAGCAGGCAGAGCGTACACGCTACGCAGCAACGCAACGAACTCTCGTGCTACACGTCGAGCGTTGGCAGCGTGGAGTATAGTCTGCGCCGCAACGTGGGCTATGTGGCATCGGAGCAATACCGTCGCATCGTCAGCGACCTTGAAAAGTTCCTCGACAATACGTCGGATGCTACAACATCACCAACCAATCTCACCCCCTCACCATCTCACCATCTCACCCCCTCACCCCCTCACCATATAATAACATTAACAACAAATACATAAAATGAAGAAAACGACATTAGCTTTAGGCTTATGCCTCGCGCTTGCCACAACCGCAGGCGCACAGAAGCAGGGCGGCATCTCAGCCTCTATGCTTCAGCAGATTGAGAAATCGCAGGGTTCAACCGCTACGAACAAGGCTCTGTTCAACGCCGTGGCTTCCAACCGTATTGACAACCTCGCAAAGAACTTCTCAAACCGCAACACGTTCGACACACACTTTAGCGTAGAAACCACAAAACAGTCTATCCACGACCAGAAGAGTTCGGGACGTTGCTGGATGTTCTCGAGCTTCAACGTGTTCCGTGCCGATTTCGCACGCCACCACGCCGACTCGCTTTCGGTGGAGTTCTCTCACGACTATCTCTTCTTCTACGACCAGTTGGAGAAAGCGAACCTCATGCTGCAGGGTGTCATCGACAACGCCAAGAAACCTATGGACGATGTTCGTGTACAGTTCTTCTTCAAGAACCCGCTTAACGACGGTGGCACATTCTGTGGAGCTGCCGACCTTGCTCCGAAGTACGGACTCGTGCCTAAGTCGGTGCAGCCAGAGACCTTCTCTGCTGAGAACACATCCAAGATTTCGTCGCTCATCTCCTCAAAGCTCCGCGAGTACGGCTTGGAGCTTCGCAAGATGGTGGCTGACGGCAAGAAAGCGCAGGCTATCGACGCACGCAAGACAGAGATGCTCTCAACCGTTTATCGTATGCTTGCCATGGCATTGGGCGAGCCAGTGAAGGAGTTCACATACCAGTTCCGCAACCGTTGTGGCGAGCCTGTGGGCGAACCGCGTCGCTACACTCCGCTTGAGTTCTACAACGAGACAGTAGGTCATAAGCTCGCTGGCACATTCATCATGGTGATGAACGACCCGCGCCGTCCGTATCACAAGACATACGAGGTGGAGTACGACCGCCACGTGTACGACGGCACCAACTGGAAGTATCTCAACCTGCCGATGGAGGACATAGCAAAGCTCGCCATCGCTTCGCTTAAGGATGGCAAGAAGATGTACTCGTCTTACGATGTTGGCAAGCAGTTCGACCGCGAGCTTGGCTATCTCGACACCGAGAACTTCGACTACGCTTCGCTCTTCTCTACAACATTCCCGATGAACAAGGCTGACCGCATCGCTACATTCGACAGCGGATCGACCCACGCCATGACTCTCGTAGCCGTAGACCTCGACAAGGACGGCAATCCGTTGAAGTGGAAGGTGGAGAACAGCTGGGGTCCGAACAACGGCGCACAGGGCTGCCTCATCATGTCTAACCGTTGGTTCAACGAGTACATGTTCCGTCTTGTAGTCGACAAGAAGTACGTACCCGAGAACTTGCAGAAGGAGTTCGAGCAGAAGCCGGTTATGGTTATGCCTGAAGACCCGTTGTTCGGTGAGGACGATTAAACAGAACACTTATAATACAACAAAACAACAGAAACAAATACACTATGGAACCATTAAAGTTCAATGCACTCCTTAAGTCAACCATCTGGGGTGGTGAGAAGATTATTCCGTTCAAGCACCTCGACGTGCAGCAGGAAAACGTAGGCGAAAGCTGGGAAATCTCTGGCGTGCCAGGCAACGAGACAGTAGTTGCTAACGGCGAGTACGCAGGCAAGAAGCTCAACGAACTCGTACACGAGCTGAAAGGTAAGCTCGTAGGCGAGGCTAACTATCAGCGTTTCGGCGACGAGTTCCCGTTGCTCATCAAGTTCATCGACGCATGCCAAGACCTCTCTATACAGGTGCATCCTACCGACGAGCTTGCAAAGCGCCAGGGCAAGGAGCGTGGCAAGACCGAGATGTGGTATCTGCTCCCGTCGGATGCTGATGCTACACTGCTCTGCGGTCTGAAGCAGCAGATCACTCCCACCCAGTACGCAGAGATGGTGGAGAACGACACCATCTGCGACGCTATCTCACGCTACGACGTTAAGGAAGGCGACTGCTTCTTCCTCCCCGCAGGTCGCATCCACGCCATCGGCACCGGCTGCTTCCTCGCAGAGATACAGCAGACATCCGACGTGACATACCGCATCTACGACTTCAAGCGCAAGGACAAGGACGGCAACTACCGCGAGCTGCACACAAAGCAGGCTGCAGAGTGCATCAACTACAACGTTGAGAGCAACTACCGCACAGAGTACACGCCGGAGAAGAACCAGGGCGTATCGCTCGTGCAGTGTCCTTACTTCAACACAGCCGTTTACGATCTCGACGAGCCTATGACTATCGACTACTCTGAGCTCGACAGCTTCGTTATCCTCATCGGCTTGAAGGGCGAAGGCACCATCACCGACAACGAGGGCAACGTCACAACGCTGCGTGCCGGCGAGAGCATCCTCGTTCCGGCTACAACCGAGACACTGAAGGTTGAGGGCAATGTCAAGTTCCTTGAGACATACGTGTAGTTGTAACAAACATTTAAATTCTTGATGTAAATCGGCATTTTTGCCTCATTCACTTGGGGGTTATAAATTAAATGCGTAACTTTGCATCGTAATATGTTAGAAGAAACCGATTTTCAACTAACTTATAACTGCTTATTTAGTTACAACTACTACTACAAACAAACACAGACGTGCCCCGATGAGATGTCGGGGCACGTTTTATAAACAATAATCAGTACGTGCAGTTGTAATTAACAACAGCATACACATGCCCCCTTATTAAACTTGAAAATTTAATCAACTAAATAATTATCGCTATGAGATTAATCATTGAAAAGGACTACGACCAGCTCTCAAAGTGGGCAGCTGAGCACGTTATTGAACGTATCAACAAGTTCAACCCGACACCCGATCACAAGTTCGTTCTCGGTTTGCCTACAGGTTCTTCACCAATCGGTATGTACCGCGCATTGGCTGAGGCTTGCAAGGAGGGTCGTGTTTCATTCAAGAACGTCCTTACTTTCAATATGGACGAGTATGTAGGTCTGCCTGAGTCGCACCCGGAGAGCTACCACTCATTCATGGCTAAGAACTTCTTCGACCACGTTGACTGCCCGAAGGAGAACATCCACATCCTCAACGGCAACGCAGAGGACCTCGAGGCAGAGTGCGCTCACTACGAGCAGATGATTGAGGAAGCAGGCGGCATCGATCTCTTCATCGGTGGTATCGGTCCTGACGGTCACATCGCATTCAACGAGCCTGGTTCTTCACTCACATCACGCACACGTCAGAAGACTCTTACAACTGACACTATCGTAGCCAACTCTCGTTTCTTCGACAACGACGTTAACAAGGTGCCGACAACAGCCCTCACAGTAGGTGTTGGCACAGTGATGTCAGCTCGCGAGGTGATGATCCTCGTAAACGGTCACAACAAGACACGCGCGCTTCAGGCAGCTGTTGAGGGTCCGGTTACACAGATGTGGACTATCTCTGTTCTTCAGCTCCACCAGCACGGCATCATCGTAGCTGACGAGGCTGCTACAGACGAGCTCAAGGTTAGCACATACCGCTACTTCAAGGATATCGAGAAGAACAACCTTTAAAGAGTAAAAAAGTAAAAGAGGAATTTTAAAAGTAAAAGAGTAAAAGAGTAAAAGAGTAAAAAGTGCTTCTTACTCTGTTACTCTTTTTCTTTTTACTTTTCATCTTTGTTCAAAAACTTCTATGTTTTGAAACTAAAGAAAGTTCTTTTTACTTTTTTACTGTTTTACTTTTAAAACTATGGCAAATACATTAGAAATAAAGAAACTCTCAGCTACTTCTGTCAGCGCAGCAGACATCTGCCGCGTGCTCGATGAGGCTCACATTGGTTTCGTGGCTGTGGGCAACCACTGCTGGGCTGAGGCTTTCCCTTACCGCCCCACGATGGAGGTACGCATGGCTCACAACGGCAAGCAGCTGCTCATCAACTACCGTGTCACCGAGGAGTGTGTGCGCGCAGTTGCTCCACACGACGATGGTAACGTTTGGGAGGACTCATGTTGCGAGCTCTTCCTCTCGCCCGTAGCCGACGGCACCTACTACAACCTCGAGTGCAACGCAGCAGGCACCTTGCTCATTGGCTTTGGTGCTAAGCGCGAGGGACGCGAGCGTGCTCCGCAGGCTGTGCTCGACAAGATTGATCGCTGGTCTTCAATGGGACGCACTCCTTTCGACGACATCGCCGGCGAACGCACATGGCAGCTCTGCCTTGCCGTGCCCGTAGAGGCTTACTATCAGCACTCGCTCCCGTCGTTCGACGGCTTGAAGGTGAAGGGCAATGTGTACAAGTGCGGCGACAAACTGCCTCACCCTCACTTCCTCTCGTTCTTCCCCATCGACCTTCCGAAACCCGACTTCCATCGCCCCGACTTCTTCGGTAGCGTGGAGTTTGAATAATGCTGTCTAACTTTACTCCCGACGCTTGCCAGCGCGAGGTGATAGAGGCGCAGGGTGGATTTCATCTTGTGCTTGCATCGCCTGGTTGTGGCAAGACGCAGATACTAACAGAGCGCATACGCCGTGCCCACGATGTTGAGGGGGTGGCGTATGCCGATATGTTGTGCCTCACGTTCACCAACCGTGCAGCGCGCGGAATGCTCGAGCGCATCAATGCGAACATTGCTGACAGTAGTGTCGGCGACGTGTTCGTGGGCAATGTCCACCGCTTCTGCTCAAAGTTTCTATTTGGAAACGGACTTATAGCAGCCGAGTCGAGCGTCATCGATGAGGACGATGCCATCTCTATCCTTGCGCGATACATGGGCGAGGACGAATATTCGGTGCTTGGCGACTTCAAGCGCCGACGCGAGTACTCCGTGATATTCCACCTTGAGAGCATGATGCACCAGATTGCTATGGGGCATCCTAAGGCGTTGCGCACCAACACCGACTGCATCAATGCCGACGACGTGAAGGCGATGCAGCGCATCTGCAGCGTGCGTGGCTGCGCGTTCGACGCGACGGCGATGGTCGACATATATAATAATGTGGAGACATATCGTGACCTGACCACTGCCGATACACCCGACTATGGCGACTATCAGATAATACAGCGCCTGCTGCGCAAGATGCAGCTGGCGCAGCAGTATCATCAGTACAAGAAGCAGAACAACCTGCTCGACTTCCACGACCTGCTGCTCTTCACCTATGATGCGCTGAACGCCGACGCAGCGCAGACCGAGTACAAACGCTACACGTGGGTACAGGTGGACGAGGTGCAGGATCTCAACCAGCTGCAGTTAGCTATCATAAAGCTCCTCACCGCACGTGCCTACCGCACGGTGATGTTCCTCGGCGACGAGCAGCAAGCTATCTTCTCGTTCATGGGCGCGAAGCTCGACACGCTCACCGCACTCAAGCAGCAGTCGGCTTGCCAGCTGCATCACCTCTCGGTGAACCATCGCTCGCCGAAGTATCTGCTCGACATCTTCAACACCTTCGCAGCCGAAGAGTTGCATATCGACCCTGCGCTACTGCCCGATGCCGGACTGCAGTTGCAAGCCCCACTGCTCGGCAATGAACTGGCACTGCTCTACAGCGAGACCTACGAGCAGGAGGTGCGCGACTGTGTGCAGTTTGTCGACCGTCTCCGCACAATGTTCCCCGAGTCGACCACCGCGCTCATCGTCAATGCCAATCGCGACGCAGAGGATATCAGTGGCGAGCTCACACGCCGTGGCATCGGACACTTCAAGGTGTCGGGTTCCGACCTCTTTTCATCGCCCGAACTGAAGCTGCTGTTTGCGCACCTCGCTGTGCTCAACAACGAGTTCAACTTCCTTGCGTGGGCACGACTCGTGAAGGGGGTGGGCGTGTACGAGACGAATGCTTCTGCACGCAACTTCGTGCGTGCTCTGTTCGACCGTGCTATCCTGCCGTCCGACCTGCTGCGCTCTGCCGCAGACGAGGCTGACGGGCAAAACGCCGCCACCACCTACTTGCAGCGTTTTGTGCGCAGTTACGAGGCGGAGACCATCGTGGTGTTCGACACCGAGACCACCGGATTGAATGTCTTTGAGGATGATATCCTTCAGATTGCTGCCGTGAAGATGCGCAACGGCGTGGTTGTGCCCGGCTCCGAGTTTTGCGTGTACGTAGAAACCGACCGCGAGATACCAGCCATGCTTGGCGACATTTTCAACCCCATCATCGAGGAGCGCAAGCATCACACGCTGCTCTCGCACCACGCTGCACTCCGTATGTTCATGGAGTATGCCGACGGATGTCGCCTGCTCGGACACAATGCCGACTACGACTGGCACATCCTCGACCATAACCTGCGCCGCTACGCATCCGAGTACGACCTGCATGAGTCGCACGCCGACTATCTCGACTCGCTTCGCCTTGTACGACTGCTGCATCCCGAGCTGCGCGAGCACAAGCTGAAGTCGCTGCTCACGGTGCTCGGCTTGGAGGGCACGAACTCGCACCTTGCCGACGACGACGTGAACGCAACGCGCAGCGTCGTCGTGCATTGCTACAAACAGGCAAAGGAAAGGGTAGAGGGGCAGCGCGCGTTCCTCAGCGATGCTCGTGTGCGCCAGCGTGTCGATATATTGCGCCGCAATTACGGCGACATATATCGCGCGGCTATCGCACGTATGTATGTAAGAGATGAGGTTAGCTCTTGCTTTGTTGGTGCACTTCCTGCTCTGGCAAGCGGCAAAAGCCGAGCGGAGACAAGTGCACCCCCTAAGGCGGCGTATGCCGAGGATAAGAATGCGACGGATGCGGCGGCTATGGAGAATAGGGTGGCGTTAGTTGCCGAGTTGCAACGCTTCTACGACGCGCTCCTTGCCGACAATATGATACAGCCGATTAGCGGCTTGCGCTACGTCACGGCTTATCTCTCTAAAGATATGATTGACAGCACAGCGGAGCCGTCGCTCTACGAGCAACTCTCCAACCACGCCATGGAGATAAGTACGCTGAAGGAAGCCGACCTCTGCGGAAGCAGTAGCATCGACGAGCGCATCTTCGTCACTACAATACACAAGGCGAAGGGGTTGGAGTTCGACAACGTCATCATCTTCGACGCTGTCGACGGACGTATGCCCAACTTCTACAGTCGCAACAACCCACGCCTCTTGGCTGAGGATGCACGCAAGTTCTACGTAGCCCTCTCGCGAGCACGTTCTCGTCTGTACATATCGCAGTGCATACGTCGGTACGATTATCGCAATGTGCCGCATGACGTGTTCACGACACCATTCATGCGGCATATAGCTAAGTATTTTCAATCCAATATAAGTTCCACCGGGCAGTGATCGCTGCCGAACACCTCGTTATGTATAGCGGCACTGGTGATGCGCTCGCGCAGGCGTTCGGACGTGATGAAGTAGTCAATGCGCCAACCCGCGTTCTTCTCGCGAGCCTTGAAGCGGTACGACCACCACGAGTAGGTAGGATCGTCGGGGTGCAGCGTGCGGAAAGTGTCGATGAAGCCTTCGCCGAGGAAAGCGGTCATCTTCGCACGTTCCTCGTCGGTGAAGCCCGCATTCTTGCGGTTCGTCTTCGGGTTCTTCAGGTCAATCTCCTCGTGCGCCACGTTCAGGTCGCCACACACTATCACCGGCTTCTTTGCGTCCAGACCCTTGATGTACTGCAGGAAGTCGTCCTCCCACTTCATGCGGTAGTCGAGACGGCGCAGTCCGTCCTGCGAGTTCGGTGTGTAGCACGTCACGAGATAGAAGTCCTCCATCTCAAGCGTTATCACTCTGCCCTCGTGGTCGTGCTCGTCAATGCCGATGCCGTACGTCACGCTGAGCGGCGTGTGTCGCGTGTAGATAGCCGTGCCCGAGTATCCTTTCTTCTCGGCATAGTTCCAGTAGGATGTGTAACCCTCAAATTGAAGGTCGAGTTGTCCTGCCTGCATCTTAGTTTCTTGTAGGCAGAAAAAATCCGCGTCGAGCGTGCGGAAAGACTCTTCAAAGTCTTTCTGCACGCAAGCGCGGAGTCCGTTTACGTTCCATGAAATGAACTTCATATAGTTCGTCTTTATTTTGTTGTGCAGGTCATCAGAACCTGGCGGAAGTATATGTCTGAGATGAGGTTGCTCTCCTTGTATTCGTCTACGCAGATGCCCGAGAGCACCATGTTATACTCGAATATCTTGTCGACAAAGCTGTTTGAAGCATAAGTGCCGATGTAGCCTGCGAGGTCGAAGATGAAGTACACGTCGTGCGCCTTGCCATTGTAGAAGAAGCTCTGCTTGATTGTCTTCGGGTACACCGCAAATTTATAGCCATATTGATGTTGGTAGCTCGTGTTCGGCACGAAGTATTTAGAGGTGAACTTCTCTACGGTGTTCTGCGACTCATGTATTGCTGTGCGCAGCGCTGCAAGCTCTTGTGCTCTGTTGCTGTTGTCGTTCTTCGGAATGAAGATAGCCGAGTCGAGTTTGCATACGGGGAAGTCGCGCATGGTGATGGTTGAGTCGGCGGTCACGTTCCAGCTGTAGTGCTTGATTGAGTCGTACTTCACAGCTTTGTTATAGTTCTGGTAGTAGAAGCGTACCACCGAACCGTATGTACCTGCCATCAATTTTTGATAGCTTGCCTGTTCTTCCTTTGTGGGCACCTTGTAGTCGTTGTCATCATTTAAGCATGATGAGAGTGCGAGTGTTGCAACGAACAATGCCACAACAGATAAAATGAAGCTTTTTGTGGTTTTCATTTCTTTTTACTTTTTTACTTTTTTACTTTTATTAGAACTTGTGCGAGTCGGAGTTGATGAGGTTCATAAACTCCTGGCGCGTCTTCGCCTGCTCGAATGCTCCCGAGAAGTCGCTCGTCATGGTTATAGAGCTTTGCTTCTCCACACCGCGCATCTGCATACACATGTGCTTTGCCTCTATCACAACCATCACGCCGAGTGGGTGCAGCGTTTGCTCGATGCACTCGCGTATCTGCTGCGTGAGTCGCTCCTGCACCTGCAGGCGATGCGAGAAGATATCCACCACGCGTGCTATCTTGCTCAGTCCGGTGATGTATCCGTTCGGTATGTATGCCACGTGTGCCTTGCCGTAGAACGGCAGCATGTGGTGTTCGCAGAGCGAGAACACGTCTATGTCCTTCACCACCACCATCTGGCTGTAGTCTTCTTTGAAGAGTGCGTCGGTCAGCACCTTCTGTGGGTCTTGCGAGTAGCCACGTGTGAGCACCTGCATCGCCTTTGCCACGCGCATCGGTGTCTTCTGTAGTCCTTCGCGTTCTGTGTCTTCGCCCAGCAGATTGATAATGCTTTTATAGTGTGAGGCAAGGTCGTCCAAGCCCTCTCTGAATTCTGGAGTATCCATGTTGAGTTTTGAATTTTGAATTTCTAATATGCAACTGAGATTTTTCCGCGCACGATGCACGCCTGCTTATATCCCAACTTCTTCACCTGCTCCAATATGGCGCTTGCCTCCTCGTATGTGCGGTAGTTGCCCATGCGGCATAGCCAGCGAGGCGAGTAGAAGTGTACGTATATCGGTTGACTTGGGAACGCAGCCTTCACCGCGTTGCCAGCCTTCTGTGCCTTTATCTTGTCGTTGCGTGAGTTGCCACCGGCGAACACCTGCACTCGGTAGCCGTTCGTCTTGTACGCACGGCGCATCACCTTCTTGCTTGTGTCCACTTCTGGCTCCGTAGCGGTTGCCTCAGTGTCACTGCTGTGCTGCGTAGTGGCTTCGTGTCGCGGTGTGTGGTTGTGGGTTGCACCCTCGTGCTCTTGATGCTTGTTTGTCTTTACTGTGGGCTGCGTAGGTTTGTTTGCTGCCTCCTGCTGTTTAGGGTTTACGTTAGCTGTGTTCACCAGCTTGTCTATTTCCTCGCTTTGTGTCACAACCACGCTTCCCTTGCCTGCAGTCTTCTCTTGCAGGTGTTGGGTGTAGGTCTGTGCGTGTGCGATGGTAGTGATGCAGACGATGAGACATGAGAGAATAAAAAGACGTTTCATAGCTTTGTTGGTTGACGAGTTTACAAGTGAGGGGGTGGGTTGGCACCCCCTCGGTGTGTTACTTCTTCCAAGCGTCGATGATGCCCTTGAAGTCAGCGCACTTCAGCGAAGCGCCACCGATCAAGCCACCGTCGATGTTCGGCTTAGAGAAGAGTTCAGGAGCGTTGCTTGCCTTGCAGCTGCCGCCGTAGAGAATAGATGTCTCCTCAGCAGCCTCTGCGCCGTACTTCTCTGCTACTGTAGAGCGGATGTAAGCGAGCATCTCCTCAGCCTGGTCAGATGTAGCGGTCTTGCCTGTACCGATAGCCCAGATCGGCTCGTAAGCGATAACGATGTTCTTCCAAGCCTCTGCGTCGAGGTGGAATACTGAGCCCTCGAGCTCTGCATTTACTACCTCGTTCTGCTTCTCTGCCTCGCGCTCTTCGAGAGTCTCGCCGCAGCAGAAGAGAATCTTCAAGCCGTTAGCAAGTGCCAAGTCTACCTTCTCTTTCAGAATCTCGGCTGTCTCGCCGTAGTACTGACGACGCTCTGAGTGGCCGAGGATAACGTACTGAGCACCTGTGCTCTTTACCATCTCTGCTGAAACCTCACCGGTGTAAGCACCCTTAGCCTTGTCTGCGCAGTTCTCAGCGCCGAGGCCTACTACTGTAGAGTCGAGTACGCCAGCTACAGAAGCCAAGTGGATAAACGGAGTACAGATGATAACCTCACAGTTAGGTTTGTCAGCTACAAGTGCCTCGTTGATTTCCTTTGCGAGAGCAACGCCATCCTGCAGGTTCATGTTCATTTTCCAGTTACCTGCTACAATTTTCTTTCTCATTTTCTTTTCTGTTTTAAAAAGATTAAATATTCTGTTATTGCTTTGTTTGTTTCTAATCCATTTCGACCATGCCCACAGTCGGTCGGCTAAGGTGAGTGCCGAGAGTGGCAGGAAGAACGTGAGCAGCACGATGAGCAGACGCTTTGTGGTGCTGTCATTCTGCGCTTTGCCTATTGTGAGCTGCTGCAGTGGGGCGGTCAGGTCGTCGGTTTGTGGCAGCGTGTTGTGGCTCCACTTGCCTATTATCGTGCCGTCCTTCAGCAGCATCAGTCCGGGGTTGCTGCGTATCATTGTCTTCAGCGTTGTCTCGTCGGCGTTGCAGAAGCGGTATTCGGCTCCCGTGAGGTCGCGCCAGCGTTCTATCTCGTCGTTGGCTGATGCCGTCACGCAGTAGAAGTCGGCACCGTTCTCCTCCGCGTATTCGTATATCTGGTCGATGTCGCCGAAGTTGCTGTCGTCAGCCACTGCCAGTCGGGGCGAGACGAGCAGGAAGGTGTAGCCCTTCTTCGTGAGCACCTGCTCGGTGATGTCCTCGCCCGTGTCGCATGAGGTCAGCGCGAAGTCGTGTATTGGTGGCTCGTATCCCTTCTTTGTCTGCACCGTTCGGGTGTCTACATACTCCCATGTTGAGTCGGGATAGTTGTCGAGCGTGAACTCGCGCGTCTCGCCGTTCTTTCTCAGCAGGAACGTGCTTTCAAACTCCGGCTGCTCTGCGCCCTCCGGTATCTCCATGCCCTGCTTTATGTTTGTGCCCACGTGGTAGGGTCGGAAGTCGAAGATGGGCAGCGTGTAGAGGCAGTAGATGCTTGTTATGACGATGTACGCCACGGTGTAGTAGCGCACTATCCACTGGTTGGAGCGCGATATGAAGCGTGCCATATCCATCGGTCGCCATGCCACGAGTGCGGCACACGCTATGAGCACTATGTTCTTCAGCAGCGTCTCGCCGTTGGTCAGCTTCAGCGCGTCGCCGAAGCAGCCGCAGTCTTTCACAGGGTCGGCTACGAATATCCACAGCGTGAGCACCGTCATCGCCGTCATAAAGGCGAGCGTGATGCGCGATACGACGTGTCTGCGCACGGCGAACAGCATGAACACGCCCAACGCAAACTCCAATGCACCCAAAGCTATCGCTACGCCGACGAGCACCCAGTCGGGCAGCAACCCGTTCAGCGACATCGCTGCGGCGTAGTCTTTCAGCTTGTAGAGCGTGCCTAACGGGTCGATGGCCTTCACGTATCCCGAGAAGATGAACGTGGCAGCGAGCACGAACCGGCAGACGTTTACGACCGTAATCCTTAGCTTCTGCATTACTCCGTCATCTTTATCGCTCCGAAGCACGCATAGTTGATGATGTCCATATAGTTGGAGTCGATGCCTTCCGACACGAGTGTCTTGCCGTCCAAGCCCTCAATCTCCTTTATGCGTTGTATCTTTGTCAGTATGAAGTCGGTGTAGCTGCTGATGCGCATGTCGCGCCACGCCTCGTTGTAGTCGTGGTTCTTGCGCAGCATCAGCTCCAGGCACTCCTTGGCGTGCACGTCGTAGAGCGCGAGAGCCTCGTCGGGCGTTATGTCTACGGTGTCTACGAAGCCCTTCTTCAGCTGTATGAGTCCGATGATGCCATAGTTGATGAGTGCAATGAACTCGGGGCGTATGCCTTCGCCAACGAGCGAAGTGCCCGTTGTCTCGAGCGAGCGTATGCGCTTTGCCTTTATGAAAAGCTGGTCGGTGAGCGACGACGGGCGCAATATACGCCACGAAGCCCCATAGTCATGGAGCTTCTTCGCAAAGAGCGTGCGACACTCGTCCATCACTCTCTTAAACTGTTCTTCTGTCTTTGTAGTATCCATAAATCGGCACAAAAATACAAAAAACTTATGAATTGAGCAAACGTAGTCGTATTTTTACTACTTCTGCGCTTACTTCTCCGTTTTGCTCTGTTCGTTCTTCTGTCGCATCCTGATCATCTTCACCACACCGCACATGGCGTCGTATCGCGCCTGCAGCGAGTCGCGCTTCACGCCGAGCATGTTGCGTTGGTAGCGGTTGGTTGTGGTGTCGAGCTGCGCTGTAGTCTGTTGCAGCAGCACGTCGGTGGCTGCCACGTCCGCCTGCGCCATCTTCAGCGATGCGTTCTGCCACACCACGAGTGCCTCCTTGCGCACCTCTATGGCAGCAGGGTAGCGGTCGCGCAGCAGCGTGATGGAGTCGAGCGTGGCGCGATAGTTGCCACTCTCGTAGAGCGTATGTATGCGTGTGAGCATCTCGCGTGCCTGCTCGTCGTCGGTCTTGGCGCACGAAGCGAGAGCCAAGGCGATAAGTGTTATGAGTGTTGATTTCTTCATTGCTCGGCAAAAGTACAACAATTCTGCGTATTCGCGATGCAATCCATACCTTATTTAATTAATATTTAGACATACGAACATTATTAAAGAAAAGCCGAAGCGTTACATTTGGCGTCTGCGCCGACCGATGCGGATGATGTAATGTTAAAAATAAGGTGCAGAAACATTTTCTTTTGTTTTTCTTTTGTGCATAAAAAAATATTGCTTAATTTTGTCGCTCGTACTCAGACATACCTAAACAATAGTACAAACTACGTATAAACAACTAAAAATATATAACAATTTAATAGCTTAAATATGAAGACCTTTAGCTTAAACAAAATCTTTGCAATCTTCGCATTGCTATTTTTAATCGGGGGGGGGTAAAATTTTAGCTCGAAGCGGACAACCCCAAACACTCCCTATTACAAATTATAGCCCAAACGGAAGCAAATTTTATTCCGATTTCACCATTGATTGGACAACGCAGAAGTTGCAGATTATCGTTGATGTCACTAATTGTACAACGTCACCATCGGGAACTCAAGTGAATCCGGACAATGTTTTTGACCTTTGTCCGCAGACTACATCTGATATTACATGGAGTTCTCCTGCACCAGTTGTACATGTCTATTGCGATGGTACAAAACTGGAATTGGATGTTTTAGGCATTGCTGGTGTTACTACTAATCCTGTTGCGACTATTACTTTGGGTTCTTCTTACGACAAGACCAACATCACAATCGAGATTGATAACGAAAATGGTTTTACTGTTGATGGTAACACAACCGCGCTTAGCTCTACTGTCCTTGCAACTCTGTTTAATAACTCGAACTTGACTTTTGCAAGTCAGGAGGGAAGCGGCAGAATGCATGGTACATATAAGTCGGTGAAAGTGGTGGACAAACCCAAGACCGCGCCTTCAGGAATCATCACCTCTACAAACGAGACGATGCCCGAACACATATTTACGATGCGTAATGCTAATAATAATTATGTTAATAGCAATTTGTATTGCGCGACCAGCGCTTCTGACTATGCAAAGTTTGCTTTCTATGAAGTTAGCGGTAAGACAAACGCTTATTACATCTATAACTATAGTGCTAAAAAGTGGCTTAAGTACACTACGAACACTACTTATACGAAAGGTAAGGACTTCGTTTTTAATGGTGAGAAAAGCGAGCGCAGCGAGTTCTATATCACTGATGCCGCAAAAGATGGTGTAAGCGGTGTGCAGATACAGCCTTACAATGCGGCAGGCAATGCTGCTAATAATTATTTGAACTTCTATGAAGGTGGTAATAACAACACGAATCATACTATTGGTAACTATACTGATAATGGAAGTAGTGATGCAGGTAGCCTTTTGGTGTTCACAGAGGTTGAAATTGTTAATCCTGCTGTCATAACATCCACAACAATTCCAACCGGCACTACTACAAACCTTACTTATAACGGTCAGACCACTTGGAAGGCAACTAAGAATACTCCATGGGAAGTTACAACTCCGATAGACTGGGATACACAACAACTCCTTGTTACGGTTGACCTCAATGGAGTGTATGCTGCCGATGGTGTGGCCAATCGTGTTATACTTTGTGTGACTGGGGCTGACGATGAGCTTGGTTGGGTTGAAAATAGTGGAAGATCTATTTTCTTTAATGAAGATGCAACTCATATAAAGGGATATGTTCTCGAAGGAGATAGAGGTAATACTGGCTCTTTGACTTATACTAATCCGTTGGTATTTAGATATACAAGGGATGGTATGTATTTGGGTGACGGAGCAACACCGACACATAACTCTACTCGTTTGGCAAATATTCTTTCGCAAAAGAATATAAAGATAGGTGTTAACAATGAGGGATGTAGCGGTACATACACCATACAGTTGACTTCTGCCCCCGCAACTATTGTTGACAATATTATGCGTGAGGCAGCTACGCTGTCGTTCAATGCTCAGAATGATGTTGACGTGCAGCTTAAGCGCAGCCTCAGCCCCGCGCAGTGGAACACGTTCTGTGTGCCGTTCACAATCTCTGAAGACGTGATTGCTGAGAAGTTTGGTGCAGGCACTCAGGTGCGCACCTTCGGCTCGATGAATGGCAACGTGATGAACTTCACTGCTTCTACCACTATCGAGGCAGGCAAGCCTTACATCGTAAAGCCTACTAAGGAGGTGGTTGATCCTATATTCACAGGCGTGAACATCGTAGAGAGCGACCCAGTGAAGTCGGGCGAAAACGGCTTCTATATGCAGGGCACATACGGCGCAAAGACCGACCTTCTTGACGACGGCACCAACCTCTTCCTCGGCGAAGGCAACAAGTTCTACAAACCGGCGAAGGGCAGCACAAAGATGAAGGGTATGCGTGCGTTCTTCATCGTTCCGCAAGGCACCAACTTCGCAGCTCTGCGTGCTAACATCGACGGCGCAACAACCGCTATCGACGAGCTTACCACTGTTGTTGAGCAGCCTACCGACAACCGCATCTACAACCTGCAGGGCCAGTTCGTGGGCACAAGCTTCGAAGGTCTGCACGGCGTGTATGTACAGAACGGCAAGAAAGTGCTGGTGAAGTAGTCTGCTTGGCAATGAAACTGAAGTAAAGAAAACGACCTAATTAATACTGACGAATAATCATGAATAAGAAAATCTATACTGCCCCTAAAATAAACGTTGTTGAAATGTGTTGTACAACAATCATGGCTGGCTCCGGTGAGTACAAAATAGAAGAGACCGGAACGGATGTCTCTGGTACATTAGGTAGCGAGTCGGTAGGCTCAGGCGACTCCTGGGGTGGTGCGTATTCGGCATCAAGAGTCTACTTCGATAGCTGGACTGACGACCCGGACGATATCTAAACAGTTCGCCGATTGAACAAACGACAATAAACATAAATACATTAACAAAAAAAGCGAGGCTTTCGAGCCTCGCTTTTTTTGTTGCGTATTGTTTTGACACATCCTCGAGTTAGATGAAGATGTACTTCATAATGAACAGCGCAGCCAGCACGTAGAGCGTGGGGTTGAGCTTCTTCCAGTTCATGCAGAGCATGTTGATAAGCACGTACGAGATGACACCGCAGAGGATGCCGTCAGAGATGCTGTACGTGAGCGGCATCATCACGATGGTGATGAACGCCGGTATCGACTCGGCATAGTCGTCGAGGTCAATGTCCTTCACCGGTGTGAGCATGAACAGACCCACGATGACGAGCACCGGAGTGGTTGCAGCAGCCGGTATGGAGAGGAACAACGGAGCGAAGAACATAGCCACAACGAAGCACATAGCCGTAGAGAACGCCGTGAGACCGCTGCGTCCGCCCTGCGCTACGCCTGCCGCACTCTCCACGTAGGTAGTAGTGGTGCTTGCGCCGAGGCACGCACCAGCCATTGTGGCTACGGCATCAGCCATGAACGCCTTGTTCAGCCCCGGTATGCGTCCGTCCTTCTGCATCATGCCCGCCTTTGTGCATACGCCCACGAGCGTGCCCATGGTGTCGAACATGTCGATGAAGAGGAAGGTGAACACCACCACGAGCATATCGAGCGTGAAGATGTTGTGAAACTCGAACTGGCAGAACAGCGGAGCCACCGACGGCGGTGTGTCTACCACGCCCGAGAAGTGGGTGACACCCATCGGTATGCCGATGAGTGCTGTGGCGAGGATGCCGATGAGCAGCGAGCCCGGCACGTTCTTGATGACGAGCACCGAGGTGAGCACGATGCCAATCACGCCGAGCAGTGCTGTGCCTTCGGTCATGGTGCCGATGGTGACGAAGGTGGCAGAACTCTCGACGATGATGCCGGCGTTCTTCAGTCCGATGAAGGCGATGAAGAGTCCGATGCCGGCACCTATGGCACGCTTCACCGATGCCGGTATGGCGTCGACGATGAGTGTGCGCACCTTTGTCAGTGTTAGTACGACGAAGATGAAGCCCTCGATGAGTATCGCGGTGAGCGCAAACTGCCATGAGTAGCCCATGGTGAGGCAGACGGTGAACACGAAGAAGGCGTTCAAGCCCATGCCCGGTGCCAGTCCGAAGGGCTTCTTGGCGTAGATAGCCATGGCGAGTGTGCCGATGATGGCGGCGAGTGCCGTTGCGGTGAACACTGCGTTGGTGTCCATGCCCTTGTCGGCGAGGTTGCTGAAGATGCTCGGGTTGACGGCAAGGATGTACGCCATGGTGAGGAAGGTGGTGATGCCAGCCATCACCTCAGTCTTGATGTTGTGCTTCGACGGGTCGAAGCCGAAAAGTTTTGAAAGCATTGTTTTGATTGATTGAGTTTAAGCCGAACTAAGCCTTTTTAGGCCTCTTTAAGCCTTGTGTATTCTCAAGCCCTCCCCGACGGGGAGGGTTGGGAGGGGCTTCCTTTAGAAGTCCCACTTCATGCCCAAGCAGGGGCGGCACTTAAATCCGCCGGTAGAGCCGAAGTTGTTAGAGAGTTCTATCTCTGTACCGAGGCTGAGGTTGTTGCATCCGAAGTGCTGGCCAACGTTATACCAGAGCTGCGGCTCGGTGATGAACACGGTGCTCTTTGTGTCGCAAGAGCCGTCGGCTTGGAAGTCGACAGCGTGATCCTCCCACCAGAAGTCGGCGAAACCGTCGAACTTCAAGCCCTTCACGCCGAAGAGGTCGTTCATAGCCCAAACCACGGTGAACTGCATAGGCACGCTTTGCTTGTTCTCCCATATATACTTATAGAGTGCTTTGAGGTTGAGCGTGTTCTTGAAGTCCTTGCTATGGAAGAAGTAGTCGACACCTGCGAGCATGGCGTGGTTGATGGGGTAGGCTGCTGTGATACCGCCGTTGTACTCCACCTGCAGCGAGAGGTCTTTGATAGCCGACTTCTGCCAGAAGTTGAGGCAGCGTGCTATCTCGAGGTATGTGCCGCCAGGGGCTACGTTCTTGCCACCTTTCAGCTTGTCATAGTTGAAGTCGTGGTCGATGAAGAAGTAGGTGTTACCCCACTTGTCCTGCTTGAACATCTCAAGCGTAAGCGTTACAAACTCGCGGTCGCTACCGAAATCGTAGAACAACTGTGCGTTAACCTGTGCCTTTGCCTTTGTTGCACCGAGGCAGAGCATGGCAATGAGGAACAGTGTAGAGGCTGTCTTTTTGATTTTCATTGTCTTTTGATTTTATACAATAATATTATTAATAAGAAATTTAGTGCTATCCTAAATTGAACGCAAAGGTACAAATTTTCCGTCAATACACCTTAATTTCTGTAAAAAACCGTAACTTTGCACTTGATTTGCAAGTTATAATCAGGATTTTATACGTATGAAGCTATACACAGATGCCGAATTGGCACAGATTCTCGACAAGAAGATATTTCATAAGATAGGCGAAGTGGCTGACCGAATGGGCGTAGAGTGCTACCTCGTGGGCGGCTACGTGCGCGACATATTCCTTGAGCGTCCGACGAACGACATCGATGTGGTGGTCGTGGGCAGTGGCATCGAGGTGGCAAAGGAGCTGCAGAAGGCGCTGGGCAAGAACGAGAAGACCGGACGCTGGCGCGCCCATCTCGCCGTCTACCGCAACTTCGGCACGGCGCAGATAAAGTTCTACGACACCGAAGTGGAGTTCGTGGGCGCACGCCGCGAGAGCTACGACCGCGGTTCGCGCAAGCCCGTGGTTGAGGACGGCACGCTCGAAGACGACCAGAACCGCCGCGACTTCACCATCAACGCCATGGCGGTATGCCTGAACAAGGCACGCTTCGGCGAACTGGTCGACCCCTTCGACGGCATCTACGACCTCGAGGATGGCATAATACGCACACCGCTCGATCCCGACATCACCTTCTCCGACGACCCGCTGCGCATGATGCGCTGCGTGCGCTTCTCGGCTCAGCTCAAGTTCTTCATCGACGAGGAGACGTTCGACGCGCTCGGGCGCAACGCCGAGCGCATCAAGATAGTGAGCGGAGAGCGCATCGCCGACGAGCTGAACAAGATAATGAAGACCCAGCAGCCCTCGCGCGGCTTTGTGGAGTTGCAGCGTTGCGGACTGCTGCAGCTCATCATACCTGAGTTGGCTGCGCTCGACGTGGTGGAGACACGCAACGGCAAGGCGCACAAGAACAACTTCTACCACACACTGGAGGTGGTGGACAACGTGGCGAAGCGCAGCGATAACCTTTGGCTGCGTTGGGCGGCTCTGTTCCACGACATCGGCAAGACGCGCTCGAAGCGTTGGGAGCCCGCCACGGGTTGGACGTTCCACAACCACAACTACTTGGGAGCGAAGATGATTCCGGGCATCTTCCGACGCATGAAGCTGCCGATGGATGCCAAGATGAAGTACGTGGAGAAGATGGTAGACCTGCACATGCGCCCCATCGTGATAGCCGATGAGGAGGTGACCGACTCGGCTGTGCGCCGTCTGCTCAACGACGCGGGCGACGATATCGACGACCTGATGATGCTCTGCGAGGCTGACATCACGAGCAAGAACGAGGTGCGCAAGAAACGCTTCCTCGAGAACTTCCGCATGGTGCGCGAGAAGCTCACCGACCTGAAGGAACGCGACTACAAGCGTCTGTTGCAACCTGTCATCGACGGCAACGAGATTATGCAGATGTTCAACCTGCCGCCATGCAGGCAGGTGGGCGAGCTGAAGCAGTATCTGAAGGACGCTGTGCTCGACAATCGTGTGGCTAACGAGCGTGAGCCGCTCATGCAGCTGCTGATGAAGAAAGCCGAAGACATGGGGCTTACGCAGTAGTTTAACACCGATGAAGTGCCACTTCCGCATTGACGAAGTGGCACTTTTGCATTGGTAAAGTGCAACTGCAGCATTGACAGAGTGTAACTGCAGCATTGGTCAAAATAGAAACTAATATATTGAATAACGCGTAACGAGAAATAAAAGTTGTTAAATGTACGCGTGTTGTCGTTACAACTTATTTACATATTTAGTAACTTTGTACACAGAAAACTTAAACGCGTGGTTTAGTTTTCTAACCCAGGGGGTGCACTTGTCTCAAGTGCACCAACAGAGTAGATTGCACCAATTAGGATGCACCTGCCGCTTGGTTGGTGCAGTTGAGACAACTGCACCCCCTGGAGACAACTGCACCCCCTGGAGACGCACCTCCTGAGGGCATCACTTCAAAAGCAAATAGTAAAGTACATATATATTAATAAGGTAAAAATATTTATTAGAAATAGGTATGAAAAAAACAAAGATTTTATTGGTTGCAGCCTTGGCTGCAGTGCTCGCCTCATGTGGTGGCGGAAAGAGTGGCGGAAAGCCTAACTTCGGCGACAACGAATACGCTGTGCGCACAGTTCAGGGTCAGGATGCAAATTTGCAGACCACCTATCCGGCATCTATCAAAGGTGTGCAGGACGTGGAGATTCGCCCGAAAGTGTCTGGCTTCATCACCAAGCTTTGCGTGAAGGAAGGTCAGTCGGTTAAGGCTGGTCAGCTGCTGTTCGTCATCGACAACGTGACATACGCCGCAGCTGTACGTCAGGCAAAGGCATCAGTGAACGCCGCTAAGGCACAGCTCAACACCGCAACCCTCACATACAACAACTCGCAGAAACTCTTCAAGAACAACGTTATCGGTTCGTACGAGTTGCAGTCGACAAAGAACGCAATGGAGAGCGCAGCAGCCCAGCTCGCTCAGGCAGAGGCAGCATACGTATCGGCTAAGCAGAACCTCAACTTCTGCTTCGTGACCTCTCCGGCTAACGGCGTTGTAGGCGACCTGCCTTACCGCGTAGGTGCACTCGTCAGCGCATCGTCGCAGCAGCCCCTCACAACCGTGTCTAACAACTCTACAATGCAGGTCTACTTCTCTATGACCGAGAAAGACCTCCTGGAGATGAGCAAGACACAGGGCGGCGTACACGCTGCCGTTGAGAACTATCCGGCTGTGAAGCTGCAGCTCGCCGACGGCTCTATCTACGAGCACCCGGGCAAGGTGGCAACCGTGAGCGGCGTTATCGACCCGACAACCGGTACCGTGTCGATGCGTGCCGACTTCCCCAACCCTGAGCACGTGCTCAAGAGCGGTGCGTCTGGCTCTATCGTTGTGCCTCACGTAGCCTCTTCGGCTGTTATCATCCCGCAGGACGCTGTGGTTCAGGTGCAGGACAAGTACTTCGTATATGTTGTAGGCAAGGACAACAAGGTGAAGTACACACCGGTGACCGTAAACCCGCAGAACGACGGCAAGAACTACATCATCACCTCTGGTCTTAGCGTAGGCGACCGCTTCGTTGTGAACGGCGTGTCTTCGCTGCAGGACGGTATGGACATCAAGCCGCTCACAGAGGCTCAGTATGCTGAGAAGCTGAAGAAGACAGAGGAACTCGGCGAGGCTCAGGGCGACCTTGGTAAGCTGAAGAAGGCATTCGGAAAATAAAGAATTCAGAAGTTAAGAGCTCAGAAGTTAAGCCAATAGCACATATTAAGAAGCTTGACATATGGCTTAACTTCAGATTCTTAACTTCCTAACTCCTAAATTTTAAACAAATGAAATTAGATAGATTTATCCTACGCCCGGTACTCTCCACCGTGATTTCTATCCTGGTGGTCATCCTGGGTGTGTTAGGTTTGGTGTCGCTGCCTATTGAGCAGTACCCGAACATGGCGCCGCCTACCATCATGGTGCGTGCAGCCTACACCGGTGCCAACTCACAGACCGTGCTCAACTCGGTGCTCGCACCACTTGAGGAGTCGATCAACGGTGTGGAGGGCATGACATACATGACATCTTCTGCCACCAACGACGGTTCGGCTTCAATCACCGTATTCTTCAAGCAGGGTATGGACCCTGACATGTGTCAGGTCAACGTGCAGAACCGCGTGTCGCAGGCATCAGCGTTGCTGCCAGCCGAGGTAACCAAGGCAGGTGTGACGGTGATGAAGTCCCAGTCGTCAACCGTTATCCTCTTCGGTCTTACAGCCGACGACGACCGCTACGACGACGAGTTCCTCACCAACTATGCCAACATCAACGTCGTTCCGGCTATCAAGCGTGTGAACGGTGTGGGCGAGTGCCAGTGCTTCTCGCAGAAAGACTACACCATGCGCCTCTGGATCGACCCTGTGAAGATGAAGAGCTACGGCTTGATCCCGACCGACCTCACCGGCGTACTTGCACAGCAGAACATAGAGGCTGCGCCGGGTTCGGTAGGCGAGCAGTCTGACAACCAGTACCAGTACACCTTCCGCTACAGAGGTCGTCTGCAGACGCCAGAGGAGTTCGGCGACATGATTATCAAGTCGACAAAGGACGGACAGACCATCCGCGTTAAGGACGTAGCCCGCGTAGAGATGGGCGCGCTGTCATACACCGTAGAGTCTAAGAACAACGGCAAGCCGTCAGTAACAATGATGGTGACACAGACCGCCGGCTCTAACGCTACCGAGATTGCCACAAACATCAAGAAGCTCCTCAAGGAGCAGGAAGCAGCAATGCCTCCAGGCATCCACTTCGACATCATGCAGGACGTGACGGAGTTCCTCTTCGCCTCAATCGAAGACCTTATCAAGACACTCTGCGAGGCGTTCATCCTCGTGTTCATCGTGGTGTACATCTTCTTGCAGGATACTCGCTCTACGCTCATCCCGTTGATTGCGGTACCCGTGTCGTTGATCGGTACATTCTTCTTCCTCTATGCGTTCGGCTTCTCGCTCAACCTGCTTACGCTTGCCGCCCTCGTGCTTGCCATCGCCATTGTGGTCGACGATGCCATTGTGGTCGTCGAGGCAGTACATGCCAAGCTCGACCTCGGCTACAAGTCGGCTAAGCTCGCGTCTATCGACGCCATGAACGAGATTTCGGGAGCCATTATCTCAATCACCCTCGTTATGGCTTCGGTGTTCATTCCGGTGTCGTTTATGGGTGGTACGTCAGGTGCGTTCTACCGCGAGTTCGGTATCACCATGGCTATCTCTATTATCATCTCGGCACTTAACGCCTTAACCCTTTCGCCAGCCCTCTGTGCTATCTTGCTGAAGCCGAAGGACGAGGAAGGCAAGGAGCGCAAGATGTCGATGGTAGACCGCTTCCACGCATCGTTCAACGCTGCTTATGGCAAGGTGCAGGACAAGTACACCAAGGGTGTGCGCAAGCTCGTAGAGCGTCCGTTCATCGCTATCGGCACAGTGGTAGTGGCTATCGCTGCAATGGCTGTGCTCATGGGTACAACAAAGACAGGTCTTGTGCCTGACGAAGATACCGGCACCGTGTTCTGTACAGTGTCAACACCTCCGGGCACCTCTATGAAGAAGACCAACGAGGTGATGGACCAGGTAGACCGTATGCTCGCTACCAACCCGGCTATCGCCAGCCGTATGCGTATCACGGGCTACAACTTCATCGCCGGTCATGGCTCTAACCAGGGTACATTCATCATCAAGCTGAAGAGCTTCGAGGAGCGTCAGAAGGCAGAAGGACCGCTGAAGTACATCGGCGTACACAACCTCGGCTCTACAATGGTGCTCGGTATGATATACAAGCAGACCGCAGCCATCAAGGGCGCGCAGATCCTCGCCTTCCAGCCGCCTATGGTGCAGGGCTTCTCTGCAACCAACGGTATGACCTTCTCAATGCAGGACCGCACGGGTGGCGATGTGAACAAGTTCTTCGACATCACACAGAAGTATATAGCTGAGCTCAACAAGCGTCCGGAGATTTCGAACGCCATGACCTCGTACAACACAAAGTACCCACAGTACAAGATTGATGTTGACGTGGCTAAGTGTAAGCAGAGCGGCATCGACCCGTCGACAGTGCTCACCACAATGCAGGGCTACTACGGTGGTATGTACGCTTCGAACTTCAACGCCTACGGTAAACTCTACCGTGTATATATCCAGTCGGCACCGCAGAATCGTGCAGACCTGAAGAGTCTGGACAACATCTACGTGCGCACCTCGGCAGGCGAGATGGCTCCTATCAAGGAGTACGTGAACCTCAGTCGTGTGTATGGTCCGCAGGAGATTGACCGCTTCAACCTCTTCACCTCAATCAACGTGAACGCATCAGCAGCTGAGGGCTACTCAACGGGCGACGCTATCAACGCTATGGCAGAGGTGGCTAAGACCTCGCTGCCAGCAGGCTACACCTACGAGTTCTCGGGCTTGACACGTACCGAGCAGGAGTCGTCAAACTCTACAGCTATCGTGTTCGTGCTCTGCTTGACCTTCGTTTACCTCATCCTCTCGGCACAGTACGAGTCGTATGTTCTGCCGTTGTCCGTAATCCTCTCCATCCCGTTCGGTTTGGCAGGAGCCTTCCTCTTCACCAATATGTTTGGTAAGAACAACGACATCTACATGCAGATTGCGCTCATCATGCTTATGGGTCTTCTCGCTAAGAACGCCATCCTTATCGTGCAGTTCGCCCTCGAACGCCGTTTGACAGGTATGGCTATCTCTTGGTCGGCAGTGCTCGGTGCTTCAGCCCGTCTGCGTCCTATCCTTATGACCTCGTTGGCTATGATTATCGGTCTGTTGCCGTTGCTCATGCCGTGGGGCGTAGGCTACAACGGTAACATGACACTCGGTGCGGCAGCCGTAGGCGGTATGCTCATCGGTATGCTCTGCCAGATTATGATAGTGCCGGCGTTGTTCTTCATCTTCCAGACACTGCAGGAGAAGATTAAGCCTATCGAGTTCGAGAACGACACAGCAGATGTAGACACCGAGATACGCCAGTACACCAACCCGTACGTGGCAGGTGCGCTGCAGGATCAGATTGAAAAGACTTCAAAATAAGACAGATGAACATGAAAAAGTTAATGCTTCTCGCCGCTGGCGCATTGCTGATGACCAGCTGCGGAATATATAATAAGTACGAGCGTCCGGAGGTGAACACCACGGGCCTCGTGCGCGACGTGCAGAGCAACAGCGACACACTCGCAGTAAGCGACACCACAAGCTTCGGCAATCTCGCTTGGCGCACCGTGTTCACCGACCCGCAGCTGCAGTCGCTCATCGAGCTTGGCTTGCAGAACAATACCAACATGCTCAACGCCGCGCTCAACGTGAAGATGGTGGAGGACCAGCTCATTGTGGCTAAGCTCGCCTTCGTGCCGGGCTTCACCTTCTCGCCGCAAGGCACAATAGCTTCTTGGGACGGCAACCCCGCTACGAAGACCTACTCGCTGCCTATCACCGCATCGTGGAACATCGACCTCTTCGGCAACCTTCTCAACCAGAAGCGTTCGGCACAGATGGCACTGCTCGCCACGAAGGACTATCAGCTCGTAGTGCAGACAAAGGTCATCTCGAACATTGCCAACTTGTACTACACGCTGCTCATGCTCGACAAGCAGCTGCAGGTGGTGGACAACATGGCGAAGCTCACTGAGGAGACTTGGAACATCATGAAGATTCAGAAGGAGCTCGGACGCGTGAAGGAGACAAGCGTGCAGAGTGCTGAGGCTAACATGTATTCGGTTAAGGCTCAGGCAACGGAACTGAAGCGTCAGATTCGCGAGACGGAGAACTCGCTCTCGCTGCTGCTCGGTCAGCAGGCGCAGAGCATACAGCGCGGCACCTTCGATGGACAGTCGCTGCCGTCGGAGTTCTCTACCGGCATCGGCTTGCAGCTGCTCGCCAACCGTCCAGACGTTCACTATGCAGAGATGTCGCTCGCACAGTGCTTCTACGACGTGAACACCGCTCGCTCACGCTTCTACCCAAGCATCACAATCTCGGCAACGGGTGCCTTCACCAACTCAGGCGGTATGGGCATCGTGAACCCTGGCAAGTGGCTGCTCTCGGCAGTAGGCTCGCTCGTGCAGCCTATCTTCGCTCATGGTCAGCTCGTGGCTGGCTTGAAGGTGGCTAAGTCAAAGCAGGAGCAGGCTTTCAACACATGGCAGAACGCAGTGCTCTCAGCTGGCTCGGAGGTGAGCAACGCTCTCGTGCTCTACAACTCATCGGCAGAGAAGAGCGCACTGGAGGCTAAGCAGGTGGAGAGTCTGAAGAAGAACGTGGAGTACAACCAGATGCTCTTCAACGACGGCTCGGCTACATATCTTGAGATAATCACCGCGCAGCAGAGCCTGCTCAACGCAGAGCTCTCGAAGGTGCAGGACGACTTCTACAAGATGCAGGCTGTGGTTAACCTCTACTATGCACTTGGTGGAGGAAGATATTAAAACTCAAAACTAAAGAATATGATTAGTGAAAAAGCATATATAGCTCCGGGTGCTAAGATTGGCAAGAACGTTACAATCTATCCGTTCGCCTACATCGAGGACGACGTAGTGATTGGCGACGACTGCATAATCTATCCTTACGTGAGCATCATGCGCGGCACCGTGATGGGTCGTGGCAACAAGGTTTATCAGAACACAGTGCTCGGTGCAGAGCCGCAGGACTTCAACCATAAGGGTGAGGCTACACGCCTCGTCATCGGCGACGAGAACATCTTCCGCGAGAACGTGGTTGTGAACCGCGCCACATACACCGACGGCGAGACACGCATCGGCAACCGCAACTTCTTCATGGAGGGTGTGCACATCTCGCACGACACGAAGGTGGACGACTACGTTACGTTCGGCTACGGTACGAAGGTGGCAGGCGACTGTGAGGTTCACAGTGCCGTGATCTTCTCTTCTGGTGTCATTGTCAACTCGAATGTGCGCATCGGTGGTGCGTCGATGGTGACGGGCGGTGTGCGTATCTCGAAGGATGTGCCTCCGTTCATCGTGGCTACTGACAACCCCGTGCGCTACGCCGGTGTGAACGAGTCGCTGCTGAAGTCGTCGGGCACAAGCGAGAAGGTAATCAACCATATCGCTAACGCTTACCGCCTCGTGTTCCACGGACAGACAAGCGTGTTCGACGCAATCAACCAGGTGAAGGAGCAGGTGCCTGCTGGCAAGGAGATAACGGCTATCGTGAAGTTCCTTGAGAGCACTAAGCTGGGCATCATCAGCAAGCTGTAAGTCTTTACGGCTTCTGGGCTGGTTCAGAAGATTTGTAACATCAAAACACCACACATATATTTCATACCTTTTATATATTAGTGTTGTTATTTCAATGAAAGCGGCAAGGTCGACGGGATGTCAACCTTGCCGTTGTTGTTTATAGATGTTGAGGTGGTGAGATGGTGAGATGGTGAGATGTTGATGTTGAGGTGTTGAGATGTTGAGGTGGTGTGGTGTTGAGGTGGTGAGATTTGATGTTGAGGTGGTGATGAAAGCATCCGCGCCGACCGTTACGAGCATCCGCGTCGACCGTTGCGGATGTCTGCGTCGACCGTTGCGGATGTCTGCGTCGACCGA